>Ga0172373_10003676_pt1 | contig 22167 bp, 22 predicted proteins | sample Lak10m_2_FD_114546 | JGI IMG/M metagenome (GOLD analysis project Ga0172373, IMG submission 114546) | Freshwater microbial communities from Kabuno Bay, South-Kivu, Congo - kab_092012_10m | ecosystem: Environmental > Aquatic > Freshwater > Lake | place: Democratic Republic of the Congo...
GGAATAACTGAAGGATCAGGGCTGTTGAAACACTATGACCCGAGTCACGTCACCCGTTCCCCACAGTCGGCAGGCATGTCGACGCTCCAAGGGCCTGAGGATTCACCGCGGATCACGCGGAGGGGAGGGCAGGGAGGGGTTTTAACGCAGAGGGCGAGAGGTTGGAGGGGGGGCAGAGAGGGCGGTTGTGGGGGAGGCGGTGAGCCTTCCGAAGGCCGGCAGGGGTGCCGGCGCTCCCAGGGTGGTGTGGACCCGGAGCGGCCTGCCGTGTGGGGGCACACGGCCTACAGGGGGAGGATTGTAGGCGGTGAGCCTTCCGAAGGCCGGCAGGGGTGCCGGCGCTCCCAGGGCGGTGTGGACCCGGAGCGGCCTGCCGTGTGGGGGCTCTAGCATTTTGGCTCGCGTGGGGGTGTTGGGTTGTCGATACCATGGGCCGTCGTGAAGGTCTGTTGCGCGCATGCTTGAGGTCGAGAAACTGTTTAGGCGATTACTGTATTGTCCGCCGGCGCATGTGTTGCGCGTGCCGGGGTCGGTGGAGCTTCTCGGTGGGTGCGCGGCGTTCTCGAGGGGATTAGCCTTGGGGGTCGCGTTGGATAAGACCGTGAACGTCGCACTGTCTCCTCGGTCGGATGGTCGAATCTTTTTGGCGATCCACAATCCGGTGGGCACGCACGAGTTTTGGTTGAGTGATTTGTCCTTGGGAACGAGCCCGCCGTGGACGTTTGGCATGAAACGCGTTCTGGCGGTGCTTCGGAAACGGGGGGTGCATTTCAGCGGATTCAATGCGGTGTTCGGGTCGAGTCTTACGTCGGTGCCAGGCAATGGACTGGGGATGTCGATGTTGATTGGGTTGGTGTTGGGCGTGCGGTTGTTGCATCCGTTTCGATTGACGGACACGGGAGTGATGCGACCGCCGCAGAGGGATCAGCGAGGTCGGCTACCGAGTTTGAGCGCCAAGGAGAAACTGAGCATTGCGCGGTTGTGTCGTGATGCGGGCGAGGATTTGGCACCCTACGAAGATTTGTTGCATGCGGTCACTCCTTTATTCGCCCGGCCGTTTCATGTGGTGTCGTTGGATTTTTTGCACGAGTCCGTGACGGTGCTGTCGGCACCCGGAACGGCATCGATTGTGTTGAGCCCGCGGTATCGCACGGCGCATGAGGGGGAGGCTTGGATCCTGGCCTTGCAGGGGCATTGTGAGGCGGCGGCTCAGCGGTTGGGCCTTCGATCGTTACGCCAAGCGGACCAAGCCCATCTGAGGGAGAATCATCATCGATTGGGGGATGCGGCGTATCGGGTGGCGTGCCATGCGATTGGGGAGACGCGTCGTGTGATGGCGGCGGAGGTGGCGTTGGGGGAGAATGACGTGTCGCAGCTGGGTCGACAGCTAGATGAGAGTCACGAGAGCGCTCGGGATTTTGTGACGGGGAGCCCGATGGAATCGGAGGTGTTGATTGAGACGGCGCGGGCGCAGCGAGGCTTTGTGGGGGCGCGTTTGGTCGGGCCTGCTTTTGGTTGGTGGACGGTGAACTTGGTGCTGATGACGGAGGTGGAGAGTTTTTGTCAGGCGCTTGCGCGGGCGCATTTTGATCACACCGGGAGAATTGCGGAGCCGGTCATCAGCCAGATCGGCGGAGCGAGTTGGTAGGGCAGGGATGGTGTGAGGGAGAGGGGAGAAGTGGCGTTGGAGTCTTGCTTTCAGCCGGGAGCATGGCCATGGCGTGCGGGTGAGGCGGGGGTAGGGGCTCGGAGGACTTCCAAGGTTGGATCCTGGGATTCGGGGGTGCTGGGGATCGGCCGCTGGTGATGTCGGGTGGAGTAGAGCGCGGCGGCGAGGAGGGTGATTAAGCCGAAGTAGAGCACGCCGATGATCCACCGTTGCCGTGGGGTTACTTCGAAGAATCGTTGTTCATCGGTTGAACGTTTGCGGAAAAGCGAGAATAGGCGAGGGAGCGAAAATAGGAGGATTAGAATAAGAAGGAAGTTGGGATGCGCCCAGACGAGGACCACGAGGCCGACGAAGCCGCCGAGCCAGAGCCAAGGGGAGAGAGCGGTGACGATGCGGCCGCCATCGAGGAAGCCGACGGGTAGGAGGTTGAAGAGATTCAGGATGTAGCCGGAGTAAGCGAGAGCGAGGAACAGGGGCTTTTGGGTGGCGAGAAAAACCCCGTGGCACGCGGCGGCGGCGGCGGAGCCGAGCAAGGGGCCTCCGATGCCAACCAGCGCTTCGATCCAGGCGTTTTTGGGAGCGTCGCGGAGCGCGATGAACGCTCCCATGAAGGGGATGAAGACTGGAGCGCCCACGTCGAGGCCAAGCTTTCGAGCGGCGATGAGGTGGCCACATTCGTGAACGAGGAGCAGGAGGACGAATCCGACTGCGTAGGGCCAGCCCAGTGAGATGGCGTAGACCCACATGGTCAGCACCATGCTCCCACCGGTTTTGAGCATCATGGGGATCCATTTGATGATGGGGATGATGAGAAACTTGAGTTTTCCGAGCAGTTTGAGGAGGACGAATCCGACGGTGAGAATGGGCATCAGGAAGCGCTTGAAGCGGCCTGGCGTCTTGGGGGGCGTTGGGTTGTCCCAGCTGGATGCTAAGCGTGGAGGGGTGGCGGACGGATTGGAGAGGGAGTAGTAGAACGCGGTTGGCGGAGGGAGTGGAGTGAGGACGGGCGGGGCTTCGGTTGAGGGAGTTAGGAAGCGGTCCCGGATTAGGCCGAGCAGTTGGGCTCGGGAATGCGAGAGAGATTGGGAGGGGTGGGAATCGGAACGGCGATCCGCCGGGGTTGGCTCGTTCATGTGGGGGCAGGTTGGGTTGAAATGGGGGATGCGTCAATCTTGGAGGGGCGGGGTCGGGAGATAACGGCGCTTCCGGGGCGTGGTGGCTGGGGGGCTGGGGGGCTGAGAGCTTGGGGGGGTGAGAAGCCTCGGGACTCAGGGGTGGACGATTAGCTTCCCGAGGCCGGCAGGGGTGCCGGCGCTCCCGGGGTGGAGGGGGCCGAGTGAGGGCACATGGCCTGCAGGGGAGGGCGGAGAGGACGGTTCGTGGGCAGGATTAGGATTAGGATTAAGATTAAGAGTGGGGCAAGAAGGGGGGTGGAAAACCCAAGGGGGGAGGGGCGAGGAGGGGTGACGTGTGCGAGGGTGAGGTTGGAGGTTATGTATGATTGCGAAATACCATGTGGAGTACTCGATGCAGTTTCGGAACCAACCGCACGTGAGTCACTACCAGACGGATGATCCGGTGGCGTGCACGGAGTTTTTATCGGTGCTGCTGGAACGCGACGTGAGGATACGCGGGATACGGCATGAAGGGGTGGAGTTGAGTCGGGTTGAGGCGGATCGGTTGTTAAAAACCGCGGCGAGCATGCTGGCGGGGCGTCGGTTGTGCCAGGCTTTGGATTTGAAGCCGGATGAGGCCCATCATCGGTTTGGGTTTACGGCGTGAGTGCGGCCCTTGGGCATGGTGGGCACGCGGCCTCCATGCTGTGGTTGGGATTAGTTAGTCTAGGCAAAACCCCTAGATGGGGATGGGGATTGCCTTGGGGATCAATCAGGGGGCGACCCAATTGCGGGGAAGCCTTCGGATGCCGTATTTTGTCCCCATGGAAACAATCCTTGCCCAACCGATTGGAACCGTAAAACGCGAAATGCGGGGAGTGACCCCTGCTCGTCCGGTGAACCGAGTGGAATCAAATCTGAGCTCTGAGCATACGGGCTCAGGAGGTGCGCATGAGGGTTTTAGCCTCACTACACTGGCGCACGGGGAGACGACGGAGAAGAATCTTTTGGAGATGTTGCGTCGGTCGCAGCTGTATCAAGAATACGAGCGCGCCTTTAACGAGGCGACGGGGTTGCCGGTGGCCCTGAGGGCGATTGAGTCGTGGCAATTACCGCATCACGGGCGCAAGAACGAAAACGCGCTGTGCTCGATGGTGGCGCAGAAGAGTCGTTCGTGCGCGGCTTGTTTGCAGCTTCAAGAGGAGCTTTCGAAGGATGGCGGGAATGATCCAAAAACATTGACCTGCTATCTGGGACTCAGCGACACCGTGGTGCCGGTGCGACTGGGCGAAAAGATCATTGGATTTCTTCAGACCGGGCAGGTGTTTTGTCGGAAGCCATCGGAGGCGCAATTTGAGAAGGTGAGTCGGCTGTTGGACGAGTGGAAGCTACCGTTTGACAAGACGGACTTTCGCGATGCGTATTTTGGTTCGCGGGTGATGGCACCGAAGCAATACGACTCGATGGTGAAGCTGCTTGGGATCTTTGGGCAGCATCTCTCGATCCTCTCCAACCAGATCACGTTGCAGCAGGAGAACTCGGAGCCGCCGGTGATCACGCGGGCGAAGCGCTTTATTGAGGAGCATCACGGGGAGGATCTGTCGTTGGGGCAAGTGGCTAAGGCTGTGAACACGAGCACGTTCTACTTCTGCAAGATCTTCAAGAAAGCCACCGGGCTAAACTTCACGGATTACGTTTCACGACTACGGATTGAGAAGGCGAAGAACCTGCTATTGAACCCCAATCTTCGAGTGAGTGAGATCGCGTTTGAGGTCGGATTTCAGTCACTCACGCACTTTAACCGGGTGTTTCGACGCGTGGTGGGGCAATCGCCCACGGACTATCGCAGTAACCTGAAGCGCGTATAAGATTCGCGAAACGCGATGTTTTTGATGCTGCACGGGGTCCGGCGTTGGTTATGATTCCCGTGCGTGCCCAATCAAGACGACATGGCCAACGAGGAAAACGAGAAGCGCCTTCAGGCCATTCTGGATACGGCGGTTGAGGGTATCATCACGATCGATGAGACGGGGGTGATGGACTCGTTTAACCGTGCGGCGGAGGTGATCTTCGGCTACGCGGCGTCGGAGGTGATTGGGCAGAACGTTAAAGTCTTGATGCCGGACCCTTATCGGAGTGAGCACGACCGGTATCTGGGGCACTATGTGGAGACGGGCCAGCGGAAAGTGATTGGCATTGGCCGCGAGGTCGTGGGTCGTCGTAAGGACGGGACCGAATTCCCGATGGATTTGTCGGTGAGCGAGGTGAAGGTTCAGGGGCGTCGGATTTTCACGGGGATTGTTCGAGACATCTCGGAGCGGAAGCGTTCGGAGCGGCAATTGGAGGATTTGGCGCGATCGTTAGCGGAGAAGAACCGTGAGTTGGAGGCGGTGGTGTATGTGGCTTCGCACGATTTACGTTCGCCGTTGGTCAACATACAAGGATTCAGCGCGGAGCTACGTCGGGCGTGTGACCGAGCGCATCAGATTTTGGGGGATACATCGCGTCCACAGGTCGATCGGGAGGAGTTGAAGGCGGTGTTGTCGGACGACGTCAGCGAGGCGCTTTCATTTATCCAGAACGGAGTGACGAAGATGGATTCGTTGCTCTCGGGGTTGTTGCGATTTTCGCGACTGGGGCGGGCGGCGATTCGGATTGAGCCTGTGGATATGGATGGGCTTTTGGTTGCTGTGGTGAAGTCGTTGGATTACCAGATTCAGCAGGGGGGTGCGGAGGTGCGGGTGAGCGCGACGCTTCCGTCGTGCATGGGAGACCGGACGCAGTTGAACCAAGTCTTTACGAACCTAATCGACAACGCGCTGAAGTATCGGCATGCGGAGCGTGCGCCGAGGATTGAGATACGAGGTGAGGTGCGGGGACAAGAGACGATTTATTCGGTGGAGGACAACGGGGTAGGCATCGCGCCGCAGCATCAGAAGAAAATCTTTGAGATCTTTCATCGGTTGGATCCGAACGGGACGGAGGGGGAGGGATTAGGGTTGACGATCGTCCAGCGTGTGGCGGAGCGGTTGCAAGGGCGGATTTGGGTGGAATCGGAGGTTGGCAAAGGAAGCGTCTTCCGCTTGGCGCTGCCCTCTGTTACATGAGGTTGCATGAAGGGCGAAGTAGTCATTTTGGTTGCGGACGACGACGCGGGCCATCTGCGTTTGATCGAGAAGAATCTGATTCGGGCGGGTTTACACAACCGCATAGAGACCTTTTTGGATGGGCAGGCGTTGCTTGATTTTTTGAAAGGCAAGGATCCGTTGCGGAGGCTAGAGGCGGACCGGGCGTATTTGCTGTTGTTGGACATACGCATGCCGAAGGTGGATGGGGTGGATGTGCTGCGAGAGATCAAGGCGGACGCGGAGTTGAAGCGGATGCCGGTGTGCATGCTTTCGACGACGGACGACCCGCGGGAGGTGGAGCGGTGTCATGAAATTGGGTGCAGCAGCTACATGGTGAAGCCTGTGGATTACGAGAAATTTGCTGGGGCGATACGACAACTCGGCCTTTTTCTTTCGCTGGTGAAGGTGCCTGACATCGGATGTCCGCCAGGCAAGTGATTCCGCGCCATGAACGAGACGCGAGGTGTTGAGGGAGGGCGGGAGCGAGGGAAGTGCTTGCCGCTGCTGATGGTATTAGACGACGACGATGGGTTGCTTCGGTTGATCTCCAAATTGCTATCGCGGGAGGGTTACCGTTGTGTGACCCACACGAATCCCCTGGTTGCGTTGTGTGAGATGCAGGAGGAGGCGCCGACCCTATTACTTGTGGACCACAGGTTAGGTGAGATGACGGGTGAGGAGTTTTTGGATCGGCTGGAGGAGATGAGACTGCGGGTTCCGTTCATCGTGATCACGGGTCAGGGGGATGAGCGAGTGGCGGTGCACATGATGAAGCAGGGGGCCTTGGACTATGTGGTGAAGGACGCTGGATTCTTAGATTTGCTGCCTTTGGTGATTCGACGGGCATTGGACCATTTGGAGGCGGGGAGGCGGGCGCAAGATGCGGAGGCGGCGCTTCGACGCAGCGAGGCGAACCTAGCCAAGGCGCAGCAAATCTCGCGGCTTGGGAGCTACGAGATAGCGGTAGAGGACGGTGAGTTGGACCACTGGTCTTTGGAATCCTATCGTATCTTGGGGTTGGATCCGGCGCAGGGTCCGATTTCGCGGGAAGAGTTTATCGAGCGTTTTGTTTATCCTGACGACCGGGACCGTTTTGCGGCGATGATGACCCGAGCTATCGAGGAGGGTGCGGCCTATGAACTGGAGTTTCGCATTGTGCGAACCGACGGGACGCTGCGGTATTTGCAGAGTGCGGGGGAGCCGGTGCGGGATGCGACGGGTCGGTTGGTCCGGGTGATTGGGACCACGTAGGATATTACGGAGCGCAAGCAATTGCAGCAAGAGGTGCTGGAGATCAGCGAGCAGGAGCGTCGGAGAATTGGGCATGATCTGCACGACGGCATCTGCCAGCACTTGGCGGGCATTGAGCTGATGTGTCGAGCGTTGGAGCAGGAGATTTCGAAGCGATCGAGGAACTCAGCGCGGCAAGCGTCGAACATTGCCTCGCATGTCCGGCAGGCGATCCAGCATGCGCGCGGGTTGGCGCGGGGGCTTTCACCGGTTGCGATAGAAGAGAACGGGTTGATGGTCGCGTTACAAGATTTCGCAGAGAACATTCGGGTGATGTTTCGAGTGGACTGCGTATTCCTGTGTGACGCGATGGTTCCGGTGCGAGAGAACACGGTGGCGGCGCACCTGTTTCGCATCGCTCAGGAGGCGGTAAGCAATGCGATCAAGCATGGTCGAGCGAGGCGCATCGAGATCCAGCTTGCGCGGTTGCCGCAGCGGATTCTGTTGGGCATTCACGACAACGGGATCGGCATTGCGGCGAGCCCGCCGAAGGGACCGGGCATGGGACTGCGTATCATGCAATACCGAGCGGACATGATTAACGGTTCGCTGGTGGTTCAGCACAATCCGGATGGCGGCACTACGGTGGTGTGCACGGTGCGTGTGTCGGAGGAGTCGACGACCCACTCGGGTGAGGTTTCTCGACACGTTGGCGGACTCTAGGCCTTTGCGAATCCTCACGCGGTTCCATCGTCTCTGTTAGGCTTAAGGGTATTTGACCGTGGAGCGGGGTGGCGGGTAGATTTATGATTTCAAACCATTCATGACGCGCGTTCGAACCAAAGTCACACCGCAGAAAAAGCGACGTATCATGCTGGTGGACGATCACCCGATCATGCGGGAGGGATTGTCGCAGCTGATCAAGTTGGAGCCGGATTTTACCGTTTGTGCGGAGGCCGAGTTGGCGTCACAGGTGGAGAGCCTCGTGAAGCAGCACGCGCCGGACTTGTTGATATTGGACATCTCGTTGCCGGACAAGAATGGGTTGGAAGTCATCAAAGATCTGAAGGCGTTGTACCCTGGGTTGCCGATTTTGGTGCTATCGATGCACGACGAGTCCTTGTATGCCGAGCGGGTTTTGCGCGCTGGGGGACGAGGTTATCTGATGAAGCACGAGGGAGGTCGCAAGCTGGTGGCGGCGATGCGACATGTGCTCGCTGGTCAGATCTATGTGAGTGAGAAGATGTCGGCCCGGATCCTGGAGCTTTTTTCGGGCCGCAAGTCCTCCGAGTCTGTGTCGCCGGTGGAGAGTTTGACGGATCGGGAATTTGAGGTGTTCCAACTCATTGGACGAGGGAAAGGGACACGAGAGATTGCGGAGCAGTTGCATCTGAGCATCAAGACTGTGGAGGTGCACCGTGCGAACATGAAACATAAGCTTGGGGTGGCTACGGCACCCGAGCTGATCCGTTACGCGGTGCGATGGGTTGAATCCCAACCTGCGGGGTCCGCGATTTAACGCTTTGCCTTTCACGCTATGGCCACTCGCATCCTTGATTTAAGTGTTCGTGACATTCGATTTCCGACCTCGCGGGCGATGGATGGATCCGACGCGATGAATCCGGATCCGGATTACTCGGCGGCGTATGTGGTGTTGCGGACGGACGGGCCCTATGAAGGGCATGGGTTGACGTTTACGATCGGTCGAGGCAATGAGCTGTGTGTGTTGGCGGCGGAGGCTTTGCGGTCGTTGGTGGTGGGTCGGACATTGGAATCCTTTACCGAGAACATGGGAGGGTTCTGGCGGCATGTGATTGGGGACAGTCAACTTCGGTGGTTGGGGCCGGAAAAAGGAGTGATTCACCTCGCGACGGCGGCGGTGGTGAACGCGGTGTGGGATTTGTATGCGAAGGTGGAAGGCAAGCCCTTGTGGCAGCTCCTCTGTGACATGAGTCCGGCTGAAGTCGTTCGCTGTATCGATTTTCGTTATATCACCGACGCGATTACGCCCGAGGAAGCCGTGGATTTGCTGGAGTCGAGGCTCCCGGGTAAAGCGGCGCGTGTGCAGGAGATGATCCATCGAGGGTACCCGGCTTATACGACCTCGGCGGGGTGGCTTGGATACTCCGACGAGAAGCTGCGTCGACTGTGCCGGGAAGCGATCGCTGAGGGCTGGAACCATTTGAAGATCAAGGTGGGTCGGGATTTGGCGGATGACATTCGTCGGTGCACGATCATTCGAGAAGAGATCGGGTGGGAGCGGAAGTTGATGGTGGATGCGAACCAGGTGTGGGATGTGGGCACGGCGATTGGATGGATGAAGGAGTTGGCCCGGTTTCAGCCTTGGTGGATTGAGGAACCGACGAGTCCAGACGATGTGATGGGGCATGCGACCATTGCGCGAGCGGTGGCACCGATTGGGGTGGCTACGGGAGAGCACGCGCAGAACCGGGTGATTTTCAAACAGCTTTTGCAGGCGGGGGCGATCCGATTTTGTCAAATTGACAGCTGTCGGTTGGGAGGGGTGAACGAAGTGTTGGCGGTGCTGCTGATGGCGGCCAAGTTTGGGGTGCCGGTTTGTCCGCACGCGGGGGGAGTTGGGTTATGCGAGTATGTGCAACACCTCTCGATATTTGATTACGTGAGCGTGACGGGCAGTCTGGAGGATCGGGTGGTGGAGTATGTGGACCACCTCCATGAGCATTTTTTGGATCCGGTGAGGATACACAATGGCCGCTATTTGGCTCCGGTGCGTCCCGGCTACAGCATTACGATGAAAGCGGAGTCGCTCGATGAATACTCATTTCCGAACGGGTCGGCCTGGAAATAGGAAGGACGAGGGATGATGGACGTTGGGTGACGGGTGACGGGTAATGGACGATGGGCCTGGGGGGTTTGGAGCGTGGGGGCTTAGTTCCCGCCTGCCGATGGATCACTGATTGAGTCGGACCCCGATTTCTTTGAGTTGGGAGAGTTGGGTGGACTTGGCCTTGGAGGAGAGCGGATTGCCCTTGATGTAGAGATTCAGGAAGGGAGCGAACCGTTTTTCGCCGTCGGCATCGGTTTTGGTCATGATCACCAGCGGGGTGAGGTCCTTGATGCGGTTGTTTTCGAGGAAGAGGTGGTAGGGCGTGATGCCGTTGAGAGGGCCTAGGTCGGAGATGGTATTTCCGCTGAGGGAGAGGCTCATCAGGCCGCGGAGATCCTTGAGAGGAGGGATGGATTTGATTTTGTTGGAGTCGAGGTAGAGGGAGGCGAGTTTGGTGAGCTTTGAGACGATGGAGACGTCTGAGATTGTATTCGCGGCGAGGTAGAGCGAGGCCATGTTGGTCAGGCCGGCCAGCGGTTTGATATCTTTGACCTTATTCTTGGTAAGCTCGAGGTATTGCAGAGCGCGGACGTCGGCGAGCGGAGAGACATCGGCGACGAGATTCGTGGCTAAGTTGAGATATTGCAGTTTGGAAAGGCCTTTGAGAGGGGAGAGGTCGGAGATTTTATTTCCGGCGATATCGAGCGAGGCGAGGTTAACGCATTTTGCGAGGCCGAGCAGGTTGGTGATTCCCTGGGAGTTGGCCTGGATGGTGGACAGATTGACGAGATCGGCCTCGACGAGAGGCTTGTCGTTATCACGCTTTTCGAAGACAAATTTGCGGACCGCATTTTCGAGATTTTTATCGACGAAGATCGGTTTGGTTGGGGCTGGGGCGGGTTCGGGAGTTTTGGCTGCTGGGGCATCGGCGGCGCGTCCGAGAGTTGGAGCGAACAGGATGGTGACAGCGGCGCATGAAGCGAGGACGATCCGGCGAGTGCTAGCCAATGAAAAACTCATAGGTGATGGTGGGAATTGTTCTGTCGCCCGGCCTACTAAAACACAAGGAAAAAGAAGTGACGATCTCTGAAGCGATACAGGTTGGGGTGAGGAAGTTGGAGACTGCGGGCATTGTGGATGCGAGGGTGGATGCGGAGTGGCTTCTGGCGTGGACCCTAGGGGTGCGCCGGATGAAGTTGTATTTGGATCTGGGCAAGACGTTGGAGGGCGAGCAGACGGCGCGGTATGAGCAGGTATTAGCACGGCGGGCTGAGCGGGAACCCTTGCAGCATGTGATGGGTACTGCTGAGTTTTGCGGCCGAGAATTTGAAGTGAACCGGGATGTGTTGATCCCGAGGCCTGAGACGGAAGGGTTGGCGATGTTGGCTGTGGAGGAGGTGAGGCGGTCGATGACGCAACGGGCTGGTTTGGGCGCGGAACGTGAGCCGGTGCGGGTGTTAGACTATGGGACAGGAAGTGGATGTTTGGCGATTACGATAGGGTTGGAGAGCCGTGAGCGTGGACCGTGCGGTGAGGGGGCCGATCCACGGGAAGGTCATCGGCAGATGGGCTGCTGGGTGGTGGCGTTGGACGTTTCGTCGAGCGCTCTGAGCGTGGCGCGACGCAATGCGGCTCGACTGGGACTGCAGGAGGGGCGGGAGATTCGGTTTGTGATGGGTGATGGGTTTGGTGCGCTGGACCCGGACTGGGCTCCGTTTGATGTGATCGTTACGAACCCGCCGTATATTCCATCGGCGGAGATCGCAGCGTTGGAACCGGAGGTGCGGGATCATGATCCGCGATTGGCTTTGGACGGTGGGCTGGACGGGTTGGATTACTATCGGGAGCTAGCGGGGCGAGGGGAGCGATGGGTGTCGGCGGGGGGGATGATGATGATGGAGTTTGGGGATGGGCAAGAGGGGGCGATTGCGGAACTGTTTGTGAAGGCGGGCTGGCGTGTGGGATCGCCGATTCTGGACGACACGGGAAGGCCCCGGATCTTGGTTGCACGCTGCGGGGTGAAGTGAAACACTGAGAACCCTGCAACGTTAAATAAAGACACATGGACAGCTTCAACATTCGTGGCGGTGTAGCACTTCAAGGCGAAGTCACCATTGGTGGCGCAAAGAATTCGGTGCTGCCGATCATGGCGGCGACGCTTCTGACCTCGGAAACCTGTGTGATACGGCGCGTGCCGAATCTGAGCGATGTGAAGTTCATGGGGGAGATCTTGAGGTCGCTTGGGGCGGAGGCAAAATTTGAGAAGGACACGTTCACGGTGCGTGCGGCGAAGGTGAAGGGAGTTGGGGATTACGAGTTGGTGCGCAAGATGCGGGGATCGATTTGCATCTTGGGACCTTTGTTGGGTCGGCTGCGCAAGGCGAAAGTCTCATTGCCTGGGGGGTGTGTGATTGGGGCACGCCCGATCGATTTGCATCTGAAAGGGATGGAGGCCTTGGGGGCGAAGGTGAGGATTGAGGCGGGGTATGTGTGTGTGACGGCACCTCGGTTGGTGGGGACGGATCTCTTTTTGGGAGGACGATCGGGTCCGACGGTTTTGGGGACGGCGAACGTGATGATGGCGGCGGTTTTGGCGGAGGGGGTGACGATCATACAAAGCGCGGCGTGCGAGCCTGAGGTGGTGGATTTGGCGAATTTTCTAACGGCGATGGGGGCAAAGATTCAGGGGGCGGGAAGTCCGACCATAACGATCCATGGCGTGAAGGAGTTGCACGGTGCGGAGCATGACGTGATTCCGGACCGCATTGAGGCGGCGACGTTCATGATTGCGGCTGCGGCGACGGGAGGGGACGTGACCTTGCATGGTGCGCGGGCGGACCACTTGACTGCGGTCATCGACAAGCTACGGGAGGCAGGGGTGAAGGTGGATCGGAACGGGGCGACGCTGAGAGTATCACGGACCCGGAAGCTCAAGCCTGTCGATGTAACGACGCTGCCCTACGCTGGATTTCCAACGGACGTACAAGCTCAGATGATGGTGCTGATGACCTTAGCGCCTGGAATTAGCATTATTACGGAGCGCATTTTTGAATCGCGTTTTATGCATGTGAGCGAGTTGGCGCGACTGGGGGCGGAGATTGCGATTGAGGGGCCGAGTGCGATTGTGAAGGGTGGGCGAGTGTTGAACGGTGCGCCTGTGATGGCGAGCGATTTGAGAGCATCGGCGGCTTTAGTGATCGCTGGACTGGTGGCGAACGGGACCACGCAGGTGAAGCGGATTTACCATATTGACCGTGGCTACGAGAAGATTGACGACAAGCTGAGGGCTTTGGGAGCCCGCATTGAGCGAGTGGACGAAACATGAGCAACTTCATTGGGCTAATCATCGTTGCCCTGATCTTGTTCGGGGCATCGAAGTTCAAGAACTACTGGCAGTCCGTCAAGGCCAAGCAGGAGCAAGGCGAGGGTCCGGCGCGCGACGCGGGGTCGGCGGTGCTCCCGGGTTTGCCTTCGACCCTTGAGGTTTCGCTTCAGACGGCGCAGAAGCAGGGAGCGGCTGGGTTGCGACCGTGGTTGAAGCAGTATCGGTCGTATTTACAGGACCCGAGACTGGCTCAGATCGAGTTAGACTATGTGGTGATGGTGGCCTCAAGTGATCCTTCTGAGGCGAAGCGTGTTTTTGACGGAGTTAGAAGCCGGGTTCAGCCGGGTTCACCGATGTATGATCGGGTGAAGAAATTGGAAAGAACCTACCAATAAACGACGCGAAAGTTTTCGCACAACCATCAAAATAGAGGCTGTTATGGATGTGACGTTTAATTGTCCCCACTGCAATCAAACCTTGGAAGTGGACGAGTCGGCGATGGGATCCCAGATTGAGTGTCCATCGTGCAATGGTTCGTTGACGATCCCGGTCATGCCGTCGACCAAGCCGGCACCTGCACCCTCAGCCGCTGCTGCTGCGGCATCGGCGGCGGCGGTCGCCGCAGCACAACAAGAAGCGAGCAAGGGAGGAGCGAGACATTTTGCGGTTCCGGTTCGGGACACTCCCGTGGAGTCGTTGATTCAGAAGCCGAAGCCTCCATTGGAAGCGGCGGCGAAGGCAGCGTCGGAGCGGCAGTTACGGGTGAAGTGCATTCGCCGAACCGAATGTATGGAAGTGGGGCACGATCATTTTGATGAGATCGTGTCCCAGTTTTTGGGCAAGATAGGTGAGTCGAACATCGTGAGTATCACGACCCTTTCCTATTCGCACTTGGACATTGGGAGTCAGAAGTTGCTGACGGATTACGGTGTGATGGTGGTGTATAAGGGGTAAGGGGTAGGCGGTTGGTGGTGTGGGAGGTGGTGTGGTTGACAGAACGCGTGATTTTGAAGGAATGGCGGGCGTTAGGAGGGAGGTAGAAAGCAAAAAACGCCGCAGAGGCGGCGTTTGGGATGGAGATGGAATTAGAGCTTCGCCCTGCCGCTAGGAGACGGACTCGGAGCGGAGCGGGGCGAGGCTTGGTTCGGCTTGGGCCGAAGCGAGGGATCAGCTGGCGGTAGGGGCTGCGGGCGCGGCAACTTTAACGGTTGCGAGGCGCTTGGTGAGCCGGGATTTCTTGCGATCCGCAGTCGAGCGATGAACCACTCGGGATTTGGCGGCCTTGTCGAACGCGGAGGTCAGACGTTTGAGGGCTGTATCGGCCTCGGGCTTTTTGCCGGCCTTCACCAACTGGTTATAAGTTTTCTCGAGGGACTTGAGGCGAGATTTGACGGCGTGGTTGCGCACTTGTTTTCGGGCGCTGCTCCGAACGCGCTTCTCGGCTGACTTAGTATTCGGCATATATCGACTATCAGATTAAGATCAAGAGCTGGACAGGGTATCCAAAGCTGGGTCTTTGTCAACGGCGTCGTTTTGGGTTGTGGTAATTCCTTTTGACTGCGTTGACTACTTCAGTATTCTCCTCGTTCTGGTTTTTTATGGCGAAACTGACTGTACACGACATTGATGTTCGGGGGAAACGCGTATTTGTGCGCGTGGATTACAACGTGCCCATGGAAGAGAAAGAGGGGCAGATGGTGATCAACGACGCGACCCGGATTAAGGAAACGATCCCGACTTTGGACTTTCTGATCGAGAAGGGAGCGAAGCTGATTTTGACGGCGCATTTAGGACGGCCAAAGGGTCAGCGAGATCCGTCGTTATCCTTACGGCCGGTGGCTGAGAAGCTAGCGGACTTGTTGGGTCGGCCTGTGGCTTTCGTGGATGATTGTATTGGTGAGAAGGTGGAGAAGACGGCGGCGATTTTGAAGGAGGGCGACGTTCTGCTGTTGGAGAATGTGCGGTATTACAATGAAGAAGAGGCAAACGACCCTGTTTTTGCCGAGAAGTTGGCGCGGGTGGCGGACGTTTATGTGAACGACGCGTTTGGTGCGGCGCATCGAGCCCATGCCTCGACGGAAGGCGTGGCGCGCGAAGTGGCGAAGAAGGGTGGAGCGTGTGCGTCGGGGTTGTTGATGGAGCGCGAGCTGAAGTTTTTGGGAGATGAACTGGAGAATCCTGCGCGGCCGTTTGTGGTGGTCTTGGGCGGGGCGAAGGTTTCGGACAAAATTAAAGTCATCGATCGCCTGTTAGAGAAAGCGGACACGATTTTGATTGGCGGCGCGATGGCGTATACGTTCAAGCTGGCATTGGGCAACAAGGTGGGCAAGTCCTTGGTGGAAGCGGACAAGGTGGACGTTGCGAAATCGGCTTTGGAGAAGGCGAAGGCGCGGGGTGTGAAATTCTTGATTCCGTCGGACAACACGGTGGCGACGCCTGTGGATTCGGGCAAATTGAACAAGAAGGGCAAGCCGGTTTTTGAATTGCAGTCGCCGAGGACGAACTCGGAGCCGAACATTCCGGATGCGGAGGAAGGCGTGGACATTGGGCCGGCGACGGCGCAGGCGTATTCGGCGGAGCTTTTGAGCGCGAAGACGGTATTATGGAACGGGCCGATGGGCATTTTTGAGGATCCGCGATTTGCGGTGGGCACATTTGCAGTCGCGCGAGCGGTTGTTGAGGCGACGAAGACAGGAGCGAAGAGCATCATTGGGGGTGGGGACAGTGTTAAGGCGTTGAACAAGGCGGGCTTGGGCGACGGAGTTACCTTCATGAGCACGGGGGGCGGTGCGAGCTTGGAGTTTTTGGAGGGGAACGAGCTGCCTGGAGTGGCGGCCTTGAGTGACCGGTAGTACGGAGGGCCGACGAAGGGAACGAGCCGATTCATTGAACGCAACGAAAAAGACGAGGACGAACGATTTATGGAAAAAGACCGCAAGCTGATCATCGCGGGCAACTGGAAGATGAACAAGACCGTGGCCGAGGCGGTGGACCTCGCGGGTGCACTCAAGCGTGAGCTGCACGGGGTTAAGGAAGTGGATGTAGTGATCTGCCCGCCGTTCACGGCGTTGTCGGAGGTATCGAAGGCCACTTTGGAATCGAGCATCAAGCTGGGAGCGCAGAACATGAGCGAGAACGGCCCGGGAGCGTTCACGGGCGAAATCTGTGCGAGCATGCTGAAAGAGTTTTCAGTTCGTTACGTGATCTTGGGACATTCTGAGCGACGTCAGTATCAAGGTGAGAGCGATGCCTTGATCGCAAAGAAAGCAGCTGCGGCGCATGCGGCCTCGCTGAAGCCGATCATCTGCATTGGTGAGACCTTAGCGGAACGCGAGTCGGGCCGAACGCAGGACGTGGTCGGGGGCCAACTGCAGGGCAGTCTCGCTGGGTTGACCGCGGAGCAGATGCTGGATACGGTATTGGCCTATGAGCCGGTGTGGGCGATTGGCACTGGGAAGACGGCGAGTGCGGAGCAGGCCCAGGAGGTGCATGCCTTTATTCGCAAATTCTTGGTGACACGGTTTGACGAATCGGTCGCGCGCAAGGTTCGGATCCAGTATGGTGGCAGTGTTAAGGCGTCGAATGCGCGGGAGTTGATGAGTTTGCCGGACGTGGACGGCGCTCTGGTGGGTGGTGCGTCCTTGGAGGTTCGCAGCTTCTCGGACATTGTCCGTTTAAGCATTTGAGCCCCGAACTAGATTCTATCTGAGTTAATTTATGAGTTTTATTATTGGAATTTTGGGCGCAGTTCTGGTGTTGGACTGTATTTTGTTGATCCTGTTGGTCTTGATTCAACTTCCTAAAAAGGAGGCTGGCGCGGGAGTAGCTTTTGGGGCGGGAGCTGCCGATGCTTTATTTGGGGCTGGCTCGGGGAATGCTTTGACCAAGATCACGAAATACGCGGTCACGGTGTTTCTAGGTTTATCTCTAGGTTTGACCGTGATCAACGCGACGCGAGCGAAGTCGACGAAGACGGGGGTTGGCGAGGCGTTGAAGAAGGCGAGTGCGAGTGCACCGGCTCCTGTGAGTCCTTCTACGGGGGTGTTGACTACGGCCGCATCCAACACGGCAGCGCCTGTGGCTGCAACGGTGGTCAGCAATGCGGCGGCGAAGGCTGCTCCTGCTTCGGCCCCAGCGAAATAGCCTTGGGTGTGCTTTGAGGCGCGCAATCCTTCCTGCGGTGGCTCGGTGGGTGTGGGGGAGAGGTGCAGCGCAAGCGAGCTGCGGTTGGTTTTTGAAGCCCTGGAACCGTTGGGTTCCGGGGCTTTTTCTTTTGTTGATACTCGGTTTGGGCTGTTCGCGTCGCGAGACCGCGGCGGACTTAGTGATTGTGAACGGGCAGGATCCGGAGTCATTGGATCCTGCGATTATCACTGGCCTGGAGGACTATCGTGCGGCACCGGCATTGTTTGAGGGTTTGACGCGTAGTGACCCGGCTACGGCCCGTGCGACGCCTGGGCTAGCGGAACGATGGGAGGTTTCGTCGGATCTGACGGAGTATACGTTCCATCTTCGGCGTGGGCTGAGGTGGTCGACCGGGGAGCCTATGGGGTCGAGGGATGTGGTTTACTCATGGCTACGGTTATTGGATCCGAGGACTGCTGCGGACTATGCGGCGTTGCTTTTCTGTTTGAAGAATGGGGAGGAATATTCGTTGGGGAAGATCGTGGATGCGAGCCAAGTGGGGGTGCGAGCGCTTGATGAGTGGACGGTTCGGGTGAAGTTGGTTCAGCCGGTGCCGTATTTTTTGGACCTGTGCGCTTCGCCGACCTTGGCGGTGGTGCCTCGCCATGCGATCGAAGCCCATGGGGACCGGTGGTTGACCTCGCAACCGGTTCCGACGAGTGGTCCTTACACGCTTGAGACGTGGCGGTTGAACGACAAGATACGATTCCGTCGGAACCCGCTGTATTGGGATGCGGTGAACACCTTGAGCGAGCGGGTGGATTTGCTGTCGATCAGCAATCCGACCACGGCATTGAACCTGTATGAGCGTGGCGTGGTGGATATTATTTGGGACAAGGATTTGGTGCCGGCGGAGTTATTGGAGGATTTGAAGGTGCGTCGGGACTACCATGCATTCCAGTATATTGGGACCTATTTCATCCGTATCAATGTGACACGGGCACCGTTCCAAGATGTTCGAGTACGACGTGCATTGGGCTTGGCGGTGGACAAGAAGCGGATTGTGGAGCGGATCATACGCGGAGGGGAGCCAGTGGCGGACTACTTGGTGCCGAGCGGGGTTGCGAACCACAAGGCTCCTGACGTTTTGGGATATGACCCAGAGGCGGCGCGGGCGTTGCTGCGCGAGGCGGGATTTCCCGGGGGGGCGGGCTTTCCAACCTTCCAATATCTGTATGACTCAGCGGCGGGAGGGGCGGCGAAAGTGCATGCGAAGGTGGCGGTGGAACTTCAGGCGACGTGGAAGCGTGAGTTAGGCATAGAAATGGAATTGAGGCAGATGGAGAAGAAGGTGTATTTGGCGGCGCAGACTGCTTTGGACTATGATCTTTCTCGCAGCAGTTGGGTGGGAGATTACAACGATTCAACAACCTTCTTGGATTTGTTTTTGGGCAACAATGGAAACAACCGCACGGGTTGGTCGCATCCGCGCTATGAAGAGCGAATGAGGCAGGCAGGGAGTGAGCCCGATGTGGAGCGGCGCGCGCGGATTTTATCGGAGGCGGAGACGCTGTTGGTGCGTGATGAGGTGCCGATCATCCCGCTCTATTTTTATTTAGGCTTTCAGTTTTATGATCCGGACAAGATCGAGGGCATTTATGGAAACATCCTTGGTATGAACCCGATTCGGGCGGTTCGGAAACGATCGGGAGTGGGTGTAGGGCGGTGAAAGGCGTGATAGATGGGGTATACGAAGCGCATGCTATGGATGATCCCGCTGATGTTGGCGATCAGCTTTTTGTCATTTGGCTTGGTGCGCATGGCACCGGGCGGGCCCTTTGACCGTGAGCGCAAGCCGGCTTCGCCTGAGATCGAGCGTCGGATTCGGGAGAAGTATCACCTGGATGAACCGGTGCTGAAGCAATATGGGCGATACCTGATGGGAATCTTGGGGGGCGATTTGGGGCCGTCGTTGAAATATCGGAACCACACGGTGACGGAGATTGTGGTGCAGGGGTTGCCGATCTCGATGGGGTTGGGGCTGTGTGCCTTCGTCTGCGCGCTGGGTTTAGGTATACCGCTTGGACTTTATACGGCTGCGAGGAAGGGGGGATTTGGTGAGGTGGCGGGTACTTTTTTAGCGGTGTTGTTGGTGAGCGTGCCTGGATTTGTGATTGGGCCGTTGCTGGTGATGGAACTTGGGATTCGTTGGAGACTGCTTCCTGTGGCGTTGCTGGAGAGCCCGGCCCACTGGATTCTGCCTGTGGTGACACTGGGATTGTATTTTGCGGGTCGGGTCGCGCGCTTGCTGCGCGAGGGGATGCTTTCAGTGCGCAACGCGGACTTTGTGATGGCGGCGCGGTCGAAGGGGTTGAGTGATTTGGAGGTGATGCTGCGGCACACCTTTCGTATCGGGGTGTTGCCGGTGGTATCGTATTCGGGGCCGATGCTTGCTGATTTGATGACCGGTTCGTTTGTGGTAGAGAACCTGTTTCAGATTCCTGGCATGGGAGTCTTTATGGTGAATAGCTCATTGAGCCGGGATTACACGATGATCGTAGGGCTGGTGTTGGTGTATGCATGGTTATTGTTGGTGTTGAACCTCGTGGTGGACATGGCCTATCGGGTTTTGGATCCGCGGATACGACATGAAGACTGAGCCGACAGCGGTTGCGAGGGGAGATTCACGCAGTCGGGCCTGGGGCCGATTTGCGAGTCAACGCGTCGCGGTGTGTGGTGCGTGGGTGCTGGTGGTTTGCATGACGATCCTATTGCTGTGGCCTTGGGTACAGCAATTTGATCCCGCGATGATTGGGGATCGGCAGTTTAGCGCACCGGACGCGGAGCACTGGTTGGGAACAGATGTACATGGTCGGGACATGTTGAGTCGGGTGATGCACGGGGCGCGGATGTCGATGTTGGTGGGATTGGCTGGGGCAGGGGTGAGTTTGGTGATTGGAGTGATATGGGGAGCGTTGGCGGGATATGTGGGGGGGAGGCTGGATGCGATGATGATGCGGTTGGTGGACATTTTGTATTCACTGCCTTCAATCATCTTTGTGATTGTTTTGATCACGACGTTGGAGGGGGTGGTGAAGAGGTGGATGTCGGGTTTGGTGACTTCGGAGTTTGCATCGGTCACGCGGGTTACCCTGCTATTTGTGGGGTTGGGCGGGGTTTCGTGGCTGACGATGTCGAGGATTGTGCGGGGCCAAGTGATGGCCCTGCGTGATCGGCCGTTTGTTGTGGCGAGTCGGGCGTTGGGAGCGGGGCAGTGGCACATTTTGAGGCGGCACATTCTGCCGAACATTTTGGGAGTGGTGGTGGTCTACGCGACTCTGACGGTGCCGGCAGTGGTTTTGTATGAATCGTTTTTGAGCTTTTTGGGATTGGGCATCCAACCGCCGCAGGCCAGTCTGGGATCGTTGATCGCGGAGGGGGCATCGCAGATCAACTCGGTTCGGATTTACTGGTGGCTCATTGCGTATCCGAGCGTGGTGCTCGCGGGGTTGCTGATGGTGTTGAGCTTTTTAGGCGATGGATTGAGGGACGCGTTGGAGGTGAGATCGGACTAGAAACGGCGATGGCCCCCAAGAACCTGGGGATAGCCTGGCGCCGTGTGGGGGCACGCGGCTTACACACGTAGGCCACGGCAGGCCTGGCGCCGCGTGGGGGCACGCGGCCTACAGCATGTGGGCGACGGCAGGCCTGGTGCGCGTTGGGGGACGTGGCCTACAGCGGTGTCAGGGAACACGGTCTGCAGCAGCAGGTTCGTCCGGAAGAGAGGGAGGTCTTCAATTCGAGGAGGAGCGGCGCAGGGATTTCCAGTCGGTTTGGCCGAGGAGGACGGCGGAGAGGATGAGAGAGAGGGCGATCCAGAACCGGGAGGTGACGGGTTCATCCATGAAGTAGTGGGCGAAGATCATGGTCGTGATCGGGATCAGATTTCCGAAGAGGAAGGCGCGGCTGGTAGGCCAGACGCGGAGGGCATCATTCCAGAGACCGAAGGCAAGCAGACCGCTGAAAAGCACGGCGTAGACTTGGAGAACCACGGCGGTGGTATTCCAAACGACGCCGCGGGTGATCACTTCGATGGCGGCGAGCGGCAGCAGGAGTACGCCTGAGCGCCAGAAGGTGTGGCCGGTGAGCTCGATACCGGACATGACGGAGCCGAAGGTGCGGCACTGTCGGCTGTAGAACGTCCAGAAGATACTGGCAGCGAACGCGAGCGTATTACCGATCCAGGTTGAAGAACCGGCGTGGAGGCCGGGGAGGAAGAGGACGACGACACCGGCGAGAGCGAGGGTTGCGGCGGCGTAGCGCGGGGCGCTGGTGCGGCTGGGTCGTTCTTCCCAGATCAAGGCCCAAACCGGGGAGGTGCCCATGAACAGTGCGACGGTGGCGGGTGAGGTGAGCTTGAGAGCCCAGACGAAGACCATGATGTAGAGGGCGAGCGAAGTGGCCCCATGAGTCCAGAGCCGACGAGCGAACCGGGCGTCGATCTTGGCGGGTTTGCCGAGCCAATCGGTCCAGCGCATCACGACCACGAGCACGAGTCCGGCGAGGAGGAAGCGAACCGAGGCGGTGAAGATCGGAGGCCAGTAACGCACCTGATATTTCACCGCGACGTTGTTACCTCCCCAGACTCATCTTCCCCCATCAGAAGGCAGTAGGATCCGCGCAGCATTTCGGACGTAACTGTATGTCAATCACGGCCTAAGCGTGGGTTCTTGAGTCGATTTTGGTTAGCTTTTCCTAGAGACAAC
>Ga0172373_10003677_pt1 | contig 22163 bp, 16 predicted proteins | sample Lak10m_2_FD_114546 | JGI IMG/M metagenome (GOLD analysis project Ga0172373, IMG submission 114546) | Freshwater microbial communities from Kabuno Bay, South-Kivu, Congo - kab_092012_10m | ecosystem: Environmental > Aquatic > Freshwater > Lake | place: Democratic Republic of the Congo...
AGATTGGCACTTTTGTTCAGATACACATCCCGGAAAATAAACGCTTCAGTATTGATCTGGCTTGCCTGCCGCTGTGCTGGCTCGAAACTTCCTGCAGCGCCTGCGCCAAACGACTGGAGCAGTGCATTCAGGGAGTTCAGATCCGCGTTCTGAGCGGGAAATACCAGCACGTTTCCGCCGTTCTGTGTGAAATTCTTCAGCTCTGAGGCCAGTCCGGACGAAATATTGGGTATTTCATGCAAAATAATCAGCTGATAATCCGGGAATCTGGAATAGTCGAGCGAGCGGGCATCCGCATTGGCGACACTGACGTAGCGTGCGCCCAGGAATGCGTTCGTGATGTATTTGCTCGGCTGATTACCGTTAATAGACAGGATATTCACTCTTTCTGCCACGTAAAAAGATAGAAAGTAGTCGTCGTCGAACTGAACAGGGTAATCGGTGACAGAAACTTTGGCTTCATGCCAGCCCGCATGAAGAATATTGAACGGGATCGTATCCAGTCTGTTGCTTCTGGCGGGAATAGATACCGAGCCCACCGGTTTGGTTTGTCCGTCGTGGCGCAGGGTGATGCGCACATCGTCGGCCTGTTCATCGCTGCGGTTGCTGATGCGCACGTACAGGTTGGATGGCTGGTTGAGAATCTGCACCGGACTCTCAAACCAGGCGCTGTCTATGGATATATTGCGCTCCTGAACTGCGCGCATGGGTACCAAATTAACCTCCATCAGGCTGTCGCGGAAGGAAGACATATCGCTGATATTCTGCTGGTAGTCGCTGATCAGGTAGGAGATTTTGTTTTCCTGTTTTCCTGTGTTCAGGCACTGCTGTTGTCTGATCAGTACTTTTGACAGGTCGCGTGAAGCGGGGCTTGTTCTGATTTCCTCGATACGGCTCAGGGCATCTTCCTTGCTGACCAGGCGCTGGTCGCGACCTTCGAAGTCATTCGTCAGGACTTGAAAACGGTCTTCCACACCATAAGCCGAGATGATGTCGCGGGCGCGTTGTTTGGCCAGCTCCATCAGGGGTGCCTCCTGCGACAGAGCGTTCATGCTGAAGGAGTTGTCCACATACACACTGACGGCTTTTTGTCCCTTTTTCAGTCCGTCCTGCAGCGGAATGAACGGTTGTGCGAATGCCATTACCATGGCGGCTACCGCCAGTGCCCGCATGAGCAGTACCAGCAGGTTGCGCAGTTTCTGTCTGTTGCTGGTTTCTTCCTTTACCTCCTTCAGAAAGCGCACATTGGTGAAATATACGCGCTTGAAGCGGCGGAAGTAGAACAGGTGAATAATGACAGGTATGGCTATGACGGCCAATGCCGCGAGAAATCCGGGAAATAGAAATTGCATGCTTGACTGGTTTCCGGATGTATGACAATTTCCGGGGGTGCAAAGTTGCAATATTCACGGGGAAATTTCAAGTTCGTATGGTTTTACTCACCGAATCAGGGTTACATCTCCCTTATATAGCCTGATTTGTCCGTCAATAAACTCCGTTTCAGCCACCCAGACGAATACGGCATTGTTCATCTCCCTTCCGGCAGACAGTCCGTCCCAACCTGCAGCAGCGTCGTTCGGACTGAAATTCTCTTTATGGTAAACTTTGTTGCCCCAGCGATCGTATATGGTCATAAACCGGATTGTTTTTACTGAAGCGTCAGCAAAGGGGTGGAAAAAATCGTTTTCTCCATCGTCATTCGGACTGAATACGTTGGGGAAGTAGAGTCGTCTGAGGTCATTCACTCTGTAGCAGACCTCATCTTCTGCAATACAGCCCTCTGTGGTGGTGATTACCACGGTCTGGCAGCCATTTTCCAGCGGAATGAACTCCAGAAAGCGGCAGTCCGGGCAATCCTGCACACCGGCTGCTCCCTCCCACGCGTACGACGTGATACGCGAGGACGGCATGTTGGACAAGGCTGTCACCCTGATCTGTTCTCCGAGGTCCAGTGTAATGTCGTCGCCCAGACTGACCACAGGCAGCACTGCGTCCTGAAGTATGGTCTGTCCGCTTGCGGTACAGTTTTTGTCGTCTGTTACGGTAATCGCATATACTCCCGCTTCCAGACTTTCTATTTCATTAGTGAGTTCTCCGGTAGCCCACAGGTATGAATAAGGGGGTACTCCGCCGGTTACAGCGGCTGTTACCGACCCGTCGGCCGTGGTACAAACGGGATCGCTGCTGGTTAGCGTCAGGACAAACAGGGGTGGTTGCTCCAGATTGATGCTGATGGTTGCAGTACATGCGTTGGCGTCTGTCGCTGTGGCTGTGTAGGTGCCCGCCGGAAGGTTGTCAAGTCCTGTGGACTGCACGCCTGAATTCCAGCCAATGCTGTATGGAGGAGTTCCTCCGGCGGCGGTGGCAGACAACGCACCGTCGCTGGAGCCGTAGCAACTGACATGCAGCGCGCTGGTCTGTTGAAGCAACAACTGCGGCGGCTGCTGAACGGAGTACGACTGACTTGCCGTGCAATTCTGGTTATCTGTTATTGTGACAGTATAGGTTCCGGCCCCGATATTCTGCAATATTATACTATTACTGCCATTATTCCAGTTGAATGAGTAGGGGAGAACACCACCTGCCGTGTTGATTTGTACAGAGCCGTTATTGTATCCGAAACAGGTGGCAGCGCTGGAAGTGCCTGATACAAGCAACTGAGCTGGTTGGCTGATAACAAAACTGCGTGTCAGCGAACAGTTGTTGGCATCAGTAGCTGTGATGGTGTATGAACCTGCTGTCAGCGTCTGGGAGGCCGGGGTACTGTTGCCGTTGCTCCACTGGTAGTTGTAAGGTCCGGTACCGCCTGCCATACCGATCTGTGCTGTGCCGTTGGCGAAACCAAAGCAGGTAACATCAGTGGACGACGTCACGGCTGTCAGGAGATTCGGCTGGTTGACTGTAGCCGTTTGAATCAGTGAGCATCCGTTGGCGTCCGTGAGTGTGACAGTATAGACACCTGCGATCAGATTTTGAATAGCCTGGGAATCTCCGCCGTTGCTCCACGTAAAAAGATAGGGCAATGTGCCGCCTGTCACATTTACCTGTGCAAAACCGTTATCCAGACCGAAACAGGTAACGGGATTGACTGTTGTGGAGCCAGCCAGCAGGTTGGGTTGGGCGACAGTGACAGACTGTACAAGCTGGCAACCGTTGGCATCTGTGAGCGTAACCGCGTACTGGCCCGCCGGCAGTGTTTCAATGAAAGGGGTAATTTCGCCATTATTCCATAAATAAGACCAGGGACTGACACCGCCGGCGGCAGTAATTTGTGCGGTACCGTTACTCTGACCAAAACAGGAGACATTCGTGGCGCCTGACACAGCCGTGAGCAGATCAGGCTGACTGACAGAGACTGATTGCACCAAAGAGCAACCATTGGCATCCGTGACAGTTACGTCGTAGATGCCGGCTATAAGGTTGTTGACAACAGAAGTATCGCTGCCGGTATTCCAAAAATAACTGTAGGGTGGCGTACCCCCGAGTGCTGTTGTCTGTACTGTTCCGTTACTGAATCCGAAACAAGTGACACTGGAGGAATCAGGCTGTGCGATGAGCAGATCAGGCTGGCTCACTGTGAGCGACTGAACCTGTGTGCAGCCGTTGGCATCGGTAAGGGTCAGGTCGTAAACCCCTGCTGTCAGGCTATCCAATGCTGAGGTGTCGCTCCCGGTGCTCCACAGGTAGGAGTAAGGGGGGGCGCCGCCATCTGCGAATACCATGGCTGAACCGTTGTTCAGTCCGAAGCAGGAAACGTCGGCCACGCTGCCGGGTACATCCAGCGCAGGAGGCTCTGTAATTTCTACCGACGAGACGCCCGTACACCCCTTGCTGTCGGTCAGTGTCACCGTGTACAGTCCGGGCGTCAGGTTATTAATCTGGCCGGACGTATCGGCATTGCTCCACAAAACAGAGAAGGGCGGTAATCCGGTGACGCTTTCAAGATTTGCCGAACCATTACCGGCTGCGAAACAGTCCACATTTACTGATTGCAACAGCGGTTGCAGGGCTGGCCGTTTTTTCAGCGTAATTACCTGCGATTCTACCCGGCAGTTATCCAGGCTCAGGTTGACGGAAGAACTGGAAACAAGCAGGCGGTACTGCGCATTATCTGCGGGAAGTGAATCGGTGTATTCCGGGCTGTTTGCACCCGGGATATCAGTCCAGTTGCCTGCGTTGTTGATCTGCCATTGATAGACAGTGCCGTTGATATAGGGAGAATTGGCTATAACCGTTTGCAGGCTCACCGGCACCCCTTCACAGAAATCAAAAGTGGGCCCTGGAATGGTGATATCGGGCCCGCAGGCCCGGAAAGAGATATTGTCGAGCGCAAGGTCATTTCCGTTGCCACCCGGGGCATTATTCCGGAGCGCCAGCTTCACCGTTGTTTGTCCGGGTGCTGTGTAGAATGAAAAACGGATGGTACGCCAGGTTTCATCGTTTGGAATATCTCCTGTTTCGCAAAGGGCAACTCCGTCAATCAGGAAAGACACATTCGGTCTTATGCCTGAAACGAAGCTTTCCAGCATATTTATTACGTCAATAGAGAACTCGTACAGCGTATTTTCGCAAACACTGACGGTTTTTTCATAAAATAGTCCGGGTGACACACTGGCATTTACCACCATCATATAGCCATTGGGCTCTGGTCCGTTGTCCTGAATATTGATCCAGTTGCCGGCGAAAGATCCCCATGGAGCGGTATTGTTGGTGATGGTATAGCGCCCGTCGTTCGGTGGCGGATTGGTGGTGTAAATATATCCCGGAGCAATACCCGGATTAACAGGCAGAATATTGGGTGTGCCCGACCCGAAATCACCATTCGGGAAGATATTGTCGCCCAATTGGCCTGTGCACTCGCTCTGGCAACCGACACGTAGCACTTCAATGGTGAGAGAATCTTCATAAATGTACACTTCACGGGATTGAGCCAGCAAAGTCAGTGACGTGACTGAAAGAAACGCTGAGATAAGAAACTTCATTTTGCCGCTGATTAATCTGAAAAAAAGTAAATATACAAACAAAATTATTTCTATCAAGTTTTCTCCCGTGAAATAATTGTAAACCGTTGTTCGTGACGCTTGCTATGCGCCTTCAAAAACGCAAAACTGAAAAAGATCTGCCTGTTTTTGCCAACGGCAGAGAATCCTGAACAAGCTCTAAAAACACAAACTGGCCACTCTGTTGCCAGAGCCGCCAGTTTGGCCATACTTGAAAACCGGATTAGAATTGTAGAGAAGAGATACCATTCGGGAAAATCTGTTGTGAGTATCTCTTGCTCTGGTGCCTAAGCACGTGCAAATGTAGGTGTTCCGGTTATATTTTCCACAAAAAAATGTTTTTCCTTTCAACAGTATAAAAAGAGCGATTTTTGCACCGTAATGAAATAGCTATGGAAGAACTATCCAGTCAAACTCCTCACACTCCGGAAGTAACTCCTGCTCGTCCAGCCATGATTTCCATGGCGGAGGCGAGTGTAAGCGAGCGCTACGACGATGTATTTCAGGATATATTTCCGGGACAGGTTGCTGCCGTCAGGTGGAAAGACGGCGCTTATGAATTTGTGTGCGATAATGGCGTTACGCTTCGTGTTCAGGTACTGGCCCCCGATATTATTCGTCTCCGGTACAGTCCCGACGGATCCTTTGGCCCCGATTTTTCCTATGCTGTTTCTCCCGGGTTCGCTCCGCAGAAGGTTACGGTGATCCTCAACGAAAATGAATCTGAATACCTGCTGGAGTCTGAAGACCTCCAGGTAGTGATTTCAAGAAGTGACCTGCGCGTCAAGTTCTACAATCAGCTCGATCAGACCGTCTGCGAAGATGCCGGTGGTTACTCGGCCCGCCGAACCGTTATGAAAGGCTGGTGCGAGGTGTCCATGGAAAAAAAAGCCCTGAAAAAAGAGGTGTTCCTCGGGCTGGGCGACAAGGCATGTGGTGTCAGTCTGGCGGGCAAGGTGTATAAAAACTGGTGTACCGATTCTTTTGGTTTTGGTCGTGAAAGTGATGCCATGTACCGGGCCGTTCCGTTTTATTACGCGCTTCATCAGGATGTGGCTTACGGTATTTTTTTCGACAATACCTGCCGGACCCGGTTTGATTTCGACTCGGAGGGAAAGGGTGTTACCCGTTTCTCGGCGGAGGGAGGGGAACTAAATTACTACTTTATTTACGGTCCGGAGTTGCTGCAGGTCACGCGCGCATACGCACAGCTCACGGGTGTACACGAGCTGCCGCCTCTCTGGGCACTCGGCTATCACCAGTGCAGGTGGAGCTACTACCCGGAAAGCAGGGTGCAGGCTATCGCTGCGGAATTCAGGCAGCGAGGTATTCCCTGCGATGCCATTTATCTCGATATAGATTATATGGATGGTTACCGGTGCTTCACCTGGAATCGCAAACATTTTCCGGACCCGAAGGCGCTGGTAGCCTCACTCAAAGAGCAAGGTTTTCATACAGTGGCCATGATTGACCCCGGTATCAAGGAAGACAGGGATTATTTTGTTTACAGGGAGGGACTGGAGAAAGACATGTTTGTCAAGACGGCTGACGGTGAGGTGGCAAAAGGCCCCGTCTGGCCCGGATTTTGCGCTTTCCCCGATTTTACCAGTCCGGAAGTGAGAAGCTGGTGGGGAAAGTTATACTCGGAACTGTACAATGATACCGGTCTGAGCGGCTTCTGGAATGACATGAATGAACCTGCTGTTTTTCATGTCAATCACAAAACCCTGCCTGATCATGTTGTGCATCACTACGAAGGTCAAGGTGCCAGTCACCGCAAGGCACACAATATCTATGGTCAGCAGATGTGCAGGGCATCCTGGGAGGGCTTGCGGAATTTACAGCCTGAAAAACGTCCGTTTTTGCTAACCCGCGCCGCCTATTCAGGCAGTCAGCGCTACGGCTCTGTCTGGACCGGCGACAATTTTTCCACCTGGGAGCATCTGCAGATTGCCAATATCCAGTGTCAGCGGCTTTCTGTGTCCGGTTTCTCCCACTGCGGAACTGATGTAGGCGGTTTTGCCGGAAATGTTGACGGAGAACTCTTTCTTCGCTGGCTTCAACTGGCTGTTTTTCATCCGCTGATGCGGGTACACAGTATGGGGCAGCATGCAACAGGAGATGCTTTACCTGCCGAAGAGGCTGAACTGACAGATCCGGCGCTGCATATCAACGACCAGGAACCCTGGTCGTTCGGCGACAGGTTTACCGAACTGAACAAAAAGGCGATAGAACTCAGGTACTTCCTGCTCCCTAATCTCTACACTGCGTTGTGGCGTCATTCGCTCGACGGCACACCTGTGATCCGGCATCTGCTGTTTGCCGATCAGAAGGATCCCAAACTGTTTGACCTGGAGCGGGATTTCCTGTTCGGCGAGCACATACTCGTCAGTCCGGTTATCCAGCCCAAAGTGCAGCGTCAGGGGGTATATCTGCCGAAAGGAAACTGGTATTACTTCTGGACGGGCCAGTTGTGTCACGGTGATGTTTTTGTGAGTGTAACGCTCGAGCAAATTCCGTTCTTTGTGAAAGAGGGCGCTGTTATGCCCATTTATCCGGCCCGACAACATACAGCAGAGCAGTTTTCAGAACTCACGCTGTATATTTACTACAAAAACGGCTCCGAAACGAGCCACCTGTATGAAGATGCGGGGGAAGGATACGATTATGAATCGGGAGCCTTCCGACTGACTGTTTATGAGACTACGGGAACTGACAGGTCTTTCACCCTTCGCAAGCGCATGGAAGGCGATTTTACCCCCTGTTACACCAGAGTAAAGGTCTATCTGGTCGGGTTCCCCGCATTTGTGAAAAAATGTACCGTGGACGGAACTGAAATACCCATCAGGGAAATCAGAATCAGGGAGCGGTCGCTTTACACGCTGGATGTCAGCACGTCTTTTGAACGAATAGACTGGGAGTCATGAAAAATATTTCGGTAAAAAGAGTCTCGCTGCACGTCATATTCTGGCTGGTTTACATCCTCCTGAATGCGGTACTCACCAGTATTTTCGCCAAACAACCCCTTCCGGAGAATCTGCCAAGAGCCATGACGGCAGAGGTTTACTCCCTGCCGGCCAAAATGGCGCTGGTTTATTTTGTTTTTTACTTTATCATACCATTGTATCTCGACAGGAGCAAGGTGCGTATTCTGGTGCTGCTCACGCTAGCTGCCTTTATACTGACTGCTGCTGTTTACAGACTGATTCTGGGCTGGATTTATTATCCGCTTTTTAATCCGCTGGTACCGTTCTATATCCTGAATCCGACGGGCTGGCTCCTGACGATGTTTGATCTTTTTATCACGCTGGCAGCAGCTACCACAATCAAAATGGTCAGGGTGCATTATGAAAGTATAGAATTTGAACAGGAATTGATTCAGGAGAAACTTCGCTCGGAACTGAGTTTCCTGCGCGCGCAAACCAACCCGCATTTTCTGTTCAATACGCTGAATAATCTGTACGCTCTCTCCCGAAAAAAATCGGATAAAACGCCGGACGCCATCATGATGCTGTCCAAAATCATGCGATTCATGCTGTATGAGTGCCGGGCGCCCCTGATTCTGCTGTCTGATGAAATCAAGGTTATCCGTGATTACATTGAACTGGAAAAGCTGAGATTCAGCAACCGGCTCTCGGTCGAACTTTATGAACAGACAGACAATCCGGAAGCAATGATTGCCCCGCTGCTGTTGCTCCCTTTTGTTGAAAACAGCTTCAAACACGGGGCAGGAAGTACTACCGGCAAGGCGCACATACGTATAGATATCGCGCTTTCCGACAATCAGCTGCAATTCTCGGTCAGGAACACCATGGATGCTCAGGCCAATCCGTCTATTGAAAAAGGGGGCATCGGACTGAAAAACGTTCAGCGCCAGCTGGAGTTGCTTTACGCCGGACGTTACTCGCTCCAGGCAGGACAGTCGGGTGATCAGTTCACAGTAAATCTTGCGCTGTCGTTGTCCGATAAATCGGCCGTCAGCTGACTATCGTTCTCTTCCCGACCAGCCGATATTGCCCGTCAGGGTAACGAAATACGTTCTGCCCCAGTGTACAGGCAGCATTCGGTCGCCACTATTGTGCCCCAACTCCGATGATCCCGACCTGATCTGACGAATACCTGCCAGATTCTTTATTCCTGCATTGAGTCTGAACCTGTTTTTGAAAACGCTGGTTCCAGCCGACACATTCAACAGATGCCAGGAGGCCGATTCTCCCGGTATTATTTCGCCCTGATCCTCGAAGAAGTAGGGCGTACGGCCCGTGAATTTGTGCCAGAGGTTGAACAACAGCCTGTCGTTGAAGAACTGCAAACTGATGTCATTGACCCAGTCGGGCGACCAGCTCAGGCGCGGAAGAGAATCCCCGGCAAACTCGTTATGATATCCCGTTACCACCAGTTCCGACCTCGCACGCAGCCAGTCGTCGCAGGCCCATGTGATACCCAGTCCGGCGCCGGTGGTTTGCCATTTGTCGAGATTGATGTACTGATACTGAACCGGGGCGAACTCGGCCAGTACAATCCGGTTGTAAACCAGGTTGTAAAAAGCAGTGAACCGCGCGGAGAAAGCCTGTCTGTCGCTTCCTTTAAAGCTGTGTGTTACTTCAGCGCGCAGATTATGCGATTTTTCAGGACGAAGTTCGGCGTTTCCTACCAGATAGTGGTTTACATCAATGAAGTTGAAGAACAGCTCTTTCAGTCCGGGCGATCTGAATCCGTTGGCGTAGGAAAATCTGGTTTGCAGGTTTTCTGCGGGTTGCCACAACATCCAGAGCGTGGGCGTGAATGCGGAACCAAAGCGCTGATTGAGTGTCCAGCGTGCTCCCCCCTGCAGCGTCAGTTGTGTGCCGAGGCGATACCTTCCGCTGGCAAATACACCCAGATCATTTCCTGTAGCCCAGCCTGGTCTGCCTGCTGTAGTATCCAGAATACGGTCGCCAGTGGCAGTTTCGGCATAGTTTTCCAGTCCGGCGAGGAAATTGAATGCGCGTTCTTTCACATCGCTCGACAGGGTAAAACGGGTCAGCAGTCCATCTGCCGAGGCAGTATCCTGCTGACCCTCAAGGAGCGTATTTTGAGACGTCTCAAAGTCGTATCGAAAGCTGTTTTTTACCCTGTAAAATCTGTTCCAGCCGGCTGTAGCCTGCCAGTAGAGCCGGTTTTTGGTCCAACCTTCGGCCTGTGTGGTGATATCAGCGCGGTCTGTATTGTAGTAGTCGTCGAAGGCATAGGGCCTGTACTGGGGCCTCCGCAGTTCTCCGAGGTTGTCAACGCGCTCCTGAAAGAGTCCGCCTGAAACCCTCAGATCGAGTTTCCGGGACGGGTTATAACGAAGCATTGCGCGACCCGACTGCTGTTGTTTGGGGTTCCATATCTGGTCGCGGCCCAGTGTGGTGTCTTGCTGTGGGGTAAACGAGAATGTATTGCCACTTAACTGAAGCAAGATTTTACCCATGCGTGCACCCGCGCGTGCCTGATACATCTGAATGCCGCTAGATTCAATCTGTGCACTTGCCTCTGCTTCGAGCGGGTTCAGCTGACTTTTTCTCGTCACCAGATTGATAACGCCGGCGGAGGCTTCCGATCCGTAGAGCAGTGACTGTGCGCCCTCAATGATTTCAACCTGCTGGATGGCGTTCATGGGCAACTGTCCGGCATCAATACTGCCGTTGAGACGACCCGTGACGGGCACGCCGTCAATCAGTACCTTCAGGTTCTCGCCGCGGAGACCGTTCAGACTGACGGCGCTGCCCAGCACAGGGTCTTGCGTGATGCGGATATTCGGTTCTGCCAGCAGCAGTTCGCCCAAACTGGCCACTGCCCGGCGCTCGATGGTTTGCCGGTTTAGCACCCTGACTGAACTGACCGATTGCCGGGCATCGGTAGGGGTGAACTGAGCGGTGACGACCACCTGACCAAGCTGGTTGTCGGGCAGGGTGTCTTTAACCGACTGGGCGCCGGCGCTCAGGGCAAAAAATGATCCGATAAGACAGAGGAATATCCGCTTCATGTGCCTGATTACTGTTTTACTACTTTGCCGAGGGTTACTGTGTTGCCCGGAACTGCGAGCTGAACGACATAGAGACCCGGCGTCCATTCGCCTGCTGCTATCTGTTGCACCTGAAATCCTTCACGCAGCGCCTGCTGCTGCGATACCAGTCGGCCAGCGGCATCAACCACCTGCAGGCGCGCGTCAGTTGCCAGTCCGGCGGGGATGTCCAGCGATACGATCAGTTCCGAAACGACAGGATTGGGGTAGGTGAGTACCTGAACACCGATGGCTGACGGGTCGGCTACGGCTGACACCACTCCCAGACTGGTTTTTTCGAGGATGGCTGTTCCGGTAGTACTTCCTTCGAAATCAATGAAATGCAGTTTCCAGACGCGGTTGTCCGGGTTTTTGAGGAAAAACACCTTGTTGTCGTCAATACTCCATGCCGTACCGGAAAAGTATTTCCAGTCGTGACCAATGACGTCCAGGTCGGTACTGAAGCTGTCGGCGGCTTCCGCGTATGTCACCGTAAGCGGATCAACATTGTCGAGCTCGGCCACCTGACTGTTCAGTCCGTGGAGTACACCAGCCACATCATAATCTATCCATGTGAGGGTGCCGGGGTCCCATAGTTTTGTGGTGTAGCGCTCGAACAACAGATCGAACCCGCCTGATGCAGGCTCCACATCCACCATATTGCCGGTTTCCAGACTGAAGTAGGCCAGAGTTTTGCCTGCGTGGTCAGCTTTATTGATAGTCTTGACCACTTCGTTGCTCCCGTTCAGACTGGCATAACGGAAAGTCCAGGTGGTGCCTGTCAGCGACTCGATTTTGATTTTTCTGAACTGGCCATTGCGCAGTTTGATGACATAAACCCGGGAGCCAACCACCTGATTTGTCTGGAAATTGTATTTTCCCCAGCCGTAATCGAAAATATCTCCCGGATCGCGGGTTTCGTTGAATGCGCCGTATGTCCAGCTTTTTTCCGTGTTGAACAGTCTGTAGTCGGTGAGGGTGGCAGGATCGGGCTGATCACTGAAAGCGGTGGTCTGGGCATCGTACAGAATAGCTTGAGGAAGCGGCTGACCCATGCTTGAGCCCGCACTTTCATTCAAAAATACACCTGCATCCTGCTGACCATACACCGTGAAGGCTATGTCCCAGCTCGTGTTGTCCACCTGCTTCTGTGTGCCGGCCAGCAAGTTGATGTAGCTCTGTTTGCGGTAGCCTGCGCCCGTGGATATTTCCTGGATAGACTGAGCACTCAACTGACTCAGTGTTACAGTTATCAAAATGAAAAAGGAGAAATACTTCATGTTTCGTGTTTTTGTGTGCTTGTTTGCGTTTCGCGGTGCAAAGATTTTACTGTTTTTGTTGTGAAAAACCACCCCGCTGGGCCTGATTAGTCAGGAAAGTGTCATTTTTAATTAATAACATTGATAATCAATGTTTTATAATTTATTAAATTGTATATATTGTACGCTGTTTTAAAATTAATGACACACAACTGACAATAAGAAAGTATAAAAAATGGCGGTTCGTTGTCTGATTCTTCGATATGAGAATAAAATAAGGTCATATCTCTCTATTATTGCACCGTGTAATAAAAGTAAAATCATCAAACGTCTTTTTGCATGTTTTCTTCCAGGTCTCTCTTGTTTGCGCTGATCAGTGTTGCTGTAGTGGCGGGTCTTCACTTGCTTCCTTCTGTGGGTATGGAGATGGATCCTGTCTGGCTCACGGGAGCGCGCTGGTATGCCATAGGTGCTTTATGTATATATGGCTGGCAGAAGCGGAATCTGAATACCTGGATATTGCTGAGCATGGTGATTGGATTTGAGGTCGGACTGGACATGGGCAAGGCCGCCAAAGACTTTGATGTGCTCAGCTCCATTTTTATCCGCCTCATCAAGACGGTCGTGGGTCCACTCTTGTTCTCTACGCTGGTGATCGCCATTGCCGGTCAGGAGAATGCCAAACAGATGGGTCGTATCGCTGTGAAAGCGTTTACCTATTTTCTGATTGCCACTTCCATTGCGCTGGTGGTGGGTCTGCTGGCCATCAACTATTCCAAAGCCGGTCTCGGTATCACGCCAGAGCCGAGTGATGTGGCGAAGGTGCCGGCCAACGAACTGCAGGCGAGTGTCAACAATAAGAAGGGCGAGGTGCAGTTCGAGTTGAACGACAAGGTACTGAACATCAAACCGCCTGCCACCAAACTCGACTGGAAATACACGCTCCTGCATTCTTTTCCGGAGAATGCAGCCAAAATGTTGTACGAAAATGCCATTCTTCAGATTGTGGTATTCAGTCTGATTTTTGGTCTGAGTCTGCGCCAGGTACATGATCACCACCGCAAAACCATGGTGGAATGGTGCGAGGGCTTGTCGGAGGTGATGTTCAAATTCGTCGGTTTCATTATGTATTTTGCCCCTTTTGCTGTGGGCGGAGCACTCGCTTCCATTATCGGCGACAAAGGAATCGGCATCATGCTGAATCTGGCCAAACTGCTGGGTACGCTCTATGTTGCCCTGTTTGTGTTTATATTACTGGTGTTTTTCCCGGTCATGCTGTTGTTCCGGATTCCGATCAAGCGCTTCTTCCAGACTGTGTATGAGCCGGCATCACTCGCTTTTGCAACGGCCAGTTCGGAGGCCGCATTGCCACAGGCTATGAAAGCTATGGAAAAGTTCGGGGTACCCCGCAAAATAGTCTCTTTCGTGCTTCCAACGGGTTATTCTTTCAATCTGGATGGCTCCACGCTTTACCTCGCGCTGGCATCCATGTTCTGCGCTCAGGCTGCCGGACTGATTGATCAGTTTACCTGGGACAAACAGCTGGTAATGATGGCCACATTGCTGCTGACATCCAAGGGTGTGGCTGCTGTGCCTCGGGCCTCGCTGGTCATTCTCACGGCCACTGTCGGACAGTTTGGTATTCCCGAGTGGCCCATCGCTGTTATTCTCGGCGTGGATGCGCTGATGGATATGGGACGCACTTCAGTGAACCTGATCGGCAACTGTCTGGCTTCTGCCGTGGTGGCCAGGTGGGAGGGCGAATTTGATGATGAAAAGGCGAGTGCCTGATTTAGAGCTTGTTCAGGATTCTCTCGCCGAGTCAAAAACGGCTCATTTTTCGCCATTTTTCACCTTTTTTCAGTTGCGTAGCACCGGCTAAGCGCCTTCAAAAACGCAAAAACTGACAAAAAATCAGCCTGTTTTTGCCAACGGCAGAGAATCCTGAACAAGCTCTTACATCATGATTTCAGCCATCATGCAACGGGCTGAACCTCCTCCGTAGCGCTCAATGGTATCTATCGGCACACTGAGCAGTTTCGCATGCGACTGCAATCTTTCAATCTGTTCGGGTTTCAGTGACTGGTGCGCAGTTTCCGACATGACCAGGATGCGTTCGCCCGCCGTGTTTTGTACCTGCAGCATATTACCTGCAAAACGGTTCATCTGATCCAGGGTGATATCCACTATTTCCTTGTCGGTACTCCTGAAGAGTTCCTCCAGCATAGCGCGCTCCTGCGGATCGCGCACGCTGTCCAGACAAATCACCACAAAGGTTTCACCCAGCGCCATCATGACATTGGTGTGGTATATCTCCTGTCCGCCGGCATCTACGGAGTGAAAAACTATTTTCCTGTAATCCAGTTCTTGGCAAAGACGTTCCAGCAGGTCTGCGCTCGTGCGCGGGCTCAGGCATGCGTACGCGAGGCGGTTCTGGTGGTCGAAGATGATGCTTCCTGTACCCTCCAGATAAACGCCTTTTTGCTCGCTTTCTTCCAGATGTACGCGCCGCATGACCTGAAATCCGGTCTCTTTAACCTGTTCAATGATATCCTCCCTGCGTTCAATCCGGCGAGAGGGGGCAAACATCGGGTAGGTAACAATCAGTCCTTCCTGGTGAAATGTAACCCAGTTGTTTGGGAAAACTGCATCCGGCCGGGCAGGGGAGGGGGTATCTGCTGCAACAACGACATGCACGCCGGCGGCGCGGAGCAGTGCAACAAATCCGTCGAATTCGGCGAGGGCCCGCTGACGCATTTCATCGGCACTCATAGCGCCATCGCGCGATTGAAAAGCATTATTTTCTGCGGTTTCGGCGTTAAAGGCGAAATTGGCCGGACGAACCATCAGTATGTTTGGTGTGGTCTGAAGACGCATGACATGGCTGGTTTTATTAGGCGCAAAGGTAGGTACTGCACGGTAATATACACAAAAAACGGTCATCAGGGGCGCAGTTCGCTGGAGCTTGCTATTTTTGCTCCCAGAAAAGTACAACAAGGATTGTTTTCAGATAACTCAACAAGAATATGTCGAAGAAAAAGGCTTCTGTACCGGCCCCCAAACCGGCTCCAAAATCCAGACCGGTTGTTTCCCGGACTTCCGAATCAGCGCTTCCCGCCGGCTGGCTCACGTTCGCAGTCGTCGTGCTGATAATCACCGCTGCCTGCTACTTCCCCAGTTTGTCCAACGGACTGGTTAACTGGGACGACGACCCGAATATCACGGAAAATGTAAACCTGGAGATGGTGGGCAAGGGTGAATCGTGGGGTACAACCATATCCAATATTTTCGACATCAACAAGGGTGCGGTGATTGGTAACTACAATCCGCTTCCTATCCTGACTTTCGCCATTGAAAAGGCCCTCACAGGCGGCGATTTCGATGAAGACTTTGTCAGACTCGTACACACCGACAACCTGCTTCTGCACCTGCTGACGGTGTTCCTTGTCATTCGGTTCATGCTTGTGCTGGGTTTCGGCAACTGGGGCGCTTTTCTGGGAGGGCTTCTGTTTGGTATTCACCCCATGCGTGTGGAATCGGTTGCCTGGGCCACCGAGCGCAAAGACGTGCTTTTCGCCGCGTTTTTCTTCGCTGCGCTGTTGTATTACGTCAAATGGATCCGGCAGGGAATGAGAAATGAAAGCCGGACCGGTACATACATGCTGATGATTGTGATGGCACTCCTGTCGAGTTTCTCCAAAGTACAGGCAGTTACCCTGGTGCTCTCCATGCTGGTGGTGGATTACTGGTTCAGAAGGCCGATAAATATAAAAGCACTTACAGAGAAGGCACCATTCTGGGCCATGTCGCTTGCTTTCGGTCTGATTAACCTTTACACCCTGAAACAACAGGGTTCTACAACCGACGACCTGACCAACTTCAATTTCCTCGACCGTCTCTGTATCGGTGCCTATTCACTGTGCGTTTACCTGTACAAGCTGGCTATTCCTTACCCGATGTCGCCGCTGTACCCTTATCCAAAACCGCTGCCTGTGACGGTTTACGTGGCTCCACTGGCCTTTTTCGGACTCGTTTACCTGCTCTGGAGAGCCTGGAAAGCCGATAACAGAATATGGGTAACCGGCAGCCTGTTCTTTTTCTTCAACGTGATGTTCCTGCTCCAGATACTTGGTGCAGGTCAGGGCTTTTTGGCCGACCGCTTTACGTACGTGCCTTATTTCGGTATGTTCGCCATCGCTGCCTGGTACTTTGAAAAAGCAATGGCCGACGATGCGAAAAAGATGCTCATGCAGGTGCTTCTTGCGGTAGTTGGCATCGGCTATGCTGTCTGGACGGTAAAACAGATTGCCATCTGGAAAAACGGCGAAACGCTGTGGACGCATGTGATGAAGTACGAAAAAGATACCAACTCGCTGCCGTACTGGAACCGCGGACAGTTCTACCGCAACCAGGGTAACTACGATCAGGCACTGAAAGATTACTCGGAGGCTATTCGTATCAACCCGAAAAACCCCGAATTGCTCAACAGCCGGGGCAAGACATATTTTGATATGGCACTGTCCGGTAAATTCAATAACCAGCAAAAGGAATTTGTAGCCAAGGCTATTGCGGACTACACCGAGGCATTGTCAAAGCCGGTGGTCAAAACCAAGTCGAGGGCGGAAATGCTGATTAACCGCGGTGCTGCCAACGGGGCTACAGGCAATTACGAACAGGCCCTGAAGGATCTCTCCGAGGGACTCACGATTGATCCGACCAATAAAAACGGTTATTTCAACCGGTCTATCGTCTTTTTCAATGTCCGCCAGTTTGATAATGCCCTGAAAGACTATCAGGAATACCTGAAATATGATCCGAACAACGGCAATATCTGGTACGAACAGGGTATGCTGCTCAGAAGCATGAACAGAAGTGCAGAGGCGATCCCTTGTCTGGATAACGCTATCAGGCTCAAACCCGACATGGGCATCGCATACATGGAGCGCGCCCGCGCAAAGGCACAAAACGGCGACAAGGCCGGTGCCTCTCAGGACTATCAGCGCGCCGCCCGGCTCGGGATGAAGACCAACGAACTCGATCAAAGACTCATGGGACAGTAAATTTTCCCGTAATTACACTTTGGGCAGCCCGCTTTTTGTCCGGTTGCCCAAAGTTGTAATGTCGATAAATAGCAAATATTGAACTAATGTAATTTTGCATATTATTGAATATCAGCTTTTTGTGAAAAAATATATTTCTGTATTCTCTGTCCTGCGGCATATTTTTTGTTAAAACACGTTCAAGAAACGGGACGGAACGTAAATTTGCGAACTGAATAACATCAACCACTTCACCAATGAAACGCTATTTCACCTCTTTCCATCCGGGGGGCAATCCTTGTTCCCGTTGCACCGACTCATCACTAACTTTACCTGCTAACATGAAGAAATTCCTACCCATTCTCATTACCATGATGCTGGCTACGGTTTCCTTTGCGCAGAACTGCGTTCGGGATTCCTCTATTCTGCAGTCAGGAGCACTGCTCTCTCCGCCCTATTGGGACACACTGAACAAAAGGTATGAGCTTGCCGATGCCTGTATCAACAATCCATACAACCAGTCTATCACCGTAAACGTACCGCTGGCTTTCCAGAATATCCCGCTCTCCAGCGTAACTATCGCTCCTGCGGGCGCGGTGAGCAACCTCCCCGTTGGTATGACCTATTCCTGTGATCCGCCAAACTGTGTGTTTGCTGCCGGTTCGCTGGGTTGTATCCGCCTGTTCGGTACCCCTACTGCTGCCAACACTGCTCCCGATACACTGGATCTCGGTCTTACCGTCACCGTAAATACCCTGCTTGGAGGTATCCCGCTGATTTTCCCCAGCCAGCTTCCGGGTAATAACCACTACTACCTGGCACTGAAAAACGAACAGTGTCTGGTTGGCACTTTTGATCTGAATGCCGACCTCGGCTATGTGAAGGCATCTCCGAATCCTTTCAGCGCCGAAACTACCATTACGGTTGAGTCGCTGATACCGGGTGAGTTCAACTTCGAGGTATTCAATATCCTTGGCAAGCGCGTGCACGCACGCGTGGTGCGCATGGCAGTTGGTGAAAACCAGATTGTTTTCGATGGAAGCGAGCTTCCCTCAGGCAGCTATTTCTACAGCCTGGGCAATGTCAATGGCAGGATTTCACGCCCGATTGTCATTGCTCACTGATCAGGATCGGTGTAAATCATTTCCTGGCGACGGTTACCGGACAGAAGTCTGGTAACCGTCGCTTTTTTACCAGCAGTGACTATCGGACATTCCATTTCATACAGAACGGTACTCATTGGGTGTCAAACCGGTTCTTTGTTTAAAAAAGCGGGTAAAATGCTGGGGATACCTGAATCCCAATGCTTCGGAAACTTCAGACAGACTTTTGGTCCGATCCAGGGTACGCTCTTTCGCTACATCAATAACTTTGGTATGAATCAGTTCCTGTGCCGATTTCCCGGTTGCTTTCTTGACGAGATCACCGAAATAATTGGCAGACAGATTGAGTTCCCGGGCGAAGTAACTTACTGAGGGCAGTCCCAGTTTTGGTGCTATATCTTCCGAAAAATAGTCATTCAACTTTGATTCAAACAGTCCCAGGATTCCCGCATTGACCGTTTCACGGGTTGTAAACTGTCGGTCGTAAAATCGGTTACAGTAGCCAAGCATTAGTTCAATGTTCGATACGATGAGCTTCGAACTGTGCGCATCATTTCCCTGTTCTATTTCGGCCCCGATATTGGAGAAACAGTTCAGTACAATATCTCTTTCCTGCTCGGAGACATGCAGCGATTCATTTGACTGGTATGAGAAAAATGAGCAGGTTGAAACAGACTTTCCCAGTAATGTCCCCTTGATCAGGTCAGGATGAAATGCCAGTACACGGGCCATAGGCAAATATGATTCGCCCAGTGGTTCTGTCTGGGCAACCTGACCTGGTGCCATAAATATCAGTGTTCCGTATTCATAGTCGTAATAACTTACCCCATACTTGAGTCTGGTGTAAGGATCCCGGTCCTGTTTGAAAGCAATCAGGTACAATCCGAAATAAATACGGCTTCTGGTCTGCATTCCTCCTTTCCATAAGTCAATTACCGTGACCAGTGGGTGCAGGGTTGGCTGCCGATAGTAATCGTTGTACTGCGATATCGTTTCCAGATGAACCATCAGAATATTTCATTGATTTAGCGTCAAAAATAAGTGAAAACAATCTGATGCATGCCAGATTCTGTTATATTGGTAAGTAAATCTGTAATCCTGGTAAGATATTGATCCGGTATCGGAACCTATCTTTGCCCACGAATCAATCGTACAGCCAGGATCATGAAATTTAATACCTGCAAGACAGTAGTACTACCAGTTTTGGCGCTCTTTTTTTCACTTGTCACCGGTTTTTCGCAGCAAACTGACTCTACCAGACAGATCACTACTTTTTCAGGTACAGTCGGACTCACCACGAATGGTTTTTCCATTATTCCCACATTCGCACTGAATAGTCCGGCCATTATCATGAACTATTTTGTCAGGAAAAAACGCTTTTCCTTCGATCCCGATATTCGTCTGGTACCTGATGCCAGCAAGGGCGGGATGCTTTTCTGGTTTCGGTATAACCTGGTTGAGAAGAAGAAATTCACGCTCCGGACCGGCATTCATCCTGCCTTCAGTTTTGTCAGAAGAACTGTCAGCGAAAATGGAACTGAAACCGAAATAACCGAATTGCTGCGGTTTTTAGCGGGTGAGATTGCCCCGAATTACCAGATTACCCCTAACTGGAGTATAGGTGCTGTTCTATTGCACGGTTCCGGATTGCAAAATCATGGTCCACAACGCACTGACGTTCTATTCCTGAATACCAGTATCTCCAATATTAAACTGGGTAATAAGTTCCGGTTCACTTTAGTGCCAATGGTTTATTTCCTGAATACAGACGGTTATACAGGAAACTATTTCTCTGCCACGGGTATCGTTTCTCACGTGAAGTTACCCTGGTCGCTGCAATCAACCATCAACCAGACTTTTACTTCGGATATTCCGGGTAATCTGGATTTTATGTGGAATGTGACTATCAATTATAACTTTAGAAGAACTTTTGTCGCCGCCAAACAGCAGAAAGTGCAATAAAAAGCACTTTCTGCTGTTTTTTTACAAAAAATCCTTATCTTTGTATTTAAAAGAGCAATTTAATGCACTATCCGGATATCATCAACAAGGTAAAAGAGCGGCGTGTTCTGCTGAATATTTCACAGGAAACCCTGGCTGAAATTGCAGGAGTTGGTCTGCGAACGCTCAAGCAGATTGAGCGTGGAAAGGGTAATCCCACCCTGAACACGCTGTATAAAATTGCTGATGTACTTGGGATGGAGTTTAAACTTGAAGTGAGAAAACCTGAATGAGAGCGGCGCATGTCTTCAGAAATGGAATACAGGCGGGTACCATCACAGAGGTACACCGAAGACTGTTTATTTTTCGTTATGACGACCGATATTTTCTCGATCCTGAATTACCAGCTGTTTCACTGACTCTCCCCAAATCGCGGCAGGAATATGTTTCCGAATATCTATTTCCGTTTTTTGCCAACATGCTGAGTGAAGGGGCAAACAGAAAACTCCAGAGTAATCACTGGAAAGTTGATGAAAATGATCATTTCAGCTTTCTGCTGATAACTGCACAGGCCGACACGGTTGGGGCTGTAACAGTCAAACCTGTAAGTGTATGAAAACCAAGGAGTTAAACATTTGCCCAGGAACGCTGGCTGAAGGTCATTCGTCATACAGCCCGGCTTGTATCAAAAAGGTTTTTGACGGCAGGACAGTCTCTCATATACTGCCGTTCAGTTTGTCTGCTTCAGACGACAAACTGGCAGAGTTGTTTTTAGAAAACAGGAAGCGTATTTCTTTGTCGGGCGTTCAGGAGAAAATCAGTCTGATTCTCGATAAAAGGGGACTGCGTTTAACGCAAAAAGAGGAGCAGGGCACCCATATTCTAAAGCCAATACCGCGTGATTTGAAAAATGTGAATCAGGTGCCTGTTAATGAGCATTTGACGATGCAGATTGCCAGTCAGGTTTACAACATTATCACTGCCGAAAATGCGCTGGTTTTTTTTGAAAATGGTGCGCCCGCTTACATTACCAAAAGATTTGATATCGAAAGGGACGGACGAAAACGGGGCAAGGAAGATTTTGCAACGCTTGCCGGGAAAACAAGCGATAACGCCGGGCCGGATTTTAAATATGATTACAGCTATGAAGAGATGGCAGGTTTAATTAGAAGGTTTGTCCCATCCTGGCGAGTGGAGATGGAAAAATTTTACTCATTGGTATTGTTCAATTATCTGTTTTCCAACGGGGACGCACACTTGAAGAATTTTTCACTGCTGGAATCATCTTTTGGCGACTATATCCTCAGTCCTGCCTATGATCTCGTTAATACCCGGTTACATGTCAGTGATATGGATTTCGCGCTAAATCGGGGGCTTTTTCAAGACAATTTCAGGAGTACTTTCTTCAAAAGGAAAGGACACCCCGGCAAGGCCGATTTCATAGAGTTTGGACACCGGATCGGGATCACCGGAAACCGTATTGATAAACTTCTTGCTCCCTTCCAACTGCGGCAACCTTTGGTCGAAGTACTTCTGAACCGCTCTTTCCTGAATGAATCCGTCAAGAAAGGTTATCTCCTCAGATATAATACCAAAAGAAATTACCTCGCAGGGTGACGGATGAACAAGCTCTAAGAGCTTGTTCAGGATTCTCTGCCGTGGGCAAAAATAGGCTGATTTTTTGTCAGTTTTTGCGTTTTTGAAGGCGCATAGCCGGTGCTACGCAACTGAAAAAAGGTGAAAAATGGCGAAAAATGAGCCGTTTTTGACTCGGCGAGAGAATCCTGAACAAG
>Ga0172373_10003679_pt1 | contig 22161 bp, 23 predicted proteins | sample Lak10m_2_FD_114546 | JGI IMG/M metagenome (GOLD analysis project Ga0172373, IMG submission 114546) | Freshwater microbial communities from Kabuno Bay, South-Kivu, Congo - kab_092012_10m | ecosystem: Environmental > Aquatic > Freshwater > Lake | place: Democratic Republic of the Congo...
CGGCGATCCAGTCGGGCTTCTCAAAAGGCCAATGCCACGGCCGCTTTTCCGGAGTGATCTCGCTCATGGGAAAATCCTCCGCAGGGCCAGTTGCAGCACCCGTAGCGCCGCCTCTCGGGCGATCTGCAGGGACATCTTGGACTGCCCTTCCCTTCGTTCCGTGAAAACGATCGGCACTTCCTGGATCCGGAAGCCTCCCTGCCAGGCCAGAAAGTGAATCTCGATCTGGAACCCATAGCCTTGGGCGGTGAACTTATCCCAGTCCAAGCCCTCCAAGACCCGCCGCCGGATCGCCTTGAAACCACTGGTTGGATCGGTCATGGGCAACCCCGTAAGAAGCCGGGCATACCATCCGCCAAAACTGCTCACCCAAAGACGGGATTGCGGCCAGTTCAACACCCTCACGCCGTTTAGATAGCGCGAACCCACCGCCATGTCAGCGCCGTCCGCCAAGGCCTGCATCAGTTTCGGCACGTCCGCAGGATCATGGGAGAGATCCGCATCCATCTCAACCACGGCGTCAAATTCTCGTGGCAGTGCCCATTGGAAACCCTCCTTGTAGGCTGAACCTAGTCCGCTTTTGGAGGGCCTTTCCAAAAGATGAACTTTTTTACTAAAACCGGAGATCTGCCTCACTTTGTCCGCCGTTCCATCTGGAGAGTTGTCATCTATCACCAGAATTTCCACCTGGGGCACTTTGGCTTGCAACTCCTCAACCGTCTTCTGAATGGTCTCAGCTTCATTATACGTCGGCAGGATGACCAAAAACCTTTTGATGAGACCTTCGGAGCCAAGACCAGACCCACTTGCATGGGAAGGATCAGATTCAGTAACGGCCATGGAAAAACCCTTAAGCGGGAAAGTTTTCCGCTAGGCCCAGCGGAAGAGCCAGGGTTTCCTTGCTGAACGACTCGGCACCCGGAAAGGACTCTTGGTTTCGTTTGGGGAAACATTCCTGCTCGTGCATGGCGCGGGGATAGTAAATTTCTGTTTGAATCCCCTGCTGGGCCAACCGGTTCCTCGTTTCATCCCGTTGGCCCGGTCCCGTGATCCGGATCACAAACTGATTCCAGGTATGCTCCCCGATTCCTGCCTGACAGGCATAAGGCAGAAGTACGTCCCCGGGATTCCTTGGAGCCAACGCGGCAGACTCCCCTTCACATACACAGCGGGAAGTCGGAAGAGCTGCTTTCCATTTTTCCTGCAGGTTCCTGCTGAGCTTGGCGGCATTCGCCCGACGTTTCTGCAGTGCCTTTTCCAGGTACCGAAGTTTCACCCGGAGAAACGCAGCCTGCAGTTCATGTAATCGGAAATTCCCACCCACCATCTCGTGGAAATATTTCACCTTGGCGCCGTGCACCCGAAGTTTTTTTACCTTCTCCGCCAAATCGCTGTCCTGAGTCGTGACCAACCCGCCCTCCCCCAAGGTCCCCAGGTTCTTGGTCGGAAAAAAGGAGAAGCAACCCAGGGTTCCCATCGTTCCCGCCATCCGGCCCTTATCCTTCGCTCCCAAGGCCTGAGCAGCATCCTCGATCACCGGAATATTTTTCTTTTTGGCCGCCGCTAAAATTGGATCCATATCGGCACACTGACCAAACAGATGGACCACCACGATCGCCTTGGTCTTGGGGCCGATCTTGGCCGCCACCTGGTCGGCACGCAGGTTGTAACAGCACTCCGCACTGTCCACAAAGACCGGTACTCCCCCCAGCCTTGCCACCGCGCCGGCGGTGGCAAAAAAGGTGTACGTGGGGCAGATCACCTCGTCCCCCGGGCCGACCCCGACCGCCTGCAGAGCCAAAAGGAGAGCATCGGATCCGTTGGATACCCCTGCGGCATGGGGCACCCCAATCCACTTCCCGATCTCCTGCTCGAAAGCCTCCACCTCCGGCCCCAGCACAAATCGGCCGCTGTCCAAAACCCGCTCAAAGGCCACCGTCAACTCCGCCCGGTAAGGCGCATGCTCCGCACCCAAGTCGAGCATCGGAATCTTCATAAACTATTGAAACTACCACCCTTCCCCCCTCCCCCTCGAACCCTTTTTGACCTTCCTGCTTTCTCACCTTTGCACCCCTCTTTCCCTTAATCCCTTAACCCCTTAATCCCCATTCAGGCCCCTTCCCACCTTCTCACCAACCCACCCATCGTCCCACTTTCCTAGGAATATAGGACAATCCGTCCAACGACTCGGGGTTGCTCAAAACGACCTGCCAAGGCAGTTTCCTGTGATGTCCACTCCCTCCAACGGCCGTTTCCTTGTCCAGGGAGGCAGTCCGATCTCCGGGGAAATTGAACCCCAAGGCAACAAGAACGAAGCCATGCCCCTGATGGCAGCGGCCTGCCTGACCGACCAACCTGTGGTCCTGCAAAATGTCCCCCAGATTGATGACGTGAAGCTGATGGAGACCATTCTCAACGAGCTTGGCCTTGCCTCCTCGGAAACCGACCCCACCAAGGCCAGCCGTACCGTCACCCTCAGCGCTAAGTCGGCCCCCAAGAACACCATTCCGCTGGAACTCGGCTCCCGCCTGCGCGGCTCGGTCACCCTCGCCGGACCTTTGTTGGCCCGAACCGGCTCGGTGAGCCTCCCCCGCCCGGGTGGAGACCGGATCGGACGGAGAAGGCTCGACACCCACTTGCAGATTTTTGCCGCCTTGGGTGCCGATATTTACGACACCCGGGATGGAATCAGGATTCAGGCCAAGAAACTCAAGGGTGCCGACATCCTCCTCGACGAGGCATCCGTGACCGCCACCGAAAACGGCCTCTGTGCTGCCGCCTTGGCCGAGGGGACCACGGTCTTTCATAACGCCGCCAGTGAGCCCCATGTGCAGGCCCTGGCCCACCTCCTCAACGCCATGGGAGCTAAGATTTCAGGAATCGGCACCAACACCCTGACGATCGAAGGAGTCAAAACACTCTATGGCGCCACCCATCGGGTAGGGCCAGATTACCTGGAAGCTGGCTCCTTCTTGGCCTTGGCCGCAGTCACCGGCGGCGAATTAAAAATTAAAAAATCTGCTCCCCACCATCTCCGGATGATCCTCCAAACGTTCGCCCGGCTCGGGATCCAGACGGAAATCCAGGGTCAGGACATCCGCGTTCCCAAGAACCAGAAGCTGGAGGTGGAAAAGGAGTTTGGTGGAGCCGTTCCCCACATCGCCGACGCTCCCTGGCCTGGCTTCCCCGCCGACATGACCTCCGTGGCCCTGGTCACCGCCACCCAGTGCAAAGGCACGGTTCTGATCCACGAGAAGCTTTTTGAATCCCGCCTATTTTTCGTCGACGGCCTTTTGGAGATGGGCGCCCGTATCATTTTGTGCGACCCCCACCGCGCCGTGATCCTAGGTTCAGACAAACTCCGGGGTGCCAAACTGGCCAGTCCCGATATTCGCGCCGGCATGGCTCTGCTGATTGCCGCCCTTTGCGCGGAGGGGGAATCGGAGATTCGTAACATTGGCCAGATCGACCGTGGCTTTAGCCGGATTGAGGAACGCCTCCGCGCCTTGGGGGCCAAAATTCAGCGAGGCTGATCTTTTAGCGATTTTTTCCCGACAGGCCTCCGCCCCCGATCGTTTGGCTCCGAGCAAGCGGAACCAAAATCTACCTACCCAAACCTACTCTTTTCCAACCGGTCCGGCTTAGGGCCGGCCCCGGAGCGGCCCGGCAGGGCCGCAAATTGTTACTTCAGGCCGTCGAGGCCAGCTTGAGAACTCTCCAAGCGGCCTCCCAAGCGATTCCCGCTGACATCTTCGAATGCCCTTCGGAACGCTCCGTGAAAACAATCGGAACCTCCCGGATCACAAAACCCCGTTTCCAAGCGGAATGGTGCAGCTCAATCTGGAAGGCATACCCTTCGGCACCCACCTTTTGCCAGTCCATCTCCTTTAGAACCTCCGCACGGATGGCCTTGAAACCGCTGGTGGGGTCCGTCAGCGGCAACCCGGTAAGAGTTCTCACGTACCGCCCCCCCAGGGTGCTGATCAGAATTCTGCTCCTCGGCCAGTTCAGCACCGAGATGCCGTTCAGGTAACGCGATCCCACCGCCAGATGGGCCCCCTCCTCGAGGGCATGAAGTAGCCGGGGAATGTCGGCCGGATCGTGGGACAGGTCGGCATCCATCTCCACCACCGCCGCGTAGCCATTTTTCAAAGCCCATTCAAAACCACGCCGATAGGCCGTTCCCAGTCCCTGCTTGCCCTGCCCTTCCAAGAGAAAAATCCTTTTGCTGAATTCCGGTCGGCTACGAACCACCTCCGCGGTGCCGTCCGGAGATTTGTCATCCACCACCAAAACATCCGTTTTTTTAGGGAGAGCCAGAACCTGGTCCAAAACCGAGCCGATGTTCGGTTTCTCGTTGTAGGTTGGAATTACCACAAGGGTCTTCCCGATGGCCGAAGCCCGTAATTTGGGCGCTGCCGCCTGCCTTTCCGATGCTCCAGTCCACCAGTTTTTCCAGGCCACTGGGGTAAAGGGCATTGGCATCACCACCAACAGCCCCAGCACCGTCATCCAGGATAGGCCCGACACCCAAACACAGACGTCGTACCAATGGGGCGCTTCAAAAACGAAACGGATCGGCCCTTGGGTCCCGTCCAGATGGGCTGCCAACAGCCCTCCGAACGACTTGTAAACCGGGATAGGGGTTTCCCCGGCGTACGCCCGCCAGTCGGGATGCCAGGCCTCCGTGACCACCAACCACCCTTGGCGGGGAGCTGGAGGATCAAAAACCATACGGGTGGGATCTTTTCTGGGCTCGGCAAAAGGGATTCTTTGAAAAGGTACTCCCACCGCTTGGGAGTAGTCGGGGCTGAGCTGAACCTCCCCCTGGATCGTGCCGGTGCCTACTAGATAGGGAAACCCGCGCTCATTTGGCCCCAGCTCGATGGGCACAACATTGATTTTACCGGACAGATCGAGGAAGCCGGAGGCAAGGCCCTCGGTACCTGCATCCATGGCGAGGTATTCCCTGGCAAGAAACGCCGGGGCCAGCGATTCCCGATTTTCCAAAACGCGGATGTATTCGGAATCAAATCCCGTGGGGTAAAACTGGGCGTAAAAGTTTTGCACCTCTTGGGGCGTGAACGGATCCTGCTTGTCGAGCAGTACATGGGAGATGCCCGCCACCCGCATATAGGTCTTCATGGCCGTGGGAGAGGCGTTGGCCCCGTTCAACAAGGCCCTGACCCCACGCATTTGGAAGTGACTCCAGGCAGCCTCGGTGTTGAGACCACGCCCGGACTGCATCGGCATACGGAGATAGAAATACCGCCCTGATAGCGGGTACACCCGGCCCTCGATCGGGGAGGCCCGTAAATACTCTTGGGACCGGTCAAAATCGGCAAAGGTCTGAGCCGGCAAGCCAGGCGCAAAAAACTTCGCCAGGTAAAAACCGGAGTCGATCAACAGCGCAATTCCAAGAATAACGACCACAGGGATCCGAGCTTTCTTAGGGAGGACCCCATCCCAGAGCTGCTGGATGGCCAGCGCCCCTGCTACGGACGCAGCGAAAAAGCCCACCTCCCAGAACCCCCACGGAGCCCGGATATCGCGGAAGAGAGGCAGCTTTTCCAAAAGGACAAACCCCGGGACAAAAAGATAAATGAGAATCAGGAGTGCCGCCCAAGACCGGCGCTGGGGAGTGGCCGGCAATAATTTCGGAATCAGGATCACGGGGATGAGGGTCATCAACCACATCAGGGCAATGATCCAGTCCGGGGCTTGGGCGGAACCAACCAGGAACTCCTTGGTGCCAGTAAAAACGGAAAACGGCCCTTGCGCGAGCCAGAGAGCTAGCAGAGCGAGGCCGACAAACAGGCGGAACAGCCCACCTTCCCGCGTCGCCAGCCATGCCGGATTTTTCCGTGTCCACCAGAAGACCCATCCCACGGATAGCAGAACCACCGCGCCCAAATAGAACTGCCCCCGATCCGAGATAAAGTCGGGTCGCATGCCAGCCAGCAGGGCGTTACCCCGGTCCAAGACCGAGATGAAGTTTTTGATGGAAAAGGCCTGTTGCCAGCCCGCGAAGTTATCGAAGGAGAAAGCTGCCACCCACTGAAATTCCCGCGTCAACGGCAACAGAAGAATGACTGACATGAGAACGACTCCGATGAGGGAAAGGATCGTGCCACGGACCAAGGCCGCTCGCCGATCCGGTTGATCGAAAAGAAGCCAAAGGAAGAACATCCCCGCAATCGGCGAAAACATGAAGGTTAGCTTCGCGTAGGACAGCATCATAGCCGACCATCCAAAAGCCAACCATGCCGAAGCCCGCCACGAGCCTTTATCAGCGATCTTCAGAAATGCCCAAAGGATCAGCGGCGGAAAAATATAAGAGTAACTGCCCATCCAGTGCTCGAAGTTCGCGATCCGCAAAAGGATTTGTGCGCTGAGCACATAGAGAACAGCTCCAACGACCGCGGTCCATTCGTGGCCAGTCAGGCGCCGGACAAAAACAAACATCGCCGCGGCTGCGGCAGGAATCACCGCCAAGGCCGCGATCTTGATCCCCGCAGGATCGCCGAATAGCTGAAAAAAAAGTGTTCCGAAGAACTGCGGGAATGCGCTGAGGAAGTAAGGGGTGTTGCTTTGGCCTTGAAGAAAATCCGGCCCCCACCAACTGATGCCACCATGGGTAAACATCCGCCCGAATTCAATTATGAAACGGCCAACGTCCCCATAGAGCTCCTCCTGCGATGGTGTCTGACGCAGCCAACCAAAGCCCAGCGCGAAGGTGTAGACCGCGATGAAAGCGGCCAAGGCGAAAATCGGCGTCCTCGAAGAGGCGGATTTCGCGGAGTTCGACCGGGCGGCGGGCTGCATGGAGGTCGGCGAAGTCATCACGAAAGAGCGCTTTGGACAAGCCTTTGCGCATGGTCGTCCCCGGACGGCCAGTTCTCGGAACGGAGAGGAGCGGTGATTTGCAGGCGCCCGGACACGGGAAAAGGACGGAAAACATCGCTCCCGGCCGCGGGCTCATCGACCACCTCACCACCCGCTTGGGTGGCGAGCGCCTCCGCCAAATCGAGGTAACTGCAATCCCGTCGAGCGGACATCTGATAAATTCCCGGCTCGAACCGCCGCGCAAAGCCGAGCAAACCTGCAACCACTTCACCTAGCATTACCGGCGCCACGCGCAAGTGACCAGCTGCCGCCACCTGACCTCGGGCGCGGAGCCTCGCCGCCCATTGCGAGAGTCTGGGCATCAAGGTCTCGCCAACTTTCGTCACGCGAACCACGGTGTCATGGCGGATATCAAGTCCGGCCTCGACCGCTGCTTTCTGCTCGCCATAAGCACAACACGGCGCGAGCGGAGCTGCGGCAGCGGTGTCCGTCCCGGAAAAAACCAAACTGGTGGAGGGAAAAATCACTTTCGTGCCGGACTGTCGCAACCGACGGACAAGTTCCAGGTTGCCATCCACGTTGGTGCGCCGAGTGCCATGCGGGTCATGGGCCGCCTCCGACACGCCGCCGTGCCACGCGCAGAGAAAGGCTGTTTGCAGTCCCTCCGGTAACTTCGTCGATGACACACAGTCGAGGTCAAGTGCGTCGCCGCCCGAGCCTTCCCGCAATGGCGCCCACACGTCGAGCCCCTCAGCCCTCAGCCGCCGCACTAGTGCACTTCCGATGAGACCGCTTACTCCGGTGACCAGAATCACGCCGACGCGGACTTCGGTCCGCAGGCCAATCCAAAAACGTATTGCGCCATGGGAAAAAATCCCGTGTGCACCACTTCGTCGTTCATCGAAAAAACAAAGACGTTGTGAAAGTGTCTCGCGAGCAGCCGGCGCATGTCTTCCCCGTCCTTGCAGTTCACATGTCCCTCGCGGCTCGGTTTCGAAGCGTGCGCCTGCGAGGCTTGGGAAGGACAGCCCAAAAGCAGGACACCGTGCGGACTCAATGAGCGGACGATGTTAGACACAAACGCACCCTCTTTTTCCGGTGCAATGTGCTCAATGACATCGAGCGCATAGGCTCCGTCAAATCCCGCTCCGTCGAACGGCTTCACCGTCATATCGTGCACGGCAAACTCGACCGGCCATCGCGCATCCATTGTTCGCCGTGCGTTTTCAATGAAATTCGGGTCGAAATCGACCGCCGTCACCTCCGGTCCGGCCTGACGCACGATTCGCGTACCGAAAGCATCGGCGCAACCTATTTCGAGAACCCGGCGACAGCCGGCCAGCATCTTCGAAGCAAACTTGTAGCGCGAGAGCAAGAAAACGAGCCGCTTCGGATCGTCTTGCCATGTTTGGCTGCTCATCAACCCAAAACGGGCCGTGTCGCCTTCGGCTGCGCGTTTGAGGAGAAATTTATACTGAGGCTCTCCAGGGTGCTGGCTCATGGGGCGAAACCTGTTTGCTCTCTCATGGAGCAGTCTCGATACAGGAAGCGTGGTACCGACCTGGACCAGCTCGCAGGCGTTCAAGCAAGCACTTGGAGATTGTTGGGCTAAGCCCGACGAAGATATCCGCATCAGCCGGCACTTGGTTTGGAGCTAAAATTGGCCGACCGAGATGAGTGCGGCCCACTCGTTGCCCGTCCTCGTCGACAAAGAAACGGACTCGGTCGGACATTCCCTGATAAAGCCAAGTGGCCGCGATGGCCGATCCAAAAAGTCCGAAGTTTACGCTGCCTGAGGAGATGGACTGCGCCGCAGCCATCACATCGACCAGCCAATCCACGGCGGACTGTAACGCCTCCTTTTCGTTCAGGTAGTCCAACCGGTCAGCAGTTACCGCACCATCACCGCCATTTGAGGCTACCAGGGATAACTCCTTAGGCACCCAATCCTCCTGCGCCGTCTCCGCTCTCCATCCCGAGTTATTAACAACCATCTGCAGAGTTGCCGCGGTGAAGTGCGAAGCGTGGTCAACGATCATTAGGGCAAAAGGATTTCTCCGCCACGCTGGGACCTCGACGAAGAGCAGCGCATCCTTGTTCGCCTTCCCCAGTAGCGCTACGAGTGCTTTGGCCGGATCTTCGATATGCTCGAGCACATGAACCATAGAAATGGCATCGTAACCGCCCGGCAAATCCGAGATTCCAACACCGTGCAACCGCTCGAAGCGCGGGACTTTTTGCAATGCGGCGAGGTGGCGCCGGTCGGTCTCCGCTCCATCGAGTTGCCAGCCAGGAAATCGCTCCGTGAAGGCTTGCAGAAAACCGCCGTTACCGCAGCCGAAATCAAGCAGCCGGCCGAGCGCACCCAGCGTGTGTCGCTGTGCCAGATGATCGACTATGACTTTTGAGCGGCTCTGCAAGCCGGCATCAGACGCCACTTTTTGCTCGGCACCACCGGACGCTTCATAAATCGCGTATTCACGGTAAGCTTGTTCCGCTGCACGGCGCCAATCGTCGTCCACGACGGTTTGGGTCAGGCAACATGAAGGACAGACCACCAGCGACCCGGTCCGCGCCGCCGGTCGGCAATCGGACGTTACCCTCGGCAAAGAACGCCGGCCTTTGGCTTTAACCAAAAATTCGTGGTGGCAAAAATGGCAGGTTGCGGCGAAGGACATGATGCGCTTTTTCCCAGTCAACGGGAGCGAGGTCAAAGACCGCGACATCCTGTGTACAGGTCTTACTAGCCTAGGCATTCTAATCGATTCAAGCTTTAGAGTTTTCAGAAAACGGACCCTGAGCGCCAATACGCCGCCGCCTTCACCAGTCTGGTGACCTTCGCCTCGTCGGCAGCAGCCGCGCGCTCGAAAATATTAAGAATAATGGCGGTCCATTTACATTTCTGAAACGGCAAGATCCGCCGGACACGCGAGGCCAATAGGGGACCAAAAATTGCCTCATTGCACAACGCATCCGTGAAGCGTTCGGCCTCTTTGACGCAAAGTGGTGCTTCGGGTTGAAGAATAAAGTCTGCCGCCAACTTCGCCGGGTCATCCCAACCCGCATGTTCGAAATCAAAAAAGCAAAAAGAGCCATTCTCGCGCCGGATGACGTTGTGGAATCCAAAATCTGATGGCGAAAGAAACGGCAACACCGAGGCATCTATGTTGGGCTTTCCCCTTATGAGCGCGGCTCGCAATTCCGAACGCACGAAGTCTTGCATGGCTATTGTGATGTTATCTTTTGCAGGCAGAGCAAGCAACGCATCCAAGCGCGACAATGCGCACTGCCAGTGCTCCGCAGCCGAGAGACCGGCGTCCGAAGCGAAGGGAAGTTGCGCTTGGCGGGCACGCTCGAAAACGCCCGGAAGGTTGGTCTCAAGCAGAAACCCCGCCATGCGCGCCACATCGTTCAATCGAGGTTTCTCACCCGCAACCGACTCGCCGGGCACATACTCAAAGATCAGGCAACGACAAACAGCATCCTGAGCAACGAGACGTGGAACCAAGTCACCAACCTGTTCCGCGTAAAACGTGTGCATCAGCGCCTCGTGGGCAAAGGTATCCCGGCGACCGGAAACGGCAGGCTCGTGAACCTTGAGAACAGCTCGGCGCTGTCCATCCGCGAGCAGAAAAACCCCATGCCGGTTGCCCGCACCCATCTGCCGCGCAATCTGCTCGGTTTGCCAGCCGTGCCCGGCAAGAAAACGTTTAAGCTGCGCGTTATCTTCCAAGCCTGCGTTCATGACAGGCTGGCGAGAGCCGCGACCTGCGCCCACGATTTTGCGGACCGCAAGTCCGGATGCGATGGATGAGAACACCCCGGATCGAAGAGAATTTTCCGCGTGGCGGCCGGGACTACCGGATGCAGCAGAATTTCCGGAAGATCGTCGATGAAAACATCGCAGCGCAGGGATCCGATGCGTGCCAACTTGGCCTCTTTCGTTTCCTCAAAAAAAAGATCCGCAACGTCCAGTTTCTGCTCATGGGTCCACTCCCGAGCAAACGCGTGCAAGTCATGCCTCGCCCCGATGATGGGGTGCCTCGTGCGGTGACTGACCACATAGATATCACAGCCAGCTGCTTTCCAGCGGTTGATCGTGTCCGCGGCACCGGCAAACAGCTGCGCCTCCCGCATCAGAGGCCCGTAAAGCTCACCCTGCAGTCGCGTCCACTCGCGCTCATCGCCCCGCGAGCGAAGCTCCTCGCGTAATGCCAGCTTGGGATCTGGCGTTGTTCCCGGCAGCCCATGCGAGGCACATAGACGCTCCAGCGGACGCCGGTAGTCGGCCAACGTGTTGTCGAGGTCGACCCCGATCCTCATGGCGTGTTCAGCACTGTCCGTAGAGCAGCTTTGAAACGCGGCGAATGACGATGTTCTGCAGCGAGTGCGCCACCGACGCAAAGTTGCGGAAGGTGAGCGCCTTCGAGTTTCCCGCCTGCCGCTCCTGTCCGTAGACCGCAATTTCCTTGTAGCTCAAGCCGCGAGAGAGCAGGCGCGTCATCAGGTCCGCCTGAAAGCCGAAACCGTGGGAGTTGGAGTGCCAGCGCTTGACATATTCCCGACGTGTCACCACCATCCCGTTATAATATTGCAGATGGAAGCCGCTAAGAAAATTCACCAACGCGGTGTATGTTCTGGAGATAGCCCTCCGCGATTGGGCTCGGCCGCGGATCTCGATGTTGTATGGGATGAGCATCTCCGCGGTGCCAAGCTCCTTAAAGATGGTGACCAGCGTTTCTTGGGGCTCGACGTTATCGCCACAAATAAGCCGATACCACTCCGAGCTCAGCAGAAAGGCCGCCTCGGCGTAGTTGTTGGCCAATCCCTCGTTGCGTGAATTGACATAGAGAGTCAGCGGCACATCCGGGTGTTCCCGGCCGAACGCTTTGACCTTTTCCACCGACCGGTCCCGCGAGCAGTCGTCGATGACCACGATCTGAAACGACACTCCAACTTCACGGCAAGCCGCAACCACCGTCTCCAGCGTGGCTATGATATTCGCCTCCTCATTGTAGCAGGCAACGAAGAGCCCAAGCTGAAATGGCTGCTCGCCTTGTTTCGCTGGTTGCTGAGGACCAAAGGCAACGATTTCGCGGAAGTGGCCAATCATGAGGTGAATTCGCTTTGACGGCCTAGGACCGCCGCTTTAAGCGCAATAATTACGTTGCTGATCACCAATAAGCGCATCTTCTTAAGTCGATAAGCGGCCCCATCGAAGGAAAGATCTTCCGCTTCAAGCATGCGCCGTAAACGCGTCGAGAGCATACCTGCTTCATCGTATTTGGCCCGCAGCGTGGAGATCTGGATCCCCTCCGGCGACTCGAGCAACTCCCGATAGATGCGGATCCGTACAGAGGCATGCCCTAGATTGACGAAATTCGCGTAACCGTAAGCCAGGCAGGTATAAATCGGCCCATCAACCAGGAACATCGCAACAAAAGCACCGCCAAAAGTCTGTCCGGCGAAGAGAGCGAGCAATTGCATGACAAGAAGGGCTCCCAGCCCAGTGAAACCGCTCACGATGAACTGATTTAGCATGGCGCCATCAGGACGAACTCTGCATAGAGCCGCATGGCTTAGTGCCATGGCGGCCAAAGCCACGACAGGCGCTAAAAGGTGACAAACCTGAACGGTAGTTTCTGTGCTCATCCCCCGTGATGAGTTAGTCCGAGCACCCGCTCGCGGTGTAGCAATACCAGCTTGAAAAGCGTGTAGGGATGCTCGGCCAAGTGGAAGCACCCCTCGCGCTCCTGCACCATGCCCTCCTCCACCAATACGGAAAGGCGTGCACTAATAAATGGGCGCGAGGATATGAACTCGCGAAGTTCCTTCTCGCGGGCACCACTCAAACCAAAAGACGCAATATACCGCACCAGACTGAGCGTAGGACTGTCCGCCTCCAAAGCGGAATAGGTCACCACATAGGCGAGCGCGAAAGCAATCACTGCTAAACCGACATTGAGCCATTGAACAATCGAAAGTGGCTCAAATCCTAGCCAGAACAGCAAGAGCCCGACCCCTGGAGCCAATGCAAGTCCTCCGAGAAGGAAAAGCCCCATAAGTACTGCACGCTGACGGCGGGGAAGCGCGATGCGCCACCAAACGAGATGAGTCAAAAGTAGAACCCCTAGCAGAAGAACGATAGCGACGAAGATTGGCATCTGCTCAGTTCGGACAGATTACGGAGTGAATCACTTTACCCTGACGCATTTCTTCGATAACGCCCGGCAAGTCGCCAAGCAAACCTCGATGACTGACAAATCCACCTACATCCAGTTTCTCTTGTGCCAAACGCCCAAGAATTTCAGGGATATCAACCTCAGGCTTGCTCTGCCCGCCCTCCGAGCCCTTCAAAATCCTCCCAAAATGCAACGGCAAGGTATGGATACACACTTTCTGCTCACTGGGCATAACGCCAAAGAGGATGCAGCGCCCCCCCCTCATCTTTGTCAAATCATATGCCATCTCGATTGTCCTGGGATTCCCTGTTCCCTCGACTGTGACATCAGCCAGCCCCCCAAGGATCTCTTTGATCTTTTGAGCCGAATCATCCTTGGAATCGTTAATGCGGTAAGTCAGACCGAACCCTACAGCTTTTTCCAATTTGTGGTCATATAAATCGACACCGATGATGGGATTCGCTCCCGCCAGTTTGGCGCCAAGCACGACACCCAGCCCAATCCCCCCTACTCCGAAGATGACGACCGACTCACCTGCTTTGACCTTGGCATCATTTTTGATGATTCCGAATCCCGTGGTGAATGTGTCAGCAAGGAGGCAACAAAGCTCAAAATCCGTTTCCTGGGGCACCTGGGTGAGGCGATTTTCGGAAATTACCGCGTATTTTTGGAAGGTGGTGATCGGCCCGGCATTGACCTTCTTCCCTTTCCAGTCGTAGACCGAACCGCCAGCGTCAATCCCCGCACCGGGGCGCCAGTGGCAAACCACCCGATCCCCGGATTTCACGTGGGTCACCTCGGGCCCCGCCTCAAGAACGATGGCCCCAGCCTCGTGACCAAGGAGATGCGGCAAATACTTGTCCAGGCCCTTCACCCCATCGATCTCCCCGATTTGAGATCCACAAACCCGGGTGGCGTGAATTTCAACCAGAACCTGCCCCCGCTTCAGCGCAGGGACTTCCACCTCGTCGATAACCAGCGGCTCGCGCTGCTCGACCAGGATGGCGGCGACAGTTTTCAGAGTTTTTTAACCACCGATAACACGGATTTCACGGATTGGTTAGGTGATGATGGTTCTGAGGCGGATAGAAGGATTCCGCCACGGATTACACCGATCTCACGGATTGATTCAGATTGAATTTTTTGTCCGGACATCAGTGCCATGCGTGTAATCCGTGGTTACCCTTACTCAAAATAGATAAAGCTGTGGTCGCCCGTGTAGCCCGTGTGCTGGAACCACCATTCCCATCCCTTTGGGGTCAGAAAACTTTCGCAGGTGAGTTGCCAGTACATCAGATTGGCCTTCTCCTGCTCGTTGCGCCACGACTCCACACAAACATAACGATTCTTCTTTCCCACCCGTTGAATTTCCCTTAACGCGGAGTCCAAATCGAAGCACTCCAGGTTGTGCAGGGTGTTGATGGAGATCACGAGATCAAATTCCCCGTCCGCATAAGGCAGTTTGCGCGCATGCCCTAAATGAATCCGCTCCTTGATCTCAGCCTTGGCATGGATTCTTGCATAATCCGAAATCTCAACTCCCCTTACCTCCAGTCCGGGCAGGGCTTGGGTCAGGTCATAAAGCAGAAAACCCTTGCCGCAACCCACATCCAGAACCTTGTGGCCGGCCTTCAACCCGTAATGCTTCACCATGGCATCCGCCACCTTGCGCCAACGGCCGTCATAGTTCATGCCCCCATACCCTGTCCGTCGATCCCCGTCCCAGTAATCCTTTTCCCACTGTTTGGCCAAGGTTGCCGCCTTGGCCTTCGGAAACTCGGGGTCGGTAACGCGCCCCAGATAATCCCTCCGGGTGGCTTTGTGCAAAGGGGCGATAAAATCAACGTAAGCCATATTTAGATTTTTTGACCACCGATTCCACGAACTGCAGGGATGGGAGTGGCCGGAGAAAAACCTGTCACCCGAATCCGTGATCTCCGTGTCATCCGTGGTTCAATTCCCCAGCGCAAGCGCAATGCGCTTCACGATGTTGTCCGTGGTCAAACCCGCCCATCCGCGGGCAGAAGGTTGATGGGTGGTGGCATGGAGGAACTCGTCGGGCGTCCCAAAGGTCACCAGCTTTGCCTTCGACGCTGGCGCATTGGCAGCAAACCACTCTGATACCGCAGTGCCGAGACCACCCAGGACGGAATGTTCCTCCACCGTGGCCACCGCCTTGGCCGAATCAAACAGCGCGGTTAATAGGTCAGTGTCGAGGGGCTTTAAAGACCCCATGCTGGCGACCCCACAGCAGATTCCTTTTTGGTTAAGTTGCTCCGCAGCCTCCATGGCAACCGGTAGCATGTTTCCCAGCGATAAAATCCACACCTCCTTGCCCTCCCGGAAGCGCAAGGCTTTTCCGATCTTAACCTTGGGCCTGGATGGATGGACGACAGGCTCTCCTTTCTTGCCAATGCGCAAATAGACCGGTCCCGACCAGTCCACCGCTGCCCGGAGGGCCGCACGCAGTTCCTCGGAATCCCCGGGAGCCAGGACGGCTAAACCAGGAATCAACCGAAGCATACCCATGTCCTCTACAGAGTGATGGGTCGATCCAAGGGAGGCATAGGAAAGGCCGGCACCGGTTCCCACAAGAATCACCTTTTGGTGGTGATACCCCAGGTCCAGGCGAATCTGCTCCATGACGCGATAAGTCAGGAAGGAAGCGATGGTGTAGCAGACGGGCCGCAATCCGCTGGCGGCCATCCCTGCCGCCACACCGACCATATTAGCCTCAGCCACGCCGCAGTTAAAAAATCGCCCTGGGGCTACTTCCTTAAACGTTTCAAAAAGCCGGTTCCCGATATCCCCGGAAAGCAACACCACATCCTGCCGCTCCCGCGCCAGCTGGGTGATTTCCTCCGCGAAGGCGTTTCTCACGTGCCGAGCAACTCCTTTTCCGCCTTCTTCACTTCTTCCTCATTTGGAATTCGGTAATGCCAGTTATTGTCATCCTGCATAAAGGAAACGCCCCGGCCTTTCACCGTGTGGGCCACGATGGCCAGGGGGCGGTTCCGATCGGTCTTTTTCGCGACCTCCAATGCCTCACCTATTTCTGCGTAATCGTGGCCGTTAATTTCCAGAGCCTCCCAACCGAAGGCCTCCCATTTGGAGCGTAGGGGGGCAAGTGCCATGACTTCCTCGCTTCGACCGGTCGCCTGCCACTTGTTGTAATCGACCAACACGGTCAACGAACCGATTTTTTGAGCAGCCGCAAAAAGGGCCGCCTCCCAAACGCTGCCCTCGTTGCACTCCCCATCGCTCAGTAGGACGACGGTGCGAAAATTCCTTTTTTGAATTCTCCCGGCCAAAGCCATGCCGATTCCGGCGGAAAGCCCGTGCCCCAATGATCCAGTGGCCCACTCCACGCCAGCGGCACAACCGGGAGCCGGCTGTTCCGCCAAAGCAGCCCCGTCTTTGGCATAATCGTTGAGGAGATTTCCTGGAAAAAATCCCCTCTCCGCGAGGATCGCGTAGAGAGCCGGCGCCGCGTGCCCTTTACTGAGAATAAAACGATCCCGGTCCGGGGAATCTGGTTTTTGGGGATCGATCCGTAAGAATCCTTCGTAAAGAGCCACCAAAAGATCCATGCAGGAAAGGGAAGACCCCAGATGGGGGGTTTTGGCACGGTGGGACATGCCGATCACCGTGGCGCGTAGCCGGGCCGCAAGTCGGACGGATGCCTCCCTCGAGGATTTCACGCGTGATCGCGATTCAACATGGCCATGCCCCCCTTCAGGAGGACGGCTTTGGAAATCGGCTGGCGATTCCCGACAATTTTCACGGCTTGGGCCCCGGCGAGCTGCCCAAGGAAGGTGGTTAAGTCCACGGGCAGGCGCCGGGATGCGGCGAGTGACATCACTGAGAAAAAGGCGTCTCCTGCCCCCACAGTGTCGGTCACGTCCGTTTCCAAAGGAGGGCAGGCCGAGGTCGTACCATCCACACCGACTCCGAGAGTCTTTATATTTCCCCGTGTCAACCAGCCAGCATGAGCCTTCAGCTGGGAACGAAGCTTGGTCAGCTCTTCGGTGAAATCGATGTGCCGATGCCCACAGGAAAGAAGCATCTCCTGTTCGTCCAGGGAAAACACATCGGCCCGGCGGTACTGCCGGGTAATGATGTTAAACCCGTGATTGTTGGAGTTGGTCTGGCAATTCAGGGCCAGAAACACCTTCTGATCCTGAAGGTATTCCCGCACGGGCGTCTGCATGAGACCGTGACCGAAGTCCGCCAGAACCACGACGTCACAGTTTTTTATCTCCTCCTTTAGGCGGGCCAGAATTCGGTCGATAACGGAAGGTTGGGGCGGCTGGGCGTTGATGAAATTCACCGCGAACAATTTGCTCAAATCCTTCCCTTCCGAGACCGGCTCCACGAAGCGCTGTTTAATGATGGAGATAAAATCCTTATCCCGTATGGTGGCATCGGCGGATGGCGGAAGGTGTTCGCGCAAAGCAGCTTCGAGCCAAGGCTCGGTTCCTAATAGGGAGAGCAGGCGAACCTTGTCCGTGAACTGGCGAATGTGTCGATAAACCGCCAAAGCGCCACCGGCCTGGGTTTCCTCCTCCAAAAATCTTCCGGAAATGATCCGATTCTTGGAAGTAAGCCCCTGGACCTTCAGAAAAGAGTAACGGTCGAAGATCGTGTCACCGACGACCAACACCCGGAGTTGGGAAAACCCGTTCACGGCCTCGAGCAGATTCTGGGGGGAAACCCGGGCGGCAAGCCGGCCGCAGAATTCGGCTACTTCGGGGTTTCCGTTTTGGAAGTGCCGGTTGATCAGCCGGGTGGAGCTAAAAACGATGTCGCCAAGGTACCGGATTTCCCCGCCATGTTTTTGCACAGTCGCGACATCCCCCTGAATGTTGCCGGTGACATCGCGGCTGGCATCAGCGTACTCCGTCCCTTTGCAATAGACGTGCGGTCGAACGGCATCGATCGCCTCCACGGCCGCCGGGAAAGGCACCAGGACCACGTGGTGTACGCAGGACAGGGCTGCCAGGGTTCGCGCGCGCAGCGCATCATTAAAATGAGGACGTCCCGGTCCTTTGTTGACGTGTTTTTCATCCGTCACCGTGACGACCAGCACGTCTCCCAGTTTGGCCGCCTCTTCAAGATGAACGATATGTCCGGGATGAAGCAGGTCGAAGGTGCCGTGACATTGAACGATCCGCTTACCCTCCTGGCGCAGTTTTTGAAACAGGGCGGGAGCTTCGGCAAAGGAGATAATTTTGGAGGTGGGCATCAGCGGGCGAGATGGCCGAGACAACCTGCGTCGCGGCCAATCTTCATGAACTTCATATTATAGTGCTGTGGAGCATCGATGTCCGGAAACGCCCCGGCATCAAGCTTCTGACGGAGACTGGCCACTTCCTGATGGATGCTGCTGACCGGTCGGTAGCCCAGCTCCTTGCGGATCCGATCCGAGGAAATGTGGTAATCGCGGTGGTCCTGGGTTTCGGTGATACGAATTTCCACTTTCAGATCAGAAAGTTCCTTCTGGATGAGGCGGGCGATTTCGATGACTTGATGGTTTTCAAAGCCGAAATTAAAAGTACGGCCATTGATCTTTTCAGGCGCCGCCTCCACCAAACATTCGTACAGGTGGATCATATCGGTCATGCCCACATTGGGACGTCGTTGACTGCCACCATGGACCGTAATCACCCGCTTGCGCAGGGCATCGGCGGTCAGCTTGTTGACGGTCAGGTCGAATCTTTGCCTCGGGGAATATCCGCAGATGGTGGCAGGCCGGACGTTCACCGCACAGAATTCTGGAGATGCGGCGGATAAAACCAGCCACTCTGCCAATGCCTTGTACTTCGAATAAGCGGTAAGAGGCTGAGGCTCTAGGTGTTCATCGATGGAAGATTCCGAACGAGCACCGAACACGCTGGAAGACGACGCGTTGATAAACCGCTTCACCCCCGCGGCCTTGGCCAAGGCGAGAAGCATGCCGACCGCATCGAAATTAACCTGCCGCGTTAGGACTTCATCGATATCGCCCGTGGGATCATTGGAAATGGCCGCCAGATGGATGACCGTATCCCTGTCCTTGAGGGATTTTTGCATGGTTTCAGGGTGACGCAGGTCTCCCCGGATCAGACTAAACCTCCCCTTCCATTTCGGCCATTGGGCATCCGCCTGCAGGGCCTCTAGGCCGGCATCGGTGTAAAGCATGAGATCCAAGACGCGGACATCGTGGCCTTTTTCGAGTAAATGTGGAACCAAGCGACTGCCGACATAGCCAAATCCACCCGTCACAAGAATATTAGCCATGGCGGTGATACGACCTTCCGATTGGGTTTTTTGGGGTCTTTGCCATTGCTTTAAGCTTTGTGAATATAGCGATCGGGGAGGGTCTTAAGAACGGAAAGGTATTTATCCACCCAGCTGATCACCTCATCGATTCCCTGCTCCAGGCCGATCCGGGGTTCCCAGCCGATTTGTTTACGAACCTTGGAAGAGTCCAAAAGGTACGCGGCGTCCTTGCCCGGACGATCTTCAACCACTTCAGCCAGCTTGGAAAAGCTGGAGCCGCATCGCTCGGCCACCAAGGAAACGAGGTCCCGAATCGAAATAAAACGATCGGTGGAGAGGTGATAGGTCTCGCCGGGCATCCCGCCCTTCAAGAGCTCGAGACTGGCCGAAGTCACGTCGTCACCATGGATAAAAGCCCGGGTGGAATGCCCTCCCCCATGCAGGGGCAGCTTCTTACCCAACCGGGAAAAAAGCGCGGCCCGGGGGATGATCCGATAAAGCTGTTGGCCTGGGCCATAAACATTGGCGGCCCGGGTGAAAACCACCGGAAAGCCATAACGCTTAAAAAAGGTCTGCAGATGGAGGTCGCAGGCGGCCCGGGAGGCGGCGTAGGGGGTGCTGGGACTTAAGGGAGCATCTTCTTTCACCACCCCGGAACAACTGCCGTAAACCTCAGGCGTGGTCACATGCAGGTATTTTTTTAAGCCGGACCATTTCCTTAATTCATCATGCAATCGGACGTTGGCCACGACGTTGGTCTGATACCAGTGGACGGGAACATCCCAGCTTTCCGCCACCATGCTTTGGGCGGCGAAGTTGATGACATGCCCCAAATCCTGTTCTTTGGCCAATCGGCCGATCTCTTCGGCTTTTTCATTTAAATCCAGCTGAGAGAAAGCAAAAGAGGCGGCAGCGTTCCCCCATCGGTAAGGCAGAAAAACCGGGTTTAGCTCGGGGGAACGGCTGACTCCCACCACCTGGTGCCCCTGGGAAAGGGCATGCCGAACGAAAGTTGCCCCACTGTAGGAGTTGCTGCCGATAACCAGGATCCGCATCCGGTCCGTCACACCAGATCTTTCAAAAGCAAATGTCCGGCGATCATGTGAAGATCCTCCACCACCTGCATGTCATGAATGGGAAAATGGAGGGTGTGGTCGCTCAGACCCTTGGCCTTGCCCCCGTCAAACCCCAGAAATGAAACCGAGGTCACCTTCAGCTTTTTGGCAGCCTCCAGGGCGCGCAAAATATTGGGAGAATTCCCGCTGCCCGAAAAGGCCAACAGCCAGTCCCCGGGCTTGGCCAATGCCTGCAGTTGGCCGGAAAAAACATTTTCATATCCGGTGTCGTTGGCAAGGCAGCTCAATACGGAAGGATTGGCCGAGAGCGAATGGACCCGAAAGGCTCCCCGTCCGCCCGAGTTGACCCCGTAAATGAGGTCGGTCGCCAAATGATTCGCGTTGGCAGCACTTCCGCCGTTCCCAGCCAAAAAGATACCAGCCCCCGACTGGCGGGCCGCCTCCAACCCCTGACGAACATTTGCCCACGCCCGGCTTTTTTCCAGCGCGTCCAATCCTTGATTTAAAAGATCGCGGTATATTTTCAATTGAGCTTCGGATGATTTCATAAATGATTTTTAAACGAGAGTGGTTCGCCGGGTTTTTAGCCGTGTAACCTTCTCCACATGTTTATCCTTAAGGCACCCATCCATAAAACACCGGCTTTTTCCACGGCCGTTTAAAGCTGCCGCCCTTGGTCGTTCGAGTCCGGATTCCCGGCCCCAAAACCAATCCATCAGTCCGGCTTCTTGTCTGTGCACTCCCATCAAAACCAAATGCACGTCGCTGTTAAAAAATAGCCAAGGTCCCTATTTAAGCTAGTGATGATTTTCCAAATCCCACTTACCGACAGAAGGTTAGGAAAAGACACCAATCCGGATCTTTGATTCTTTTCAGGTCGTATCTATCCGGATTAAAAGAGCGCTTAAGCTCCCGCGGAACCAAAATACAACGCGGCTAAACGTGCGAAGACACGCGGTGCTTTTCCAGGATGGGAAAGTGTTTGTCCGAAGCTTCGATAGCCACCTCGAAAACAAAAGCACAGGCGGCTATGATGAGATCCCCCACGGGGACCGGCGTTCCATGACGGCAGCAAAGAGCCGCCAATCGATAGCATCGATCCCAGACTCGCCCCTCGATCTCTAAGCTCACCACCGCCTCCTTCAGTCTTCGTACTTCGGCACGATCTTTCTCGGAGGCTGCCCCCATCAACAATTCGGCAAGGATCACCGGGCAAATCACGGCCGATCCCTCGTTCAGAAGATGTTGAACCCGGCTTTTGACCTCAGGGTCTCCATCCCGGCGAAAAAAATGAACCCAGCTGGATGTATCGACGAGGGTCACTTGGGCAGATCAGCCGCCCGCAATGCCTTGAGTTGGGCGGAAGTCATGAATGTCGTCGAGGTCCCCGCCCTCGCCGCCAGGGCACGCATCCGACCCCGGCGGGTAAAATCCATCAGCGCGGCCAACACCGCCGCTCGCTTGGTCCGGGCTCCCGAAATTCGGATCGCCTCATCCAGGATCGTACTGGGAATATCCAGAGTTGTTTTCATACATAAGATCTAATTTATTCTTATGGATAAACAAATATTTTTTTATGGATATACGAATGTTGATAATGCCCGCATGAAAGAAGCTTGGGTTCAACCTGCGGGTTGAGCTGCCTTGACCTGATTTTCTAGTTCCAACAAGGCTTGCCCCACCAAAGTATCCTTTCCTGCCTTCAGGACCCTCTTGGCCTCCTGCAGTGCGTTTTTGGCGGTTTTGGGCTGCCCCTCAGCCAGGGCTGTCTCCACAAAAGGAGCGATGAGCCCGTA
>Ga0172373_10003681_pt1 | contig 22151 bp, 18 predicted proteins | sample Lak10m_2_FD_114546 | JGI IMG/M metagenome (GOLD analysis project Ga0172373, IMG submission 114546) | Freshwater microbial communities from Kabuno Bay, South-Kivu, Congo - kab_092012_10m | ecosystem: Environmental > Aquatic > Freshwater > Lake | place: Democratic Republic of the Congo...
AGGTCCCCGAAATAAAAACGTTTACTCCCTCCCCTCTGGGGAGGGTTGGGGAGGGGGTAAAAATAAAATTTCATGCTGGGGCTCGGGGACCGCAGGTCCCCGAATTTAACTATTTTTAGGGGGGAGTTATGAGGGGGGAACGCCCTCATATAAAAATTTACCCCCCTTGCTTGGTGGCCACAATCACCCCGTGGGTATCCCATTGTATAAACTCAAACCCATACCCCCTCACCGTTGCCAACTGCGATTGCCACCCCTCCCAACTGGCCAAACTGGCCGGAATCAGCAACCGCTGGGGAACGATTCGGTGCCGATGCAAATACCCCATTAACACAGGCAACGGTTTGAATGCCTTCGCGGTCACCGTGCCCATCACCGGGTTTTGGGTGGCCCATGCCGCAATGTCTTGCGTCACCACCGTCAGATTGCCCAGACCCAACGTATGGGCCACTTGTTTCAAAAACACCGTTTTACGTCCTTTTGATTCAATGGCCACCACCTGCCGATGCGGCAACGCAATCGCCAGGGGAATGGCCGGCAACCCACACCCCGATCCAAAATCAATCACAGGGCCCTCGTCTCCTACCCACTGGGCCAACCCCACACTGCCTTCGATGTGCCAGGGCAACGCGTCATACGCCGTCGCAGCATAGATATTGGTGTGCTCGTTATACACTTTCAGGGCCTGCGTGTAGGTACCCAGTTTATCCATGATGCTGTTTCACCGCCGCCATTAACACCAATAAATCAGCAGGGTTCACCCCCGCAATCCGCTTGGCCTCACCAATCGTGCGGGGGGTGTACCGGGTTAGCTTTTCGCGGCATTCTTTGCGTACCCCCCCCAATGACGCAAACGAAAACCCATCCGGAATCAGCATGTTATCCTGGCTGCTAAATGCGGCAATGTCTTGGGCTTGCTTCTGGAGATACCCTTCGTATTTGATGTCAATCGCAGCGGTCCGTGCTGCCGGGCGTTCGGGGATGGGAAGGCTGCTTAACCATGATTCCAACGGACTGTCAGGACGCTTTAACCACGCCGCCATCGTGCGGGCCGGGGGGGCCACTTGGTATTCGGATGGTACGGGCTGGCGTTGCCAGGCCACATAAAACGCCCGGATGTCACGGTGCATGGCCTTGATTTGCCCGTGCTGTGCGGATGATAGCAAGCCAATTTCGTGGGCTTTGTCGCTCAATCGTAGGGTGGGGTTGTCTTGTCGCAATTGCAACCGATATTCCGAACGAGAGGTGAGCATGCGGTAGGGTTCTTCGATGGGTTTGGTGATCAAGTCATCGATCATCGTGCCAATATATGACTCAGCCCGTGATAGCACCAAGGGGGCCCGCCCTTGTACCCACAATGCCGCATTGGCCCCTGCCACCAATCCTTGCCCCGCCGCTTCTTCGTATCCCGATGTGCCATTGAGCTGGCCGGCGGTATACAAGCCCCGAATGTCACGGCATCCCAACGTCGGTGCCAATTGATCGGGATAGACAAAGTCATATTCCACGGCATACCCGGGCTTGAGTACCACCACCTGCTCCAATCCCGGCATGGTGGCCAAAAAGCGTTCTTGCACATCCTCGGGTAACGAGGTGTTCAGGCCCTGGGCATATATTTCGTTCGAGTCACGGCCTTCGGGTTCAATAAAAATATGGTGACTATCTTTATCGGCAAACCGAACAATTTTATCCTCAATCGAAGGGCAATAACGTGGGCCCACCCCTTGTATAACCTTGGTATACATGGGAGAACGGTCTAAATTATCCAACATGATACGGTGGGTTTCGGGGGTGGTACGGGTTAAATAACAATCCACTTGATTCAAATACCGGTCCGAATACGGCGTGGCAAACGAAAACCGTAACCATTCGGGATCACCTGGTTGGCGCGTCATCCGCGAAAAATCAATCGATCGGGCATCCAATCGGGGGGGGGTCCCCGTTTTTAAGCGACCCAGTCGCAACCACCGACCCAACGCACCCGATAACGATGTGGCACTGCCCTCACCCAGTCGCCCCCCCGCTTGTTGTTGCAAGCCCACATGCATTTTGCCCGATAAAAACGTCCCCGTCGTGATCACCACGGCCCCCGCGGTATACACCCGGCCCAAAGCGGTCACCACCCCCTTGACGGCCCCATCTTCTACCACCAAGTCCACCACCGACGCCTGCCGTACCTCCACATTGGGTGTCGACAACACCAAGCGATTGGCAGCCAATGCATAGGCTTTTTTATCGTTTTGAGACCGCAAACACTGCACCGCTGGTCCCCGTGACCGGTTTAATACTTTCATTTGAATATGCGTGTCATCGGCCAAACGCCCCATGGCCCCGCCCATGGCATCCAACTCTCCCACCATTTGCCCTTTGGCAGGGCCTCCCACCGACGGGTTACAGGGCATTAACCCAATGGTATCAATATTCATGGTCAGCATCAGGGTACGACACCCCAACCGGGCACTGGCCAATGTGGCCTCAATGCCCGCATGCCCCGATCCCACCACGATCACATCAACCATCGCAGTGTCTCCCGCGGACGGGGTCTTTTGGCCCCTCCCACCACTTGTGGCCCCCCCACTTGTAACGCCCCCCCATGGGCCTATCGACCCTTAAACAATTGGGCAACATCCAACCGGATCCCCACACTCACCGTGTCATTGTACTGGCCATTGCTAAAATAGGTGCGTTTGATCGTGGTTAAATAAGACAGTGACCCTTCGGGTCGGTATAAAATGGTGCCATTGATCACTGGCAAGCCACCCGTTACCAATGGGTAGGTATAATTCAAGACCCCCGTCGTGGACATCAACTCAGCCCATCCCACGGCCCCTGAAATTAATTGTTGGTTTCTAAAGTTTTCCCACTGAAGCCCCACGCGATAGGGGTCACCTTCATCCCCTACCGAAAGGCCGACCAAGCCCCCCATGTCGCCTTTAATGGTGGTTTGATTAAAATCGAAGGTGGTGGATTCGTAGTTATTATCAAAATAACCGGGCACAAATTGATCGCTCCAACTTCTGAGTTGGGCGGTCATGCGAATCGAAAACAAGTCTAATAATGCCCCCGCTGCCACACCCGACCCTTGGTCAGTGAGTTTGGCATATTCCGTAAAGAGGGTGAGGTATTCCCCAAACACCGGGTAGCCAATGTCTACCGCATACCCACTTTGGGCGGGTCGGGTAATCAGGCTGCCATTCACAGGGCTGGATACCCCATCTTGGTCGATGATGTACGTCGCACCCACCTTGAGCGGGATCATCGGACATTCCTCACACGCCACTTCCAACCGACCAGCATGTACATTACCCCCCGTTGACAAGGCATCCAAGCGGACGCGATCGATCTTGAGCCACCCTTTAACCCCGGCCTTTTGACCCGAAAATTCGTTGGTTGCCCCACCTGAATCGGTGCGGTATTGGTTCACCAATAACCCATACCCATACCGAACCCCGCGTTGCACCCCATAGTCAATGCTTGCCACATCATCGTGGGTATACCCCACCTTGCGAATCGAGATGGTATTGGTGTCCGCCAAGGTGACACCCGTCCCACTGGCGTTCACATAGGTGTTCACATCCACCCCGATTTTTAAGGGGCCCAATTCAACGTCAGGGCTCAAGCCCACCTTAAAATAGGTTTGGTTGCCAACGGTCAAAAACCCAAATGAGGCATGGTTACCTTTTTTGTCAAAGTCTTCTAAAAAATAAGACACCCCCCATGTGGTGTGGGCCACCAACAAGGGGGCAAGGATCAAGGCCAGGTATCGTTTCATAATATGTCCCTTTCTGGTTCAGTGGGGTTTGGTGGGGGTAAATGAGTGGCTTGATCTGACAATTGGCGGCGTTTTTTAGCGTCGAATCCAATAATCGCAATATCATCCAAAAATTGTCCCTCACTTTTATCCATCAACTTCCGCCATGATTCTCGGGTTTTTTCTTTGTCTTTGTCAATGATTTTTCGATCGATCATACTGGCAACCAACGCCTCTCGGGCGGTTTCCATGGCCTGACGGGCCGCTTCGACCCGTTCTTCTTGCTCTTTGAGTTGGGCCTCTAAAATGGTGAGGTGATGCTGTCGCAATATCACCTCTTGCACATCGGTGGTATGCGTTTTGCCCGACATCCGGTCGCGAAGGGCTTGGTATTGCTCGTCTCTGAACTGAATCATCTCATCCCGTTTTTTGATCGCATCATGATAGGCTTGCTCGGCTTGCTGAAAGGCTTCGAGGGCTTGTTTCTCGCGGATTTCGCGTACTTTTAATACGGTTTGTAGGGGATAGCGAAACCGTTTGCTTTTTTTGGCTTTGCTCATCGAAACATCGATTGCAAATGCTGAACCGTTTGTTCGAAGGGCACGTTTTCATCGGTGCCTTGTCGCAAAAATTGGTTGATCGCGTCGATTTTATCGATGGCTTGGTCAATTTTGGGGTTGCTACCTCGCACGTAAGCCCCAATGTTAATCAGGTCTTCGGCTTCGATGTATTTGGCCAATATTTCACGCAATTGACCCGTGGCTTTTTTGTGGGCAGGGTCTGCAATAACCGAAAACAACCGGCTGACACTGTGTCCCACATCGATGCAAGGGTAATGGTTTTTAGCCGCCAAATCCCGTGACAACACCATGTGCCCATCCAAAATCCCACGGGCGGCATCCGCAATGGGCTCATCCATGTCACCCCCTTCCACCAATACCGTGTAAATGGCCGTGATGCTGCCATGCTCTGAGGTGCCCGCCCGTTCCATCAACCGGGGTAACATGGCAAATACACTGGGGGTATAGCCTTTGGTGGTGGGGGGTTCGCCCGTGGCCAATCCAATTTCGCGTTGGGCCATCGCAAACCGGGTCACCGAATCCATCATAAACAAAACGTTTTTGCCTTGGTCCCTAAAATATTCGGCAATGGCGGTGCCCACCATGGCCCCTTTTAACCGAATCACGGGGGGTACATCCGAGGTGGCACACACCACCACCGACCGTTTTAACCCCTCCTCACCCAACGATTCTTCAATAAAATCTTTGACCTCGCGCCCCCGCTCACCCACCAAGCTAATCACGTTGACATCGGCTTCGCAATTGCGGGCCAACATGCCCATGAGGGTGCTTTTACCCACACCCGACCCGGCAAAAATACCGATTCGCTGCCCCTTGCCCAGTGTGAGTACCCCATCAATGGCCTTGACCCCCACCCGCAACACACTGTCAATGCGGGGTCGTTGCACGGGGTCGGGCGGGTCTCGGTCAATGTCGACCAAGGCGTCGTAGGCCAGGTCGCCCTTACGATCCATGGGTTCCCCCAGTCCGTTTAAGACGCGCCCCAATAACTGTGGCCCCACTTTGACCCGAATGGGACTACCCGTGGCATAAATGGGGGCCCCAGGTCGAATACCGCTCATGGGGCCCAAGGGCATTAACAAGACTTTTTCTTCTTTAAATCCCACCACTTCCGATCGAATCGACCGCGTTGCATCCACTTCAATGTCACACAATTCCCCAATAAACACCCCCTGAACCTGGGCTTCGACCACCAACCCCACAATCTGGACCACTTTTCCCACTACTTTGGTGAGTTCGGCACGGGCAATGGCCTGAAAATAGGGCTCCCAATTCATGGGGTACCCAATCGGCCCAATATCCGACGCAAGGTATCCAGTTTGGTTTTGAGTGACGCATCAATGAAACCCAACTGGGTTTCGATGATACACCCCCCCCGGTCTTGGTTGGGGTCTTCGGTGACCTCTAACGACCGAATATCAGGCAAGGCCGTTAAGAGGGCATCCCGGTGTTGGCGGGCGACGCTGGCATCGTCAGGGTGCACCTTGATAATCACCCGGTTTTTGTCGGTGATGCGTCGAATGGCATCTTCGATAATGGGTCGAATCGCATCGGGTTGTTGGTCCAAATGGGTATGCAATACTTTTTCGGCAATGGCCATGGCCATTGCCACCACCACCTGTTCTTGATGCTGAAAATGGGCCAAGGTCGCCTGATTGATTTCGCTGACAATCCCGAACACAGACTGCACCGCATCCAAATAAGCGGCTTCACCTTTGGCCATGCCGTCATCGATGCCACGTTGATACCCCTGATCACGCAGTGATTGGGCTTCTTGTTCGGCCCGTTGCAAGAGGGCCTGGCGATACGCACGAACCTCGGCCTCGACCGCTGCCCGTCGGGTTTCTTCGAAATGGGTTAATTGCCGACCAAAGGCTTCGTCCACCGGCGGGGGTTCGGGTTCATAGATAACAGGGGGGGGGGCTGCGTCAAGGGGTGCATGATCAAACGAGGTTTGCAACAACCCCACCATTTTTTTGGGTGGTGTGCTGTTGGGGCGAGGCACAGGGGGGCGATGAGGGGCTGGATTATCCTCCCCAGGGTTTCCGTGTGGTTCGTAATGTCGGCCCCTAATTATCGTCATGCCACTTTGTATGGTAGCATTAGTCGCCATGTTAGCCTACCCAGAAATTAATCCCATCGCCCTCGAACTCGGATGGCTTAGCATTCGGTGGTACGGATTGGCTTATCTGGCCGGTTTTGGCCTCGGTACCGGGCTGGTATGGCGGCGGTTGCGGGCCATGGGCTGGGGACCTTCGGGCATTTTGGATTGGGTGGGGGCCCTCATGATGGGGATTTTAATCGGGGGTCGGGTGGGGTATGTGGTGATTTATGACGGGGCACGTACCCTGTCGGATCCGCTGGGGATTGTCGCGGTTTGGCAGGGGGGAATGTCGTTTCATGGGGGATTGATCGGGGCGGCGGTGGCAGGGTGGTGGATGACCCGGTCGCTAACCGCCCCTACGCGATGGGCGTTGGCCGATACCGTGGTGTTGGGGGTGACCCCCGGCTTGTTTTTGGGGCGTATCGCCAATTTTATTAACCAAGAATTGGTGGGTCGGGTCACCCAGGTGCCATGGGGTATGCCCGTACCCGGCCATGGGCCATGGCCCCGACACCCATCCCCTTTGTACGAAGCGGTGGGCGAAGGACTGGTCTTGGGGGCCTTGCTATGGTGGGTGGCCATTCGATTTAATCCCCCCAAGGGCATGCTATTGGGCCTGTTTTTAACGGGGTATGGCCTGATTCGGTTTGTCTTGGAATGGTTCAGGGCCCCCGATCCCCAATTGGGACTCTTGGGGGGGGTTAGCATGGGGCAGTGGTGGTGTGCGATGATGGTGGTGGGGGGGGTGTGGGTCATCCGGCGTCGAATGGGCACGCCAACGTAGAAAAATCAGACCCGGGTGAGATGGGGTCCAAACGGGGATAAATGGGGCGTTGTTCCCGTTGCCAGCTTTGTTTGATTTGTTCCAAATGGGCGGCCCCATCCAACATGGGGTCCGACTGAAACGTGGCCTTTCCCCATTTTTTCTTAATGGCGTCTGGTAATTCGGTGACAAATTGGTCGTCGGGATAAATCACAATGGGAATGGGTTTGGGGGTGCGATTCACAATGTGCCATGCATTCATAATAGGGGATTGGTTCGGTACCTTGGCCACAATAAAATGAAACCGATGGCCCGTGTTAATATCTTCCGTTGAGGGATAGGGTGCCCCATTGGGGTGGGAGTGATACAAGGCAATAAACAACATGCGGTGAGACCTAAAAAAAGCATGGGCCCGCTGTATGTCGTCATGGGTAATCACAAATTGGGTTTCGCGTTTGCGGGTTTCTAAATTATGGGTGGGCAAAATGCCCAAAATATACCCATCATACCCCCCTAAAAACCCCCCCGATTCATGGGGAAAGTTATCGGTGGCCTGGTTCATAATGGTGGTGTAATGCCGTTTGGTAAAAACAAACCGTTCAAACATGGGTGGGGGTGGTGTTGGGCAATCGAATGCAAAACGTAGACCCGGCCCCCATCATGCTTTTGACCCAAATTTGGCCCGCATGCAACTCCACCAGTTTTTTGACGATGGTCAGCCCCAATCCCAACCCATCAATTTGGGCGGTGCCGGCACAGTCTGATTGCTTGAACTGGGTATAAATATTGGATAATTGCATGTGGTTCATGCCCAATCCGGTATCGGACAAATGAATTTCAATCCACCGGGTGGTTTCGAAGGCTTTGATGGCAATGGCCCCACTGGGGGTGAATTTGACGGCGTTGTTGGCCAAATTCGTCAACATGCGAATGACTTTTTGATAATCGGCCCGAATCATCAGCGGGCGTTGCGGGATATCGATGGTGAGTGCCAATGATTTGGCCTCAATGGCGGGTGTGACCACATCTTGAACCTGATAAATGGCATCCACCAGGTCAAATGTGGTGGATTGAAGCACCAGGGTACCCGATAACAATTGGGACAATTGCAAGATGTCGTCAATCAAAAACTTCAGGCCGTGGGCCTCGGTTTGAACCACCCGACAGAGTTGTTGTTGGGCGTCGGTCAGGGGCCCTTTGCTGCCACGTTGCAACACGTCAAGGTAGCCCATGATCGAGGTCAGGGGGGTACGGAGTTCATGGCTGACCAAGCGCATAAAACTGTCTTTGGCTTCGTTCATTTCCCCAATGCGAGACAAGGGATTCAATACCACCGTGAGGTATTCGGTGCGTTGGTGGCCAATCAATCGGATTTTCACGTGAAACCGGCCCAGGGTTTGATTGCGTAACGGAAATTCCATGGTCATATCAACGGGTAAGCGTTCGGTGAGGACCTCAATTAAATTGTGTTGGGTCAGGGTCGTCAGTGGAAAAGGGGGGGGGGTCACCAATTGTAAAATGTAGTGGGCCATGTGGCTGCAATGCAACACCTCTAAGGTATCATGTTGCAAGACCAGCACGCCGGCTTTGCATTCGGATGACAGGGTGTCGACCCATTCTTGTAAGGCACCCGTTAAGAGGATATCGCCGGTCATGAGTCGGTGGATTGCGACCGATGGGTCATGACATGATGCAACAAAATGCCCGTGGCAACCGATACATTCAGCGAGGCCAATTGGCCACAAGTTTCGATGGTGATGAGGCCATCGCATTGTCGCAATACCCGTTGCGAGATGCCCCGTTGTTCATTGCCCACCACCAAGGCCACCCGGCCCGACGGTTCCCAGTCACGCAACGGGGTCCCTTGTTCGGGGGTGGTGCCATACACCCAATAGCCATGGCGCTTCAATTGGTCGATGGCATTGCCAATATTGGCCACCCGCACCAGGTCAAGGTAGTGAATGGCGCCCGACGCGGCTTTCATGACACCGGGGGTTAAGGCCGCATGGCGGTCTTTTGGAAACACAATCCCACGGGCCCCAAACAATTCCGCCGATCGCATGATGGCCCCAAAATTAAAGGGGTCTTCCAAATGATCCACCACCAACACCGTCGGGTGGTCCCGGCCCAATAAGTCCGCCATGCTGAGCTCTTTTCGGGCCGCCATTTTGGCGATAATGCCTTGGGTATTGCCCTCTTGGGCCATTGCCTCTAACTGGTCTTTGGTGGCGGTATAAAGGGGCACGCCGGTGTCTTCGGCCAGGGCGATCAACGGGGCCAGTTCAGGGGCTGTGGCCACGTCTTTCACCATGTGGATGGCCGATAACGCATGACCCGCTTTGAGGGCCTCTAACACGGCGCGTTTTCCTTTAATAAATGGCATGGGGCCTCCCTTGGGATGTGATCATCGGCTGGTCTGAGCCTGGCGGGTCAACAATGGGGCCAGATAACGGCCCGTGAGCGAGTCGGGGTGGGTGGCAATGTCTTCGGGTCGCCCTTGCGCCACCACATGACCACCGCCAGGCCCCCCTTCGGGGCCTAGGTCAATCACGTGGTCGGCGGTTTTGATGACATCCAGGTTGTGTTCAATAATCACCACGGTGTTGCCAGCATCCACCATGCGATGCAAGACCCCCAACAACAGGTCAATGTCGGCAAAGTGTAACCCGGTGGTGGGTTCATCCAGCATGTACAAGGTGTTGCCGGTGCCCCGCTTGCTGAGTTCTTTGGCCAATTTGATGCGTTGGGCTTCGCCCCCGCTCAAGGTGGTGGCACTTTGGCCCAACTGAATGTATCCCAGTCCCACATCATGCAAGGTTTTTAGTTTGTTATAAATGGCGGGGACGGCCTCAAACAGTGTCAAGGCATGGTCCACGGTCATATCGAGTACATCACAAATGCGATGGCCTTTATACTGCACGGCCAGGGTGGCATCGTTGTATCGATGGCCTTTGCAGACGTCACAGGTCACATAGACATCGGGCAAAAAGTGCATTTCTATTTTAAGAACCCCATCCCCTTCGCACGTTTCACACCGTCCCCCTTTGACATTAAAACTAAAGCGCCCGGGCCCATACCCCCTCATTTTGGCTTCACGGGTACTGGCAAACAGTTCCCGGATGGGGGTAAACAACCCCGTATAGGTCGCCGGGTTCGAGCGTGGTGTCCGTCCAATGGGGGATTGGTCGATGGGAATCAACTTGTCAATCGATTCCCATCCTTCGATGGCATCATGGGCCCCACATGGCATGGGCGATCGGTTGATGAGGGTCGAAAGGGCCGCATGCAACGTATCATTGATCAGGGTGCTTTTTCCCGATCCGGACACCCCGGTGACCACCACCAGCTGACCCAATGGGATGTCAACCGTGATGTGTTGCAGGTTATGGGCGGAGGCATTCACCACCCGGCACACGGCCCCGGTGTAAGGCCGACGGCGATCGGGGATGGCAATGGCCCGGGTGCCCGACAAATAGTGCCCCGTGATAGACTCGGAATGGGTCATGATGCCGGGGACGGGTCCGGCATACACCACGTTGCCCCCGTGAGGACCCGCCCCGGGCCCGATGTCCACGATATAATCGGCTTGTCGGATCATGTCCTCATCGTGTTCAACCACCACCAAGGTGTTGCCCAAATCCCTGAGGTGCAACAACGAATCAATCAGGCGTTGGTTATCCCGTTGGTGCAGCCCGATACTGGGCTCGTCTAACACATACAACACGCCCGTAAGACCCGCCCCAATTTGGGTGGCCAATCGAATGCGTTGGGCTTCGCCTCCCGATAGCGACCCGGCCTTGCGATCCAAGCTCAAATACCCAAGGCCCACTTGGGTCAAAAACCGAACCCTCGATTCAATTTCCCGGTGGATTTTAGAGGCAATGGCCCGTTCCTGGTCACCAAATGGGGTGGTGGTGATCCAGGTGAGCAGTTGGGTTAAATTCATGTTGGTAATGGCGTGAATGGGGTGTCCATGCACCGTAACGGCCATGGCGTCTGGCTTTAAGCGCGACCCTTTGCAGGTGTCGCAGGGTTGTGCCCTCATATACGGATGAAAGGCTTGGCGATAGGTTTCGGAGGCGGTGCTGTAGCGATGCCGCAACACTGAGATGATGCCGGGCCAGCGCCATTGGTGGCCATAGCGTGTGCGTCGGGTGCGACGCCCGGTGGCCGGAAAGGTGCCCGTCGAGGCATCATCGCCATATAAAATCTGGGTTTTGAGGTAGGCTGGGAGTTGGGAATAAGGGGTGGCCATCGAGAGGTTGGCGTCGCCAAAGATAACCGTTAGATGCCGCTGATAATAAGACCCGGTTAAATCGATTAACCCGTTAATGGCCGATACCAAGGGGCGGTCGGTAAACGGAAAGACCAGGGCCTCGTCAAAATCATGGCACTCCCCAATGCCTTTGCAGGTGGGGCAGGCCCCCAAAGGAGAATTGAACGAAAACAGGCGGTGGGTAATCTCGGGGATGCTAATCTGACAATGGGGGCAAGACATGCGTTCTGACATCCGGCGTTCACCGTGTTCTGATTCAACCAACACCATCCCCTTGCCCATCCGCAACCCCGTTTCTAACGAATCAACCAAGCGGGCCTGGTCTGATTCAAGGGCCAATCGGTCCACCACCAGGTCAATGGTGTGGGCCTTTTTTTTATCCAAGGCGGGGGCCTCATCCAATCGGTGAATGGTTTGGTTCACCCGAACACGGGTAAACCCTTCTTGTTGCAATTGGGCCAACAATTGACGGTGCTCGCCTTTTTTGGCGGTAATCAGCGGGGCCAAAATGGTGACCATGGTATCGGCGGGCCACTCATGAATGAGCCGGCACATTTCATCGATGCTTTGACCTTGAATGGGTTCCCCACATCCGGGACACTGGGGAACCCCTATCGAGGCATACAAGAGCCGGAGGTAATCATAAATTTCGGTGATGGTACCCACGGTAGAGCGGGGGTTTTGGTTGGTGCTTTTTTGGTCAATTGAAATGGCAGGTGACAGACCCTCAATGGCATCCACATCGGGTTTGTCCATTTGGTCCAAAAATTGACGGGCATATGATGACAACGATTCCATATACCGGCGTTGCCCTTCGGCAAAAATGGTATCAAACGCCAACGAGGATTTACCCGAACCGGACAATCCCGTGAACACTGACAATTGCCCCCTTGGGATGGAAAGGGAAATGTTTTTTAGGTTATGAACCCTGGCCCCATGGACTTCGATATTAGGTTTCATGGCATCGAATCCAATGGTCAATCAACGCCAGGCCCCAGGGCCCACTTTTTTCGGGGTGAAACTGACACCCCAGCATACGGTCAACGGCGATGGCAGAGGCAAACGACACGCCATGGGTGGTGGTGGCCAACACCAGCTCAGGGCGGTGGGGAACCACATAATACGAGTGGGCAAAATACGCATCAGCAGGATAGGGGGAGTGGGTCAGATAGCCCCACGTGTCAGGGTGTCCATGGGGCATCACGTGGTTCCAGCCCATTTGGGGGACTTTGTCGAGGGCCCGGTCAAAGGGTACCACCTCTCCGGCCACGACACCCAGGCCGGGGGTGCCCCCATCTTCTTGGGAGGTGTCAAGCAACAGTTGGTAGCCCAAACAGATGCCGAGGTAGGGTTTTTGTTGGTGCAGGTGCTGCCGAATGCCTGTGGCCAACCCGGTGGCAGTGAGGGCCGCCATGGCACACCCCATGGCCCCTTGGCCGGGGACCACCAGGGCCCAGGTCGTCTCTAATTCCTGGGGGGTGCGTACCCGCTGGGGGGTGTGTCCCAAGTGAGAAATGGCATTCATGACGCTGCCAATATTGCCAATGCCATAGTCTAAAACACCCACGGTAGCCATGTTATGACGGTACCTTTTGACGCCCTAATTTGGCAAGATGCCGGGTTTTTCTCATGCGTCGCCACGGGGGGGGCGATTGTAGGTTGAATCCACCAGGGTATGGGCGTAAAGCTGCATCAAGTGGCGGGCTTTTTCGGAGGGTAAGCCGTGGGTTTCGAGTGCCCGACGGATGAGTTGATTAAATCGGGTAAAGAGGTCTTGGGTATCATACCGGCAATATTGAATCACATCACGCACGGTATCCCCATGAATGATGGTGGGGGTGGCATGGGGGTTGTGAATATCCACCGATACCACGTGGGGATCCCCAAACAAGTTGTGCAAATCCCCCAACGTTTCTTGATAGGCCCCAATTAAAAACACCCCCAACACATAGGGGGTATCGGGTTGAATGGCATGAAGGGGAATGGTGTTTTCGATGCCATGTTGGCCCACAAACTGATCGATTTTGCCATCACAATCACACGTAATATCCGAAATGATGGCATGGTGACGGGGGGCTTCATCGAGCCGATGAATGGGTAGGATCGGAAAAATTTGGTCGATGGCCCACACATCGGGCAATGACTGAAAAATGCTGAAATTGCCATAATACACATCGGCCAGTTCTTTGCGTAAGGCCAGGGGCAAGTCTGCGTGGGTGGTTTGAATGGTACGGGCCAATTGCAAGACCAGCGATTCGGCCATGGTGCGATCGGCCAGCGTGGCGTGTCCCTCACGGAAGTAGCCATACAATTCATCCCGTCGGGCCAGGGCTTGTTCGAAGGCCACCAACAGATCGGGGGGATTCTGACAGAGGGCCTGAAGGGTATGTAGCAAGGGATGGTGGGCATCGGTGATCACCAGGGGCTGGTCGCTGGGGGCATGTTGGTTGACATCCAACACATTAAAGATCAGGGCAGACGAGGCCGCCACCGTGGCCCGGCCAAATTCTGAAATGATCATGGGATGGGGCACGTGATGGTGGTCCATGATGCGGGCGATGGTGTGGATAATATGGGAGGCAAAGGCGGGAAGGGTATAGTTTTTGCTCATGGCATGATCGGTTTGATGCCCAATGTAATCCACCGCCAACCCCCCCCCAATATCCATCATACGCAATGGCACCCCGCCCTTACCAATTCGGTATAAAACTGACAGGCTTCGGTGGTGGCGGCCTCGATATCCGATAGCATGGGCAATTGAGACCCAAAATGAAAATGCACCAATTGCAAGGCATCCAGCATGTGGGCCACCTCAAGCAACGAGATCACCTGGTTGATTTGAATGGCATTCAGGCCAAACACACTGCGAATGCCCCCCGTTTGTTGCCAATGGCCCGATGGTTTGGTGGCCAATTTGACCCGAATACCCAAGGTGGGCATGACCCCGCTTTCTTTGGCGGCGGCAATGATGAGGGGTACCTCATACAACGATTCAATGACCAACACCGGGCAAACCCCCAATGCCGAGGCCCCCAAGGCCAATCGAATCAAGGCGGGGTCTTTGTAGCCATTGATGATGATGGTGGTGCCGGGCTGGGCATAGGCCAAGGCGATATTCAATTCGGCTTTGGTGCCCACTTCAAAGCCATGCCCATAAGGGAACCCAAACCGACACATGGCATCGACCACCTGATGCTGGTGATTGACCTTGAGCGGATAGACCCCTTTGTAGGTGTTGCGATAGCCCACGGCATCAATGGCCTGATGAAAGGCGGTATAAATTCGGTTGAGTGATTCTTCAATGAGATGGGGAAAGCGTAAAATGATGGGTAAGGGGGCATTCCGGCTGACTTGTTGGACCAAGGCATACAAGTCGATGGCGGGGGTATCGGTGCCCCCAAGGGTTAAATGCCCCGCATCATTGATGGCAAAGTGACCCTGACCCCATTCGGGAATGCGATACAAAGACAAGGCATCCTGGGTGGTCCAAGTGGCGTCACAAGTGGCGGGTGCGGGGTGTGGGTAACTCATCAAATCCCCCAAATTGGGTGGGATGCCACGGTCAATGACGACAGTGGGGCAGACTGTTACAAAATGGCTCAATATGAAAGGCCCATGGGGCGGATGAGACATTGTGTAACACTCTCTGGCCCTGATGGTGACGGGCACCACGAGGGGACCAGCAGTTTACGCATATTTTGGATAATCTTCAACCGTTTTTAATGGGGGGTGGCCCCTTTATATCCCCTCCCTTGGGTTGATGTCCCCCTTTAAGTGTTGCCCCCCCTTTAATCGCTTGTCCCTTCTTGACAAAGGCGTGGGTTACAAGCAGGCAATCCATTCAGAAGTTGACATGTGTGACTCACCTCATGATTAAAAATATCAGAAACAGAATGGTTATCGACACGGGCGGGGGGTTTTTAAACCTTTGCCTCGCATGAGAGGGTGCTTCCCTGGCGTTGCCGGATGCCTTTCCGCAATGGGGCGGGTGTATTATCATGACCACTTTTATCCCATGTCATGGAGGTTGCCATGTGTTGTATGCAGTGGGAAATGTCCTGGTTTCCCCTGGGACATGGTCCATCATGATGTCCTTTCCCCCACTACCCTATGGGGGCATTGATTGGGTCGCGTCGCTGTTTACGTTTTTGTGCATGCATTATGTGGGCGAAAACAAACCCAAGGGTTTTTTATTGGGCATGATAGGGAATATCTTATGGGTCATCTTTGGTGTATTAACGCATGGCTGGGGCTTGTTGTTGGGTAACGTCATTTTGTTTATCCTGAATGGGAAAGGGTATTGGCGATGGAAAAAACAACGATAGCCATTGGCATGATTGTCCTGGCCACAGCCGTTTGGTCCGTCATGGGGGTTTACACCCACCTGACCACCCTAAGCCCCACCGCCTTAACATTGGTCCGGTTGGCCGTGCCCACCTTGGTGCTCACCCCGTTGGTATGGTGGGGCAATCGCAGCCGGTTGTCATTGTTATGGCACCCATGGTCCCTGCTCATTGCCGGGCTCAACGGGGTGAGGGCCATCTTATATTTTGTGGGGTTTCAGCACTTGCCAGTGGGGCAAGCCATTTTGTTGTTGTATACCTGGCCCGTGATGCTGGCCATTTTAGGCGCTGTGGTGATCAAAGAACCCTGGCGTTGGATGCGGTTGGGGTGGGCGGCCTTGTGTTTAATCGGCATCACCCTTATTGAATGGACCTCCATTCGGTCGGGCATGCCCAATGCCACGGGGGTGATGGCCATGGTGTTGTCGGCGTTGACCAATGCGTGCATGTTACTGGCCTTGCGACGTCATCCCGACACCATGTCGGCCAGTGAGCAAGTGTGGGTTCAAAATGGGATGGGGGCCTTGTGCCTGCTGCCTTTTGGCTTCATGACCCTGCCCCAGTATACCCCCACCCAATTGGGTGGGGCCGTGCTGGTGTCGTTGATGGTGGGGGTGGTGGGGTATGCCTTGTTTTTTAAGGCGGTGCAATGGGTGTCACCCGTGACGGGATCGTTTTTGGCGTATCTCGAAGTGGTGTTTACGTTTTGTTTGGGGTATTGGGTGTTAAATCAAGCCATCACCTGGGTCATGGTGGTGGGCGGGGGGTTGATTGTAATGGGGGCCATTGGGTCGCAATGGGGTCAGCATCGTGGGCATTGAACTACACCGCGTGATTCAGAGTTTGCCGTTTCCGTGTTTGGCCTTGGCTGCTGATAACACCATTGTGTCGTCCAGTGTGCCAGGTGTGATGGCGGGCCCCTTGTTCGATCAGGTCTTGGTGGCAACCCAACGGACCCAATGGCAAGATACCTTGCGTACCATTCGCGACACCCAAGAGCCGACCGAGCAATGGGTGCAGATAGATGGGGACAGTGTGCCCTGGCAGGCCCATGCCAGGCCCATGCCAAGCCCGCCGTCTGGGATGGTGTTGTTATCATTGCGTCGGCCCAGTGGTGACGTTGGCCCATCGATAGAGGCCATCATTCAAGAGAAAGAAGTGTTGTTGGCAGAGGTGCATCACCGGGTAAAAAACAACATGCAATTGATTTCGAGCATGCTCATGATTCAAACCCATTATGTGGATGACCCCTTGTTTAAAACCGTGGTCAAAGAATGCCAAGAACGGATTCGGGCCATGGCCTTGGTACACGAAACCTTGTACCAATCCAACAATTGGTCCGACATCGATTTTTCGGAGTATGTCACCACCATGCTCAATCGGTTGTCGGTGTCGTATCAATCCCCGTTGTGTGTGGTGACCCATCACATCGACATGGCCCCCTTGCGATTGCCCATTCACCACGCCATTTCGCTGGGATTGGTGGTCAATGAATTGATTACCAATGCGTATAAATATGCGTTTCAGGGTCGAGACCGAGGCCGTATTACCGTGACCTTATCCCAGGGGGATCAGCAGGAGGGGGTACTCACGGTTGAAGACAATGGGGTGGGGTTTCCCACCGATATTGAATTGGCACGGTCGCAATCCATGGGGTTTCAGTTAATTACCACGTTGTGTCGGCAATTATCGGCTGACATTGAGCTCGAAAAAACAAACGGCACCCGCTTTAAGCTGACCTTTGGGTTGCCATCACAGGAGGTTGTATGACACTGAAGCGGTTGTTGGTGGTCGAAGATGAGGCGTTGGTGGCCACTGATTTATCGTTGCGATTGCAGGCCTTGGGCTATGAGGTGGTGGGCATTGCGGACAATGCCATCGATGCTTGGGCCTTGTGTGAGGCCCATGGGCCAGAGTTGGTGTTGATGGATATTCACATCAAAGGTGATCGCGATGGGATCGAAACGGCCCACACCATTCGGCGTCGGTGGGACATTCCGGTGGTATACCTCACTGCGTATTCGGATGATGCCACCGTGGGACGTGCCACCGAATCGGACCCCTTTGGCTATGTGTTAAAGCCATTCGATGAACGCATGGTGCAAATCACGATTGAGATTGCCTTTCATAAATACCAAACCCAAAATGCCATCAAACAGCGCGAGCAATGGATTCGATCGGTGATTGACACCTTGTCCGATTGGGTGGTGGTCACCAACCAGTCAGGCATCATTGAGTTTTTAAACGAAGGGGCCCAATCCGAATTGGGGGCCAGTGTCGGCGAAGGCATTCAATCGGTCATTCGATTGGTAGATCGGGAGGGCCATCCCATCATGATGAATCCCATTGAGTTGGTTGCCAAAAGTGGCATCCCCCAAATGATGGAATGGGTATGCCTAGAACGACGCGACGCCCCACCGGTGACGGTGAGTATCAGTGCCGCCCCGTTGCGCGATCATCTCGAGCAACAATGTGGGGTGGTGACCAGTTTTAACAACATCAGCCGGCGCAAAGAAGTGGAACGGTCGTTGTGGTTGGCCCAGCAATCGGTGACGGATCAGGTGAATCACTCGGTGAAACGATACCAACGCCAAGTGTTGCGCTATCAAACCCAGTTGGATCGTCACAAACACACCATTAAAGAATTAAACAAGGTCAAACGACGGTATGCCAAACTGACCCAAGACAGTGGGGCCCACGACGGGGGGGACGATGAATAAAGACGAGACAATGGGGGCGTATCCTGGGGATGATCTCCCCACCCTGATGGGGCCTGGCGCCGGGTGGCATGCCGAATCTGAAACCGATGGCCCGGTTTACCCAGGGGAACCGGAGCAGCCTTTGATGGGGTCTGACGATGGTGAGCAGACCCACGCCATCAGTGGGGGGGGGATGGGGCATGGGCAGCCCACGCCCTCTTTTGTTCATTTAAATGTACACACCGAATACTCATTGTTAGAGAGCCCCATTCGAACGCAGGGGTTATTGGACACCTGCCAACAGATGGGCATGCATGCGGTGGCCATGACCGACAACGGGGTGATGTATGGGGTCATTGAGTTTTATTTAAAGGCCAAAAAAGCTGGTATTCACCCCATTATTGGCTGCGAGGTGTTTGTGGTGCCCGACATGAGCGTGCGCGAACGTGGGTGGGACCGGTTGATTTTGTTGGCCATGAATACCAAGGGCTATCAGGCGTTGTTACACGTGGTGAGTGCGGGGCATTTGCGAGGGTTTTATTACAAACCACGGGTCGATTATGACTGTTTAAAAGCGGCATCCGAGCATTTAATTGCCATTTCGCCGGGTGTCAAAGGCCCGGTGGCGGCGGCCTTGCGTCGCTATCAATCCGCACAGGCCGAAACGGCAGCCTTGGCCTTAAAAGAAATTTACGGGGACCGCTTTTATTTGGGCTTGTCGCGGCATGGGTCCACACTTGATGAAGTGGCCATCGAAGGGTCGGTGGCACTCGCCAACACCCATGGCATCCCCCTGGTGGTGACCCAGGATGTGATGGATTTGGCCCCCCAGCAGGTGGAATGGCGGCACATTTTAAATTGCATTCAAACGGGGCGGGTGTTGGATGAAGACACCCGGTTTAACGAAGAAGACGAATATTATTTGCGGTCCCCCGAGGAAATGGCGGCCTTGTTTCCTGACTTTCCCGAGGCCTTGGCCAACACGGTGCACATTGCCAATCAGTGCCAGGTTCACATTGAAACCGATCAGATCAACTTGCCCGAATTTCCGTGTCCCAACGGGTTAAGTGCCGAGGCGTATCTCACCCAATTGGTCGAAGCGGGGGTCCGTCATCGGTATGGGGATATCACGCCCGAGTTGCACACCCGGATGTCATTTGAGCTGGGCATTATCAACCAGATGCACTATGCGCCCTATTTTTTAATTATTGATGATTTTTTGTCGTTTTGTCGTCAAAACAAGATTCCGGTTGGCCCGGGTCGGGGGTCGGCAGCGGGGTCGTTGGTGGCCTATGCGTTGGGCATTACCCAGGTGGACCCGATTCGGTATCACCTGCTGTTTGAGCGGTTTTTAAACCCCGAACGGGTGTCCATGCCCGATATTGACCTCGACTTTTGCATTCGCCGTCGCAACGAGGTCATTCAATACATTGTGGATAAATATGGGTCGGACCGGGTCTCTCAAATTGTGACCTTTGGGACCATGGCGGCCCGTGGTGTCATACGGGATGTGGGTCGGGTGTTGAATATACCCTTGCCGGATGTGGATCGCATTGCCAAATTGATTCCATCGGCCCCCGGCCAATCCACTTCGATACCGGAGGCCATTGAGCAAATTCCGGAGTTAAAAAAAGCGTACCAGCAATCCCCGACTTTTCAACGCTGGTTGGATACGGGGGCCAAATTAGAAGGGTTATCCCGGCACACGTCGACCCATGCGGCGGGGGTGGTCATTTCACGGGACCCCTTGTCGACGGTGGTGCCACTGGTCAAAAATGAAGACCAGGTCATGACCCAATTTCAAATGACAGACCTCGAAAAAGTTGGGTTACTCAAAATGGATATTTTGGGGTTGCGCAACCTCACGGTCATTGATGATTGCCTGCAATTAATAACGGCCCGTCATGGGATTGAATTGGATTTATCGGCCATTTCCTTGGATGATGCCCGCACGTATGAGTGGTTGTCAGAGGCGGCCACCACGGGGGTGTTTCAGTTAGAGGGGCGTGGCATGCGGGCTTTGTTAAAAGACTTACAACCCCGTGTGTTTGAAGACATTATTGCGGTGTTGGCCTTGTATCGCCCGGGCCCATTGGGATCAGGGATGGTGAATGCGTTTTTATCCAACAAATCGGGTGAGACCCCTGTTTCATATGAATTGCCCGAACTGGAACCCATCCTAAAACCAACGTATGGCATGATTTTATACCAAGAACAGGTCATGCAAATTGCGGCCACGATTGCGGGGTTTAGTTTGGGCCAGGCAGACATGTTACGCAAGGCCATGGGCAAAAAAAACAAAGTAGAGATGGCCAAAATGCGGTCTGCGTTTTTAGAGGGGGCGGCCCAGCATGGGGTGACGGCCAAAGTGGCGGTTCGCATTTTTGAGTTGTGTGACAAGTTTGCCGAATATGGGTTTAACAAATCCCATAGTGCGGCCTATGCGTTGATTTCGTATCAAACGGCGTATTTAAAGGCCAATTACACGGTTGAATACATGACGGCGTTGTTGTCGTCTATTTTGGGGTTGGGTGATCGTACCTCCGTATATATTCAAGATTGTCGGCAGATGGGCATTCGTATTTTGCCCCCCGATATTAACCAATCGGTCGAAGGGTTTTCGATTATTATGTTGGATGGCAAACCTGCGATTCGATGTGGGTTGGGGGCGGTAAAAAACGTGGGGGTGGGGGCCATTCAGTCGCTGATTGATGCCCGCACGGTGCCATATGCCAGTTTAGAAGATGTGTGCAAGCGGGTGGATTTAAAACAAGCCAACAAGCGGGTGCTCGAGAGTTTAATCAAAGCGGGGGCCATGGATGGGTTGGGCGACCGTGCCGCCTTATTGGATCGGTTAACCCCCACGATGGATGCGGCGGCGATTCAGGCCAAGCACGAAGCCCATGGTCAAATGGGGTTGTTTGGCGAGCAGGCATTGGTTGACCCGATTGTGCCGACCACGACGCCCACGGTGTTGTCGCAAGCCGATCGATTGGCGTATGAAAAAGAGTTGTTGGGCATGTATGTGTCGGGGCATCCCTTGGATCAGGTGGCGGATCAATTGGCGGCATTGCCCACCCCCATGGCCCAATTGGGGGTTGAAGACGATGGCAAGCAGGTGACACTGGTGGGGTTACTCAGTGAGGTGCGGCGAATGGTGACCCGTTCCAAACGTGAAATGGTGATGGCCACACTCGAAGATTATCATGCCAGCATGCCCTTGGTGGTGTTTGGTGGCAGCCCCGGGTTTGAGGCATTGGCCACCCAGTTGGTGGACCATGCGGTGGTGTGGGTTCAAGGTAAAATGAGGGTGAATCAGGATGAGGTGTCACTGATTGTGAATGAAGTCAGGCGCTTGGACGAATCGATTCAGCGCCGCTTGTACATTGAATTGGGGTCCATTGATGACCCGGGTATGTGGGTGGCGATTCGGGATATTTTGGTGGCCCATCCGGGGTATATGCCGGTGGTATTACGGGTGGGTGACGATCAGGTGTTGGCCAATCGACGGTATTGGGTGAGTGAAGAAGATGCGTGGCGATCGCCTTTGGAGGCACTCATTGGCCGGGGGTATTTTGGGGTGTATTGAGTGGCGGGTTTTTTATTTGATATGAGGGGGTTCCCCCCTCATAAC
>Ga0172373_10003683_pt1 | contig 22135 bp, 16 predicted proteins | sample Lak10m_2_FD_114546 | JGI IMG/M metagenome (GOLD analysis project Ga0172373, IMG submission 114546) | Freshwater microbial communities from Kabuno Bay, South-Kivu, Congo - kab_092012_10m | ecosystem: Environmental > Aquatic > Freshwater > Lake | place: Democratic Republic of the Congo...
ATGATTCGGATTATGTTGAAACAGCTTTTCCCAGTACCCAACCCGTGGCGCAAAGGGAGTATATGTTCTCCACTGAATAATAGGAAATATACTCCAGTGATGATTTCTTAACACGCTCTAAGGCAGCCAAGAAACTTACAAAGTACACCCTGATAACCTATAAAGATGATGTAAACTTTCGCGGATCAACCATCGATCATGACGAAATCGACAGTTGGGTAAGTGGCCTAAGCGCGGATGGGGGGGGTGATTGTCCGGAGGAGGGGTATGGCGCTTTGGATGTTTCCGCGGATAAAGCCAAGCACAGTGAGGTCTGGTGGATGACCGATGCTGATTCCCATGGCGGCTTTCTGCGAATGCTGGCGACGCAAGCGCGATTATTGCTTGCCGGAAATACTCTTCACTCCACGATTCTCGGATCCTGCTCGGGCGGCTCTGCCGCTAGTAAGGTGGTGTTAACACCTGATTCTGGAAAGGCCCCGGCAAGAAGTTCACAAGAGAATAGTATTTCATATACTGGTATTTTCCCGACAACCTCCAGGTTGCAGTCTCGTTCGCCGCATTCAACGTCTGACGAGGATCTGAACGCCTACACGGCGGGTGAAGAGCTATCGGATAAAACCGGGGGGCTATATTTCGCGGTCACCGGCTCAACCCTCCAGGGTGCTACCGAGGCTATTCTGGAAGAGACCTCATCAACCGCGCTGATTAAACGCCTGAAACTGCCGGCAGGCAATCATGAAATCCCCATACCCGTCGATCAAAGTAATGGCTCTGCTAAATTCCTGATCAATATTCCCACGGGTGGGGTGGGCACACTTGCTGTGAAAGACCCGAAAGGAAAGGAACTCAAATCCGGCATGGAGGGGATTAAGGAAATCGTGGCGGGTGATAGCCGTATGATGATAGTAAAACCTCCCGCACTGAAAGCGGGCGTCTTCACGGCTTCATCCTCTTCGGACACGGAATATCTGCTGAGTGTTTCGAGCTTGTCCGACTTTGGCGCCTTGCTAGCCGGCGACACGACAGCCGGGTTTGGCAAGATATTGCCTATACAGCTATCGATCCCCGGCTTACTCTCGCCGACTGAGCTTGTCGGGCCTGGACCCGATGGGCCGGGAGGCGGAACGCCGCCTGCTGTCATACCTCCTGTTCCGGCACCTTTCGTGACCAGTAACCTGAGATTTTTCGTGATCGGAGAGGATGGTTCGGACCAGGGTGGATTGGCCTTATACGATGACGGCAAGCATGACGACAAGCTTCCAGGCGATGGTGTTTATGGAGGCAGTTGGCTGGCTCCGAAAAGCATAGGCTCCTTCCGGATAGCCGTATCCGATGGGGGGAATTACTATCGAGTAACCAAATTAATCGTTACAACAGGAGCCGTTTCTGTCCAAGGGCCGGCTGACCCGGTGGCCGCACCCGGCACGACTATTCACCACACGCTAACGGTTCAAAATCTTGGTTCGGAAACCCGAAGCTTTGACTTAGTAGCCACGACCAGTGCGGGGTGGGAGAGCATAGGTACACTTGTTACACCCATATCGATTGATGCGGGGGCCGCCACGAATGTTGTGATCCCTGTAACCGTGCCAGCCGCCGCCGCCAATGGCGATTACAGCACGCTTACGTTTTCCGCCATTGCACAGGACGATCCCAGCGTCAAAGACTCAATAACGGTAAAGACTACGGCATGGACCGGGCCGCTATTGCAACGGCTTGAACCCGCGGCGGTATACAAAGGCGATGAGTTGATGCTCTATGGTAGTGGTTTCGGTTCTGGCATTGGAGTTGGCGATCGAAGCACTGATCAAAATAATGTCACCATTGCTGGCGTTCGTCTGCCGGATGCCAATATCATCGAATGGAAAAACGACTCAATTAAAGTGCGGGTTCCTGGCTCTGCCACGAGCGGCTTGGTAGTGGTGACTTCTTCAGGTGACCAGAGTAACCCCCTTGAATTGGTGGTGCTGATACCCCCCAACCAAAAGCCCATTGCCAATGCCGGGGCGGATCTGGACGCACGCGTAGGCGATAACGTCGCGCTGAGCGGAACACGCAGCGCGGACCCGGACAATGGTCCCTCTCCATTGGTCTTTCATTGGACTCAAACCGGAGGGCCAAGCGTAATCTTAAACAGTGCGAATACCGCCAGTCCCGGCTTCACTCCGACACAAGCGGGCAACTACATCTTCCAGCTCATGGTTAACGATGGCAAGGATGACAGCGCTCCGGATAGCGTTACGGTTGCCGTGAGTATGGGACTAGCCACTGCTAATGCCGGTTCTGACCTTACCGTTAAACTCGGCACAAAGGTCATTCTCGACGGTCGAGCCAGTGTTGGTCCCGGTGGTCGTGAATCGAAGCCGCTTACCTTCCACTGGAGGCAGACGGGTGGCCCAAGTGCCATACTGGATGGCAACGCCACAGCCACGATAAGCTTTGTGCCCGAAGTCCCTGGAATATATGCCTTCGAGCTTTCCGTAAGTGATGGTTTGGCGCCGAGCCTAACGGATAGCGTATCGGTGACTGTTGAGGATGTTCCTGTGTGCCTACTCACCCCCAATGGTGGCGAAACTTGGAAGGCTAAGAGTGCTCAACCAATCCGCTGGTATGTGTCATCCAACTTGGCTAATAAAAGTAAGCCGTTGAAAATCCAACTCTCTAAAAATGGAGGGAAAAAGTGGAAACTCCTAAAGAAGGCCAATGCCCATGCCGGGTTGCTCCAATGGAAGCCTCAGCGTGCCAATGCGAGTGTGACGGCGCGCATTCGGGTCTGTGCAGCGTCCGTGAACAAGAAGGCAGCACCGATATGTGACAGTAGCGATGGAGATTTCTCTATCCTGAGAAAATAGACTAATCGTAGTTTAGGCAATCAAGCCGCTGGTTCCTTCTGGAGTCGGCGGCTTTTTCTTGTTCGGGGCGTAATTTAAGGGATTTCAAATTAATCCTTGACATTAGTCGGGTTTCGCAAAGTTGGCCGGCGAAGGCATGGCCAATGCGGCTCTGGATTTCTAGCTCATTGATCGATCATAAGGGAATAAGGAAATAACCTTAAATTCTTTCTGATTCTTTCGGGCCATTGCTACAGTGAGAACCGTTATCTTCAACGGAAACCTCTCCGACATGTCACTCACATTCACCAAGCAAGGCGTGCTGCCAGGTTTTTCGCTGACCCTGGGTTTCACCGTCCTCTATCTTTGCCTGATCGTGCTGATTCCGCTGTCCGCCACCTTCCTGAAAGCGGCGACCTTGGGCTGGGAGGGCTTCTGGTCCGTCATCACGCAACCGCGGGTGCTGGCGTCCTATCGGCTGACGTTTGGCGCTTCGCTGGCGGGGGCATCGATCAACGCCGTCTTTGGCTTATTGGTCGCCTGGGTGCTTGTACGTTATGAATTCCCCGGCAAGGGATTGATCGACGCCCTGGTGGATTTGCCATTCGCTTTACCCACGGCGGTGGCGGGCATTTCGCTGGCGACGCTTTATTCCAGCAAGGGTTGGATCGGCAAGTTGTTGGCGCCCTATGGCCTCAAGATCACCTACACGCCGCTGGGGATCGTGGTCGCCCTGACTTTCATCGGTCTGCCTTTCGTGGTCAGGACGGTACAACCCATCCTGGAGGAGTTCGAAGCCGAACTGGAGGAGGCCGCCGCCAGTCTGGGCGCAACCCGCTGGCAAACCTTTACCCGGGTGATCCTGCCGGCCCTGGCGCCGGGCCTGCTGACCGGCTTCGCCCTGGCCTTCGCCCGCGCCGTGGGCGAGTACGGTTCGGTCATCTTCATCGCCGGCAACATCCCGATGGTGTCCGAGATTACCCCGTTGCTCATCATCACCAAGCTGGAGCAATACGACTATGCCGGCGCCACGGCCTTGGCCGTCTCCATGCTGGTGGTGTCATTCCTCCTGCTGCTGACCATCAATGCCTTGCAGCGTTGGTCGGAATTACGCAAGGCCTGAGCCCCCGATTACCTACCCAAGAGCCATACCGTCATGTCCGCGATTCCTGCTTCCTTGCATCCACACCCGGCGCACGTTCATACCCACGCCCTGACCGAACCCGCCTGGGTCCGTTGGCTATTGACGGGGCTGGCCCTGCTGTTTTTGATCGGGTTCCTGTTCCTGCCGCTGGCGGTCGTGTTTGGTCAGGCGTTCAGCAAGGGCTGGTCCGTCTTCTGGGAGGCCTTGAGTGAGGAGAATGCCCTGCTCGCGGCCCGGCTGACGTTGATCACGGCGCTGATCGCCGTACCGCTCAACATGATCTTCGGCATTGCGGCAGCCTGGTGTATCGCCAAGTTTCAGTTTCCCGGCAAGAGCCTGCTGATCACGCTCATCGACCTGCCGTTTTCCGTGTCGCCGGTCGTCGCGGGCTTGATCTATGTCCTGATGTTCGGCCTTCAGGGCTGGTTGGGGCCCTGGCTGCAAGACCATGACATCAAGCTGATCTTCGCCGTGCCGGGCATCGTCCTGGCCACCATATTCGTGACCTTTCCCTTCGTGGCGCGGGAACTGATTCCGTTGATGCAGGCGCAGGGCACGGAGGAGGAAGAAGCGGCCCTGGTGTTGGGCGCTTCCGGTTGGCAGATTTTCTGGCACGTGACCCTGCCGAATATCCGCTGGGGTTTGCTGTACGGGGTGATCTTGTGTAACGCGCGCGCCATGGGCGAGTTCGGCGCCGTGTCGGTGGTGTCCGGTCATATCCGCGGCATGACCAATACCCTGCCGCTGCATGTCGAGATCCTTTACAACGAATACAACTCCGCCGCCGCGTTCGCCGTGGCATCACTGCTGGCCTGTCTGGCGCTGGTGACATTGGCCGCCAAGACCTTTCTGGAGTGGCGGCTCATCAATGACACCACGACCGCCGAAGCAACGGGCGGTGGTGCGTGAACGGCCAGTTCTGAAGGTCAGACGCCGATTCTATATGGCAGGGATTCAGCCCATACCGCCTTTGGCCGCTGGAGCTCAGCCACACGCTTGGGGCCAAGCATCAGCCGCTGCGTCAACCTCGCGTCAACCTCAATGCCGCCAATATGGCCGCCGATATGGATGGATGAGCAGATAAAGGTTCATTTGAAATCCCCTCACCCCAGCCCTCTCCCGTGGGGGCGGGAGAGGGAGTTGCATCTTGACCTGCCCATATATCCATAACATTGCCACTGGCTAGGCCATCATCCCGGCAGCCGTTGCCAGCGTTTGTCCGCCTGTTGGGGGATGGGTCCCAAGGAAAACTGGCTCAAAACACCAGGACTTTGTCCGCCCCTGTGCCCCGCTCTTGAAGACCGGGGATCGCCTTCAGGAGCTGCGTTCGCTTCTCCTTGGTATCGAACCCCAGCTTGCAAAGCGCCTGACCGACCTCATTGGCCGTGTAGCCTCCTCCGGACTGTCTAGCACACATCACTCTCAGTTCGGCAATGACCGCCGTCAAGACATCAACTGTTTTTACGGGTACCGAGGACGGTTTCACGCTTTTGTCGGCCGCGGGAAGGCTCTGGCTGGTTGGCTTCGAGACGGCAGGCAGAACCAGTGTGGTGAGCCAGGTCGAGCGAACCGCGGGGATTTCGCTGTGCGCATAGGCGACCAATACACTGCAACCCTTGGTCTTGGCATGTTCCGCCGCGCCCACGAGGAAGTCGTCGCGGGATACAATGACAACCCGGTCCCGGTCATGGAGGTGTCGCTCCAGGTTTGCCCCGATTTCCATGATCAGTGCGGCGTCGGCGGACTGCTTACGGGAGGAAACTTGAAGGGCTACTACCTCGACATTCGGGAGTTCGGTCGCCAGCGCGTCCCGCCAGTTCTCGATCTCTTTGCCGTGGTTGTTCCCGGCCAGAACGATGCGGGTCACTTGCAGCCCCAGGTCCGTCTGGAGAAGGTTCGCCAGTGGTTTCGCGCATTGGGGCGACTGGTTGTCGGCGTCAATGTAAATGACTACAGAGACGGACTGAAGGCTTGTTTCAGGCCTCCGCGTATCCTGGAGTGGAGCCGAATGATCGGCGAAGGTCAGAAGCGGGACATTCATGGGCGAATGGAGACGTTATTGCTTATGTTCACTCGATTGTAGCCGGGTTGACGTCCGGCCTGTAGTTCCCAAACAATCCACCTTCGCGTCGACTAATCAAATATAAGGAAAATGGTCCAGACGATCTATGACCTTTGCACCCCGCGCGGCGACGTGCTGAAAGGGGCGCTTACCGAGGCCGACTTCGCCGCTGATCTCGCGCAAGTTCTGCGCAACGAAGGACCCAAGGAGTACCGCCAGGCCGCCCTATTCTTTGCGAATACCTACCCGACCCGCGGGTTGAAGAATTTGCTGGCCAATGTCTGCGCCCGGCTGAGCGGGGCGGGCGGGGAAGCGGCCGCCATTTTTCGCCTCGATACCGGCTTTGGCGGCGGGAAAACCCATGGCTTGATCGCCCTGACGCATGCGGCGCAAGGCATGGTGGGGGTTGAGCAGATGGCGGAATTCGTCGACCCCGCCCTGATTCCGCGAGTGAAAGTGCGTATTGGCGCTTTCGACGGGGAAAATGCGGACCCGGCGAACGGACGGTCGATGGGCGATGGCATTCTGGCTTATACCCCGTGGGGCGAGATGGCCTATGCCCTGGCGGGTCCCGCGGGTTATGAGCGCGTTCGCCGGAGCGATGAACAGTTTTCAGCGCCCGGGGCGGAAACCCTACGCGAACTCTTCGGTCAACAGCCGACCCTGATCCTGCTGGACGAATTGTCCGTCTATCTGCGAAAAGTACAGAACCTGCCGCGCGCCAAGGACCAACTCACGGCGTTTCTCACCTCCCTGTTCAAGGCCGTCGAATCAACGCCTAATGCCGCGTTGGTCTACACCCTGGCCATCGGCAAGGGAGGGATCGCAACCGATGCCTACAGTCAGGAAAACCAGTTCGTCGCCGAGCGGATGGCGGAAGCGGAAAGCGTATCCGCCCGCAAGGCGACCCTGCTGAATCCCACCGAGGACGACGAAACCGTTCAGGTGCTTCGGCGCCGGCTGTTTCAGACGGTGGACGACGTCGGCGCCCAGGCGGCCATCGAGGCTTACCGAGAGCTTTGGCAGGCACAGCGGGATGCGCTCTCGGCCGACGCCATACGCCCTGAAACGCTGGAAAACTTCAAGGCCGGCTACCCCTTCCACCCCGAGGTTTTGGAGACTCTGACCGGCAAGACCTCGACCCTGGAGAATTTCCAGCGCGTGCGCGGTATGTTGCGCCTCCTGGCCCGGACGGTCGCCCTGCTGTGGAAGACGCGGCCTGGGGATGCGACGGCAATCCACCTCCACCACATCGACCCCGGTTTCGAACCGATCCGGCAGGAATTCCTGACCCGGCTGCAACAGTCGGCCTATCTGCCGGCCATCAGCAACGATATTGCATTATCCACCGCGACCCACAAAGGGTTGGCCCAAGATCTCGATGCCCAGTTTTACGGCGGACTGCCGCCCTATGCCTCCTACGTCGCCCGGACGGTCTTCATTCATTCCCTGGCGTTCAACGAGCCGCTGAAAGGCTTGCGTCCCGACCAACTCCGCTACTCCATGATCGGTCCGCTGACCGACATCAGCTTCGTGGAAGATGCTCGCAAGCGTTTCATCGCCGAGTCCGCGTATCTCGATGACCGGCCCGCGGCGCCGATGCGCTTCCTGGTCGAACCCAACCTCACCGTTCTGATTCGCCGCCAGGAGGAGCACATCGATCCGGGAGAGGTCCGCGCCCAACTCAATGACCGAATCAGGACGATCTTTTCCGGAGACAGCTTCGAGTCCATACCCTTCCCGGGCGGTCCCTACGATGTGCCTGACGAAGTCGGCGATGGGCGACCGAAGCTGGTCGTACTGTCCTATGACGCCGAGGCCATCGGAGACTCGGTGGAGACCATTCCACCGCTGATCGAGCGCATTTTTTCCCGCAAGGGCGCGGATGCCGGGGCGTTCCGCGCCCTGCGCAATCACCTGATGTTCGTGGTGGCCGATGCCGCTCGCAAGGCGGAGATGCGCGCCAAGACGGTGCGCCGGCTGGCGCTGCGGGAATTGCTGCGTGAGGACCGCTTGTCCCAACTGCCGGCCCATCAGCAAGACAAGGTGCGGGAACTGGAGGCGCGCTCGGAGCCAGAACTCGCCACCGCGATCCAGCAGTGCTACCGGCATGTTTTTTATCCTTCCCGCATTCGAATCAGCGGCAGTGATTACGACCTGGCGCATACGGCCGTTGAGATACCCTCGGCTTCGGAGCGACCCGGTGCGGGCCAGCAGCAGGTGGTGCGGGCCTTGCGGGATTTGAAAAAACTTCGCGGCGCCGACGACGAGCCGGATTCGCCCGCCTACCTGCGCGATCGAACGCCGCTAAAGAAAGGTCAGATCACCACCCGGGCATTGCGCGAGGAATTCCGGCGCGATCCGGGCCTGCCCATCCTGATGGGCGACGACATCTTCATTCGGGCCATCCTGCGCGGCGTGGATTCCGGCGAGTACGTCTATCAGCGGGGCGACCTGCTCTACGGCGTGGGCGACCCGACCGCCTCGATTCAGATCGACGAGCAGTCGCTGCTCTTCACCATGGCCTATGCCAGGGACCACGGCATCTGGCCGCGGCCAGTCCCCAAGCCGGACCCGCCCGGAGGCGACTCCGGCGGCGTCAATGCCGGTGGGGAGAACGGTCAGGGCGAGGGCGACGGGGGCGGGACCGGAGGGGATACCGGCGGTATCGGCGCTGGCGGGGGGATGGGCGTCCAGGAACCGCTGGCCGCGGAAGGTCTGCTCAGGGAGGCCCTGATCCGACTTTGGGAGCAGGCCAGGGCACGGAAGGTGGCCAAGATCGGCAAGCTCACCATCCGCCTCTTCGATGCCGGTGATGCGTTCCGGTTGCTGGGTGCGGTGGGCGCCGTCTCGGGGACGGAAAAATCCGTGAAATTCGAGGGCTACTACACAACGACGGCGGGCAGCACCCTGGAATTTGACTTTCAGGGGGCCGTGGCCGATGCCCAGCCGGTGAAGGAATTCCTCGACCCGCAGATCCGGGCGGCGGCTGAAAAAAGCCTGGAAGCGGCTTTCGCGTTGACCTTCGCGGGGGGCCTCTCCATGCAGGGCGATGCGGCGGAAACCCTGACCGAACGCCTGGCGCGCTTCGCCTCGAGCGCGGCCTACGTGAGCGCCACGGCTGAAGTGGAAAAATCGTCATGACCGCGAGAATCGAACGCAGCCCCCAGACCATGTCCACCCACTCCTCCGTACCATGTTACGAGATTCGCATCCGCCACCACGGCCCGGGCGACAGCGAATTCACCATCTGGCAGGTCCCCGCGCCGGCTTCGCCCCATCTGACCGCGGCGAGCCGGGTGGCGGGTCTGCGCGGGCGTAACCTGGAACTTGTCGAACATCGTGTGCTCAAGCACCTGGCCCAGGCCGGCGTCAGGCCCGGCACGGCCCGGCTAGAAGGCGTCCGCGGCTATCCTGTCAACGAAAACCTGGCGCTCACGCTGGGGCTTCTATTCAGGGTCCTGGCACCCATGCGCAACCGCGCCAACATGGTGGCCGTCGCCGAGGGCATCGAAGCGATGGGCCGGGAAGAAGCGGCCTATTGGCTCGGCATGGCCATGCACCGCAAGAACCCGCGGCGGGTGTTGACCGCGCTACGATTTTTGCTGACCGAGCCCAAACGATAGATGAGCCGACAGTTGGGGTGCTACGTGCTAATGCAGGTCGTCGAAAAATGGTCGGCCCCGTGCTCGGGACAATTCCGCGTTGATTTATAATTCGTGCGGCAAGCGGCGAAACTCAGCAATTGGCCGGCAATGGAAATCATCAAGAATCTGAGCAGTAAGCCCTTGGTAGAAGCTATCTTTGAGCTTCGCTGGGGATTGGATGGCCCGCCGGGAATCGGGATCGATCCCTATTACCAAATGCTGATCGGCCAGATGTTTGCCGCTATCAAGGAAGACTATCCCCAGTGGGAGCGGTTGCCAACGGTCGAAGTCCCGGAAGGTTTTGCTCCCTTTATGCCACACCATCGATTTCGCGCTGCAGTCGACGGCTGGCCGTTGGTTCAAATCGGGCCGGGATTGCTCACCGTGAACGATACGGAAAGTTATGAATGGGAGAGCTTCGCCCCCAGATGCGCTATCGTTGTCGACACGCTGTTTCGACTTTACCCGGATATTGGCGATAACTTGAGGGTTTTCGAAATATCTCTGCGCTACTTGGACGCGGACCCTTTGCAAGGATTATCGCCGGTCGATTTCCTGAGAAATCTCAAATTGAATGTCGATGTTGAAAAATCGCTTTTTGGTGGCGGACGAATCGGAGAAACCAGTTTAGGTGTAGGTTTATCCGTGTCTTATCCAGCCTTGCGGCCAAAAGGATTATTTCAAATCTCGTGTAATAAGGGCAGAAAGCACGATCAAGACGCCATGATTTGGGAAACCCAAGTGATTTCGCGTGGATCAGATGCACCGAAGCAGCCGGAGACCATAAATTCATGGTTACATGAGGCTCACGATACCGTGCATGATTGGTTTTTCCGACAGATTGACGGAGCGCTATTGGAGAAATATCGATGAGTTATGCAGGAGTCTCGGCATCCGGCCCGCTGGCGCTGGCATGGATGGAAAGTTATCGGCTGCACTTGCCGCGGGAAGCCGAAGACGTAGCTAGCCGGTCCATTTCAGCAGGGTCGGGCTTTGCGGTCGTTCCGTTTCTGGCCTTGGGTGGACTTACGACCAACCAGGCGTTGGACATGATCGTCCAGTTCGATATCGGGCATACCAACCCGGTCATTTCTCTGCCTGGCGAAGAAGATTCGTCGTGGGCCAACCTGGAAGACAAAGATTTGGGGGCATTCCTGTCGTTTCTGGATGACCAGGCCGAGGGGCATTCCGAATGGATTGAACCGGCCGACGAAGCCCAATTGGATCGGCTCGCCGCTCTGCTCGCCAATGTCAAGGTTTGAGCTTGGTCGTCAACGGCTGGCGCCTGTTCTATTTTCGCCTCTTCAAGGAGCGCCTCGCCCAGTTGGAGCGGGAGGTTACCACTCTGGCCGCAAAAGACCCGGAGGGTTTCGTCCATCATCCCAAGGCTAAACTGCTCAAGGCCGTCCTGAACAACGTGAGGGAAGAGGTTCCCCGGCAGCCGGATCACCCGGCGTATCGCTTGGGTAAGACTCTGGGGGGCGAGTACACCGACTGGCGGCGCGTCAAAAAGCATGGCCTTCCCCCTCGTTATCGCTTGTTCTTCAAGTTCACCAGCCAGGAGAAGAAGATCGTCTATACCTGGCTAAACGACGAAAAGACGCTACGCAAGGATGGAGCACCTACCGACGTGTACGAGGTGTTCAAAGGCATGCTGCGGCGGGGAGAAGTGCCCAAAACCATCGAAGACCTACTCAAGAATTCAGCCACCGCTGAATAGCCGCGTCGCCGCAAGCACCAGTGGATTGGCGGGGGAGACCGGGTATTCCGCAACACATGCCACCCTGATGTCCCGGACCACCCTATAGACCACAAGAAGAATATTCCATGCCCGACACCCGCCTGATCGAACGCTGGTTACCCATCGCCGCGCTGGGCATCGAGAGCCTGCGGGAACGCACGCCCATGACACCGTTTCCCGCGCCCAACCGTCTGCACGTCTGGTGGGCGCGGCGACCGCTGGTGGCGTCACGGGCGGCGGTCCTCGCATCGCTACTGCCGGCGGACGCCGACCGGGACACCTTCATGCGGGTGCTGGGGATACATGGGGATCCGGTGGCCGCTAAGCGGCGGATTGCCAAGGCGACTCGCGAGGGGGTGCGGCTAGGCGCGGATGCTTATGGCTATTCCCGCGCGTTCACTTATCTTCCAACGGAAGCTGAAAGGGCGTGGGTTGGGGAAGGCATGTCCCGATTGGGTCTGAACGAGCCGGCGATTCTCGACCCAACGGCCGGCGGCGGCAGCATTCCGTTCGAAGCTGTCCGGCTTCAACTGGCGACTTTCGCCAATGACCTCAATCCGGTTGCGGCTCTGATTCAACGGGCGACGGTCGCTTGGCCGGTCGAATTTGGAATGGCGGTTCATCAGGAATTGCTGCGCCTGGGGAAAGAGTTGATCGCCCGCGCCCGTGAGCGCCTGGCGTTCGCGTATCCACCCGAACCGGAACCGGACATGCGGCCCGATGGTTACCTCTGGGCGCGCACCATCACCTGCCCCTATTGCGACGGACTGGTGCCGCTGTCGCCCAACTGGCGGCTGGCGCCGGACGGCGCCGGCGTCCGGCTGGCCCCGCACACGGCAGGCGAAAGACGCTGTAGCTTCGAGATCGTCGCCAAGCTGAAAGACCAGTCGCCCGGCACCGTGGCCGATGGCGATGGCACCTGCCCGTTCCCAGATTGCCAGCGTGTCATCGACGGCGAAATCATCAAGCGCCAGGCCCAGGCTGGCCAGATGGGCGAGCAGCTTTTCGCCGTGGTCTACAAGCGCAAAATCATCGTCAAGACCAAGACCGGCAAGGAGCGGATCAAATGGGTACGCGGCTACCGCACGCCGCGGCCGGAGGATGACGTATCGGAACTGATCGCGGCACGGCTGGCGGAAAAGCTGCCGGAGTGGGAGGTGCTGGATATCGTGCCGACAGAACGCTTCCCGGAAACCACCAACGACGACCGTCCGATTCAGTACGGTATGCCCTTGTGGCGGGATTTGTTTTCGCCACGCCAGTTGCTCGGGCACGGGACTGCGGTGGAAATCTATCGGGAGTTGCTGGACGAGGAACGGGCCGCCGGGCGGCTGAACGAGACCGTTCAAGCAGCGTTCGGGTATTTGGCGATGACACTGGATACCCTGCTTAACTACAACTCTCGATCATGCCGCTGGGATACCACAACCGGTCGTGTTCGGTCTGTTTTTGATCGTCATGATTTTGCTTTTGTGTGGTCCTACGCCGAAATGGCTCCCCTTATTGCCGGCCTCGGGTATGAATGGGCGATTGAGAAAACCGCAAAGTGCATCGCGGAACTGGTGGCGCTGGTCCGCCCCGACTTGGCCAACAGGCTGGGACCGCAGGCCGATATGTTTCTCGAAGCCCCCTCATCCCCGGCCCTTCTCCCAGAAGGAGAAGGGAGTAAAAGCCCCTCTCCCTTGGGGAGAGGGGTTGGGGTGAGGGCTTCGCCGCCCATCACCCTGACCTGCAAACCCGGCGACAGCCTCGATCATCTGGCCGACGCCAGCATCGACGCCGTGGTCATGGACCCGCCGTACTACGACAACGTGATGTACGCGGAGCTATCGGACTTCTTCTATGTCTGGCTGAAGCGCACCGCCGGCTACGTCTACCCGGACCTGTTCCGCCGCCAGTTGACCGACAAGGAACACGAAGCCGTCGCCAACCCGGCCAAGTTCAAGGACCAGAAGGGCGCCAAGGCCCTCGCGGCCCGCGACTACCAGGAGCGCATGGCGGCGATCTTCGCCGAGTGCCGGCGGGCACTGAAAGCCAACGGCATCCTGACGCTGATGTTCACCCACAAGGCCACCGGCGCCTGGGACGCGCTGACCAAGGGTTTGATGGAAGCCGGCTTCACCATCACCGCGTCCTGGCCCATCAACACCGAGGCGGAAGGCAGCCTCCACATCAAGGACAAGGCCGCCGCCAACAGCACCATTTTTCTGGTGTGCCGGCCCCGCACCGAGCCCAAGCGAGGCAGCGACACCGTGTACTGGGAAGACGTGGAGCCGCTGGTGGCCCAGGCGGTCCGATCTCGCGTGAAAGCCTTTCAGGACGCCGGCATCACCGGGGTGGATCTCTATCTCGCCTCCTTCGGCCCGGCGCTGGAGGAATTCTCGAAACACTGGCCCCTGCAACGCGGTACTCCGCGCCCCCTCCCCGAAGCCCGGAAGCGGCGGCGGCAGGCGGAATTGTTCGAGGAAGAATGGGACCCGTACTTGGTGACGCCGGAAGACGCCCTGGACGCCGCCCGGCGGGAAGTGAAGCGCTGGCGGCTGGAACAACTGACGCACCTGAAAGCCAACGCCGAGCTCGACCCGACCACCTCCTGGTTCGTGCTGGCCTGGGATGCCTTCAAGGCGCCCGTATTCGCCTACGACGAAGCCTTGCGCCTGGCCCGCGCCGTGGGTGTGGACCTGGACGGCGACATCGTGGGTCGTCTGGCCGAGAAAAAGGGCAGCGACATCCGCCTGTGGGACAGCGCCCAGCGGGCGGCGAAAGGCGCCCTCGGACCGGCCGATGGCTCCGGCGGGATGATCGATACCCTTCATCACGCGGCCAACATGGGCCGGTCACGCACCCTGGCCGCCGCCCGTGACCTGGTGGCGCAGGTGCGGCTGGACCAGGATTCCCGCTTCTTCGCCGCGTTGGAGGCGATGCTGGAAGTCCTGCCGCCGTCCGCCGCTTTCACCGGGATCGAACTGGACGGCGAGGTGGCGGCCTCGGGCAGTGATTTTGAAGCCCTGGAGAATTTGCGGCGGCTGGCTTACGCGGCCCAGGTGGATGCACCGCAACAGTTGGAGCTCTGGAGAAACGAACCATGAACGCGATCACGCCCCTGAATTTTCCCTCGCTGTATGAGCAATTGCTCGCCTTGCCAGAGGGTATCACCGGCGAAATCATCGACGGTGAACTGTATACGCAGCCGCGGCCGTCGGGGCGGCATGGCGCCGCCGAAAGCGCGCTGGGGATGCGGATCGGCAATCCGTTCCGGTTTGGCGACGGCGGGCCTGGCGACTGGTGGATACTGGTAGAACCCGAAATTCACTTTGTCCGGGATACCCAGGTGACGGTACCGGACCTGGCCGGGTGGCGGCGGGAGCGGATGCCGGCCATTCCGGAGGACCATCGCTTCGAGGTCGTTCCGGACTGGGTCTGCGAAATCCTCTCACCCTCGACCGCCCAGAAAGACCGCGCCCGGAAATTGCCGCTGTATGCCCGCTACGGGGTCGCCCACACCTGGCTGGTGGACCCGCTGGCGCGGACCCTGGAAGCCTTTGTCCGGCGCGAGGAGGGCTGGCTGCTGATCGCCACGCTCCAGGACGATGATCCGGTGAGCGTGCCGCCCTTCGACGCCATTACCTTTTCGCTGGCGGATTTGTGGGCCTGAGCCATGGCATTGCTGGCTGACCATCCCTGGAAGCGCAAATACACGCCCGATGACGGCGACCTGAGCCGGCTGTTTTATGTGCCGGCTCTGGAGGACGCGGTGCGCTATGATCGGCTGACCGGCTATTTCAGCGCGTCCGCCCTGGCGCTGGCGGCGCGCGGCATCGAGGGCCTGGTCCGCCATGACGGCCGGATGCGGCTGGTCGTGGGCTGCACCCTGGCCCCGGCGGAGATCGACGCCATCGCGCGCGGCGAGAAGATGCGCACCCTGGTGGAACACCATCTCGCGGCGACCCCGCTCGCTCCACCCGACGATGTCAGCCGCGATGCCCTGGAGCTGCTGGCCTGGATGGTCGCCAGGGGTACGCTCGACATCAAGGTCGCGGTGCCCTGCGACGGCCAGCGGCAGCCGATCCCGGCGGACGGCATCTTCCACGAGAAATCCGGCATCATCGAAGACCGTGTGGGCGACTGGCTGGCCTGGAATGGCAGTCTCAACGAAACGGCCGCGGGCTGGCGGCACAATTGGGAAAGCATCCACGTCTTCACCAGTTGGGGGCCGGAGCCGCAACGGGTCCGCGATGAAGAAGAAAACTTCGCCCGCATCTGGTCCGACCAGGCGCGGCGGATCATCACGCTCGATGTACCCGCCGCCATCCGGCGGGATTTGCTGCGCTTCCTGCCCACCGGCGACCGGCCGGCGCGGATCGAAGAGAAAGCCGTCCAGCCGCATCCGACACCAAAGACCCAGACCGAAGAGTTGGCCACCCATCAGGATATTCCTGATCTTCGGCGGCAAGTCTGGGGCTTCATCAAGGCGGCGCCGAACCTACCCGATGGGGGCGAGCGGGTCGGCGAAGCGACCGCCGCGGTGGACCCTTGGCCGCATCAGCTCCGGGCCTTCCACCGCCTCTACGCTCACTGGCCCCCACGGCTGTTGATTGCGGACGAAGTGGGTCTCGGGAAAACCATCCAGGCGGGTCTGTTGTTGCGCCAGGCGTGGCTCGCGGGAAAGGCCAAGCGCATCCTCATTCTCGCGCCCAAGGCGGTGCTGCGGCAGTGGCAAATCGAACTCCGCGAAAAATTCAATCTGAATTGGCCGATCTATGATGGCCACCAACTGGCCTGGTACCCGTCGCCGGCCCTGCGGGGGCAGGACATCAGGCTGTGCGGGCGGGATTCCTGGCATCGGGAGCCGGTGGTGATCGCCTCCAGCCAACTCATGCGACGGCGGGATCGGGTAATCGAATTGCTGGAGCAGGCCGAACCTTGGGATTTGATCGTGCTCGACGAGGCCCATCACGCCCGGCGCAAGGCGGCGGGCGCGGCCACGGAAGGCGGGCCAAACGCTCTGTTGAGGTTGATGCGTGGATTGAAGGATAAGGCGGGCGGGCTGGTCATGCTCACGGCGACGCCCATGCAGGTGCATCCGGTGGAGGTTTGGGATCTGCTGGATCTCCTGGGGCTGCCGCCCGAATGGACGGCTCGGCGGTTCCTGGACTATTTCGAAGCGCTCGAACACCCCAGCCCCGCCGCCGAAGCGTTTGAAGCGCTGGCCGCCTCGTTCCGTGCGGTGGAGCGCTTCTTCGAGCCTTTGGCCAACGGCGAGGCGGAACGCATCACCGGGCTGAGCCGCTTGAAAACCGCGAAGATTCTGCGTGCGCTTCGAGATGAGGCGAGTATTCCCCGACGCCAGCTCGAAACCCGGGAGCGGCAAGCCGCGCTCCGGCTGCTGCGAGTTTACACGCCAGTCCGGCGCCTGATTTCACGGCACACGCGGGAACTCTTGCGGCGTTACTTCAAGGCCGGCCTGCTGACCACGCCGATTGCCGAGCGAGCCGTTGACGACCGGTTCATTGATATGAGCCTCCAGGAGCGGGAGCTTTACGAGTCCGTCGAGGACTTCATCGGCACCACCTATAACCAGGCTTCCGAGAAGGACCGCGGCGCGGTGGGGTTTGTCATGACGATCTATCGCCGGCGGCTGGCCAGCAGTTTCCATGCCTTGGGCTGTACGCTGCGAAAACATCTCATCGGCCTGGATACGGCCTCGCGCAACCAGACTGGCCTGGCTATGGATGAGGATACGCCGGATGACGAAACAGCCGACGAGAGCATGGACGAAGACGAGGCTACCTGGCTGGAGCGGCAAGCCTTGGCCATGGAGGAGAAGGGCGATATCGAGAGTTTGCTTCGGCGGATCGAGCAGCTACCACTCGACACCAAGATCCAAAGACTCAAGGAGGTGTTGACCGAACTCCGGGCGGATGGCTATGAACAGGTCATGGTTTTCACTCAGTTCACCGACACCATGGATTTCCTGCGTGCCGAGATCGTGAAATTACCCGAGTTGCGGCCCATGTGCTTTTCCGGTCGTGGCGGAGAGGTCCCAAACGCGGATGGTACCTGGGGCAAGGTTACCCGGGACGAAGCGAAGCGGAGGTTCAAAGAGGGATTGGCGGATGTCCTGCTCTGCACGGATGCGGCCGCCGAGGGTTTGAACTTCCAATTCTGCGGGGCGATGGTCAACTACGATATGCCGTGGAATCCCATGCGTGTCGAGCAGCGGATTGGTCGCATCGATCGCCTCGGGCAGCAGCACCCGACCATCCGGATCATCAACCTGCACTATGACGGCACGGTGGAAACCGATGTCTACCGGGCGCTCCGTAACCGTATCGGTCTGTTTCAGTCGGTGATAGGCCGGTTGCAGCCGATTCTGGCGCAACTGCCGTCCCGGATTGCGGCGAGCATTCTGTGTGATCGCGCCCAGGTCGAGAGCGAAGGTTACCGAATAGTCGGCGATATCGAGGCGGCCGTTCGGACCGCCGGACAATCCGGCTTCGATATCGACATGGCGACCGATGAGGATTTGACACCGCCCGTTCGACCCGAGCCTCGCTTGACGCTGAATGACCTTGAGCAAGTGCTTCGGCGGGAGGACGCGATGCCGCCGGGAATAGCGGTTGAACCGATGCCGCCGCGGGAATTTCGTTACCTGGCGCCCGGAATGTCGGCGCCCCTTCGCGTCACCACGGATCGAGAGTTCTACGAGGAGCACGCCGAAAGTGTCGAGTTGTGGTCGCCTGGAAGTCCGCTGTTTCCGGATACGGAGCAGGTTTTGTGTGACCACGATTTTTCCGATGCTTCGCTGGCCAAGCTATTTCTATCCTCGGGCGGGTGAACGCCGCGGAATGATTCGAATGATGCGTTATGGCATCGGGTCTTCATCGGAGGGTTGATGCCTGCCTCCTCACCGTCATCGCTTCCCGCAATCGCCGCCTACGGGCCACGGTTTGAGCGCTTGGATCAAGCCTCAATATCGGCATCGGCTTTCGGGAATAACGATATGACAAAGCATGATTGGCGTGCATGATCTCCCTCGCGTAGTCTTTGGAAATCTGCGATGGCTGGCAATCGGTGAGCCAGTCACCCGGCCAGGGTCAGGCTATATCGGCGAAGATGAACCCAATTGATTGGCCGCCTTGGGCTGGTAGCGCGGGCCTCTGGGCCGCGTTACGAGTACGATCGATCAATTGAAACCTCCTCTGTGTGGTCTTCAAATTCCAGAGTAAAAAACATCATGAGCATTACGATACAGAACATACACAAAGCCTTCGGTAACTTCCGGGCCCTGCGCGACGTCAACCTGGAGATCGAGAGCGGCGAACTGGTGGCCTTGCTGGGGCCTTCCGGCTGCGGCAAGACCACCTTGCTGCGTATCATCGCCGGACTGGAAACGCCCGACGCGGGGCAGATTCTGTTCCATGGCGAGGATGCCACCGACCGGCATGTCCGCGAACGGGAGGTGGGCTTTGTCTTTCAGCATTACGCCCTGTTCCGACACATGACCGTGTTCGAGAACATCGCCTTCGGCCTCCGTGTCCGGCCCAAGGCCACACGGCCTTCCCATGCCGAGATTGGCGAACGGGTGCACCGGTTGCTCCAGTTGGTGCAACTCGACTGGCTGGCCGATCGTTACCCGACGCAGCTCTCGGGCGGGCAGCGGCAGCGCATCGCCCTGGCTCGGGCGCTGGCGGTCGAGCCCAAGGTCTTGTTGCTCGACGAGCCGTTTGGCGCACTCGATGCCAAGGTGCGCAAGGATTTGCGACGCTGGTTGCGCCGGTTGCATGACGAACTGCATGTCACCAGCGTGTTCGTGACCCACGATCAGGAAGAGGCGCTGGAAGTCGCGGATCGCGTGGTGGTGCTCAACGCCGGGCAGGTCGAGCAAATTGGCTCGCCGGCGGACGTGTATGACCATCCGGCCACGCCCTTTGTCTACGAGTTTCTGGGGGACGTGAACCTGTTCCATGGCCGGGTTCATGACGGTCATGCCAACATCGGCGATGCGCAGGTGTTGCTGCCCGAGGGGGCGGCCCGGCAGGATGCCGCCATTTTCTACGTGCGTCCGCATGAGATCGACATCCTGCGGGAGAACCCCAACGGCGGCAGCATCGCCGCCAAGGTCTTCGATGTTCGCCCCCTGGGCGCGACGGTCTGGGTGGAGCTGGAACGGCGCGACGGTCAGGGGATCGTCGAAGTGGAAATGGTGCGCGATCGATACACCGACATGAAGCTGCAACCCGGCGAGCCCGTCTATCTGCAACCCCGGCGCATCCGGGTGTTTGGCGAATCCTGCCGCGCCTGACGGGCGGCCGAACGGCCGCGCTCATCTCCGCTTAACCCCCCGCTTTTGACCCGCCCGTCCTTCCGACCGGGGGAATGCGGGAACCTGATCCCGGGGAGTTGAAGTCCGCGTTCGCTGATGGACCTATTGCGATTTTCGTGGCGCCGGATAGCGCCATCCTTGGCCGGGATGAAGGGGCCGCAGACCCGGAGGATGCTCGGGCCGGATCGGGTGTGCTGTCATTGAGTCAAGGCGAAACCGCATGGTGCTGGGTTCCGTTGGCTGAGCGGAGTCGAAGCCAACGGAACCCAGGCCGGTCGTCAGTTCGCTTCGATTCCGCTCGGCGAGCGGCTCACTTGATGGCATTGTCGTGTAGGGAGGGGGAAATTCAACGCCGTTTCCGCTATGCTGAGCCACCCGCTCTAGCGCGCAGGCCTTTGGGGTTCGGCGAATCCGCCTTGGTGTCCGGATCAAGAAGCCATCCGATTCGCGCCTGCTGGCGGTTCTTCGGGAGGGCGCGCGGGGGGCGCTGTTGCCTCGTCGCGGTGGCCAGGAATGGAGGAATGGATTGCATGCATAAATCGAGCAAAACCTGGTGGGGACGGCGTTTCCTGCAAGTGGTGGAAAATCTCGCGGAGCCGGGAAAACTGGAACGCGGCCGGCAGTATCTCAGCACCCACCGTATCTATGATTGGGAGATCGGCGGCAACCGGGTGCTGGCGCGTATCCGGGGCCGGATCAATGCCTATCATGGGGTACAGGAATCACCTACTTTCGAAACCCGCATCGAGTTCACTCCGATCCCGCATGCGGCCTGGGACGAGGCGCTGGCCCTGATCGGCAGCCGCGCCGGTTACATTTCACGCCTGCTGTTCAATGAGATGCCGGATGAGATCGAGCGGCCTTTGGCGGAGTTGGGTGTCAGTCTGTTGCCCGTCAGTCAGGAAGACATCGTCGCGAGCTGTTCCTGTCCGGAGCCGGAGGCCATGTGCCGGCATATCGCCGCGCTGTACTTCATGCTGGCCGGCCGGCTGGATCAGGACCCTTTCCTCCTGTTTGAACTGCGCGGGCTCTCCCGCTGCGAGATGATCCAGCGGCTCAAGGTCACCACGCTGGGCGCGGCGCTGGCCTCCGCCCTGGACGAAGCGCCCGAGCCGCCCCGGCCGGCGGCTTCGTTCTTTACCCCACTCGGCACGGAACCGTTGCCGGAGCGTATGACCCCGCGCCAGTTCTGGCGCGGGCAGCGCAAATTGCCGGCCGGGGTGGAGCCGCCTCCCGCGGCGGCCGTGGCCGGCATCCTCATCCGGAAGGGCGGCGACTATCCGCCGTTCTGGAACAAGGACGAATCCTTCGTGGAAGTGATGAGCGCCTTCTATGAACAGGTCCGCCAGCAGGGGAAGGATTGGCTGTAGCGGAGCCCGTACAGACGGATGACAGGGGCGCCTGTGATTGCAGCGGATAGCCGGACGGGCAGCGTCAGCCTCCCGTGGGCGCTTTGAGGCATGTCGAGGCGCCATTCTCGGCTTTAACGACCGCGGCGCCCAGTCCATGATGCTGAACCAACGCACGGTTTTGTTGAACGGTCGTGCTCAGGCGGCTGGCCGATCGGACTCTCAAGCCGCATCGTTGTACAAATAGCGCTGGAACCCGCTGAACACCCGGCTGATTTCCTCGGGTCTGCCCAAGTCGGCCACGGCGTCGGCGAGGGAGTCGTGGTACTTGAGTTTCAACAACGGGCTGAGTTTGGCGGGATTCAGTTCCTCCACGCCCACGGCCACATAGTGGGACAGGACAAAATCCAGAAACACCTGCTGCCGCGAATTGAAATGCTCGCTGATCAATGCCCACGCCAGATATTGGTCGCCGTGTACAACCGTACCCAAAGTTCCTGGGGTGTGGGAAAGGCGGCGATTTACCCTTCCTAGCCAGTCGCCATGTCGATGCTATAAATACCCTCGCCATTGTTGGCATAGGCGAAACGCAAGCCCATCCTTCCGGCGTAGCTCTTGGTCTGAGCCACGCCCTCGCTGACCGGCTTGTCCCGGGCTTTGGCCTCCATCGTGGCCAGCTTGGTGTTCCACATTTCCAGCACGTAGTCCGCCGTCAACGCCTTGCCCCGCCTGCCGGAGCCCTCCAGCCGTCCCAGCGTGATCGGATACTCCCGGCGGATGCGGCTGCCCGGCACCACGCCCCAGCCGGCCGCCGCCAGCAGCGGATCGTAAGCCTCCGGCGCTCCCATCTGTGATCCGCCTGGGCGCCCTGCCATGCTCGGCCTTTTTGCGCGAGGTGGAGCGATGGTATTACCGGCTTTTTGGAGAGACCACATCGAGGCCTGGCAGGCGAGCAGTCTTACGCAGGCGGCCTACTGCCGACAGCACGGTCTGAGCACGGGGACGTTCTCGGGCCGGTTGCGGGAATATCGC
>Ga0172373_10003685_pt1 | contig 22122 bp, 19 predicted proteins | sample Lak10m_2_FD_114546 | JGI IMG/M metagenome (GOLD analysis project Ga0172373, IMG submission 114546) | Freshwater microbial communities from Kabuno Bay, South-Kivu, Congo - kab_092012_10m | ecosystem: Environmental > Aquatic > Freshwater > Lake | place: Democratic Republic of the Congo...
CTTCTCGGAAACAGCCGGAACGGTCTGCCTGGATCAAAACCTTGCCATGGAAAATTCGATTGCTCCAGGAGGCACCAATGCACGCCATTGCAGGGGGATGAAAGTTTTGTCAGTCAAGCAGGGCCAATCAGTCCGCCCTAGGCTTCGACATTGCTTCGGAGTCCTCACGCCGCGCCGCTGTCGAGGAGGCGATCGCCACCCAGCGCATGGGTGTGACCCCACCCTTGAAGGTGGTCCAGGAGTCTGGGCATCGGGCCAGTGTGCTGGAAATCCTGGCGGTGAACACGGCGACAGCGAACACGCAACAGCCTTTTCGGCTCAAGGGGTTTGTAGTGGCTGTAGTGAGGATAGAGGACATGATTGCCCAGGCTACCCAAGGTCAGGTGGCGGCGGGTCTGGTCATGGAGTTGAGTCATCCACGCGGCCCCGAGGGCGGGGTCCTGCAATTCCGTATCAACAGCCCGGACAGCGACCGCCTACCCGCGAAATCCCACCCGTCGTGGCAAACTCCCATACTCATGGGGGCGCAGGACTGGACGCTCTCCATGACCGCCTCGCAAGGCTATCTCGATCGGCACCGATCCTGGGTTGCCTGGGCCGTAGGGGTCTTCGGTCTGCTGTTCGCATCGCTTCTGCAGGTTCACATGCTGGGTATGACCGGGGGGGCCGCGATCATACAGCGCAAGAATCGCGAACTGGAGGCCGCCGAACGTGAGCTGCGGGAGCTCAACGCCGGTTTGGAACACAAGGTCACGGAACGCACGCGGGAACTGGCGGATGCGCGGCGGGAATTGGAACAAACCGCCTACGAACTGACGGAAAACATACCGGTGGGCACCTATACCATGGTGCTGAGGCCTGGCGAACCCATGGCTCACTTTTCCTTCATGAGCCGACGTTTCCTGGAACTGACCGGGTTGGATAGAGAGGAGGCTGCCGCGAACCCGATCAAGGGCTTCGCGTGTGTCCATCCGGACGATTACGATGCCTGGGTGCGGCTCAATGCCGAGGCCTTTACCAGAAGGGGGCCATTCTCCGGCCAGACTCGCATGATCGTCGGGGGGGAAACCCGCTGGATCACCGCCGAATCCATCCCCCGTGCTCTGGCGGATGGCTCCATGGTGTGGGAAGGCGTGCTGATCGATGTCACCGATCGTGTCCAGGTCCAGCAGCGACTGGAGGAAAGTGAGCGCAATCTGCGGCTCATCCTGGACCATCTGCCGACCCCCGTGGTGGTCAGTGAATTGACTCCTGAAGCGCCATTCAGCTTCATGAACCAGATGTTCACCGCCACCTTCGGCTACACGATCAAGGAGGTTCCGACAGTCCACGAATGGTTACAGCAAAGCTGTCCGGATCCAGCTTATCGGATACAGATAGCCACCCGGTGGGAGCGGACCTTCAGCCGAGGCACGGATACCCGCGTACCGACAGATCCCATGGAGTGCAAGCTCGTTTCCAAGGATGGGAACACGCGGGATGTTCTGGTTACGGCTCTGGCGCTGGACGAGATTGTCGTCACCGTGGTTCTGGACATCACCGAGCGCAAGAGCAGGGAGGAAAGGCTACGGCGCATTCTCGACAATGTGCCGGTACCGATCGCGATCCATGAGCCGGGGAGTCAGCGGACCGTGAGCTTTCTCAATGCGGCTTTCATCCGCACGTTTGGCTACACGTTGATGGACATACCCACCTTGGACGACTGGAATGAACGCGCTTACCCGGATCCGGAGTACCGGCGCGCGGTGCTCGGGCAATGGGAGGAGGCCGTGAGTCAATCCCTGATTGAACAGATCCCCGTCGAGCCCATGGAGTTTTCCATCATCCCCAAGTCTGGCGATTGTCGGAATGTGATCATTAGCGCCGTGCCGCAGGATGATATGTTGGTGACAGCGTTGCTCGACATCACGCAGCGCAAACGCGCCGAGGTAGCGCTTATCGAAGCCAAGCAGCGCGCCGAAAGACTGGAGCGCGCGAAAAGCGAGTTTCTGGCCAACATGAGCCATGAGATTCGCACGCCCATGAATGCGGTACTGGGTCTGGCCCAGTTGCTGGAACGGGAACCCCTTGGCGGCCCAACAGCGAGAGATGATTCAACGCATACGCGATGCTGGTCAATCCCTGCTGGGGATCATCAATGACGTGCTTGATTATTCAAAGATCGAGGCAGGCCAGTTAACGTTCGATCCTAATCCTTTCAGCCTGGCCGAGTTGTTGAAAAGATTATCCAACTTGTTCGACCAGTCGGCGCAGGGCAAAGGATTGCGGCTGCGGTTCAGTGAGCCGGTTGAAACACTGGGCAGCCTGACCGGCGATATGCTGCGCCTGGAGCAGGTGCTGATCAATCTGATCGGCAACGCCATCAAGTTCACCGAGCGGGGTGAGGTGGCCCTGGATATTGCCGTGATCGAATCCGATGCTGAATCGGTACGCTTGTATTTTGCCGTGCGGGATACGGGTATCGGCATCAATCAGGAGATTATCGACCAGCTATTTACACCGTTTACCCAGGCCGAGGCAGGTACGACCCGCCGTTTCGGTGGCACCGGGTTGGGCCTGTCGATCAGCAAGCGCCTTGTGGAATTGATGGGCGGTGAGATCGGCGTCGAGAGTCAGCCTGGCATTGGCAGCACCTTCTGGTTTGAGTTGCCGTTTAACCGGGCAAAGGATATCGTACCGGAACCGGTACGCCCCACACCGGCGCCGGCTGGCGGGAAACGCTTGTCAGGTGTCAGTTGCCTGGTGGTGGATGACAGTGGAATGAATCGCGATCTGGTTGCGCGAGCCTCTTAACCCTGGAAGGCGCGTCTGCCCGGCAGTCCGCCGATGGTCGGGAAGCGGTGGAACTCCTCCGCCAACGACCGCGGGATTTTGATATTGTTTTGATGGATGTGCGGATGCCGATCATGGATGGCTTGACGGCCACCCGCCTGATCAGGGGGGAGTTGGGCCTGACCACATTGCCCGTTATCGCCCTGACGGCCGGGGTGTTGCCTACCGAACTGGAAGCCGCACGCGACGCGGGTGTCAATGATGTATTGGCCAAACCCCTCAATCTCGAACAGTTGACGGTCTGCCTGCTGAACTGGGTGCAGCCAGCGAGGGCGTCCGCCGCCGCTGTTGGTCGAGGCTCCGATTCAGGGGCGGGCCGCGTCGGGGTAACGGTACCGCCTATCGCCGAAGATCGGTTCGCGGACGGTAAAGGGGAATTTCCCGCCATCACCGGGATCGATCGCGAGCGCGCCAGCCTGACGCTGATGGGTAATCGGGATTTGTTTCTAAATCTGTTGACGGGATTCATCGAGGAATTCGCGGATATTGCTACGGCTGTCCGCATGGATCTTGCACACGCGGATCAGGAAAGCGCTACCCGGAGGTTGCATACCTTGCGCGGCAATGCCGGCACACTCGGCGCCATGGCTATCATGGAAGCCGCGAGAGTGCTGGAGAACGCCATCAAGCAGGGCGAAAGTCACTTGGACTCGGGGTTGGGTGAACTGGCGGCGCTGATGGCGGATCTTGATCTTGCGAGCGACCCTTGGCGCACGGGGGTGGTTGACCCCCGGGAGGACAGCGCCGCAACGGATGAGCCTCCATTCCTGGACTCACAAGCACTGACGGCGCTGCGCAAGGCGCTGCGCAGTCATGACCTCAGTGCCTTGAATCATTATGCAATCCTGCGACCAACCTTGCGGGGTGTGCTGGATGAACCCATCCTCCTGGCGCTCAACCGCGCCATACAATCCTTGAATTTTGAGGAGGCGCTAGGTCTGTTGGCCGATCATTGCCCCGAGTCGGATCTTGGAAACCAATAATGAGCAGCCAAAGTACGGCTTATCGGATAGGGGAATCCCGGGAGGCCACAATGTACTGGGATTTTGGTTAGGGGGTGGTGAGTAACCTGATATTCTGAATGCGAGTTATAGCGTTGTGCGTTCCAATTTGATACGAAAATCCATTGAAAATAAAAGAACTGAGCCATGTTTCTGTATCGTAGCCGGTTTAGAACCGCTGTAGATTATGTAAGTACTCCAACAAAAGTCATTCGGTATATGGCGCCATACAAATCAATGCGTTACGTGGCTTCTATGCCTGATCTCTTATGTGTGAGTATTTATTTGCTAGTTGTTACTGTCCATCACCGACCATGCCGTTGAGGCAGACAATCTGGGTTCAGGGGGGTGCCATGAATGCCAGTTCGGCGCTCGTCGCCGATTTCAGGAATTCCCCCAGCGCCGAGAGAATCCCGGTACCTCCCCTAGGATTGCAGGCACGACGCACATCGGGGAATGCTATCGCGCTGGTATGGTCTGATCGTGCGTCCAATGAGGGTGGATATTCGGTGGAACGCTCCACGGAAGATGAAGGGTTGTGGACTGAAATCGCCAATCTGGCCGGTAATTCGGGCAGTTTCGTGGATACGAATATACAGCCGGGCAAGCGCTTCGAATATCGTGTCAGGGCGTGGAATAGCCGTGGCTTTTCCAAATACAGCAATATCGTAAAGGGGGATTATGGAATGACTTCCCCTTCCGTCGCCATATCTCAATAAGCCCGAGTCAATGTGAGGTCTGTCGCGGTCTTGGTCACTCTTGATGGATAATGTGGGCCATGTTTTCCTTCGACCAACGACTATGTACATCAACCTGGCCTGCATGCGCGGTTGTTGCAGACCAGGTTTCAAACACGAAGCCTAATTGGACGATCTTCAGGACGCTTTGACGTTGGTCTTGAGCAGGGCAAACTTGTAAACGAGCAGGGCGACAATAGCGCCGATCGCAATCCAGGAATGACCAATCAGCATGGCCGTTATCGTGCTTTTGTTGGCCGTCCCCTGAATCCCGCTGAGATAAGGCTTGGAGACGAGTATCATCCAGGCCCAAGCTGGCAGTTGATAGACGATGCCGCCCGCGATAGCCCATTGCACGGTATTGGATTGCAGGCGTTCGGCTGTTTTGTAGTACCAATAGGCAATGCCGACGGTCAATAGTATGGATAGGAACATGGCCATGTTTCGTTACCTCTCTCGATTTTCTAGTTGTTGATCCCCTTGCGGAGTTTTCGCTTTCAGACGGTCTGCCGTGATCGGCGTTGGCGTGGTGGTATCACCCGAGTTCACTGACGACCCGTCTTCCTACGCTTAGGAGTATAACGCCGATAAAGTTCCAAGGGTGTGGCTGGGGCAGCCATTGCTGAGGGTGGTATGAGCGTTTGCAGGCCAGTTCACATTCGATCATTGAGGACGGATTTGGAACATTGAAACCGGGAATCGGGAATCGGGAATCGGTGTAAGTCAAGGATGCGGCACACTCTTGCTAACGAATGATGCGGTTAGTGAGTCGCATCCACGGTGTGATGTCTTTGGGTCGCCTGCAAGGTTGTCATGTTTTCTCAACGACGCCCACGCCCTAACCGGGATTTTTTCTCGACCCCGTGGACGATCGTCAAGATGAAGAGCGCCAACCCCCCCAACCAAGGCCGGATATCGGTTAGCGTCGGCCGTAATTCAGCCAGACCGGGGGAGTTCAGGTAGTCGGCGAATGGCTCGGGTGCGTCCAGTCGCTGGTAACTCAGGCCCGTGGCCGCCGACAGGTGTTTGAGGTGGGCTTCGTCCAGCCAGGACAGATAAGGACCTTCGGTGGGCAGAATGCGCGGCTCCTCCACTTTCTCCGAGTAAACGGTGGAGGAGATCGGCGGCTTCTCGATGTCGGAATTTTGCCAGTTCCCCAGCAACTGGTTTTCCCGGTCATAGCGCGGAACCGTCACTGGCGAAAGGCCGCCCACGCCGATGATGGCTCCCGTCAGTTCCCCGGGTTTGTCGTTGAATTGTGGCCGGATCGACTGCGGCGGGGTTTCCTGGCCGTCGGTCAGGAAGATCAGCCGAGTCGTCGCATCGCGTTTCTTGAGTTCCCGGATGGCGTGATAGAGCCCCATTTCGACGTGACTGTCCGCCGACCAGGCCATGCGCCAGTCGATGTGACTCAGCACATCGTCGATCACGCTGAAATGGGCACAGACTTCCAGGGGCTCGAACAGGAAATGCACGGTCTGCGTGGTGAACAGTCCCAACCCTACCTCGGACCCGCAAGGCAATGCATGCAAGGCGGATCGCACCGACTCCTTGGCGTAACTCAGCCGAACCGGGGGCATGCCCTGTCGGTGATAGTCCTGGGTATTCATGCTTTGGGTGATATCAAAGACCATCACGTAGCGGAAGACACGGCGGGGAAGGATCAACTCAGGCTTGAACAAACAGACCACCACCAACAGCGCGGCGCAAGTCTGTGCCCACAACCGCCAGTAGACCCGCAAGGACCGCAGGAAACCCTGTAATCGCTTCATGGGTTCAGGGTAAAAAGCCTGATGAATAAGCCGGTTTGCCGTTTCTGGAAGCCACTCATGGTCCACCACCAGGAATGGAAGGCAGGGTGGCGAAGACGCTGCCCTTGTTACCCTGGAAATCGTTTTTAGGCCGTTCCTTGGGCGGGGGCGTGATGCGGTAGGCGTATTCCAGGTTGTAGCGCGCGTCCCATTGCTCGGGATTCAAGGTCAGCGATTCGCGCAGATTGTCTTTGGCGGCACTGAGCAGGGTATTGATACGAACGTATTCGAGTAGGCCGCGGTCCTTCCAGAGTTTCGCCGCATCGCGCAAATAAAGCGTACCCAGGTTGTAACGGACACTGGCGCGGAAATGCGTGTCACTCTGCTGGAGGAGGGTACCGTACAGGCGGATGGCTTCCAGTGGATCGCCTGCCATCTGCAACTGGTAAGCCTTCGCGAAAATCAGGTGGGGGTCTGACTCTTGGTTGATTTCGATGCGCTCGGGAGTGGCCAGCAGGCGGTTACGGCTGTCGAGTTCATGGAGCTGGATGCCTGACTGGATGGCGATGCCCGTAGCGATCAGCAACAAGGCGCCCAGCAGCCAGGGTGATAGCAGCCGATGGATTACATTTCGCATGGTTTGACCTCCAGCGCACGCGTGGCGGTGAGTAGCAGGGTCAGGAACAGGGCCAGGCCGAAAAAGAGTCCGGATAGATCCTCTCGCGGCAGCTTTTCCTTGTAGGGCAGGGGCAGGTTTTCCAGACGCTCCACCTCGGCGATGGCTTTCTCCATGGCATTCGGATTTTCCGCCTCGAAGGCGCGATAAGGCACTTCGAGGGATTCGAAGTATTGATTGAGGAAGTATTCCGGGGTAGTGGTCTCGTTAGGGTTGCTGGGCTTCTGTGTCAGTGGCGCGCTGGTCGGATTGCGAAGGTAGATCCAGTACAGTGTCGTCCCGGTTTCCTGAAATGTCTGCCGCAGGCGATCGCGGGTCTGCTCGTCGATGCGCGCCGCGCCATCCGAGACGAGCAGGATGAGGCGCGAACCCAGCCGCGGCCGATCGGCGAAGAAGTCCAGCGCCATGGCCAGGCCTGGAGCGATATGGGTGACACCGTGTCCGCGGCCGCCGGCGGCGTCGATGGCGGCCTGGACGGCCGTCTTGTCCTCGGTCAGGGGCAGAACATAGATCGGCGCGGCGGCGAAGGCGACCATGCCGAAGAGATCGTGCTGGCGGCGGTCGACGAATTCAGACAGCAGTTTGCGCGCCATCGCGCTTTTTGATTCCGTGGCCTTGGCGCCGAGATAACGGCCGGTAAAATTCTCGTTCATGCTGCTGCTTCGGTCGAGCAGCAGGACGATATGGGCGCCGGTACCGATGCGGTCGACCCATTGCTCGCGCCGATAGGGGCCGGACATGCCTATGACCAGGCAGGCGAACAGCAAACAGGCGGCGCCGCGCAAACCCCTATCCACGGCGGTGGACAGGGGATCTTCGGGAATCAGAAGCAGGGAAGCATGGGGCAGGGCGGTTTGCCCGCGCCGGAACCAGGGCAGAAACGCCAATGGCAGCAGCATCAGGAGCCAGGGTTGCAAAAAGCCCATGGCTTACGCGGCCTTACGTTCCGCCGCGGCGAAGCGGTTGGCGAGATCCATCAGCCAATGATGGGTGCGCGGCTCGGTCTTGGCGACCACCGGGTCGAAAAACAGGTTTTGCGACCATTTAAAGAAGGCGACGAGTTCCCCGTGCAGGGGCGCGAATGTGGGGTTTGCCTGGCAAAACCGCTCGATCTGGCCGGGAAACAGCGTCTCGCCAAAGGTCTGGTCAAAGGCCCGGTGCAGGCTGCGGGCCGCGCGGCGCAGAGACTCCTGGTCATGGCCGATCGTCAGCCCACTGCGCAGTTCCCACCTGGCACGGGCGAAAGGCCGCGTCTTGCGCCGGCGCAGAAAGTTGCGCAGCGCCCACAGCAGGCTCACGCTGGCCGCGGCCAGCAGGCTCAGGTTCAGGCGTCGGGTCAGGTCCCGTGAATCCACCGGCGTGGGTGGTTGGGGATCGCGCAAGATCAGGGTCTCGTCGGTGGCGTCCGGGGGTATCACGGGCGCCAGGGTGAATGACCAGGCCGGTGTGGCCACTGGTCTGGAATCGCTGCCCTGCAGTCGCAACGCCAGGGGTGGGACGGTCACTTGTTCTGGCGCGCGCACTCCCTTGAAGACCTGATAGGTCACATACAGACGCAGCGACTGATCTTCTGGCGCCGGCTCCCAACGGCTGTCGCGCAATAATAGCCAGTCGTTGATGGGGCCGGGTGACGGTAGCGTGGTCAGGTCCAGCGATTCACCCGCGGCCAGGCGTATCGTCAGGGTATGCTCGATGCGGTCGCCGATGACATACGCATAGTCACGCGGGGCATCGAGCCGAATCTCGGGCGTATGATCCGATCCTCCGCCGGATGAACAGCCCGTCAATAGAACCAGCGGGAGTACACATGGCAGGATACAGCCCGTCGATGCGTTCAACAGCGTCGGCATATCAGCCTGCCAAGGCCTTGTTGGCGAGTTCGAAGACGTCCGGCGAGAGATCCGGCATGGTCGTGATGCGTTGCAACTCGGCCCGCATCAGGCTTTGCCGGTGCGCGTCATAACGCCGCCAGGCGGTCAGACCTGTCAACATGCGGGCGGCTATCTGTGGGTTGACCCCGTTCAGGCGGATGACCTGATCGGTCAGGAAGCGGTAACCTTCCCCATTCTCGGCGTGGAAGTTGACGGCATTCGACTGGGAAAAGCCGCCCACCAGGGAGCGTACATGGTTGGGCAGGTTGAAGTCGAAGGCAGGGTGCGACAACAGCGCCTTGACCTGCTCCAGCGTGCCGGGCAGAGGGCAGGTGGCCTGCACCGTCAGCCACTTGCCGAGGACGAGGTCATCCTCATGCCACTGCCGGTAGAAGGCATCCAGGCATTCCGTCTTGCGAGGGTGCTGGCTGTTGACGATCGCCGTCAGCGCGGCAAAGCGGTCGGTCATCGTACTGGAAGATTCGAACTGACGCAGGGAGCGCTCATGAGCGGTCGCATCATCGCGCGCGGACAGATAATCGAGGCAGACATTTTTCAGCCGGCGGCGGCCTATGGCTTCGGCGTCGAACTGATTGTACTCATTGCGATGATGACGCTCATAGACGCTGGCCCATTCGTCAACCAGGGTATCGGCCAGTTCCAGTCTGATGGCCTGGCGCGCTTGATGGACGGCGACCGGCTGCATCGTTTCCAGGGACGAACCGACAAAGTCTTCGGAGGGCAGGGTCAATAACAGGGCGGCATAAGACAGGTCATCGCCCAGGTTGGCCAGCACTGCCCGGTAGGCCTCGGTCAGCAAACCGCTAGCGTTCCGGCTGGTGGGCTGGTTCAAGCGCCGCAGAATGGCCTGAGTCGCCAGTTGCTGGCCCGCATCCCAGCGATTGAAGGTGTCCGGGTCATGGGCGAGAAGAAAGGCCAGTTCCTCGGCCGAACGGTTCTGCTTCAGTTTCACCGGTGCGGAGAACCCCCGCAGTGCTGAAATAGCCGGGGCCTGGGGAAGATTGACAAAGCGGAACCTCTGCTCCCCCTTGCGGATGTCCAGCACCCGCGTGCGGGTCGGTGCGGGTGTGGGCTCGCCTTCCAGTTGCAGCGGGCATTCGCTGCCGTCCGGGTTCAGTAATCCCAGTGACAGGGGAATGTGCAGCGGCAGTTTTTCGGGCTGATGGGGTGTGGGGGGGCAGTATTGCCGCACGATCACATCCAGTGTCCGCGTGACCGGATCGTAATGGTTTTCCAGTTCCACGACCGGGGTGCCCGCCTGACTGTACCAACGGCGAAATTGCCGCAAATTCATGCCGGTGGCGTCTTCCATGCAGCGCACGAAATCCTCGCAGGTGACGGCCTGACCGTCGTGCCGCTCGAAATAGAGGTCGGTCCCCCGCCGGAATCCCTCCTTCCCCAACAGGGTGTGCATCATGCGTATGACTTGCGCCCCCTTCTCGTAGACGGTCAGGGTGTAGAAGTTGTTGATCTCGATATAGGATTCGGGTCTGACCGGATGTGCCAGCGGGCCGGCATCCTCGGCGAACTGACGTGTGCGCAAGGCGTTGACCTCGTCGATGCGCTTGACCGCGCGCGAATGGCGGTCGGCCGAGAACTCCTGATCGCGGAAGACCGTCAGTCCTTCCTTGAGGCTGAGCTGGAACCAGTCCCGACAGGTGATGCGGTTGCCCGTCCAGTTGTGGAAGTACTCATGGGCGATGACGCCTTCGATGTGTTCATAGTCCGAATCCGTCGCGGTATCCGGCCGCGCCAGAACGTATTTGGTGTTGAACAGGTTCAGTCCCTTGTTCTCCATGGCGCCCATGTTGAAATGGCTGACGGCGACGATCATGTAGAGATCAAGATCGTATTCACGGCCATAATTCGTCTCGTCCCATTCCATGGCATGTTTCAATGAAGCCATGGCGTGGCCGCACTTGTCGATATCACGGGGTTCCGCGTAGAGGCGCAGGGTAATGTCGCGGCCGGAATGCGTTGTGTAATGATCCTCGAAACAGTCGAGTTGTCCCGCCACCAGCGCGAACAGGTAACAGGGTTTCTTGAAAGGATCGGTCCAGCGCGCCCAATGGCGTCCGTTCAGCAATGCGCCGGAGCCCTCCAGGTTGCCATTCGATAACAGGATCGGGTAGCGCGTTTTGTCCGCGATCAGGGTGGTTCGATAGGTGGCCATCACATCGGGCCGATCCAGGAAATAGGTGATCTTGCGAAAACCCTGCGCCTCGCATTGGGTGCAGAGCATGCCGCCCGACAGGTAGAGCCCTTCCAGTGCCGTGTTCGCGGCGGGGTGGATGACCGTGACGACTTCGAGGTCGAAGGGGTGCTCCGGCACCTGATTGATCACCAGATGATCTGCTGTGACGATATAGCGCGTGGTTTCCAGTTGCAGTCCCCCGATCTTGACCGAGACCAACTCCAGTTGCTCGCCATCCAGCACCAGGGCCGCCGGCCTTTTTTCGTCCGCCGGATTGCGCCGCAAGCGCAGCGTGCTGGTGATGCGGGTCACCGTCTCGTCCAGTTCCAGCAGCAATTCGACGTGATCGATGAGAAAGGGCGGAGGGGTGTAATCCCTGAGATAAATGGTTTTGGGCGTCGCGTCGCGCATGGTTGGAAGTTTGAGGTGTGTTACCGGGTAGAGTAAGAGATACGAGCCCTCGGGCGGCTGGTCTTGGATGAATTTAGCCGGAGATATTTCCACAAAACTGTCAGATTTGCGAGATACTCGGAGGGTTACCCGAGTGCGCATAGCTGACAGGGCGCCCCAAGGCTTCATGGACTTCTCGCGACCCATCATGAAAAGGATACCAAGAGCCCGCGGCTTTGGGGGGACTTACCCACAGGAAGGCTTTCCCAAGTTTTCGGACACGCGCTGGAGGGGTGATGTCTGTCGGGGCTTACGGCAGGACGGTGGCGCCCGGGAATCGGTTACTCGATGGAATCACTCCGGCCGTGATTTTATGAATGTCACCTCGAATGCCTTGCATGGGCGGTATTGCTGTAACCTGTTGGCGAAGGTAAAGGCATCGTTCATTTCATAGTGCTGGAAGATATCGAGGCCCCGATCCAATGAGATTTTCCATCCATGGTCGGTCACTATGTGGCGGGCATGCAGGGTGCCGGTAACATCGAATTCCCAGGTAAAGTTTATTCCCACCGCATTGGCGGACTCCTTCATTTTCTCGAAGTTGTCCTTCTGCTGCTCGCCTTTGAATTCATCTTCCATCGTCACCAGATGAACGGTCACTTCCTCGTCCGGAGTCTTGTGCTTGACCACGGTTTCCAGGAATTCCATGAAGTTGCGTATCTGATAGAACAGGCGGACATACGGATCGGTAACCGTCATCACGGTTGCCCCCCGGAGATAAGGGCCCAGCAGGCTATCGAAGGAGAGGCCTTTCTGGTTCTCCTGAAATGTCAGGTGCTTTTCCTTGAGCTCGGGTTCGGCCTTGGGTAGGGGTTCGACTGGAACACGGGATGAACCGGATTGCGCGGCATCCAGGATTTCCCCGTCAGCGCCCTCGGCGATGGTTTTATGGTAGTAGCCCGGGTATTCCTCCTCTTCGAGCGTGGTGACAGGACTGACCTGTCCATGAGCGTCCAGATAGAAAAAGCGGACCTTGCCGTAGGTGGAATCGATGCGCATGAGTTGATCCTTCACCCGCTTGCGTCCCTCGATCGCGAAGCGCAGCAGTTCCTCGATTTCCGCCCGGCTGGCACCCCCCCGCGGGAACAGAATCTTCATCAGGCCGGAGAAGGTCTTGTTGATCCCGTCCCGGTCCCGTGTCGAAATGTCGGTGGACAGGGAGAAATGCTCCTGGTAGCGGTCCGAATAATCGTGGTTGCGGAGTGAACGCAGCACCTCGGCCAGGTAGTCCACCACGAAGCCGTAACCGCTGGAGAACATCTCGCCCCGGATGATATCGACCTCCCAGCCGGGGATGTAGAAATGGATACGGTCGAGAAACGCGGAGTCGTAAAACTTGTCAGGCAGTTCGCAGAACAGGTCCGAGTGTTTTAGCATGTAAGGCACGGTATGTTGGGTGTTGCCCACGAAGACCATGGAGGCCTCCGCCCCCAGTGTCTCGACGCCTCGCGAGAAGGATTTGTTGGCCATGTAATTCTTCATGATGTCGACCAGGGCCTTATCCACACGCTTTTGCTTGCCGGCAAACTCGTCGAATGCGATACAGTCCCAGTAACCGACCAGCCCGATTTTCCCCGATGAATTATTCACGAACAGCTTGGGTACCGTGACCTCGCCGCCCGAGATCAGAATGCCGTGAGGCGAAAACTCCGAGTAGAGGTGCGATTTGCCGGTCCCCTTGGGACCCAGTTCGATCAGGTTGTAGTTGCGCTCGCAAAACGGGATCAGCCGTATCAACTGGGTCAGTTGGCTGCGCCTGCCCATCAATTCGGGATTGAAACCGATGCTTTGCACCAGCAGGCCTATCCACTCGTCGGTGGTGAATTGCTGGCGGGCCGCAACGTAGCCATCGAAATCGAAGTGGGAGAGCTGGATGGGTTTCAGCGTGGTCAGGATCCAGGGGCAGGCATGTTTGTCCTCGCTGAATTCATATTCGATGTCGGCGATGCACCACACCCCGCTGACGAGCAGCTTGGGATGAGCCTTGACCGTACTCGAGTCGACCAGCACCCTGTTGATCCCGAGGTTGGAAAACTCCGCCTCGTAGACGTCAGCCTTGTCGTTCAACGCCACGCTGATTTTGTCGATGACCTTGTAGCGGCCCTTCTCCTTGATGTTCGAGCGGACCAGCCCCGCTTCGTTGCGATGCACGTAATGCTTGCGCAAAATCTCCTTGACCGTCTCGATGCCGGTTTGGATGGTGGCCTCGTCACTGGTGGCGCAATACTGTCCGAGCAGATATTCAAGAACGTAGGAGGGAACAATGGCATTGCCCTTCACCGTCTTCACCAGGTCCTTGCGCACCACCAGGCCGGGGAAGTGGGTGTTGATCTTTTGGTCCAGTTCGGTCATGGGGAGGTCCGCTAAAAATCGAAATCGCTGGTGAAAGAACGCCGCATCGTGTATGGGATGGACTTGTACTCCTTGTGGTGGGAGGTCCCGGCGTGTCGCTCCTCAAGACGGAGTATCACATCCTGCCCGTTGACTTCATCGGCCTTGCGCGTCAGCAGAAATCGCACCTGAAATTCGCGCTCTCGTGGGTTTTCAGCCGTCAGGTCGAAGTTCAATTCATGACTATCGGAGATGAGTTCCCCGGCTTCCGTGAACAACCCCGCACGCAATAGGCGCGCTTGAACCTTCTCGGTCACCGGCTGCTCCTGATAGAAAGCGACGGCCACTTGGCCAGCGGTGATGATCTTGCTGGCACCCGGCAAAATGGCTACATCCACCACGGAAATATCGCTCTGGCGCTTCTTGTTGATCTTCAGGACGGGAATGACCACCTCTTGCAGCGTGGCTCCACCATGGACGAAGCGTGAACCCGACCCCTTCAGGCGCAGCCGGTTGATCGATTTGGGAATCTGTACTTCAAGGTTGCCCGCCAGCCCCAGTTGTGCGCTGGTGAAATGGCGCAAACCGGGCTTTTCCTGGAGTCCTCTGCCCAGGACGAAACGCCGGTCGCGGTACAGGACCGCCTCGCCTTCAGCTTCGACACCCGCGTAATCGCTCTCCTCCAGTGGGCGATCCTGGTAGATGAAACCATGATCCGCGGTGATCAGAAGGTTGTTGGCATTCGCGGCCGTCAGCTTTTTCACCAGCCGCACCAGATCCTCCAGCGTCTGTTCGACCGCTTCGAAGGCCAGCCCCTCGGAATGCAGCTTGTCGCCGGTATGATCAATGCGGTTGTGATAGAGGTACAGCACATCATGCATCTTCAGCAGTTCACGGCTTTCTTCGCGATTGAGCCGCATGAAGTCCTCGCTCGTGATGGCCGTGCCGCGTTCCTTCAGGGCCGCTTTCAGAATCTTGCTGCGATTGGCGGTGCCCAGCGAACTCTGGTCATCCACCCGCACGGCGCCGCCATCACCGTCGGCTAATTGCAGAGACTGGTTCGGCAGCAGGGCGGCCATACCCAATTGGGTAAAACTCGGCAGCATCGCCAACGCGGGCTCCAACTGGGCGCCATAGCGGTCTTCCTGCCGAATCAGGCTGATCAACTCGTCGCCGATTTCATAGCGCATGGCATCGGAGACGATCACGCAGACCTTGTTGTCCTTGTTCAGAAATGGTTGGACCCAGGTCTGGAAAAAATGTCGTTGCAGGGAGATGCCCGGTATGTCCCAGCGCGCCATGGTATCCACGAGTCCCTGCCAGCGATCATTCAGTTTCAGAAGGAAATTGTTGGAGTAGAGGTTTGCGATCAGATTGTTCAAGTGCTCCGTCAGCGAAGGCTGAGCGGAGGCATTCACGTGGTAGGTGAACTTGCGATAAAGCTGATCCAGCCGGTACCAGCTCTTGCAGTAGCGGTTGACGCCATCGTTGAGTGAATCGATGGCCAGGCTGACTTCCCCTAGCGCTTGCATGAAGTGCGCCGCATGATCCAGGGCTTCGTAATGATGACGAAACTCGTTGTACCAGTGACCTTGGCGCCGCTGCCTGACCCAGAGCGTGACATCCCCGCTGGAGACCGTGCGCGCCGCGATGGCCTTGACCAGGTCGCTGATGATTTTCTGGTCGATCAGACGAAAGCAGTCGATTTCAATCAGTGCCCGGAAATCGCGCTGCTGCAGATCCTGTTCGATCCCAAGCACCTCGGCACACTCGGCTGAAAGGGCCTCGAAGCAGGCTTCGAACTGGCGGCTGTCCTTCCAGCGCTTGAGGAAGACCAGAGCATCGGCGGACAAGGGGGGATGGGTCGCCGACACCGGCTGACTCGACAGGCGCTCATGGTAGCTGTCGCGAAACAGATGAATGACGAAGTCAAGAATGCCGGGCTCGCCCGAACGATAGCCGAAGTGCCGCTTCATCTGCTCCCAAAGAAAACCTTCCAGGCCATATTTCCGCAGCAGTTCAAATTTTGCAGAGGGCGATGCGCTCCGGGCCTCCGGCAAATCGGCCAGCAATTGCTTGACCACGGCATCCATACGCGCATCAGCGCCCACGCAAACGGACAACATCTTGAGGCGAATCAGGCCCGCTGTGTCATCTGGCCGCAAGCGCGATTTCAGCGCCTCGCGGCGTTTGGCGGACTGGAAGAACTCGGCATGCGCTTGCACGATCGGCAGGAAATCGAGGCCAAGGTCCAACTCGGACAACCAGAGAGCGCCCTGATCGGTGCGAAATTCTCCATGGGCCAATTCGACATCCAGCAACCAGTTATCCAACTCGGCGGGCCGTTCCCCCTCCTTGTACAGCAGAAATTTCTGCTCGGGCTGTTCGCGCAGAATGCGATACTTCAGGCCGTACTCGTTGTTGGCGATTTCCAGCTTCTCGACGCCGGGGAGCGTCAGCGCCTCGAAGTCGGCCCGCAATTCCTGCTTGGCGTCGTACCAGAAAACAAGGCGATGGCGGTCAAAGAGCCGGGTTAGGGCCTGGGCGATGCGTTCATTCATTAAGCTGACCTTCCACAAGAGAGCGTATCAATGTCTGACCGTGTTGGGTGAGCCGATACTTTTGCAAACGGCTGTTGGGCTTATGGGGCAGAGTCATCTCGATGAAGCCCGACTCCAGTAATCGCCTGATCTGTTTGTGCAGTTCGCCAGAAACTGTTTTATGCCCGAGGCAATCAGCGAGACCGGATTTTCCGATAGCGTCCGCCTGGAGGTTGAGCAAGACTTTAGCTGCCAGCGCCGACTCTAGCCGCGACTCTAGCCGCGACTCTAGCCGCTGCATGTCGGTGGCTTTGGCGGTGGGTGGATCACTTGTCCTGGACTGGTTCCGGGTCAACGCCAGGGGCGCGGCCAACCCCACGGTCACCCGCAAGCACAACGCAATTTCCTCGATCAGCGGCTCGGGCAAATGATTGGCCTTGGCTTCGCGGAAGATGCCGGGCACGCCGCTGCCCCACTGCTCTATCAGCTTCAGCTCGCGGAAGACGCGGGCGATCACCGGGTTGCGGATCTGGGATACCCCGCGTTTCATCTCCTCGATCGTCAAACCTGGCAGCAGGAATCCCGGGCTTTCCACCTCGATGCGGTCATCGAAAAAGGCGATGCGGATCGGGCTGCCGCGATGGGAATAATCGGCATGGACCAAGGCATTGATGACCACCTCGCGGAGAATATTGATCGGGATACTCCAGACATCCTTGCGACGGATTTCGGAAAAATCCGCCCCCCGCAGGGCGTGCTTTTTCAAAAACAGCATGATGCTGTCCACCGCCTTGGGCAGGGGATCATGAATATCGAGATGATCGAAGATTTCGCTCTTGTCCGTGCCGATAAAGCGACCGCATTGAATCCAGGCATCGTCGAAGTGAAACCGCCGGTGCTTCCCGTACAGCAGAATGCCGCCCTGGCTGGGCGCCCAACGGCCCTGGTCACGCACCAGAATCTTCAGGCTTTGCAGGGCGGTTTCATTGATGGACTTATCGGGAAAATCCGCTGCGATCGCCGCCATGTCGAGATCGTCGCGGGATAAATCGGGCATCGGCAAGGTATCAAAGCTGACCCCCTCCACACCACGCCGCAACTCATCGATCAGTGGCCGGTCCGCTTGCCGATTCGTTGAGCCCAGCCGGACATAGACGCCAGTCTCCGCCCCCTCTTGCCGCAGAAAATGCGGGCGGGAATTGCTGGGGAACACCTCCGCCACCAGCAAGGTCTGCCCCTGGACGGTGACCAGCTCGATATTGGGCACCAGACGTGGGGCGATGCTGTCGGCGATCAGATTGCACAGACGTTCCTCTTCCGTAAGAGGGTCGGCCACGCCAACCACCCGCCGATCATCGGTGACGCCGACAACCAGGCGGCCACCGGCGCTATTGGCAAAGGCCACCAGGGTTTTCAGCAGCGGCTTGGGTGATGTCAGGTCACGCTTGAACTCCAGGGTCTTGCCTTCCGGTTGTGCCATCAAATCGGCTATGCGGGACATGAGCTTGGATTGAGCGATTGTTCAGGGTTGTGATGAATCACCGACGGCGGCAAATGACCGAGGATTTCGGTCAACAGCTTGTTGACCAAATTTGGCAGCGGCCTGTTGCCAGATTGAAGGCGACCGGGGCCGGTGGCGACGTCCTGGCCTGGTTGCCATGGACACTCGCAGGCCGGTCGAGACCCACCGATGCTTGATCGCATCGGGTTGATTCAGGTAGCCGATGAGTGCGACAAGGATGCCAGTCATGCTGCCCCGCCTGGTGCCCGCTCCATGAATAACGCATAGGGTTCTGGCAGCGCGTATTTGCCCAGGCTGATCTTGATGGCGATCTCCCAATAGGTCGCTGGACTCATGTAAACCGTTGTCCGTGCATCAGCGATGAGTTCATGCGCCGGACCGGACAGCTTGGGGTCGGCCAACAGAAACCACAGAAAGGAATGGCTATCCAGCAGTACCTTCACGGCATGTAATCCCGAAAATCCTGCAGATGCTCGTCATCCTCGGCCAGCACCTTCAGCTTGCCCTTGGCGCTTCCCGGAATCCGCCGCCGGTTTGTAGGCTGCAAGGCGGCTTCGTTTCTTTGTCGCAGGGCATGGCGCCACTCGATGAAGTGGATGAAATCGAGCACCTCGATGGCCAATTCATCGGGTAGTGTTTGTACCTCGGCATAGATCTGTTCAGCTATGGACATCGCTGCACTCTCCCAATGGGTTATATCAAATCACTCATCACTCGCCTCCAGGCCGACGATCTTCTTCAGGGCCGCGCCGAACTTGGGGTAGTTCGCCTTGACGCCGTCATCGAGATCGATCTCCATTCTTCTCCAAATCTTGCTTGATTCAGTTTTTTATGCGTTACCAATAAATTTATTGAAAAATATGGAAAGTATATCAACAAGTAAGCTGCTTGAATTCTCTCACAAAAAAATCAAGCTCTTCGGTCAAAATTTGGTCATAAAAACTACCGTGCTCTTTATTGACGGCTTCCAGTCCAAAGCGCACTGAATTTTGCTCAATGTGTCTGGAATCGAAATAGCGGGGTTTTTTGGCATTTCGAAAAACAACGCAAAAATGGTAGCGGCAATCTCTTGGGTTGAAATCGCGCAACAGGGATTTTAGTATGTCCGTACCGTTGCTGAATTTTTTTCTTATTTGTGCGGAATCTATGTCTCGCGCATACTGGTTCTTGAATTCGACAAAATAAAGGTCTTTCTTTCCAATGTGTATCGCATCAGGGGACGCTGGTAGGTGGCTTTGGTCGTATTGGGTAGTGACGAAGTCATCAAAGTTATACACGTCATGGGTGACTTCGTCGCGACAAAGATATTCTTGATTTTCTTGGTCAAAACTAGTTTCTTTGAAGCTGGAAGCATATGGACCCAACGTTGTTTGCAAGAACGCTTTGAGATCGTACTTATTCATCCTTCAGCATCTCAGCATCCATTTGACGAAATACTTCAAAAGGCTCAGCCAGTACCTGAAAAATATCGCTCAAGCGATCCTGGTTCTCAATAATGCGATCTTTCGCGAGATAGAAGCATGCTGTATCGCCCAGTCCAGCACGATCGGCATAGCGTTTCAGGGCTTCAATCAAGTAGGGGCTATGTGAAGATACCAGAATAAAAATACCTTTTTGTGCCAGGCCCACCAATACTTGGGCGAGTTTCAGTTGCCACATGGGGTGCAGATGGTTTTCTGGTTCATCGAAAATCAACATGGAATCTTTTGAAACAAAGTCATTGGCTAGCAAAATTTGCAGTAAGCCAAAGACCTTGATGCCACTAGCAGTATTCTTGATGGAAATCAGTGCTTGATCCCGTCTAAAAACAAAGTCGCGCTCTTTATTGTCGTAACTTATTTCGCCATTGACCATGCCTTGTATTTGATTGAGCAGGTCGAATGTATCAGGTTCGAACAGACGGTCGGGCAGCACTGGCTCGCGTAGTTTGCTAAACAGGTCTTTGATGTGCAAGGTAGTGTAGGGTAATCCCAAGCGGTCAAGACGCTTTTTATCAATGTCCAGCAGGGTTTGGCTGCGGATGAGTATGTCGTGGTAATTGAGAATAAGCGGTGAATCAATAAAAGTAGCATCCTTGAGCGCGATGGGTTCAACCTCACTTAGCAAGGTTACCCCATTATCTGGGTTCACTTTAAGGCAAATCAATTGAAATGCATTTTCAAGCAGTTCAATCCTACCTTCTGTTGCTCCTTGCAAAAGCAGGGACGCATCAAACTCAGATGCAAAAACCTTATTGAATGCATTCTCAATGAATTTATTCGTATCCTCAGGCTGCTCTGCAATATTTGTAATAGCTTCGCGCAATTCTCTTATTTTTTTGATGTGCTCAATATCAGCGAACGGAATGATTTCTTCTAATGTTTGATCAATGAGAGGCAAGATGGTGGGTAACTGATCGCTTAAACCATGCCTGAGCTTAGATACCAAACGCAGCCACCGTAATGAATCCTGTTCCTGTGGCCCTTTTGTTCTGATAGCACTGCGAAATGCAAAGTAAATAGCCTGAAGTTTCTCGCTAATCAAGTCGTCTTTTGATTCAAGTAAGTCTTCTTTATACCGGTTGATGGCTTTAATAATGCAAAAAACGATTTTCCCAACAGTGCTTTTGCCATTGTCGTTTTCACCCGCAATGACGCAGAGGGGGTGCAACGTTATTTCAGCTTGTTGGAGCATGCCTATATTTTCAAGTTTTAACTTCATGGTCTGCGTCTTTAGTTGAATATAGGTTAATAAAACTCAAATCATGCTTGAGAATAGTCATACCAGTATGAGTTACCCTTTGTCGGCCATGAAGTCGAAGGTGTAGGGGCCCTTCAGCGTCTGCTGGGCCAGGTCCGATTGGGGGGCGGGCAAGGTGCGGGAAAAATTGGTTACCGCCTTGCCGGCGCGCTCATGCAGCTTGGACTTGAGCTGCAGAGCCAGCACATCGCGGCTCCAGCCCTGCTCGAAGGTCTGTGCGATGTAGAAGCTGGCTTCTTCCGCGCTGCCGCACTTGGTAAAGATGAGGATGTGGCGCCCCCAGGGAATTCGGGCCAGTTGCGCCGCTAGGGTTTCATCGACCCCAACCCAAGTGTTATCGGGCAATATGGCAACGGCCTGTTGCCATATTGCGGGATCGCAGTAAAAGCGGAAGAAGGCGCGGCAGTAGCGCAGATTCTTGGAGGAGAAGCCGCCGACCTCCGGAAAGGTTTGCCGCAGGACCTTGCTGAAGGCGTCGATGAATCCGCTGCCCCATCGGGCATGCGCTTCCCGATCCACGATTTGCGCGCCTAACTCGTAGTAGAGGGCGATCAATTCGCTGTTGGCCGCCAACGCCACCCACAGGCGTGCGGAGACCACGCGCTGCTTGATGTTATTGAGCCAGCCCTGATACTCGGCGTGTGCGGCCAATGGGTTAGTCATGCTGCTCTGTTTGGTGTGAGGGCTTTCACCCCGCCATTGTTGAAAGGCAAATTAATGGCATTGAGGTTCATGGCGGACAAGGTCAATCCTCCGCCGCATCAAGCCCAGCGATCTTCTTCAGGGCCGCGCCGAATTTGGGGTAGTTCACCTTCACGCCGTCATCGAGATCGATCTCCAGTTGTTCGGTGGCCAACGGGTAGAGGATGTCGCGCTCGTAGCCATCCAGTTCGTCGATGATCTTGCGCAGGGATTCGATCTCCTTGAACGCCTTGGTCTTCTCACCCTGACTGGCGCTGCCGCTGATGCTGACCGCCTCCAGGTTGCTCTTGTGGGCGGTCAGCTTGGTACGGAACTCCCGCAGGTAGTCGTTGAGCACCACGCTGACCGTATCCGGGCGGTAGCGGTGCATGTAGATCAGGGCGTTGAAGCTGCCCTTGGGGCTGGAAATCAGCCAGTAGATGGGCCGCTTCTTGTAAAGCTTCACATGGTCGGTATAAAACTCGCCGAGGAAGTAATCGCGAATGCTGTAGTTGCGCTTGCCCTTGATGTTCAGCGATTGCTCGACGAACTGGAGGTTCTCCTCGTAGTGGTCTTCACCAAAAGCCACACGCAGGAACTGCCGGAAGCGCTCGGCGATGTCGTCGCTGAACCAATCGCCGTCCAGCATGGGAATGACGTTATCTTCGTCGGGGACGAAGGATAAGTGGGAAGTGGGAAGTGGAGAGTGGGAAGTTAAGACAGTTTCGCTGTCAGGGCGTAGATCATGCGTTTGATTTCCTCGGACAGATTCAGGA
>Ga0172373_10003687_pt1 | contig 22118 bp, 18 predicted proteins | sample Lak10m_2_FD_114546 | JGI IMG/M metagenome (GOLD analysis project Ga0172373, IMG submission 114546) | Freshwater microbial communities from Kabuno Bay, South-Kivu, Congo - kab_092012_10m | ecosystem: Environmental > Aquatic > Freshwater > Lake | place: Democratic Republic of the Congo...
ATTTTGTAGTTTTTGCAACTTCAATTTTACCATGTTTGGATCTAATTGACATAGTAGTAGATTGTATATCTGCAGTTAATGTTTCTATGTATGTTTTTAATAAATTAATTCTAGAATCTATAACGTTATTTTTATTGATAGCAGATTCATTCTGTTTAAATGATTCTTGTCGTTCTAAACATGTTTCTAATTCAGATTCGCGAGTTTGCAATTCATTTTCTAAAATTTGAAGTTGTAACTCATTTCTGTCTAATAAGTTTTTTTGTACGTCTAAACTAGTTTGTAATTTAGTTAATCGTTCTTGTTTGGTTACGAATTCTTCTAATTGAGTTAATTCAGATTCTAAATTTGAAATTTTAGTTTCAATATCTGTTAATATTTTTCTATCTGCTTCAATTGTATTCTTGGCTTCGATTGCATTCTGCACAAAAACGTTAGATGTACAGTATTGGCAGTTTGGATCATATTCATGTTCGGAAAGATGATCAATTTTTTCTTGTTTTGCATTTACAACTCCTCGTTGTTTTTTTAATGATTGAGTAGCATCATTTATTTGATTTTGTATTTTACTATATTCTTTAACTTTAACATCAATTAATTTTGAATCATATTCTGCAATTGAAGTTTCAATTGTATCAACTTTATCAACTAAATCATCAATATCAGTTTCCAATTGTGCAATATCAGTTTGTAACGTTTCAATTTTATCCGTTAATGTTTTTTCTTGTTTTTTAAGTGAATCGATATTCGGACCATCATATGTAGTTGGTAATTTTGATTCAATTAACTCTAATATTTCTTGTTGTTTTTTATTTCTAGATTCTTGTAATTCATTTTCCGCTGCATCCAAATCTATAATATCTTGTTGATATTCTGTAATTATAGTCTGTGCATCATTAATAATTGTAGAAAAATCTGTTTTCTTATATTCTTTTAATTTACCAGCAGTTTCTTTTATTTCCTCATTTGCTAATTGATATAATTGTTCAAATACCGTAATATCTAAAAACTGTGATAATAAATCTTTTCTTTCACGTTGTGATTTTTCAATGAAGTTGTTATTATCTGCTTGTAATGAAAATGCAGTTAAAATAAAATCATCATATGTACCTAAATATTTACGAATATTTTTATTTGTTTCACTACGCTCTTCTCCATTTAAGTTTTCTGAATCTGTATAAAATTCTACATTAACTTTAACATGCCCGTTACGATTTTTTACACCTTCGCGTTCAATTGTATATGTAGTACCATTAAGTTCAAAAACAAATTTACCGTAAAATCTAGATTTCTTATTATTTAAAACTTCATGTGCTTTACCTGTTTTACTACATTTATCAAATATTGTATATGTAATTGCATCTAGTAATGATGATTTACCACTCGTATTTGCAGCAAATAATCCGCATACATCTTTTAAATTAGTAAAATCAATTTTATTATTTTCACCATATGAAAACATGTTATCAAATTCAAATGACACCGGATGCCATGTCATATGCCTAACAGATTCAACTGCTGGTAATTTAGAATTAACTGTTCTATTAATATGTCGTATTGCATCCATTTCTTCAGTCGTTGCTTGAGGAAATGTAATTGCAATATAATCAGATAACAATGTGTTTTGATATTCTACATCTCGAACATTACCAATACTAATCGATGATGTTGTATTAGTTGATATACTCTGTGCATTTCGTTGGATTGTAATATCTTGAACATCGTATCGGTTACGTAAGTTTGCAATTAACTTTTTCATGTCAGCAGCTGACGTATCTTTAAATTTAATTCGAATTCTCGGTTTTTGTGGCATACGAGTTGGAGTATTAACTATTGTAGTATCTTCAACTTCTATAGTTACATAACCATATTCATTTTCAATTTCTACAAATTCAGCTGAACTAGTTTTTATATCCCAAACCAACATTCCGTGTATCAAAGCTTCGCCATGATTTTGTTGTATTAAAGAACCTGGATATGCAATAGTTTTTTCATCATTTAAAAACTGAGCTGGTTTGTGTATATCGCCTAACAATGTAATGTCATGTCCTTTAAATAATTCGGTAGTTACATTTTCATTTGTTATTTGATATCCGATGTCTGTTTTTGCTGTATTAACTGCTCCGTGATGTAATGCAATTTTATATAGTGCATTAAACTGATCTGCGGTAATGTATTCCGACGGAGCTACATCAACTGCCATATGATTAAATATAACGCCACCTAGTTCAAATAAACCATTTTCTTTTATAAAAATAATATTAGGATTCTGTATTACATCTAATATCGGACTAATTGCGTCGATTCGGTGCATATTATTTAAATTCATGTCATGGTTACCTAATATAACAACAGTAGGTATCGTAAATCCATTAAAGAATTCAATTAATATTTGCACTAACTCCGGAGACATATCTAATTTGCTATGAACAATATCACCGGTTAAAACTACGATAGTTCCCGGAGTTGATAATCTTGCAATTTCATTGTGCATTGTATTAAATACAGCTCGATATTCTTTATGTCGTTTTAATGTACGAATATGTATATCACTGATGTGAATAATTTTTTCAAGTTGATTAATATAAGTGTCTATATGTTTTATATCCATAACATACCCATTTTTATTTGCATTAACCGTTCAAAAGTTAATACATCAGTATTATTAATAATTTCGTTTATTTTTTTAAATCCTAATTCAGAAGCGTCTTGGTTTCGCAATTCAATTAAATGTACATTTAATCCTTCACCCATAAATTTCTCAGCAATACCTAACGCATTTTTTATCGCATCTGCATCTAAACATATGTATATATCCGTAACGCGTTTCTCAATAATTTTTTTCTGTAGTGCGGGTTGAATTATTTTACCGAATAGTGGTATTGAATTTCGTTTAACTGCAATTGCATCGAAAGCACCTTCACAAAGAATAATTGGCTGTGACCAATTAATTAACATATCAAAACCAATTATATCCTTTGAAACATCAGGATTTTTATGTTTTTGTGTATCTGATTTATAAAATGCTCTGGATACAAAATAATTTAATTGACCATCGGCATCATAACTAGGTATTATTATCTTCCCAGAATATTTACCAGTTTCGCAATAACCTATTCTATATTTTAAAATATCAAATACTGTAATACCTCTATTTTTTAAATAATGTATAGCATTTCGATAATCAGGAGATTTCTTTGGTTTCCATAACGGAATATATTCTACAGGAAGTTGTAATATTGTTTGTTTTACCGTTTCGTTAGTTAAAATGGTTTTATATTTTGATTGATCAATTATTTTAATTAATTGCTCGAAATATTGTTTTGGTAAATTCAATTGTTTGAATAATGAAGATATCGATCTTCCTTTTTTGTCAGATATCCAACAGTGCCATGGATTTTCACCGTTATGGTTTGTGTGTATATCTATTTCTAATTTTGGTTTATGGTGTGATTGGAATGGAGAAAAAAAAGCAATATTATTTCCGGATGTAGGTTTTCCTTTACCTAATACTGATTCTAATAATTGTAATAGTTTTAAGTTCTTCATTAATATTATAATAATAAATTTACTGTACTATTCCAATTAGTTATTATTAAATTAATTAAATTAATAATATGTTAGACACAAATTGTCATTCGGTCTAACGATCGATTCAATACTGAATCAATCTATTAATTAAATACAAATATTCAATTAATGAATGTATATAAAATATTTTTCACAAATCAAACCATTTAATTAAAAAAGTTACGTGTTACCTTCGGTTGCTCGCCTGACTTTATACATTCAGATAACCATTCGACAGGAATATCTTTTTTTGCAACATATTTTATGCCTAATTTGTTTGCATATGATTCGTATGTAGTCGTAGAAGCTTTTGAAATTTTTTGGTTAGGATTTTGGAATACCATTCGAATATCAATACCAGGATTTGAAATTAAAACATGTTTCATTTTTAAACGATCAACAGAAGTCCATCGTCCTTTAGTTTCTATAAACATGAATTCTCCAGTTTTTTTAGTAAACACAAAATCCGGCGTATATTTTGCTTTACGCTCTGGTACTACATAATGTATAGTTTCTGTCTCGTATTTCAAATCATATTCGGTAGATTCTATTTGTTTCGAAACCGTATGTTCTAACCCAGATTTATAACCGTATTTATAAGCTTCGCTGCGAGTTTTACTTCCCGCAGAATGCCAATGATTTTTTGCCATAACATTTTATCCTTTTAAATCTAAATCAACTCGAACTAATATATTTAAATCTACATCAGATCGTTTTTTAATAGGCTGTCCTAACTTGCCTATCATTAATAAATTACCGCTATTATCATATAAACCTATAGTTGTAATATATGGTAAGAAACTATTATCTTGTTTAATATCTGTAATCATCGATTTGGTCGATGGGTTGACTAAAGAATTATTAGTACTAACGTTAAATTCATTACCACGAATTCGAATTAACGCAGAATATTCATATCTAGTTACCGTACTTTTATATGTAACAGTATATGGAGTTTGTGTAATATTCTGATATATAGGATTTGCACTAGTTATAACAGCTATTCCATGTTTATCAAAAACATTACCTACTATATTTGTTTGTAATAATGTACCTGCTTGCGTATTATCATTTAAATAACCACATTCGGTAGTAGTTAATGATTTATTATATAAACGAAATTCGTCTAACTTACCTATATAATTATAATTTACAGCATTTAAATCAGGAAACCCGCCTATATATAGATCGCCCGGATTGTTTATCGATGAAACTCCTGGGGACAGAAGTGATGCTGATAATTGCGTAAACATCTTCGAAGCTTCGAGTGACCCATTAATTAATATCTGTAAATAACTACCGGACTTTTGGCATACTACATGATTCCAGCTTGATGTAACTGATGTTGATGATGTAACAAACATTTTTATTTGTGATGTAGCTACTCGAGTACCTGGCTTTGCGGCATTTGACGAGTATACATAAAATCCAACCTGGCCGTTTGATTCAACTGTTACATGAAATGGTATTGCAGATCCGTGTTTACAGACAGCTGTGCGTTGACTGTTTGTATCTGATGCAGATATAAATAATGATATTGCATAATTATCTGATTTATTATACGAGCCCATATATGAACCATCTCGTACAGTAAAACTTCCCGTTCCAGTAAAATTTGCAGCATATCCGATCGGCGAGTATACTGTGTTTAGTACGCCTGGTACAAATGTTAAACTATTATTTATACTTCCTGTTATGTATCGATCTGTTAATTTTTTTTCATCGAATTCTAAATCAGTATCATATGATAATATCGAAGTATCATAATATCGATTAAATCCTTCATATAACATTGTATTACTAATAATATTATCCGTATTTATTTGTATATCATATATATCGCCATATGAATTACTACGTAAATCGTAATTTAATGATCCAGACGTAGATTGTAATCTAAATGATTTCTTTTTAATACCATTACCTACTTTAATTCTAGGAAATGAAAATATTGACGCAGATTGAAATAATATTCTAGTACCTAACGAGCTATATGTTCCTAAACTACCATAAAGTCTAGAATCTTTATAAAATGAATGATATATCGATAAAAAATATAATGAGCTACTCGGAGTTAACCATTTTCCATTAACTAATATTGGGTATTTCGAATTTGGTACAAAATTAGATTCGATGACACTATGAGAACTGCTACCAGATTCCATTACCCAATTCTTATAAGCTTTGAATTCAAAACTATTAATATCAGTTGGTTGTAAATTTTTTGTAATTGTTATAGATGTAGGCATAATAGTATAGTAAAAATCCTGCTATATTTTATTATAAATATAACAGGATATAAAACTAAGAGTTTTTTAATTTATTAAAAATCTAATTTAACACGTATAGTAGTTTCTCTAGTTCTAGATTTTAATATCGGCTTACTTAATTTAGCAACAGCTACTAATTCATTTTTTGCGGTATATAAACCAACTGTTGTAATATAAACTTTAGGCTCTGTCCAAAATGATGGTTCTACAATTGTATTTTTAGATCCAGATGCATATGTTGGATTTGTCGTGTGATTATATTGATTATTCAAAACTCTAATAAAATAAGATGTACTACTAATAGTTTCTTTATTTACTGCAGTAAACGAGTTACCCAATGCTCCGGACCCAGATATAGATCTCCACAATGCAAAATGATTATTTGCTTCAGAATTAGATCCTGTTTTTGAAAAATTCTGACCGCCTAATTTTTGATCTAATTTCAGTCCATTTAATACAACTAATCCATATTCTGGATATACTAATCCGTAATAATCCGGACTTGTTGAATTATAAACTCCGTTTGTAATAGAACCCGAAACTAAATTAAAAACTCGATTAACAAATCCTGTCGTTGCTGAAGTCGATGTTATACTAGAATCATCGATTAATGTAATATTAGTACTACCTAATGTATATGCAGACCCGGTTGCATTTGTTGGTCTTGAAGAAATACTAGTTAATGGAATCTCAAATGCCCCAACGGATAGTGCTTCACGCATTCTAGCTCTAGAAAAATTTATAACATATATCGAATTGGTATTAGCATTCTCCATGCTAAATGTAGTATCACCTGGGTTTAGTAATAATCTAGCATATTGAGAATAAACAGCTCGAGATGGCGAATCATTCAATGTTCCTAATGCAGATGAACCACTGCCGCCTTGATGTCCGTATGCTATGGAATATTGAACTTCTGCTAGATCGGCACTAGGATCATCTTGCAAAATATCAACATAATATCTTCGTTGAGAATCAGATTGCGTAGATGAAGTATAATGCATAGATAACGTTCCCAAATCGCCAGTCCACATACCATACGTAACAATTTCATTACTAACTGTAGCTACATTTCCTGATGTCTGATTTAAATCAGTATATACTCGTACAGATGGAGTAAGTGATTGTCCTAATTTAGGAAGATTTCTTAAAGATTGGATGCTATTAATATTATATTTTTTCATATTTAATTAAGTTGTTTTTATCGTAAATGGAATTATTACATAATTACCAGTCTCATTACCAATAATCGTTATACTACCAGTTTTAGTCTTAGTTCCTTGTGTATTTGCAACTTTTGCTTTAAATGTAAACTCTAACCCAACTACTGTTTGCGTTTTGTTTTCAGACGCATCGCCCATAAAATCCGGATCTAATTCCGCAGTTGCATCTGATGATAACTTTGTAGTAACTGCTAAAATACCCAATGTTGCATCTGATAATATAGCAGTATACCCCAACGTAGTATTTAATTGTACATTAGTCTGTTCAGTACCATCTTGTGTATAATACGAAATAGATGGTTTTATTGAATATCCGGTACTGTTAGAAGTAATTGGTTTTTGGGCTGATGTTGAACTCAATGATGTAACTACATCAATAATTGGAATTCCAACAATATTACCGGTATCTCCAGTTGCTTTTGTTATAGTAATCAATTTAGAACGCATATGTTGAGATTCGTCAGGTACAGCTTCTACTAACGGCATATTTTCGATAACAATACCATAATAATTACTACCTAATGGATGTTTTGGGTTCCATAATGTATAATCAATTTCATCATCACTTAATGCAAATTTAGTAATACTTAATTGACCCCCTTTTGCTAGTATTTCTCGACCTTTTTTAGTTAATATTGCATCAACTGTAACTGTGTTATTGTCTAGATATCCCATATTATTTTATATCCTTTTTTTAATAAATATATCTATATATATTTTTTATTGAATTTTAAAAAATTATCATTAAACATTAAATTGATTACCAGAAACATCGTTAACTTCAACCGGTGATACGCCATCTGCATTAACTTGATTAACTCCATTGCTACGTAATTTTGAGCCAATATATCTAGATTGATTAAATCCTGATGTTCTAAACAATTTCACAACCGAACTAGGTTCGATAAACGGTAATATTGGTTCAAATGCCCAATCTGGGACAGGATCATTTGATTTTTTATATGCATAATCTGAACCTTTATATTTTATTGCTTGTGTCAATGTAGATATAACCGTAGTCTGTTCATCAATTGATGTATTAAAATTAATTATTCTAGCTAGCTGTGTGTTATTTTGAATGTTATCCGAAGTTAAATTTTTAATTAAATTTAATTTATTTTGTTGTATCGGCACTGCATTAAATACTGATACTGGTACAACTGAATCTTTTATTGTTAATGTGTCGTCAACTGAAATAATTTCTGCAGATTTACCTATATCCTTTAATTCAACTGCTCGCAATATTGCCGCATTGGTATCAATAGTAGAATCGATTGCAGTAACATCTTCTAATACCGTATCTTTGCTTCGTTCTAATAAAGTAGGATGTAATAATACTCCAGTAATTTTTTCAGCTCGGGCAGGTAATAATTGTTCTAGTTGTTGAAAAAATGATAAATCAAACCAAGAAAATAATTTTATAAATTCATTGATGTCAGTACGACTATTATATTGTTTCCAAAAATCATATGATTTCTTTTTTAATTTAGGATATGATCTTTTCTCCGTCGGGCCCGGATCTCCAACATAATCATTTAAATCAATATATCCAAAATAATTCATGATATCCTCATCAATCATAGTTTGTGGAGAAAAATATACACCTAAACGTTTACTATCAATTGCAGTGTCATCATATTCTCCAATTGATTTTAAAACAGTTGCATCTAATGTTGAATCTGGTAATGTAGAACTTTCAACACGAACTTTGTTGTCGTCATATACAGATCCACCCAATGATACCGATTGATTATAGTGAGTTTCTTCAATTAAATCATATGGTGTATTTGTAGACCAATTTGCAAATGAAGCAGATGATCCAATCTTCAATAATTGTATTCCCAATGAACCACTAATTACCGAATGATCTATTTTTTCAGTTAATGGTAATCTAAATATTAATTCACTATTAGCATCTGTATTACCATTATATGCTTTTGGTGCATTAACATGATCATTGAAAACTTCATTAGAAAGAGATGATGTCCAAAAACGAAGTTCTTGAAGCTGTCCTTGCAATCTAGAACCAGATGTATTAACTCCAATATTTAATGTACCTGAATTTCCAAATGATGCAGTTGCAGATGCGGATACTGATGATACAATTTTTCCAAATTTAGATTTTTTTGCAACGATTTCTAATTTGTTATCAACTGTTCTTAACAATGTACTTATCCACCCACCGTCGAATAATTCAATTTGACCCGAACCAGTTCCATTTATCTGTATATTTCCTAGGTTTCCACTTTCATATTCTAATGTTACTACATTACTTCCTATAGTATATAGTGTCATCGTAGTCGGTAATAATGGATTACTATATACATCATCAGTTTTCATTCTCAACTCAACTGATTGTATAGGTTGCTTATAATTTACTTGTAAACTACCGGATACATTATTTATTAAATCTAATGCATAATGTGATACCGGACGTTCATATACTGGTATTCGCCCATCGGCTCTAGGACCACCATATTCATTAATTGATATGATAGATTTAGGAATACCATAACACGACATTAATGCATGTATACTACGTTTAGTACCTTTTGTTTTTAATAGTAATGGTAAATTATTAACAATTCGACGCCATGTAGCATATGTTAAATCTTTGCTACTAACCGATTCATTCAATATACTATTCGAACCTGTTACAGCAGTTCCTGTTTCATTTATTCCAAATACATATTTCCATAAATCATCAGTTTGTCTACCATCAACTAAATTCCATCCGAACTGTTTAGCCACGGAATATAATAATTCGTTTGGCATACCGCTTCTAGGATTTTCATCTCGTTTATGTATACTAGACATATGTTTTATGTACGTGTATAATATATCAAAATGTTGTCCTAACATATCAGCAAACAATTGTACATTTTCTACATCATTGCCATCACGTACATGTAATGGAATCATGTTTCTTAAAGAATTAATGTTTTTTTGATCATATAGTGATGCCGTAGCATACAAGGAATTATACCAAGTAATAAACTGAGAACTAGTAACACTTAGCAATGTGTTTGATACATGGGGAGCCGTAGTTATATAACTACCAGTAATGTCAGGTACCGTCGCAAATTCTAACGGTATATCATGCGTAGATAATTTAACTGAACTACTAACATTATACAGATATCTTTCAAATGAATCATACCCGCCAATTAAATTGTCAATTTTTGTTTGTATGTCTAATGCATTTGTTGTAGCTACTGTAGTATTATTAACTAATGCCACCGATGCACTCTGTGCTGTATACTGTTCTAATAAATTTAATTTATATCTAAAATTTTCAACACGTTCGGCAGCTGAACTATAAAATACAAAATTATTAAAATCTGAAAAATCTATATTTAACTGCATTCCGCTTAGGCTACCTGAAAAATATGAATCGATCAGCTGTTGTGATGTTGTAGGCGATGTACTTAACAAATCAGACCATGACTTATAATCAGTATTTGAATTGCTGTTTTGTATTGTTATAGCCTCAAAGTTTGGAGTTGAAAAATCAATATATGTCTTAACAATGACATCTGGCAATAAATTAACATGATCTATATATGAAGGTTTTATTTCTTCAACTATCCAACATTTATAATCAAGTAAAATATTTTCTGGTAATGGATCTAATAATTTAACATATAAAAAATTATTAACTACAACACTATTAACAAAAACAAATGTTTGATTGCGACTGAAATTTAATATATATGATTTATATAATTTATCAGGATCATTAGATTCTATAACAGTTTGTTTAACTGTGTTAGCAAAATTAATTAACTGTTGTTTACTTGTTTGATTAATAGATTCATTTGTAAATGAAATTAATTTCAATTTAATTTCAGTACGATCTGGAGAAATTTCATCTATTACTAAATATTGTTGCTTATATGATCCAATTAAATTGTTAAAAAAATTAAAAAGAATAGTATAATTACCAGATGATAATTGTAAGTCTTTAAATAAATTTAGCGTATTTACCGTAAAATAATCTAAATTATTTATTGTACTATTAGTTGGTAAATAATGTTGACCCGAAATTAACTCATGAATACCAGTAATCCAAGATTTTCCGGAATAAACATGAAATTCTTTAATAAAATCTGATGATAATTTTAATGAATCTACAGAAGCTTCATATCGTAAAGAAGTTAATGAATTTTTAATATCGGGCAAACGATCAGCACTAATGCCTTTTTTTGCATTTAATATTTCATTGATGTTTTTATACTGCGTTAGCATTAAATAATACTTCTAAATTTAATTTTATTATTGCGCGTTTAGATATTTATATTTTAAATTATTTATCGATGCATAGTAATCTGAAAACATAATCATATTATAATATTTTGGAGTCCATGAACTATATGTATCGTTTAATATACTATATTGCGAAGGTTGTAACGATCCACGTGGATTAGCTGTTAATTTATCATTATTTAAACTGATAGTTCTAGGTATAAACTTATTATTAATATAATTACCAATTGGTAGTTCATTTGGTGCATTTTTGGAAGTATCAGCTGATATTAGTAATTGCGTGTTTTCTGATACAGATAATAAACCAGTATATTGATCTGGTATATTAGGTTGCGGTAACCAATCTTTTGCTAGCTCAGAATCATTATTTAGCCCATATAATGGATATGATCCATAATAATATGGATTATCATTCATTATGTTCGGAACGTCGAATTTAAATTTATTAATATTGCTTGGTGAAACATCACGAGTTGAGTCAACCACAGGACATTTAACTACAGAAATTTGCCAATCGACACTTGTTATATCACAAGGCCTTGTTGCTGCTGCATGCAATGTAAATGGCAGTGTTTTATTCTTGATATTTGATTGTTTAATACTATACATTAATGCCGGTGGTACTATATATTCAAATTGTAATGTTTTTTCTTCGTCATTTATTGAGTTAAAATCTGATAAATCAGTGAAAAATTGTGGGTTTAGATCTCCTGTCTGCATATTATCACTGAAATCTCGAATAATACTAGCAAGTATTGGCATATTATAAGTCGTCGAGTCACCACGCTTTAATTTGAAATACTCAATAATTCTATCTTTATTAGTACTATTTCCACTATTATCGCTAGTATCTACATATCCTGGATAAAACATATTACCATAATGTTCACAACCCTTTAAATCTATTTGTTTCTTATCGCTAATTATATTGTTGTCGACTATAAACTTAGAAAAGTTATTAAAACGGCGTCTCAATTCCGTGGCAACTAAATTATTATAACGTGCTACAAACTGTTTAGTAACCGATAATAACTGATCGGTATTAATATTACGCGCGCTATCACCTATTTTTATATTTCCGACTAAACGATTACCGATGCCGGCACGTATTATTTTTTTTAATTCGTCATCTTTTAAGTTCGGATTCTTTTTTCTAGTATCATTATTGGCCCAATCCGATACCCCATCTGCTAATGCTCCTGTATAATCATAATCATTCTTATATGCTTTTTTTAAATAATTAGCTAACTCATGTTGGTGATTATTTAATGCAACACCGAAACCTAAGTTATAAGCCTGGTTTTTATTAACATAGCGAACGCGACCAATTTCGTCGATATCGAAAACTCGACTCATTTCACTTTTATATAGATTATATGCCTTTGTAGAATTGGTACCCCATAAATCTTTGTCGGGGTCGCCGCCCTTATAATGGTCCCAGATACCACGACCAAACCAGTTGTTGTAATTTTCTTCTGTTTCTTTCCGACCTATTACATATCGTTCCAACATACCAAAATGCATTTTGGTATAATAAAAATATAATTCTGGATCTGAATAAACTTCTTTTTCAATATCATCGATTATATTTTTATATAAAATATATTGAGCATCGGGGCGAGATCCACCTAGTTGTCTTTGATATGAGTCTTTATCTGGTTTTTTATCAATTAATGCAAATGACAACATCGGTGATATATAATTATTTGTAGATTGTTTTGCCCCAAATACAGACGTTTGTGCTGTATCTAAACTTAAGCGTAATAAAAATGCCGATGTATTAATAGTTGGGGAAGTTGTAGTATTTTGATAAAACTCACTCGAGTTTGGAACAGATTTATCTGCTGTTGGTTTATATTTAACAGAAACTTTAAATTTAATCGTATTAATTTCATCTTTAACCGTTAACAACCCATTTAGTGAATCTAAATATGATAACAATGATTCATTGATAGTATACGTAGACCCATCTTCTTGTTCAGCATTTTGTTCGTTTACTAATTTTGTAATTTTTGTATATGTAAAGTCATTTGCATCGTTTGCATCGTCGAGACTTCTATTAAATCCTTTATCAATTACTCGTACGGTGATTGATTGTCCACTTGCTAATTTAAGTTTACGATCAATTATATTTGGTAATGCGCTACTAAAATCGATTAAATTAACATCAAAATTTACCGGTTTAATAGATCTAGTACCCAATGGGACAACTGGAAATTTGAAGTATGCGAACCTAGTATTAACTGCATTAATAAACTGTTCTAAACTAAATTTAGGAACAATTGGAGCTATATTTAATGTAGATTTTTTTGGATCTGAATCTTTTAAATTAAATTCAATATTGCCAGCAGTATTTCTAATATTGCTGTCATTATCATTATTTAATCCTTTTAAATTATTATTATTACTCATATTATCTAACTACTTTAAAATATATTTGATCTGTAATATATTGTTCCTCAAATCCGTTAACTATTTTTAATTCTAAACGATAATAACGTTCTGGCATAAAACCGTTAAAATCCATATGAATATAATTGCTAGTTGAATCACAACTTAATTTAGTATAAATATTATCATACGGAATTATCGTTTCATCTGTAGCAGCATCTAAAACCGTATAATATGTAGTACTAGGTAAATATTTAACTGTTTGTTGTGGAAATAAATTGGTAGGAGATTTTTGCGGATATTTATCGCGAGCAAATATACGAATTTTAGCAATTTCTGTGTCTTTATACGTTGGTTTAATGCGAGTATATACAATAAATGACTCTGTATTAGCTGAGGTTAAAGATCCTGTTGTAAAAGTGCTGTTATCCCAATACATAGTTAGTCTAGGAACATATATTGTATTGGTTTCTTTTGAAAAATATTGTATATATCCACTAACTGATTGATCTAATTCATTTTCATCAGAAAATTGTAATAAAAATCCATAATTAGGTATTGATGCCCCACCACTACCGCTTAACCACAATTTAACCGCAGCAGTTACATCCATATTAATATCGGTTGGTTGATATGAAAACGATTGAGATGTTATCAACCCTGATGTTGATGCCCCTGACGCAGATTGAAACATCCATGATCCTCCTTTACCTGAGCCTGATATATACAATGTACTACTAGAAATTTGTACATTCTGACTGCTAGATATCCAGTAACTTCCGGTGGTAGGTCCGTTCCACGATACTCCATCTACTGTTAATGCAGAATCCATACCCGTACCATTTATCCAGTCTTGTGCTAATATTTTTGCAACAATATCATATTCAGCTGGTAAGTATTTTGCATCTGACGTATATAGTTGTAATACAAATCTACAATCATTAACTGTTTTATTGTATTTTGATAATGAAGCCGAAATTTCAGTTTGATCAAATTTAATTACGGATCTAGATTTTAATAAATTACTACCCGATGTATTTAAACGCTTTCCAATTTCAAGTGTCTCATTTAACCCCATGTTAATATGTATAGCAGACTCATGTATCGTAGCATCTTTTTCAGCATAAAATATCTTAAACATATAATTCCTTTTAATAATTTTCTACTTTACCTCGTATATCTTGATTTGGATATTTTATTTCAAATATACTAGGATCCAATGCTGGAAATAAAACTTTGTTTTTAGTAGCAGCCTGTAAATCATATTTATTACCAGAATATCCTAAATCTACATCATATAAATTTTTAATATCAATACTACGAACTGACTGTACGCCTTTGATATTAGCAATTGTAGTATAAATATCAGATTCCAATATTGGCTGATTGATTTGCCAACGTTCTATATCAAAGAATTGTTTTAATGCTTCGGTACATTTCAATAAAACTTCATTGCTGTTAAAATTTGGTAATACCGCTATCGTATAATCAATACCTAAATTAATAACATATGCATCTTTTATATTAACAGCATCAGTTAATATTCTATAATGATTTAAATAAGTTTTTAAATTTTCTTGTATTGCACTATTTGCTGTTACTAATTGTTTTTGATTATTATAACATAACACATACATGTTTAATGCTAACGGATTTCCAGTTTTTTGTTGTTGTGCAGGTTGGTTATCTGGAACTATATATGCTTTTGATATACTGCCGTATTTAGCTGGCATAGCATATGCTCGAATAACATAATCTTCTAACGTAACTGCACGTAATTGAGTTGAAAAACTAGCTAACGCATTTAATTTTATTGATTCGATTGACTCGGCTGATCTGGCTCCGATAGCTGGTAATTCATTTGTTACCGAAACTGTATTTTTTATAAAATTTAACGTATTAGCATTACCAGGAAAATTAATATTATCAAAATATTGTATATCATCAATTTCAGTTAATGATTCTGATACTACATTATCGTCGATGCCATTACCTAACGTATATGTTATAGTTAATGTAGTATTGCTAGGCGCTTGTCCGTATACATTTGTATATAAAAAATTAGCAGGGTCTATATCGATATCTGCAGATTTCCTTAAATCTAATAATCCGTTTCCTACATTAATTGGACTAGGAATTAATTCTACGTCATTACTATTAGATACCCCAGATCCGAACTGCATTTCAATCAACCCGTCATTTCTACGTTTAGTAACAAACCGTTTAGGCACGTATTTCATTTTTAATAAGTAAGGAGCTGTACTAGAATATGGAGCAGAATTGGGGTCAGTTAATGTAGTGTTAGGTACATCATAAAATATAGTATCTTGTGCTAAATATGGAACTTCATACCAGGTATTGTCTGCAGAATCAGATACGCTAACAATATCTATTATTCCAGTACTAGGTAATACAATTTTATCATATGGTACGGCATCTTGAAATGTAAATGTTGTAGTTTTGATTTGACCACTAACAGCACGAACTTTCTTTGATAATAAATAATAAGTAGGATTATTAGTTGCAGGATTAACTTCATATATTGTAACCTGTCTAGGGGAAACTGTAGAATCTAAATTAAAATCAATCAAATCTAATGTTCGAAATACAACCGGACCACTTTTTTGTTTTATTCTAAATCCGGGTTTAATTGATAATACATACGTGTAATCTGGAACATAATTACTACCATTTAATTTTGCAGGTACTAATTGATATACTGTTAAATCTACATATGCTGGTTTTACATCTGATGGTGTATAACCTAATGCATGCGCCAAATCAAATATATTAGCTCGTTCAGTTGCATGATCTAATAATGATTCTTTTAAATTCGTATCCGCATAAAATGATAATACATCTCCAACATATGCAGACATTTCTAGAAACAATGTACCTGGATCAGCTTCATTAAAATCGGTATATACAGTTGGAAAATATTGTTTAGTAAAATCTATCAAGTTCTTACGAAACTGATTAAAATCTTTACCTAAATATGATATATCTTTTTTTACTCCCATTATAATCCTATGTTTCTATATTTATGATACCGTTAACGTGCTATTATTAACTAAAATACTAATTGATTGCGGATCAAATTCACTCACTGAAAATGTTAATACTACGCGAACGGTATGTTCTAATGTAGGATCATCTTCATTTGTTTTAATATCGATAGCATCAAATTTAATATATGGTAACCATATATTAGTAGCAGTAGATATGATATCAATTATATCTTCTTTTAGTTCATTAACATTTGGTTGAAATATTACACTTAATAAATCACACCCAAAATTTGGCAACATGTATCGTTCGCCAATTTGCGTTAACAATAAAAATTTTAAATTTTCTTTTGCTTGTTTAGATAAATCATATAATGTAGGAAATAATTTAGAATCTGATGTTAAACTAATACCTAAACCAACTTCAGATTTAGCTCGGGTATTGTTTACTGATTCAAATATAAATCCCATTATACTCCTTTCTTAGCATTAATTGCTTTCATCAATGCTGAATAATCTCGAGTTAATACTTGTTGTACCTCAGGAGCTACATTATATATCTTACCAGTTTCTGGATCTTCCATTACCACTGGTGCAATAATATCAGATTTTGTATTATTTCGCATCATACCAAAATTTTTAGCATCAGCTGACGTAAATGATAATGTATCATATGATTCATTCATCATCTCAGCATACGATTCAATTGGCATTGTTTTATCTTCAAGAGCATCGGTTTGATTTAATACAGAAGCCCATTTATTATCGTTAAATTGTACTTTTGGTTTTCTACTAGATTCAGTACGTATAACTTTTTTTGGATCTGTCTTAATGCGTTTCGGCGCTGACATTTCATTAATTGTAGATTGTAAACCTTCGCGAAGAATTTCGGTTAATTCTTCTTTTATAACTTCTCGTACTGCTACTTTTAGTGCTTTTACTAATGTTTTAGTATCCATAATATTCTTTTTATATAAATATTAAGCTAGCAAAAACATTAATAAATAGTAATAATAATTAGTTTTTAAGTTAATTCCAAGAATTTAATTGTAATTTAGGACCATATACGATATTAGTATCTAAGTCTATATAGTAATCGCCAATTTTACCTTGATCATCATTTGGAATTCCATTACCCTTAAAGATTTTAGCTGGTGCTTCTAATATAGATTCTGCTAATTTTTTTGAAATTTCAATCGAATCTGTAATTGAATCGTCGATAGTTTGTATCTGTTCAGAATATTCCTGTATTACAGCTGCCCGATCAATTAAATCCGATTCAGAAACATTAGCATCGTTATAAAAATCAGAATCTAATTTTGAGTTCCAGTCATTCAATGAATCTTTAACTATCGAATCAGCCGGATCATTTACTTTCGTTACTATTTCAGATTCTGGATTTTTATTAGTTTCATTCAATATTAATTCATCTACCGACAATTGGTCTATATCCCCGCTACAAGCTAAACTAACAGTTTGCATCGATTGTAACAAAGCTGGTACTATGGTAGCCATTTTACTTATAGCATCTGTTGGTATCGATGTCATTGATTGCAAACTCTGAACTGTATTAACTAATATAGCATCTTGCAATAATAAAGCTTGTTGTTGTACGATCGCACCGGCAGTTTGTGGGTTTAATAACGCAGCTGCATATAACGCGTTTCTAGCAATAGCTGCTGTATCATATAGTTTTTTTATGTTATCAACAGTACTTTGAATTCCTGATAATCCTGATTGTACTGCATTTAATTGTGATTGTATTTTTGATATCTGTATCTTAACACGTTGAATTCTAGGATCATCACAATTACAATCTTTCGGTAACTTAGTTACAGATTTAATAAATCTAGTAGAATCAGATACTAATGCATCAATTGAAATATCCACATTCTGTTTAACTTTAGAAATAACATCTGCAGGAAGTTTAGGTACTCGGTCAAATGGTGGTAATATTGAACTCATATTAATATGTATTTTTTTTAATGAAATATTTTGAACTTAATAATGTTTGTAGCTTTTTTTGAGCTTTATTTGCATTTGTATAATCTGTATATCCACCTAGACTGCTACCAGCTATTATTGGTGCTTGTAATTGGTTTATAATATACTGCAATGTTTGTAATAAAACATTACCATGAACTAATGATTCATCAGCTTCATCATTACCAATTCTAACTTCTCCATCTGTATTTAAAACAATACCAATTGGTGAGTCTAAAATCACAACATCTGTATTTGCCTTTAAAATAATACGATCAGCAATACCAATAAACTGTGACTTTGAAAATGCAGATTCACCTGGCTGAAAAACAGAAAGTGAATTGCTTAACACTAAATTTGTTATTCGTTGATTAGTAGTTAAATATAGTGCCGAAGAATCGGTTTTTACATTTTCGATTCGAAATTTAGTTTGATCTCGATGTTTAACATCATTAGATAATATAATAATTGGATCTGTTTGTGTATCACCGACCCATAACGGGTTTGTTGAATATTTATTATCTGGTTTTGATGTACTACCTAAACGTATAGAATTACCCCATCTACCTTCGATTAAAATATCACCAGCATATGGTTGTAAAGATGAAACATTTGATGATACATATTCTGAATCTGGCTGAAATGTTGTATCAATTGTATTTATCGGTAGTATATTATTATTAACAGCTGTTTGAACCGATAATACAGTTAAATAATACCATTGTGGCGTTTTATTATAATATGATGAGTTTTGTTCATATCCCCTAAATACCAATACTTGTTCACCTTTAATCGGTATTTGTTTAATGTTATTATTAGCAGGTTTAAGATTTTTTAATGTTATTCTATTACTGTTTTTTATAATGTATACATCAATAAGGTACCCAGTATTATTTGTAAGCGAATCTTGTTTATATGTATCCGCATAATTAAAGACTTCACCGATATAAAATTGAAAATTTTCATTTAAATTATCATTCATTCGATTCCTTCATTAACTTCTGTTTTGCATTATCAATTGTTTGTTGCAAAATTTTAGTATCAGACTGTATGTCTTCTAATTCGTCTTCTAATTCTGATGATAATGTAGATTCTGCAACTTTCAGTAAGTGTTGTTTTTCTTCATCACTTAATAAACTGTCTGCGCCAGTTATAGTTTGTTTAGTTGAGATATAACGTTGAACAATAGCAGTTAATTTAACGAGATGATCGTCATTCTTAACTGCTACGTCTAAATATTCTTTTATGAGAGGTACAATAATTGTTGCATCAGATGCATTTTTTATGAGAGGTTGCAACTGATTAATCAATTGACTAATTTGTCTATCTTTCTTTTTAGAATTATGATAAACATCGGACATTAAATCTGCAAAACTTGTTCCTTTAAATAACTCATCATTTTTATCCATTTATCAACCCTTTAATATAAATATCAAAAGGGAAGATTTATGAAATTTGTTTGTTCGTATTTTTTAAAATTATCGGCATATATTTGTTGTAATACTTTAACAACCCGAGTGATTACATTAGTTTGTGAAATATCTAAATTAGTTCGTTCCCGAATTAAAATATACAAACGTTTTTTATTAAAATCTTCAATTAATTCTCGATTTTCGAATACATGTAATATTGAATCAGCAACATGTATATCAACTGGATTATTAAATATATAATTTAAATTATTATAACAATAAGTAACATATGCATTCATAAAATATTGCAATGTTTCTCGCATTTCATCATTATGAATTTCTGTAATTACATTTCGCTGTTCATCAATATCTAATTCATCAGAATCTGATTTTAATTTTTTATACGATCTAGCATTTTCTCCAATTAAATAATTATAAGAAGTTCTTGTATAATACGAATATGCTTTACCAGCATCTGGTTTAAATTTATTTAATCGTTCAGTTAAATGTGTCACTAAATCAGTTTGTAAATCTTCAAACGCTGAATCAATATACGTAGGTTTAACTGTATTAATTAAATTTTCTGCCATTTTCATAAAGGCAGGATATATAAATCTACGATAAATTCTTTCTCGTTTAACTGAGTTTTCAGGTATGCTATTATATGCTATAATAGCTATTTCGGTTATTTTTGTAAAATATACATTACTTTTCTTCGCTTTCTTCGCCATCAAAATCTGTTTTAAGTTCTGTTATAACTTGTTTCAACATATCAAATGTTGTACCTGCTTCATCATCTTTCTCAAACGCACCTAAACGATCTATGTTTTGCATTGTGTCGTATGAATTAACAATTCGCTCATACATGTATTCATTGGTTAATTCTAATTGCTCGATGTATTCTTGTGCATCTGCTAAGTCACCAGCTAATTTATACGCTCGATAAACAAAGTATGCATTAACAATAATTGATACAAAAAGTAAACTGGATATTATAATCATGATTAATCTAAATTAAATGAACTAAATATATCTGCAATTGCAGTTCCAACTTCAGGATTATTTTCTGATAAGTTTTTTATTGCATTGCTTCTTTGTGTTTTGCTTTTATCTGCTGTAGGTGCTGCAAATTTACCTGACTTCCATCGCTCATATTCAATAATTGATGCCATATGATCTGCATGGTGCAATATTACCGGTAAATTAGTTTTCAATTTAGCTTGAGCTGATCTTGCAACAAAATACGGTTTATTTGCTTCGTCATACAGACCATCATGAATTTTAATTGCTTGGTATTCGTTCCAAGAAACTTTAACCCCATATTCTTGCAACAACCATATAGATAAATCAGGTACCATAGTAAACGGAATATTTGCATTTGTTTTATATAATTTACCTTGGTTTTTACGATGCCAATCTGATGTTTCTACTTGGTATACTTCATTACCCTCACCAGGAAACCCAGCTTTACCTAAGTCGTGATGCATTGCAGCAAACAACAATTCTTCTCTAGTATAACCTGTCATATCAGCTCCTTGAGATGACCAAGTAAAATGCAATGCTTCAGCACATTCCATTACTCGAAGAATATGATCTACATAACCACCAGCAAATGCATTGTGAAAGTGTTCCATGGAAGAAGCTGGCATAAATACCATACGGTCTTCTAACTCATCATACATTCGATTTAATGCATCTTTACGGGTAGGAAATGAGGTATTAACAATTTCTCGATAGCGTTCCCAATTTTCTTTGATTTTTTCTGCTTCTAACATAACTATTTTTTACGTGGTTCTAATACTTTACCTTCGGTCATTCGTTGCACACAAACACTGCATGTAATTGCATCTGCATTAATGTCTACGCGGTCACATACAACATCACAATATTTACATTGCAACTTCTTATAACCTCGAATTGTAGATCTACTTTTTGATTTTTTCGCCATATTATTCGCGGTCGATATAGTATTTTGCTGACTCTAATTTTTGAAGTGCA
>Ga0172373_10003689_pt1 | contig 22116 bp, 9 predicted proteins | sample Lak10m_2_FD_114546 | JGI IMG/M metagenome (GOLD analysis project Ga0172373, IMG submission 114546) | Freshwater microbial communities from Kabuno Bay, South-Kivu, Congo - kab_092012_10m | ecosystem: Environmental > Aquatic > Freshwater > Lake | place: Democratic Republic of the Congo: South-Kivu...
AACGCCCCAACAACGCACTCACCAGCGCGCGCACCTTCGGTGTGAAACACAGCCGGGGGCTTCCGCCCGACCGCTCAGTGACCAGCCGCATGGATGGGGCGATGATGGATTTTTGTGCGGCGCGAGACGCGTTTCGGGGACAAGGCTGAGAACTGGGCTTTCAGGCTGGAGACGCAGCAGCGATTGAATGCCTGTCCGGCGGTTGGGGACCGCTGAACACCGCGCTTATTTCTGTGCGGCTTCAATCAGGTAGATGGTTCCACCGAGTCGAATCAGGACTGACTGCTGACCAAATTCGGCAAGGCAGACTGCAGCCTCGGGGTCCTTATCGGTCAACGCGAAGTATTCGTCTGAAAACAGTTGAATCTGCCTGGCCGCCAGCCGATCCTCAGGCGTCAGCGAAACTTCCATCCAGCAGCCTTGTTTGCGGAAGAATGTTCTTCCACCGATGACGCGGGGAGTCAGATCGTCGGACTGACCGCCATCCACTGCGACGCTCCCATTGCTGGCGGCCTTGCCTGCAACACCTGGGCCGCCACCACCGATGAGACCGGGTCTGGAATAGCTGCCTGAAGTCGGCCGCTGGATCGGCAGGGAACCGGACTGACTGAACAGATCCTGTAACCCACTACGGCTTTGCACAGCGTCAGCTCCGGAAACCTTTCGAGCCTGCTCACGCACGGCGCCACGCAGATGTGGCAGCGCCGTCATGGCATCCAGATTTTGCCGTTCGTCGGCGAGGAAGGACGTCCACCGCGTCAGAATTCCGTGACGTTTTGAAAGCTCCAGCAGTTCAGTGAGCAGTTCGTCGTTCTCCCCGTGCTGATCCATTTGCGTTGTGAGTTCGGCTATTCGGCGTGCTGCCCAGAGGCGTTCCACGAAGGACAATGCAGAATCACTGCTCTGTGCGGTGAGTTCGCCTGTTCCGGTCAGCACGATCTGCTCACCGTGCCGCCTGCCGTTGAGCCGCACCTGAGCTGTGCCCGGATCTCGATAGCGGCCTGTCATCACGAACACTTCACCCTTATAAATATCGGTCGGCTGCTTCGGCCAGGTTCTGGTGATACCTTCAAGTTCGCGGCCGCTGGCGTCGGTCAGCGTTGTCTGCAGATCCGTCAGCAGTGGATTCGAAATGCCTGATTCCAGAGCGGCAACGGCGCGGTCGATCTGTTCTCCTGGAAGTACATATCGCGTACGGCCGCGATGGGCGGCACTGAGGCGGTCAAGGAGTCGTGTGTTGACGTCGTAGCCCACACCCAGCGAAAAAATTCGAGCATTACCGGTGTTGGACTGCACAGACAATTCCGCAATCTTTCGCTCGTCCGTGACTCCGGCCGTCGGCAGTCCATCGGTCAAAAACAGGACCCACGACGGCCGTTCACTTTTCGCAGTCAGCCGCAGAGCTGTCGCAAGTCCTTCCGAGATGTTGGTGCCCCCCTGTGCTCTCAGGGCATCGGCCCACACCGCAGCAGCCTGAAGATTCTCGGGAGTGGCCGGCTGCAGATCATTTCTGAACAGTTCCACATCGCTGTCATAGACCACGAGATTGAAATGATCGTCGGCCCTGAGTGATTCCAGCAGTCGGCGAATTCCCTGTCGGGCCTGCTCAAACTTTTCACCCCTCATGGACCCCGAGCGATCAACGACAAGCACGATGTTGCGGCCTCCGGGAACAGGCTGCGGCTCCTGATCCGCAGGCGCTGCCAGCACCAGAAAATAGCCCGGCTCAGCGGTGTTGCGACGGTAACTCAGCAGCGTGGGGATACCATCCTGACCGTCATTCGAAAACATCAGCACAAAATCGTTTGGTACTCCAGCATTTCTCTGCTGCAGCGAGACTGTCTTCGACTGATCGGAGCCACCGATTTTGACGTCATTGTGCGAGGGACTGTAGAGTGTTGTGAGGGGCTTTTCAGTGTGCAGCGTGACATCAACGTTCAGTTCCTGAACCTTCAGCGGCGCTGAATCCGCAGCTCCTAATGCCTGCGTGCAGCGCACGGATCGCAGAGGCAGACGCAGTTCCTGCAGCGTCCCACGCAGCACTGGCAGAACGACATATTCAAACTCAATCGTTCGCTCGGCACCCGCCGGGATCGGGAAAACGCTGCTGCGAAGCAGTCGCCTTCCGGCATACTCCAGCAGCGCCGGATCTTTTTGGCGTCGCACCGTTGCTTCATAGATCCGCCGCGCCTCGGCGGCATTCAGTACCTCACCTGTCAGCTCCCTGCCATCCACCAGCAGCGTCAGCGAGCCCACCACCGCATCATCCGGAAGCGGAAACAGAAACGAAGCCTCGATCGTTCTGTCACCAGGGTTCTTCAGAACATTACTGATTCGCACTCGCGCGGACTGCTGACGAACCACCGCCTGAACGTCCACACGGCTGATCTCGAAGCCAGCGGTCGGAATCGGAATCGGTAACGGACGCGGTGGGGGCACCGGCACCACCTGAGCGTGGACTTCAGAGCCCACTATCAGACTGAACAGCACGAAAATGCATGGCAGAAATCTGGTCATGGGAAGGTCCTTGGTGGTGTTCAGTTTTGAGTTGTCGGTGTTCAGTTGTCAGTGTTCAGTGTTCAGTGTTCAGTGTTCGGAAGCGCGTGGGTTGGGGGCGCACGTTCAATGGCAGTCACTGTGGATGTCAGGGGCTGCGATAGTCGTCTTTCGCTCTGCGAAAGCACGGCATTGGAAGTCCTTTCGCAGAGCGAAAGGCGACAAAGTGACTGCTGTTGGGCGCAGGTTGCTGTTGCTGTGCGGGAACTGTAAGGGGAAGCAGCATTGCCCTGAGATGGTGAAGCGATGTCACATGCTTGTGAGACGTCTGGAAGTTGCCGGAAGTTCCAGAAAACCGACGACAAAAATCGAAAAAGTGATTGCGTGGAGGTTTGTCTGCGGGACTTCACCAGTCCCTGCAGCGTCAGGCTACGCGGCTTTTCGATGTTTTGCGGCAGCGATAAAGTGGCCCTGTTCATCGACATCTTCGAATCGCAGCGACAGCCTGCGCGAGATCCCGGACTCTTCCATGGTGACACCGTAGAGTACATCGGTGACGGCCATGGTGGGTTTGCGGTGTGTGATCATGATGAACTGTGTGCTGACCTGGAAATCTCTGAGCACATTCACGAAGCGTCCGATATTGGCATCATCCAGAGCGGCATCGACTTCATCGAGGATACAGAAGGGGCTGGAGCGGCTGCGGAAGATGGAAAGCAGGAGTGCGACAGCGGTCAGGGTTTTCTCGCCACCGCTGAGGAGCGAGATGCTTCTGAGTTCCTTTCCCGGGGGTCTGGCGACGACATCGATGGAGCATTCGAGGGCATCTTCGGGATCTTCAAGAACCAGATCGGCTTCACCACCGCCGAAGAGTCTTCGGAAGAGTTCGCGAAAGTATCCGCGGATCGTTTCGAAGGATTCGAGGAACAGTCGGCGGCTTTCGGTGCTGACTTTTTTCACAATTTCATGAAGTGCTTCACGTGCAGCGTCAAGGTCTTTGAGCTGGGAGTCGAGTCGCTGGAAGCGGCTTTCGAGTTCGTTGAGGTTTTCGAGGCTTTCTGCGCCTACGTTTCCGACTTTTTTGAGTTGTTTGCGGAGCCGTTCGATGCGCAGTTCGATTGCCGTGCGAATTTCGGAAAAGCGGTCCGGGTCGTTCAGCAAAGGGCGAACATGTGCTCCGAATTTCGCGGCGTCACTGCGAAGAGCGCTGCGGTTTCCGGCTTCTGTTTCTGCGTCTGCGGCCGAGGGCCGTTCGTTTTTCTCCAGCAGCAACCAGACGGCCAGCGCAGAGCGGCCTGATTCGACGGCTTGTCGCACTTCCAGCTGATATTCCTCGCGGATACGGTCGGCGGCGGCGGTGAGTTGCAGATCGATGCTTTGAATTCTGAGTTCAATTTCGTGGCAGCGATTCTGATGTTTCCTGACGAGGCTGCGAGCTGCATTTTCGGTATTGCTGACGGCCAGTCGGTGCTGTCGCAGTTCTGCACGGGTTGTCGAGACGCGCCGAATTTCTTCGGCAAGTCGTTCTTCGGCCACGCAGTGTTCAGCGAACTCGGCCGCATTATTGAGTCGGGTGAGTTGAAGTTCGCGGCGGCGTTCAGCGGCGGAGAGCAGTCGGCGTTCCCCTTCCTGAAACTGCAGTTCCCGCTGTCGCAGCTCTTCCTGTGTGCGATCTCTGGTTTCTCTGAGTCCTGCGAGTCGTTCTTCTGCACGGGTCAGCTCAAGGCCGGTCTGATTGCGTTCGCGCTCGGCTGCATCCAGCTCCTGCTGGCGATCGACGACGGCCTGCTGGAGGTCTGTCAGCTGTTGCTGCAGCGTGTTCAGGAGCGTGGTTCCACGACTGACCCGAAGTTCGGCGGTGGCGATCCGCTCATCCAGCTTCAGCAGGCGTTCGCGAAGTTCCTCGCGGCTGCGGGTCATCGTGCCAGTCCGTCGTTCGCAGTCCTGAAGTTTCCGCAGATGTTCGGCCATGGCGGATTCCGCTTCGCGGCATCGGCCGACCTGCTGCTGTACGCGACCGCGGGCTTCTGTGAGCTTATCGTCTGCAGAATTAATGTGGGTGCTGAGTGTGCGGATCAGGTGTTCACGCTGGGCAATTTCGTGTTCGAGCCGATGCAGTTCGTTCTTGAGTCTTCGCAGTTCGCTTTTGCGGGACAGCAGGGCGGATTCGTTGCGGACCGTTCCGGCGTACAGCGTACCGTCGGCCTCGATCAGTTCTCCCTGAAGAGTCACAAAGCGGCAGCGGCCGCTGACCGCGGCGTGCCAGCGGATTGCATCGCTGAGCGTTTCCACCACCCACGTGTCAGCCAGCAGTCGTGCGGCCAGATCCGGCAGGCTCTGAGGCGACCTGGCAAGTCCATCAGCGCGGCCCACGATGCCCGGCTGTCCGAAAAGCTGTGGGAGGCTGTCAGAATGCCGGGAGAAGACAGACTCAATCGCCGGGCTGTCCATTCGTGGGTCGGCCCAGGCAATTCGAACTTCCTCTGTTTCGCTGGAACCACCCGGTCCGCTGGCGCCGGACTTTCGTCCCCACCACAGCTCGTCCGCAGTCCCAGCTGTGGGTTCTGTCGGCTGCGAAGTCCAGACGGCATCCTGGCTGCGACGCAGTTCGGCGCGGACGTTCGCTGGATCGCAGGTTGTTCCTGCTGACTCGATGGAAATGAATCCCACGCGGTCTGTGATCCGGCAGCGGCCGGAATTGAGGTATTCGAGGAGCGGCTGGAGACGGGAGACAACGAGGAGCTGAGCGCGGCCGGAAAGGGCGACTTCCATGAGTGCCGCCTGGTCCATATCGACATCAAGCAGATCTGAAACACTGCCAAGTATCAGATTCCATGGTTCTGAGTCGGCTTCCTCAGAACGTCTCAGGATTTCGCGTACGCCGATACCGAAGCCTTCCTGGCGATCTTCGAGGTCTTCAAGGACGTTTCGTCGAGCGAGGAGTCCGCTGCGCTGTTCACGAAGTTCTCCCAGCGACTGTTGTCCGAGTGAACGTTCGCCAACAAGTTTCTCACGTTCACGCAGCAGATTATCTGCGGCCTCTTCGTCGCGCTGCAGCGTCTGCTGCGTCAGCAGCAGAGCCGTTTCGAGAACACTGGTGTCCGCCACAGCCAGCTGGAGCTCTTCATCGAGTGACGCATTTTGCTCATCAAGACTGCGACGACTGTCTTCCAGCTGCTGCTGTTGTGAAAGAAGACCGCTCAGCTCGGACGCCGCGTTTGAATTTTCCTGAAGCTGCTGCAGCTGTTCCTGACGTCGCTGCTCCCGATCTGCGCGGGCGTCCGTCAGCCGCTGCTGATAATCGACAATCAGCGCATCGCCACTCGCCATCGCTTCCCGGCGATCGTTGAATGCCTGCTGCTCGGTCTCCAGTGAACTCTGCAGGGCCCGCAGGTCGGACTCAGCTTCGATCGCCCGCTGCCGCAGAATTCCATGCTGCCGAAGCAGTCGCTGCTGATCGGCCTGCAGCTCGACATCACGCGCCGACTGCAGTCGCAAAGATGTTTCCGAGCTGGCCATGCGACTGCGGAGACCGCTGCGAACACGTTCCCGTTCCCGCAGTTCATCGTCGATGGCGGACAAGCGTTCATCGACTCTGAGCAGTTCGGATTCGGCCGTCTGTTGCTCCGCGCGGACCAGTGCAAGCTGTTCGGTGGCTTCGCGAAGTTCTGCAGCCAACTGGTCCCGCTGGACGGAATCGCGTCGGAAATCATCAGCCGCAAGACCCACTCGCAGCGCTTCCAGCTCTTCCGAAAGCGCCTGAAACTTTGTAGCCCGCTGTGCCTGTGTACGGAGCGAGCTGACCTGGTTTTCGACTTCCTGAACCAGATCCGCCAGCCGTGTCAGATTCTGCTCAACTCGCTCCAGTCGCTTCAGCGCCTCGGCTCGCTTCTGCTTCAAACGACTGACTCCGGCAGCTTCTTCGAAGATCAGCCGACGGTTGGCTGCATTTGACTGCAGAATCTGATCCACCCGACCCTGCTCGATAATGCTCCACGCTGCCGCGCCCGCTCCAGTACCCACAAACAGTTCCCGCACGTCCTTCAGACGTGCAGTCTGCCGATTCACCAGGTATTCCGAGTCACCGGATTTCCAGAGCCGCCGTCCCACGGAAACTTCGTCGAGATCCAGCGGTAGAAAACGACTGCGATTGTCGAAGACCAGCGTGGCTTCGGCGAACTGAGCACCGCTGCGAGTGGACGAACCGTTGAAGATCACGTCCGTCATCTCTTTGCCACGAAGACTCTTCGCACTCTGGTCACCAAGAATCCACTTGATCGAGTCCACGACGTTGCTCTTACCGCTCCCGTTCGGTCCTACAACTCCCGTAATTCCTGACGGGAAATCGAAGACCGTCCGGTCGGCGAAACTCTTGAATCCAAAGAGTTCGAGCGACTTGAGCATGCAGGTGAACTTCTACAGTCAATTTCAACAGGGCTGACGATCGTTATTCCGGTTCCTTCAGGTCGCGGAATGGTCGCCGCAGCCGGCTGAGAAAGCCCCCGCCGGATTTCGAGCCACTGGAGGAGGGTTCGGCATCTTCGGGTTCGGGGGCGTCCGGCTCGGCATCGAGGGATGCGTCCGACATGTCGGATGCGTCGGCTGCGTCGGACTCGCTGTCTTCGTCAGTCTCGTCAGACGGATCTGAGTTGTCGGATGTGTCAGGTTCGTCATCGGAAGAAGTCGCGTCATATGGCTCGTCGCGGGGAGTGGTTTTGGATTTGGACTTTGTTTTGGGTGCCGTTTTAGATGCGGTTTTAGGTTCGGTTTTGGGTGCGGACTTTTCTGAGGACTGCTCTTCGTCGATAACTCGGCCGACGAGTCCTGCGCGTTCGTTGTCGCGTTCGTTGACTTCTTTAAAGTCCAGCTTCAGGAGTTTCTCGGCGGTTTCGTTTTCTTCGAGTTCGGATTCGTCGAGTTCATCGAAGAGTTCGGGCAGCATTCGGCTGCTGCCGATGCGCTTCTGAGCATCTGCGGACCCGGATGACTCAGACTTTTTGTCCGAGTCTGAATCCGAGTCTGAGTCGTCCTTGTCTGATGCTGCGGCTTCCGTATCAGCATCGGCATCGTCGCGAAGGTAAACGCGTCCGGCCTGAGGAAGTCGATCGATTCCGAACACGCCCATGAAATTTCTCTGCTGTTCGGCTTCGACCAGCATTTGCACAAGATCAGGATAATTGGCCCCCATTTCGCCGCAGGTGCGAATGATATCGGGGAGACGGTTTCTGACGCGCTGGCGACGGGGTTCGCGATCGAGCTCGTAGCGAATGATTTCAACAGAGTCGTCTCCGGCATCGCCGCGAATACTGAGCCTGTTGCCGGCGTTAAGAACCACGGGCATTCGAAATCCCTGTTCGGCACCAAACAGCACAATTTCCGGAGTACGTCGACGAGTGACGTGTACCATGGGCTCATCAGCGGAGTCGATTACGTTCATGACGAATCGGTCACGAAAACTGATGGGATTCAGCGAAGGATCCTGTGGGTCAAGTTCCTTGAGAGCGCGCAGGGCTCCGTAGCGTGTTTCAAGCGATGGCGCATTCATCAGATCGCGCAGTGCCAGAACAGCATCCGCGTCATCGCGAATCACAGAAAGGGCTACGAGCGAATACACGCGGAAAGCCGCTTCTTCGAGTGCCGCGTCGTGCAGAATTGTAACTCCGGAGGCGTCACCAAGATACGCCAGCGACTGGGCTGCATAGAAACGGACTTCGAAGGAGTCTGAGGTGAGTGCTTCTTTCAGGAACGGTATCGCGTCCTCGCCAAGCGCTTCCAGCTGCAATGCTGAAAGCTGACATTTTTCGGGTTCGAGCACGTCACGGGCGAGCATTTCGATTCGCATGCGGCGAGCGACATCGTTTTCGTTCAGCGCGATATTGCGAATAACGGCCTGGTAGCGAGGAAAGTTATTGACGTACTGCGGATGAATCTTGAGGTTGATACGGACATCGTCCTTGGCTTCGGCACATTTAATTCGCTGGCCATACTTGTTGTATCGGTCGAACCGATTCGAGACCGCATTCGCCACGCGTTCGCTGTTACGAGTGCTGCGTTTGTCGCTCCGCAGCTGAATTGTCAGATCGCGGTCCACCTTTGAAATGGCGCCGCCGGGAATGGTGCCGGCCATGAGTTCCGCCATTCGTTCGTCGCCCGGCTTGCCACTGCCAAGGCCTGTCAGTATGGCACCACCAGCAACCGCATACTCCTGCGCCTTGAGTGCCGTGCGGCCCTGAATATTCTGCTCTTCAAACAACCGCGTCTCCAGCAGCCAGCCGCCTTTCAGGCTCCGCGCATTGCTGTTCGGGGGAATGGCAACGCGGACGTCGAAACGCTGATTCTTCCGCACCATCGCTGGCAGATAAGCAGTGACCACGACAAGTGCTGTGTTGCGGGAAGCAAGGATCCGATTGGCATCCTTGACGCCCCGGCGCGCCATTTCGTTCTGCAGTTGTGTTCGCAGGGTGGACGGCGAGGGGTCACCGCCATTGCCTTCGAGGCCCATCACCAGGCCAACTCCGCGAAGCACCACCAGGCTGTTCCCCTGGACGCTCATATATTCCGACAGCAGCGGTGTCTCAATCCGGGTGCCAAAGTCGTTGTCCTCTTCCTTTTTTCGTCGGTTGGACTTCGTCTTCTTGCCGCCCTCCGCGTCCTTCGGAGCTGCGGAACGGTCGGCGAATAACCCGGCCTTTGGCATATTCAGCAGGCCCGTGGTGCAGCCGCAGAGGCTGGCTGAAAGCAACAGGCAAAGCCACGCCGTCGCTCGAGCAACGTTCTTCACGCCTGATAATTGCCCCGCAGTGCCGGAATCCCTGAGTTGCTCGTCCATACAAAACCGCTCCGCAAACACGTCCGCTGCCACTTCCTGCAAGGGAAATGCGAACAATGGAACGTCAAAATAGGCAGTCCGTTTCCGGAGGGTCAACGGAGACTTAAACAAACCTGCCAGGGTTTTGGCACGCCCCGACTGACCGCTCAGACGCTTCGGCAGCTTTCGCACGCTGCACACCATGACCGGTGTTTTCATCCGAGTGCTGAGGTGCGGATTCGGCACGATTCGCCGGAGGCGGGCGCGACCGGATGGCACAGCTGTGCGGTGATGAAACCATGCGGAAGATGAGCGGTGTCGTGTTTCCGGCTCCGCCCGGCCAGTGGCCAATGGCCTTGAAGTTCTGGCAGAAGAGCATCTGGCTCCCCTCTCCCCTCGAAGGGGAGAGGGGGGATTGACGTTGTCCGGATGCCTTGTCGCGTGGCAACGGTGCTGTGTGGATTCCGAAACACGAATTCCCTTGCGATCAGGATTGTTTCGCCATGTGAGTTTTTTTGGGGGTGGGGGGGGGGGATGTGGAGCTTCGGAGCCACAAACACACAGAATGTCCATCTGTCACACAAAAAAAGAACATCAGATGCGACGCTGTTTTTTGCTGGTGCGGAGAATTGGTCGAAAATGGCCTTTTTTACGAACTTTCGGTGATGTTGCACAAACGGAACGCAAGGTGCATTCTGAGTTCCTGAGGAAAATTGCGTGAATTCCCTCAGTCGTATCGCAGCCCGTTCTCAGGAGAGATTTGCCATGGGCGAATTTCTGGTGTTTGTGTTCTTAGCAGGTCTGGCCCTGCTGCTGGTGCCCATCATGCTCCTGAGGATCAATTATCGGGTTGGAGAAGTCCATGAGCGACAGGGGGAATTGAGTCGTCAGGTGGCGACTCAGTTAAAGGTGATTCACGACATTTCAATCGAGCAGCGTCAGGCGCTGCGGCATCTGCAGTCGAGCCTGCAAAAGGGTCGGGAAGTTTCCGTGGAGCAGCCATCGACGCAGCCGGTGGCCAGCGAGGTTCTTCATCCGCCCATACCTGTTTCGGCACCTGTTACACCTCCCGTTTCTGAGCCGGTGTCTGTGGCGGTAACGGCAGCGGTCCCCGGAGCCATCCCGGCGAAGCCGGAGCGGGAAGCGGCGGCTGTTGCGAAACCGGAATCAGCTCCGGTTCGCGTTCGCGTGCCGGCTGACCATGCGCCCCGGCGGGAGCCGGTTGTACCGAGTGCGTTTGAGACTGCGGCGAAGGATGTGCTGCGCAGGATTCGCAACTGGATCGTGGTGGGTGAAGAGAATCTGCCGCAGGGCGTTTCGATGGAGTTTGCGGTGGCCAGTCAGTGGCTGCTGCGAATTGGGATTCTGATGCTTGTGATTGGCATGGGTTTCTTTGTGAAGTATTCGATCGACAACGGTTTGTTGTCACCGTTTGCGCGGGTGATGTTGTCGGGGTGTGTCGGGATGGCGATGCTGGGTGGTGGTTCTCGGCTGCCTGGGGGCCGTTATCAGTTGATTGGCCAGGGTTTTCTGGGTGGCGGCATAGCGACGTTGTATTTCAGCGTATTTGCCTCGCACGGTCTTTACAGGCTGGTGGATTTGCCGCTGGCATTTGGAATGATGGCCATGGTGACGCTGCTGTCCGGAGTGGTCACGCTGTTATTTGATTCGAAGCTCACGGCAGTGCTGGGGGTGCTTGGAGGTTATCTGACGCCGGTGATGCTGTCTTCTGGTGTGGTCAATTACCCGGGACTCAACACCTATCTGCTGGTACTTGGTTTGGGGATCCTTGGTGTATCCGCGTTTCGTCACTGGCCATTGCTGGGATATCTGGGCTTTTTCTGTCATTACGTACTGGTCCTGAGTTCTCTGAGCGGCTATCGGTTTGTGGACCATTTCTGGCAGGTTCAGCCGTTTCTTGTGGCATTTTTTGTGATGTTTTCAACGATGGTGTTTGTGCATCGGCTGCGAGAATCGACGCCGTCGAATCTGCTGGATGTGCTGATGTTGTTTCTGAATGCGGGGGTGTTTTTTGGCTTGAGTCGTCACCTGATCAGCGAGGCTTGCGGATTTCGGTGGACTGCGTCGGTGTCTCTGGGACTTGCTGCCTGGTATCTGGCCCATGTCAGCTGGGTGCTGCGTCGCCGCAATCCTGACCGTGGTCTGCTGACAGGGTTTCTGTCGCTGTCCGCGTTGTTTGTCGCGATCACGATGCCGATTCTGTTAAGCGATGAGTGGATTACGGTCAGCTGGGCATTGCAGGCTCTGGTGATGCTCTGGGCGGCAGGCCGTCTGCAAAGTCAGTTTCTGCGGCTTGTCTCTGGATGTCTGTATCTGATTGTGCTGTTCCGCTTTGGAATCATTGATCTGCGAAATCAGTTTGGCAGTGCGACGGCTGGCGGGCTTCTGTTCAGTGATTATCTGTGGGCACTGTCTGAGCGACTGGTGACGTTTGGAATACCGATTGGGTCTTTCGCAGCTGGTCAATGGCTGCTGAACCGTGATTTGCAGAAGTCTGAAGCGGACGCGGACTCGCATTCAATCGACGTGCCGACGCTGGTCCCGGCGAGGCAGTTCTTCGGTTTTGCCGCCGCGGGGTTTCTCGTGATGATGTTTTTCTATCTCACACTCGAATGGAATCGGACGATGGGAGGCCTGATTCCGGGTCTGCGGCTGCCGGGCATTACGATGATCTGGATTGCAATGGCATTCTGGGTGCTGCTGCAGGTTGGTCGCGGTTTTTCGGAAGTTGTGGTGATGCTGATCACGGTACTTCTGGGAGGTGTTTTTCTGAAGCTGTTTTTCTGGGATCTGGCTTCGTGGGGTGTGACCGGGGCACTGCGTTATGCTTCGCCATGGGATGCGGGAACGGCTTTGTTCCGGCTGCTGGACTTTGGAGTGATCATTGTGTTTCTGGCGTGGGCCGCACAGTTCCTTCGCGGCGCGACGGTGGGGATTCAGGATCGAGTGAAGGTTGCGAATTCAATGGCCCTGACAGCTCTCGGGACACTGTTCGTTTACTGCACACTGGAGGTGAACACTGTGCTTTATCAATACGTGCCCGGGCTGCGTGCCGGAGGAATTTCAATACTGTGGTCCGTCTTTGCACTGTCGCTGCTGTTGCGGGGTATTCAGACCGAACGCAGGCCACTGCGTTATCTGGGGCTGGGTCTGTTCGCAACGGTGGTGTTCAAGGTCTTCTTTTCTGACCTTGCCCATCTCGATGCCCTGTACCGGATTGTCGCCTTTTTGATTCTTGGGACGCTCGTGATCTGCGGTTCATTTCTGTATCTGCGGGCTCGACGTACATTTTCCACAGAGGAGCAGCGCTGATGATACGCAGACATACTTCGAGCATCCGGGTGGTTGGCCTGCTGGCGGTCCTGCTGGTGTTACCGACTGTCGGTCGCTGTCAGGATTCTTCGACAAAGACACTACCGACGGTTGCTCAATACCGCTGTCAGCGACCGCTGACCACTGAGCCCACAGATCAGCCTTCACTGGCGTCGCTGCGAATTGACGCAGCCATCTGGGAACAGACGCGGGAAGGGCTGCCGGATCTGCTGCTGTCCGATGAGGCGGGTCAACCGGTGGCGTTTCTGGTGCGACCGGTGCAGCAGACCGAACAGGTCAGGTCCGTGCGGCGCTGGATGGCAGAGAATCCTGAACTGCGTCCACGGGCTGATGGGTCGATGGAAATCGCCGTCAACCTGAAGGATGGTGATCCACAGCCGGAGGGCCTGGCTTTGTTTACACCACTGACGAATTTTGAACTTCGTCTGCGGGTCTATGCAGGTACCGACACAACCGGCCAGCTGCTTGTCGACGATGCCGTGCTCTACGACTACTCGCAGTTCATGAACGTCCGCCGCACGGATGTCAAATTCAACAGTGGCAGTTCCCGCAGCTTCTGCATTGTGATTGATCAGGAAGTTCCGGCCACGGAATCCACACTGAAGGAACTGACACGGACATTCGCCGGGGGTGCGGAAACACAGCGAACGGAGTCGGTGGTGCAGCAGCGACGACCGATTCGAATTGATGGGCTGGAGTATTTCACGGAGTCCGCGGTGCTTGAGCAGGCAGTGCAGGCTCTGGACAGCTGGGCGGTGGCAGGGCCAGAGATTCAGTTCAACGCGGAAACGCGTGAGACGTTCGTGAGTTTCACTGCCGGGCGACGACCGCTCTCTAAGATTACCCTGCAGACGTCCAGCCGCAATTTCAGTCGTACTGCGCATCTGGAATACCTGGTTCCGGGTAAACCGGATCGCTGGCAGACGCACCACAGCGGGGAGTTGCGTCAGATTCAGATCGGACGTGTTCAGGAAACGCAGTTGACCCTTGTTTTCCCGGCCGAGCGGCGTGAACAATGGCGGCTGCGAATCGAAAACAACGGCACCGCTTCACTGCAGGGGCTGGGACTGCAACTCACCGGGCCGGCGTCCGAGCTGGTCTGGCTGGCAGAACCCGACCGGCGGACGCTTCTGCTGTACGGCGACGACCGAGCCACCGCACCGCGGAACGATGTGGTTATTCTCGAAGAAGCACTCGCAAAAGGCGAGAAACCGCGTGCGGCGACGGCCGGACCCGTAGCATTTCGAACGGTCGTGGCCCCTGCAGAACCGATCAATTCTCGCGACATTATCAACCAGCCGTCACTATTGATTGGGTTGGCAATTCTGCTGACTGCCGCCATGGGTTGGGGATTGTACAGTGCGGCTTTGCGGCTGAAGGATCTTCCTGACGATCCGTCCCGGACCCCCTGAGTCGCAGCAATTTCCGGAACCCGGCAATTTCGAAGGCTCCTGTGATGTCCGCAGTCTGCTGTCAGGGTATTATCTTGCAGCCCGCAGTTGGCTCACCGCCCTGCGGCTCGCTCGTTTTGGTAATCACAGTTCAATCCGCTTTTGCCTGCTGTCTCTATGCAAACGATTCTGATTCAGTTCGATACGGATGCACAACCCAGTGTGTTTGACCGTGTGGTGGCCGTGGATGCGGGCGTCAACCACTTATTTTCCTACGCTGGTGTGACACCCCAAACCGTCACACCGCTGGTGCACGGCGCCATGTTTACTCGCGGTCCAGGCGACCTGAAGCACACAGCAATCTTCATCGGTGGCAGTTCCGCTGCTGCCGGTGAAGCCCTCTTAAAGCAGGTCCGCCAAACATTCTTCGGGCCGCTCAAAGTCTCCATCATGATGGACTCCAACGGCTGCAACACGACCGCTGCGGCTGCCGTCGCCAGTCTCAGAAAGCACACACCGCTCGCTGGTCAGCAGGCTGTGGTGCTGGGCGGAACCGGTCCCGTCGGCCAGCGCGCCGCTGAACTGCTGGCCCTGGAAAACGCCCAGGTCACTCTTGTCTCACGCAGCCTCGAACGGTCTGCTGCTGCCTGCGAAGCGATTCGTACGCGTCTGCCCGCCGCACACATTACTCCGGCCGCAGCCGAAACGCCCCAGCAGGCTGAATCGCTGTGCCAGGGGCGGCAGGTCATCATCGCGGCCGGTGCCGCGGGCGTTTGTTTCCTGCCGGACGGTGCGCTCGCACGCATTCCCGGTCTGCAGGCTGTTGCTGATCTCAATGCCGTTCCCCCCACGGGACTGGCAGACGTCAAACCCGGCGATAAAGCCGAAGTTCGGAACGGCGTCGTCTGCTACGGGGCGCTCGGAGTTGGCGGGCTGAAAATGAAAGTTCACCGCCGCGCTGTTGCTTCGCTCTTCGAATCCAGCGATCGCATCCTCGAAGCGGCTCAGATTTACGAACTCGCCAAAACCATCGCGGGAATAGTCTGAGGTCCTCAGTGCTCAGCTTTCTTCAGGCCGGACACGATCGCGAAGTGCTCATCACGGGCACCGGAGTTGTCTGTCCGCTGGGAATTGGCATCCAGTCTGCCTGGCAACGGCTCCTGTCCGGCCCATCTGCCTGCCGCCGACTGCTCCCGTACGAACTTCCCGACGGCATCCAGCTCGATGGCATCCCCGGACGGCGGCAATCCGGGGCACCCGTTGATCACCAGCTTCTCAGACGGCTCTGCCAGCGTCTGCCGGCTCTGCAGCGTTTACCTGATGATGTGCGTCCGGTGATTCTGGACGAACCTGTGCTCGCAATGACGGCAGTCGCGCTTGAAGAAGCCCTTCAGCAGTCCGGACTGCAGTTTCCGAGCGCTGCTCCTGAACGCACAGCGGTGTTGTTCGGTGGCAGCAAGGGAGGTTTGGCGACCGCGGAATACCTTGTGGGATCTTTGCGACAGAGCGGGGAGCAGCCGGACGGGGATGACAACTGGCCGTGGTCGCGATCAAATTTAGTGTCGGCATCAGGAATTGCCGTTCGCAAGGCTGTTTCCCGCGGCGTTGTCACTCGACAGGCCCGCGATGCCAGAGCATTTGCAGCGGCCTTTCAACATGCGTTCAGCACCGACGGTGCCGCACGGCTCGTTGCCCGGATTGTCAGGGCGGAGGGGCCTCGACTGTGTCCGGTCGCCGCGTGTGCGACGGGTCTGATTTCCATGCTTCAGGGGGCTGCGCTGATCCACGCGGGACTGTGTGATGTGTGCATCACCGGCAGTGCCGATGCCGCGCTGCGTCCCAGTGTGCTTGCGTCCTTCCACCGTCTGCAGGTGCTTTCGCGCGATGCTGATGCAGCAACAGCCTGTCGCCCATTTGATGTCGCTCGCGATGGCTTTGTGATTGGCGATGGTGCGGCCGTGCTGATTCTTGAGTCTCGTCAGCATGCTGATCGACGTGGAGCCCGGCCACTGGCGCAGGTGCTGGGCGGAGGCTGGCTTTCAGATCCGACTGGAATGACGCAGATGAATGAGTCTGGTCACAGCGTGTCCGAGCTGCTGCGGCGCTGCTGCCGCACCGCGGGCGTCTTTCCGGATGTGTTGTCACTGCACGGCACGGGCACCGAGACAAACGACCTTGTGGAGTCCCGCGGTGTTCTGCAGGCCCTCGGGGGCCGGTTGCCGGTGTGTTACGGCACCAAAGGCGCCACCGGCCACCTGCTCGGTGCTGCCGGCAGTGTGGAAACCGCTTTGCTGACAGCAGGCCTGGGTTCCAGCTGCCAGCCTGGCACGAGGAATCTGACTCAACCTGACCCGCGCTGCTCCATTCCGCTGGCCGTTCAGCCCGGCCCGGTTTCGGCAAACGCAGTCTGGGGCAAGCTGTCTCTGGGATTCGGGGGCCACGTCGCCTGTGGCCTCTTTTCGGCTCCTCGCGACTGAGGTCGCAGGGAATCTGGGGCCGGGACTGAACAAGAGATCCATGGCATTCGTTTGACCTGATGGTTGCGGATGACTAGGCTGGTGTCGTGTTCGTCATCAACACGTTTAACAGCAGCCCCTGTCTATGGCCTCCACAAAAGTACTCAGCATCGGACAATGTCGCCCGGACAGTGCGGCGATACAGTATTATCTGCAGTCCACATTTGGATCTGTGGTGATCACGGCCGACACTGCGGATGCGGCAATGCGACTGCTGCAGGATCAAAGATTTGATCTGGTGCTGATCAATCGCATTCTGGATGCGGACTACAGTTCGGGAATGGACATTTTAAAAAGCATCCGATTGAACGAAGCGTGGGACACGCTCCCGGTGATGCTGGTGAGCAACTATCCGGAATGGCAGCAGGCAGCCATCGCGGCCGGAGCTCTCCCGGGTTTCGGCAAGGCGCAACTGAACCGAGCAGAAACGCGAGAGAAGCTGTCGGCGGTGCTGGGCGGATAGGTGCGTTTTCGCGATGTCTGCCGAGAATAAGGATCGTCAGCAGACGGGTGACTTCAGCGTTCGCTGACACAGCCTGCGCAGGTCGGGATGGTATCCAGTTTCCATGTTGTATCGCAAGTCTTAGTGCCGTTGCTTGCCACATAGCAGTATCGATACTCACAGCGTTCAATAGTGGCCCCGGAGCTTGTGACATACTTCACACATCGTCGCTCTTTGTAAACATTTGCGGTTGCAAAGTTACCTTGAGAATCAGATTCGGCGAAGAAATCCGCCGGGTCCGGAATTTCCGGGATGGCAGTCTGAGCATCAAGACCGTCCGCCAGGCTAGCGAAGTTGGATACCCGGAAGCGACGTCCCGAATCAGTCTCGTTGAGAAGTTCAAAGGAACCCCGCAGCTGCAGCGCTGCAAATGGTGTTGCTGCGAGTCCGGGAGAAGTTAATTCGAACTGCTCACCTGACAGGATGCTCTGAAGGAAGTCGGCACCTGCAAGAAAATCGGGGCCCTTGAAGGTGATGACGGCCGAAACACTGTTGACGTAGATTTCAGTATTATTTTCTTTGTCAGGATCCGTCGTCTGATTGCGCAGCGAAAAGCGACAAGTCCAGAGACTTTTGCTTCTACGCTGGATGACAGACAGCACTTCGAATGAGAATTGAGGTCCATCAGGGATCATCAACGACTGGAGGTATTCCTGACGTTCCTTTTCGGTAATGATTCCGGCAATTTGATCAACTCCACAGGAACACTTTGACATGCGCAACACTCCAAAAGAAAAACAGGGAAAGCCGCTGGCACAACACCAGCTTAAACTGAGCAGCGCAGGGGAAGTCTTTAAAGTGGCGGTCAGAGCAGCGATTGAATGTGACGACCGCTAATCTGCTTTACGAACGACTCGGAACCCGATGTTATCTTTTGGCTCCGGCGGGGCATCGTAGGTTCCAGTGGGATCGATACTTAGCAGTGCAGAAGAACCAAAATCGCCGTCGTAGTAAACGAGTTCCGGGTGACGGTTTCCATTAACACGCTCAAGGAGAATTAACTCCTTCACGTTACCTGTCACATCAAAGAAGCCCAGCGAATCCGGGCGAAGTGATGCGACGTCTTTCGGTTGCCCTTCACCTGGAGCGAGAATATCGCCACCTTTGGTATTTCCATATTGAGGGATCTCTTCCCGGCGGACATCTGCAGAAAGGTAATCACCGGGAATATTGCGAACAGGATCTCTGCGGAAGGCCATGCCTCGACCAGCCAGTACGGCGTACTCGGAACTTGTTGGCAGGCGGTAACCGGAAGAATCGGGCAGTACAACCCAGGCAGGTACTTCACCGATCCTGGCAGGCACTTCTTTACCAACCTTGGAAAACACTTCGGTCCTGCGTGAATTTTGGCTGAGCAGATTACAGAACCTGAACATGTCCTCGTGTGACAGCATAACGGCAGGCAGGTCCAGTCCAGAGTTTGGCACTGGAGTGAACTCTGGATCCTGTTTCATGTGCCTCACAGCAACTTCGGTGGCACTGACGAATATTCGCCTCGCTGGCTGATCGGTTTTTGACAGGTGGTCTGGAGGGATGGTGAGTCGAATCAGGAACAGATCATTTTCAATAATCCAATCCTCTCCCCGCTCTGTCGCTCCCTGCTTCTGAGTTGGGAGAGTGATTCGCCATTTCCTTGCAAGGTGCCATGCCGGACTTGCAACTTTTGCGAGTGGGTGCGGGTAGACGGATTTCACGAGGTCGGCAAAGATGGGTGCAGGAGTCTGCTGGTCGTAAAGGGCTGCGAGAATTCCATTCAGGACTTCTGGGCAGGAGTGGAGTATTTCGGGGTTGAGGGATTTCTGAAAGGGACTTGAAGACAGCCAGCCTGCCAGGAGTCGCACAAAAAGCACTCGCGCGGAGTGATCTTCGTTGAACTTCAGCAGTGCGTCGTTGGCAACTGTGGGTTGTTGAAGGCACAGGAAGAGCAGGGCGTAATTTGCGCAGAGAATTGCCCGACGTTCAAGATTTTCAATCTGCACAATCTGCTCAAGCTGCCGCACAGCAATTGGCAGCAGCTTTTCGCGACTACTGGTGAGAACATTTGCAATTTCGTCACGAGTGCGAGGCGGGCTTTGATCGAGTGTGCTGATGATGGCGGATAAATGTGTGTCAAGCCGGGGATCCTCTGCGGGCAACCGCAAGATCATGGCGAGGCGAAGCGGCAGAGTGGACCAAAAGTCAGAGTTTTCGGCAACCACTGTCCCTGGTGAATCCATTCCGCCACGTTGTCTGAACTCAGCCTCGATCCAGCGATTGACCCATGGGTCCAGATACCAGGGCGCTTCAGCGATCTCCTGAATGGACGACAATGAATCAAAGGAACTGATCTGAGACCGATTGGAAACGAAGCTGCCGGTGATCCAGACAGGTATGATGCTGGTAAGCAGGCTGATGGAGAGTAGATTTTTGAGGATACTTCGCAGTGACATTTGGAGGAAATCGGCGTGTTTTTGCCGTTGTGCGTGAGGTACGAAGCGAAGGGTTTCGATGAATTCAAAGACGCTCAGCAGGTATCTGCTCTCGCCCGTTCTCCCGTAGGACGTGCTGCGAGACCGCAGGCGGTCCTCACTTTCTGTCAGAATGCTGCTTCTCAGCCAGTTCCTGATCGGGCTGATCCAGACTTCGTGCGCCAGTTGCCAGCAGGATTGCTCACTGGCATCAGCCGCTTCCCTGGTTTGCAGGATCAAGCCGTGACTGCATAAGTGATTGAGTACTCTGCGCAGTTCAGGGTCTGCCGGTTTTCGTCCACATGCTTCGCTGATTTGTGATTCAAAGGCTGGAGCGGGCCTGAGTTCTTCGGTGGCTTCGGGCGGAACGAATTCCCTGAGGATTTGAGAGAACAGCGGTGTCGAGCGTGTGGCCGGGAGATCTGCGTTTCCGAAGATGTCTTCAAGATGACTTTGGGCCACATCGGCAAAGCTGGCCTTTTGCAGCAACTGTTTCGGCGAATCCGAATGGCGGGCGAGAAAACGAGCGACGATGATGATCCACGCGGGGAGCACACAATTACTGTCGATGTCTGCCAGCAGGCGAGCGGCGTGTTCCAGCACCTCGCGGCGTTCGTCGTCATTTTGCCAGACAAGGTTCGGCACTGCAGTATCGAGGATGTGCTCAAGCACCTTTCCGGCCTGCGCGCCGGTGAGAGGTTCGAGTCGGAATCCGTTGTCATTGTGCCTTCTTGGTGATCCGCAGGCATCCATGAAATCCTCGGCCTGTTCGATGAATTCGCGGCGAAAGATCAGGAGGACCTGCAGATTGGTTCCATTTGCGTGTTTGAAGGCCCTTCGAAGTTCGGTGGTGGCCGACCGCCCATGAAGACTGAGCCACTGCTCAAACTGATCGATCACGATCAGCACTTTGGGCAGTCGTCTCCGCTGCTGTCCGGGCTGTTGTGGCTCTGACACGGAGTCACCTGCAACGACGGAAAGGAGATCATCGAGGCTGGTCCGAGTTGCAGAATCGGAGGGGGGAACAGAGATGTGAAAATTCAGTTTTTTCCGCAGTAGTTCTGCGGTGAGTTCGAGCTGCTTCGAAGAGTTTCTTTCTTCGGCGTTGGCGAACACGACAGTGACGTCGCTGCGTGGATCTTTTTCTCGCAGCCGGGGCATGAGACCGGCATGAAACCAACTTGACTTTCCAGCGCCGCTGGGGGCAGAAAGTGCGAGGATAGCCGGCGTGTCGCCTGTGGACTGCGGATCGTCGCGGGGAAGAATTCGCTGAAGAACAACATCAATCTGTTCACTCAGCCTGGTGCCAACCGCAGCCTTCAGCAGGCTGCGGTAGAAACCATCGGCCTCTCCAGTGATTGGTTGCAGACTCAGGATTCCCGGGGGGGTGAAAATTTCCTGCTTTTGTCCGAGCTGCCGTAGAGCCTGCAGAAGTTGGGCTGCGCTGGAGTAGCGGTAACGAGGGTCAGGCTCAACGCATTTCAGACAAAGATCGTCCAGTTTCTGCGAAAGCTCTGGTCGATAGCTGCGGAGGGATTCCGGAGAACGATCCCACAGCCTTGCGTAGACCTCCCGCAGATTGCGCCAATCTTTTTCACCATCAAACCAGAAGGGGTCACGGGATGTCAACAGCCGATAGAGAATCATGCCGATGCTGAACAGATCGCTGCGGGCGCTGGGAGGACAGGAGTAACAGTCCTTTCCAAACTGTTCCGGCGGCATGTACTTTGCTGTGCCACGAGGACCAGAACTGAGGGAATTCGATTCGCGCACCGCTGACAAACCGAAATCAGCCAGCAATGGAACCACGCTGCCATCGGTCACCGAATGTTCAATGAGAATATTCTCGGGTTTCAGGTCGAGGTGCAGTATGCCCCGCTGATGGACGTGCGCGAGGGTCTCCACGATGGCGCTCACCAGACGCACGGCCTCCGCTTCGTTAAGCTTTCCGCCGCGTTCAGCGAGGTACTGTTTCAGATTTCCACCGGCGATGAGTTTCATCACCAGTACCAAACGACCATCCGCCGTTTCAGAATGGTCCAGCAATCTCACAACTCCGGGGTGTTTCAGCTTCTCAAGAATGTCTTTCTCTGGTGGCCTGTGCCGCCCCGTGAAGACTTTGATTACCACTAATTCACCAGGATTCGCTGGCTTTTGGGAAGTTGCAACGAAGACCTCTGCCTGGCCACTTTTGTTACCCAGCCTCTCTTTAATTTCGTAGCCCGGCACCTCCGGCCAACGTTCATACTGCGTCTCACCAACTCCGGACCTGTCACCGAGCAAAGTTTTTTTATCCAGCTGATCGCGATGCTCGTCAAACAGATCCTCAATCACATTCCGATACTGTGGAAAACGCCTGATGTACCCAGCCATTCCATCGGGATCGATCGTCCCCGGTATCCTGCGGTCCCATTCAATGTCTGTCTCGATCAGTTCCGCAAGTACCTCGCCCCAGTGTTCAGCCGGGACACGCTGCAGTGCCATCTCTATGGAGATGCGATTGCCAACCTGAATTCTGTCTTCATAGGCTTCGACGACGTCGTTTGTTTTGAAGACATTCCAGGACGACTGGCTGCCAGAGTTGTCAGTTCTGCTCGCCATG
>Ga0172373_10003690_pt1 | contig 22114 bp, 15 predicted proteins | sample Lak10m_2_FD_114546 | JGI IMG/M metagenome (GOLD analysis project Ga0172373, IMG submission 114546) | Freshwater microbial communities from Kabuno Bay, South-Kivu, Congo - kab_092012_10m | ecosystem: Environmental > Aquatic > Freshwater > Lake | place: Democratic Republic of the Congo...
CAAGGATATCGTCCCCAGCCTTCCCAAGGGGGTGGAAATCGTCACCACCTACGACCGCTCCGACCTGATCGAGCGCTCCATCGATACGCTGAAGGAAGAGATCATCAAACTGTCGATCGCGGTAAGCGTGGTCTGCATCGTCTTTCTCTTCCATCTGCCAAGCGCCCTCGTGGTGATTCTGACTCTACCCTTGGCCATCCTGATCTCCTTCATCTGCATGTTTTATCTGGGAGTGACCTCCAACGTGATGAGCCTGAGCGGCATAGCGATCGCGATCGGCGCAATGGTCGACGCCTCCATCATCATGGTGGAAAACGCCCACAAAAAACTGGAAGAGTGGGAGGAGGCGGGCAGACCCGGAAACCGTACGGAGGTGATCATCGAGGCGGCCAAGGAGGTCGGCCCTTCGCTGTTCTTCGCGCTTCTCGTGATCAGCGTGGGCTTCCTTCCCGTCTTCACACTGCAGGCACAGGCGGGCAGGCTCTTCAAACCGCTCGCTTATACGAAGACCTTTGCCATGCTCTTCTCCTCCTTCCTGGCCGTTACACTGACCCCCGTGTTGATGACCCTCTTTGTCCGGGGCAAGATAAGACATGAGGACAAAAACCCAATCAGCATCATCCTCCGCAGACTCTACGAGCCGTTGGCAGCCTTATCGCTGCGGTTCCAGAAAAGCGTGATCATTATCGCCGTGATTGTCATGGCCATAACCACTTACCCTTTCATGAAACTGGGATCGGAGTTCATGCCGCCGCTTTATGAAGGAACGCTTTTCTACATGCCGGTTACAGTTCCCGCGGCGGGAATCACCGAGGTCTCCAAGCTATTGCAACTGCAGGACCGGTTATTGAAGAAATTCCCTGAGGTGGCCCAGGTGTTCGGCAAGGGCGGACGGGCCGAAACGGCCACCGACCCGGCGCCGCTCGAGATGTTCGAGACGGTCATCAATCTGAAACCGGAGGCCCAGTGGCGTCCAGGCATGACTGTGGAAACCCTGAAAAGCGAGATGAACAACGCCCTCACCATTCCGGGAGTAGCCAACTCCTTTACGATGCCGATCAAGGCGCGGACAGACATGCTCTCCACCGGCATCCGGACGCCGGTGGGGATCAAGGTACTGGGCCCTAATATCGATGAACTGGAGAGGATCGGGAAGGAAATCGAAAATGCGGTCAAGGATATTCCGGGAACCCGCAGCGCCTACGCCGAGAGGGTCACCACCGGCTATTTCCTCGATTTCAACATCAAGCGCGAAGAAATTGCCCGTTACGGGCTGAGCGTGGATGATGTGCAGGAAATCATTCAGACTGCCGTAGGAGGTATGAACCTGACAACAACGGTGGAGGGTCGCCAGCGCTATCCCGTCAATGTCCGGTATGCGCGGGAACTGAGAAATAATCCGGAAAAACTCAAGCGGGTGCTGGTACCGGTAAGGATGGGCGCTCCGTCTTCCGGCGGGAGTATGGGAACGGGGGTATTGCCCACTGTCGGCAGCGCTCCACCCCTTCTCCAGGTGCCACTCGGGGAACTGGCAGACATCCGGATACTCAAGGGGCCGACGGGCATCAAAAGTGAAGAGGGACTCCTGGCGCTTTATGTCTATGTAGATTTTTCCGGCCGGGACGTAGGCGGATACGTGGACGATGCGAAGAAAAAGGTCGCCTCCCTGAAAATCCCGGACGGCTACCGGCTGGAATGGAGCGGCGAATACGAGTACCTGGTGAAAACGCACGAACGGCTGAAAATGGTTGTGCCGCTGACGGCCCTGATCATTTTCATCCTGATCTTTCTGAACACCAGAAGCATCACAAAAACGATGATCGTTCTGCTGGCCGTCCCCTTTTCGCTGGTTGGATCGTTCTGGTTGCTCTACATTCTCGATTACAACATGAGCATCGCCGTCTGGGTCGGCATCATCGCGCTTGCGGGACTCGACGCGGAAACGGGCGTCGTGATGCTGCTCTACCTCGATCTTGCCCATGAGAAGTGGCACAGGGAAGGTAAATTAAACAGCCTGCAGGATCTCCGGGAATCGGTCATGTACGGCGCCGTGAAGCGCATCCGGCCCAAGATGATGACGGTCAGCGTCATCCTGGCCGGCCTGATTCCCATCATGTTCAGTCACGGCACAGGCGCCGATGTGATGAAACGGATCGCCGCGCCGATGGTCGGCGGCGTGTTCACCTCCACCATCCTTGAACTGGTGATCTACCCAGCCATTTACATGATCTGGCGCGGCAGGGAGTTCAGGAAAAAACAGATCTGACTTTGGTCAAACGTTATCTGTCGCCAAGCCCCACGTTCGCGGACTTTGACCGGGATATAACAGATTTTTCTGCAAGACATATATGCCGACTTTTCAGGCAGAACGGAGGAGAAAGAAACGACCGGCCGCGGCGCCTTGCAGCAAAACAGCAGACAGAATTTCATCACCTCGCTCATCATCGCTTTGGCCTGGAGCGAATTGTCGGCCTTCTGCTTGGTCATGGAGGACATCTCTTCGAGAAAAAGAGAAGAACTGGCGCCAGTTCTTCTGTCCATTCGGACTAAACGGCCGACTCATTGAGCATTGAGTTTAGCCGGCATTCTCGAAGTGGGGTTCTCCGCCTCGGCCCTGGCCTCGGTTGACTTGACCCCCACGAGCGGGGCGATAAGCACCGAAAATCTATGCACTTCATGTAGATGGAGGACGTCCTGGAAATGATAATCCGCGGGACCGCTCTCCCGCCGCCTGCCCCCCGCACCGCATAATAAAGACAGCTATACCCCATTTCTCGCTACAAGAGGATCAGCGAGAATTGATAGTCCATCGCCTGTAACGCTCATTCGAGAGCTTTTAAAAGCTGCTGAATTTGTCATTTCGACCGGAGGGGAAAATCTGTAACCATCAGCAAGTAAGAGGAATTTTCGTCGCCAAGGCTCCTCGAAATGACAAAATTCAAAGCTCTCCCTTCCACAGCCCAGCCTTTGAAGGGATATTGCCCCGTCGCTGCGAAGTATAACGAGCGCTCGCTCTATAAATTTGTTGACACCTTTTAGATGCCGTAGTAAAAGTGCCGCCATGGGAACTATCTACATGATCCGCCACGGACAGGCATCCTTTGGAAGCGATGATTACGACCGTCTTTCGCAAAAGGGGATAGTGCAGTCCCGGGTGCTGGCCGAACACCTTTCGACAGTCGGCATCTTGGCCGATGTTGTTTATTCGGGAGAGATGAAACGTCAGATAGACACAGCTCAAAAGACGTTGGAAATGTATGAAAATACCGTTCACGCCCCCCGGAGCCTTCGGCAGGATCCCGCCTTTAACGAGTACGGCTCTCAGGAAATCCTGCTGTCGTTTGCCAGGGAAGTTGTCGGCAGGGAGCCCTCTTTAAACGATCATTTCTCTCTGCCCTATTCGGACAAAAAGAAATTTCAGGAATTATTTGAAAAAATTTTATCCGGCTGGGCAAACGGAAAATACAGGAAGGAAGGTCTGCCCACCTGGGAGGAATTTTCCGGGAGAGTCTGGAGCGGAATAGAGAGAATCATCAAAGACAACCCCGCGGGCAAAACAGTCCTTATATTCACCTCGGGCGGGCCTATTTCCGCGGCCCTCCAGAGGGCGCTCGGCCTGAACAACGAAGAGACGATCCGTCTCGGCTGGCAGATAGCAAACGCCTCGCTTACCAGGTTTCTTTACAAGGATGATCGTTTTTCCCTGGCAGCATTCAACGAAACGGCGCACCTGGCGCCGCGCAGGGGACAGGAACTCGTCACATACAGATAACGGCATCTGTTTTACAATGTATCAAGGAGGCAATGATGGATTTTTCGCTATCGGACAAGATGCAGGCGATCACCGGGATGATCCGGGAATTTGTCGACAGGGAATTGATCCCGCTGGAGGCGGAGTATTTAAGGAAAAACTTCCAGGAGATGCTCCCCGTCCTCGCAGAAAAACGGGCGATGGTCAAGCGGATGGAGCTCTGGGCCCCCAACCAGCCTCGGGAATACGGCGGCATGGGGCTAAACCTGCTGGAGCACGGGCTTGTTTCCGAAGAACTCGGCCGGACGCCGATTGGTCACTATGTGTTCGGCTGCCAGGCCCCCGACGCGGGCAACATTGAAATACTCTATAAATACGGCAGCGAGACGCAAAAGGACCAATGGCTGAAACCCCTCGTCGCGGGTCAAATCCGGAGCTGTTTTTCGATGACGGAGGTTAATCTCGCCGGCTCCAATCCCGTCATGATGGATACGACCGCAGTGAAGGACGGCGACGACTATGTCATAAACGGGCAGAAATGGTACACCTCATCCGCAGACGGTTCGGCCTTCGCCATCGTCATGGCGGTGACCAATCCTGATGCCCTGCCGCACCTGCGGGCCAGTATGATTATCGTTCCGACGAATACCCCGGGCTTTAATCTGGTGCGCAACATCCCCGTTATGGGACACGCGGGTGACGATTATTTTAGCCATGCGGAGATACTCTATCAGTCCTGCCGCGTGCCGCAGAAAAATCTGCTCGGTCCCGAGGGGATGGGCTTCGTAATCGCCCAGGAACGCCTCGGCCCGGGCCGCATCCACCACTGCATGCGCTGGCTCGGGGTTTGCGGCCGCGCCTTCGATCTGATGTGCAAAAGGGCATCGGAACGGATTATCACCCCCAACGGAAAAACGCTCGCCTCCCAACAGATCATCCAGGCGTGGATCGCCGAGTGCGCCGCCGAGATTCAGGGGGCGCGGCTGATGACGCTGAATGCAGCGTGGAAAATCGACAATCTGGGGGTAAAAGAGGCCCGCGAAGATATCTCGCTGATCAAGTTCCATGTGGCCGGAGTGATGCAAAAGATTGTCGATCGCGCCCTGCAGGTGCATGGCGGTCTGGGCATGACCGACGATGTCATCATCCCGTTTTTCTACCGTCATGAACGGGCCGCCCGCATCTATGACGGCGCAGATGAGGTGCACAAGCTGTCCTGCGCCCGCCGGATATTGAAGGAATACGCCGGTAAAACCGTTAAATAGGGAACCCCCGATGAAGGGTTTTGAGACATTCAAAAATTCGGCGAATCTTTCCAGCGAGCAGATCTGCATCGATTTTCTCAGCGCGAACAGGGAGCGGATCCGGATAAAGAAAGATGAAACCGCCGTCCGCAATCTTGTCAGGATTTTTGATTCGACGCTTTTAATCAGCAGCCGCAAGGGCTTTCAGGCAATGAGCGTCCGCGATCTGGCACAGGAGGCGAACCTCAGCATGGGGGCGCTCTATTCGTACTTCAAAAGCAAGGAAGAACTGCTTGAGATGATCCGCAGCCTGGGCAGCCGGCTTATGAATACAGCACTCTCCGGCGAAATAAAGCAGGATTCCCCCCCCGCGGAAAGGCTGATTCAGGCAATCGAAGCCCACCTGTACATAAGCGAAATCATGAAGCCCTGGTTTTATTTCAATTACATGGAGACCAAAAACCTCCGGCGGGAGGAGCAGAAAAAGGCCATCGAGATGGAGCTCTCCACCGAAGGCCTTTTTGTAGAGATCATCAATGACGGGGTAGCGACAGGCTGTTTCCGGCCTGTTGATTCAACCCTGACCGCAGCGGTTTTAAAGGCGATGCTTCAGGATTGGTATCTGAAACCATGGAAGTACCAGAAACGCGCCGTCTTGGTGGAAGATTACGCCCTTTTTCTTATCGAGATGATGGATCATTTCCTGAAAAAACCGTAGCGCAGCCCCTCGTGGCTGCCCCAATGGGCACAAACATGACTAAGGGCAGAAGATAACAAAAATCTGCATACATTTTCACCTAAAAATGTACATTAATTTATTGAAAGCATTGCCTTCATCCCCCCCGGTAAGGAGAAGGCAAGGGTGTAAATGGGGCCGGGTGGGGGTGGGATCGCCCTGCAATTTTCATCCTCACTTTGTGATGGCAGGTCGTCAGGGGAGTTTCATACACGGTTGAAGGAGGGCTACAATGGATGTCGCGGATGAGACACGCCCGATTCGCGAGGGCGAAGGGTTTGATGTAGTAAGGGTGGAGCAGTTTCTCAAGGACAGTATCCCGCAATTAACCGGCGCTTTGACCGTCTCCCAATTCCCCGGCGGGCACTCCAATCTTACCTACCTGATCCGGGTAGGCGGGCGCGAGCTGGTCTTCCGCAGACCGCCGCTTGGCCGCAAGGCAAAAACGGCCCATGACATGGGGCGGGAATTCCGGATGCTCCAGGCGCTCCGCCCGGTGTTCCCCTATTGCCCCGAACCTCTTGCCTATACGGATGACGAGACGATCATCGGCTGCCCCTTTTACGTCATGGAGCGGATAAAGGGACTGATCATCCGCAAAGATTTGCCGAAATCGCTCCTGCTCAAACCGGCGGAAGCGGCTCTGCTTTGTGAAAAACTGGTCGACGTCTTTGTCGAGCTGCACCAAATCGATTACAGAAAGATCGGCCTGGAAGGTTTGGGCAAGCCGGCGGGGTATGTCAAAAGACAGGTTGGAGGGTGGTCGGAGCGCTATCGCACGGCCAGGACCCCCGATGCCCCCGATTTTGAAGAAATAATGACCTGGCTCTACGAAAAGATGCCGCCGGAGAGCCCTCATGTTTCAGTCATCCACAACGACTACCGTTTCGACAACGTGGTTTTGCACCCGGATGATCCCTTTCGGATAATCGGCGTCCTCGACTGGGAAATGGCGACGATCGGCGATCCGCTGATGGACCTCGGCGGGGCGCTGGCCTACTGGACCGATCGCGACGACCCGTCCGCTATGCAGGCCATCCGAATGATTCCGACACACCTGCCCGGCATGTTTACGCGACAGGAATTTATAAAACACTACTCGCAGAAGATGGGAATTCCCGTGGAGAAAGGCGATTTCTACTACTGTTTCGGGATGTTCCGGCTGGCCGGAATCGCCCAGCAGATATACTGGCGCTTTTACCACGGCCAGACCAAAGATGAGCGTTTTGGGCTGATGATCGTCGCAGTTCAGGTTCTTGAGGCGGCGTGCAGGCGGCTGATCGAGAAATCGTCCCTGTAAATGGGGCCGGATTTTGCGGCAGATGAGTTAGCGAAAAAACTCAACAAAAGGAGGAGATGATGGATCTGTTCAATCTGAAAGGAAAAACGGCATTGGTAACCGGCGCCAGTCGCGGCATCGGCGAGGCCATCGCCAGAATGCTCGCCGCCCACGGGGCCCGGGTAATTCTGGTCAGCAGAAGACCTGAAAACCTCCAGCGCGTGGAGGAGGAAATCAAAAAAGCGGGCGGCGAAGTCGATTCGATAGTCTGCAATATGGGGAACATTGAGCAGATTCTGGCATTGTTTGCGGAGGTCGAAAAACGCTGCCCGCAGCTCGACATTCTTGTGAACAACGCCGGCGCCAACCCGTCTTTCGGGGAGGCTTTGAACATCGATGAAAAGGCATGGGATAAAACCTTTGATGTCAACCTGAAGGGACCCTTCTTTGCCTGCCAGTGCGCCGCCCGACTGATGAAGAAAGCAGGCGGGGGGGCTATTGTCAATGTCGCCTCAGTAAACGGCGTCCGCCCGGCGCTTTTTCAGGGAGTTTACTCGATTACCAAGGCCGGGGTTATCTCCATGACGAAGGTCTATGCCCGGGAGCTCGCCCCGGACCACATCCGAGTAAACGCCCTGCTACCGGGACTTACCGACACGAAATTTGCCGCCGCACTGACCCAAAGCGAGGAAATCATGAAGGTTGTCCTTCCCATGATTCCGCTGGGACGTATAGCGAAACCGGCAGAGATGGCCGGGGCAGTGCTGTATCTCGTCTCCGATGCGGCATCCTACGCAACGGGAATGTGCCTGACGGTTGACGGCGGCATGCTGGCATAGGAGCACAAAAATGCCTCCGGCAAAACGGGGCGCCCTGTTTTGCCGGAGGCAATGACATGCTGGTTTATATTTATCTGTCTATTTTTCCTTGCTCTCTTCAACCGCCGGGGCAGGCTTGACGCTGTCCGGCAGCGGCTCGATTCCGTACTTCCATTTCAGAAACTGCTCGCCCGTCGTTGGATAGAGGGCGTAGGTAAGCAAATCCTCATCATTTTTTGCAAGCTCTCCGATCTTCACCTTGGCGTCTGCCAGTTCCGGCTCTATGTAATCGGCGGGACGACCGGTAATCGGCGTCTGCCCGCGCTTGTTGCGCTTCAAGACAATCGCCTGCACCTCAGGGTTGATCGGAGTCGGCGTTTTTCCATACAGGCCGTAAACCAGGTCCCGGAACTGGTTGTTCACCATCTTGTAACGGCCGGCGACCACATTCATCACCGCCTGAACGCCGACTATCTGGGAGGTCGGAGTAACCAGGGGCGGAGTGCCGGCCTCGGTTCTTGTCCGCGGGATCTCGGCGTGCACCTCGGCGAGGCGATCGAGGGCGTTCATCTCCCGGAGCTGGCTGACCAGATTGGAGATCATGCCGCCGGGAATCTGGTGTTCCAGAACACCCGCGTCGATCAGCGAAAGCTTGTTCGCAGCCAGATTTTGCTTGTACTTGGGGGCAATCTTCTCGAGGTGCTCGCCCATGCTGATGAGTCTATGCAGATCCATGCCGGTGTCCCGTTTCGTCCCCTGCAAAGCTACCGCCAAAGGTTCGATGGCCGGCATCGACGTGCGCAGCGCAAAAGGGGCCAGGCAGGTGTCGACGATATCGACGCCTGCCTCGATTGCCTTGATGTAGGCCATCGACGCCATTCCACTCGTGTAGTGGGTATGCAGGTGCAGAGGAACCTTGATGACCTTTTTCATTTCCGTAATCAGATCGTAGATATCGTAGGGCGAGATGATCCCGGCCATGTCCTTGATGCAGACACTGTCCGCCCCCATCGCCTCCAGTTTTTTGGCGAGATTGACGTAGTACTCCATGTTGAACACCGGTCCGCCCAAATGACGTTCCGTCAGGGAATAGGAAATTGCCCCCTCGAAATGCTTACCGTTCGCCTTGATCCGCTCGACCACCGTCTCAAAATTGCGCAGGTCGTTAAGCGCGTCAAAAACTCGAAACACATCTATTCCCACCTCGCAGGCCTTGTCGACGAAGAGGCGGGCCACGTCGTCGGCATAATTACGGTAACCGACGAGATTCTGTCCCCGCAGAAGCATCGAAAACGGAGTTTTTTTCATATATTTTTTGAGAATTTTCGGCCGCTCCCACGGATCTTCGCCGAGAAACCGGTGCATAGTATCGAATGTGGCCCCGCCCCAAACCTCCATAGCCCAGAAACCGGTCTCATCCATCTGTTCGGCAATGGGCAACATGTCTTCCGTCCGCATCCGCGTGGCATAGATGGACTGGTGCCCATCACGAAAGGTATTGTCCTGTATCTTCACAGGATTAACAGGTCCATCCTTCATGATATCAATCATCTCTCTTCTCCTTTATCCTCATTTTTATAAAAACGAGATCATCCGCAATCCCGAGTATGTTTAGCAGAAGTACACCCCAATTACAACTTGTAACAATGGAACGCCCGACCGTCCTCACCCCCCTTTGCCGAATACGTCGGCGTAGATTGCATCAAATTCATCCTTGCCCCCGGCAAGCAAAAGGGCAAGCGGCATCGCCTCTTTGCCGAGGTTTGTTATTTTTGACGCGGTCTGGCGAATATCCCACTGGGCGTGGCGATCAGCACGAACGCGGGCAATATGATAAAGCTCCCGGACATTCGCAGTCATGATAACCCGCCGGCGGTGGGCGTTTGTCAGCAGATAAGCGGCCGCCGCCGGGGCATTTTCCGCTATCCTCCGGGCGGACTTTTCCGCTTCGAGGCAGATACTCCGAAAGGCTGTTTCCATGCCGATTGCCGTCACTGCCGGAGGAATCGTCACCCCGAGCGCCGGGTTATATCCCTGGACGGAGAGAGTTGCCATCCGGTGACGCTTCAACTGGGCATAGCAGGAAGCGCTGACAACGAGTTCGAATGTCAAAGACGCATGTTCGAACTCCCTGGGCGCGGCGTCATGAGCCCTCATTTCGCGGAGGGCCGTCTTAAAGAAATTTTCCTTTTCACCTGGGGTCAGCTGCCCGAATATCTCCGAACATTCCGCAAACGAGCGGTGGGAAGCGCCCGCCAGAAGCGCCGCGGCAATCTTTGCTTCACCCCGGGGGTCAAAAGAAAGCAGCCGGACATCGCTTTTCGTTTCACCGGCTTCCTCCGGGGTTACATAATCGAACATTTTGCCGGCCAGCCTCGAAGTATCCGCGTGCGATTCCCCCACCCTTGTCCTGTCGTAGGGAGTGGGATGCGTGTAACGGACAAGCGACGGGGCGATGCCGCTTACCGCTTCATAGAGCTCGCGGCTGAACCTTCTCGCCTCGGCAAGGGGCGAAGCGGCGAGGCGGCGAATCATCAGCTCGGCATTCCGGGCGTTGATCGTCATTCCCAGTTGCGCCTCGGTCGCAAGTGCAAGACAGTAGCGGGCATCCTCCTTTGCCCATCCTTCGAGCAAAGAGGAGTTCCCCGGGTCATGGGATAACTCTTTATTCTTTTCAAAAACATAGGGCCTGAGCAGCCCGTATAGTTCGTGGTAAAAGGCATTCTGTCGGCGGATGACATCGACAAACATCTCTTCCAAACCGGCGTCGCGCACCTCCTCCGGGATGACAAAATCGTCGGCAAGCAGCACATAGCGCTGCGACTTTTCCGTGTAGGAGGCAAGCCGCGATCTCTCGATTTCCTCGACAAGCAGGCGCGATACACCGATAATGTCGATGTTGAAGACGGCGTGTTCGGCGATGGAGCTGTGTCCCATCTCGAAAACGATATTTTTATTGGAGAGACGTGCCTTTTCCACCTCGCCCCGCGCAAGCGTCCGCAGCTCGTTCACCGGCGCCGGATTGCGGCTGATCCGCGCGTAGGCTGCGGCAATCGTCTCGGGGGTCAGATCCTGGCGCTCCGGTTGCAAATCCCGAAATTCGTTTATTATATCGCGATCGATATTGTGTCCGGCAAGGATAATCTTCACTTTTTACGGCTCCCCAAGTTGCTCTGCAAAGCTCGCGCACCTTACCATTCTCCAACGCGGGCGGCAAGAAATTATTGCCCGGCACTTTTAGTGTGTCCCTGTATCCGTAGCTCGGAACAAACCATGGGTCAGGTCTTGCAATCCAACAATTCCTGTTTTCTTGAGGCTTAAAGCATGGCCTGAATGCACGATTGTAAGACCTGACCCCTGGTTACCCTCTGGCCGCGACTTTTATCCCCCGCCTGCACCCCTATCTGCAACCGATCATGTCTTTGACGATCGCCATTGGCGGCCTGGGAATCGTCCTGATGATTATCATCGTTCCCGCGCCGGTCAATTACTATTACTATGCGGGAATCATCCTGGTATTCATCTTTGGTTATTCCTCCATTTATCTGCACTTCTTATGGACCTCCCTCAGCGGCTGGATCATTGTGATCCTTTATGAATTTGCCGCCGTCTTGATTCATACCCCCGCCGTAGAGCTGATCAGCAACAACTTTTTCCTTATCAGCGCCAATCTGGCCGGGATGCTGGTTTGCTATACCATTGAGTATTCGAGCCGGCGGAACTATTTCCTGCTGTATCTGCTCTCCCAGGAAAAGCGCAAAATTCAGGAAGCCAACGAGCAGTTGGAGCACCGTGTGGCCGAGCGTACCCGGGAACTGGAATTGAGCAACCAGCAACTCACCGGGGAAGTTATTGAACGCCGCCTGGCCGAACAGGAACGGCAGCGTCTGCAAGAACAATTACAGCAGGCCGAAAAGATGGAGGCCATCGGCAAGCTTTCGGCGGGTGTGGCCCATGATCTCAACAACATCCTTACCGGTCTGGTCGGTTATCCGGATATTCTGCTCATGGACATCCCCCGGCAGAGCCCCTTGCGCCAATCGCTGATGATTATCAAACAGTCCGGCGAGAAGGCGGCGGCCATTGTCCAGGATATGCTGACGCTTTCCCGCCAGGGGATCGCAGAAAAAAGAATAGTCAATATGAATAATATCATCGACGATTACCTGCATTCTCCGGAATGCCGGCAGATGCGATCCGAACACCCCCATGTTCTTTTGGATATCAATCTCCAGGAAGACCTTCTGAACATCAAAGGTTCTGCCATCCATCTCTCCAAGACGCTCATGAATCTTCTCAATAATGCTTTTGAGGCAAATCTGGTGGGGGGAAAAGTCGCTCTGACCACCGGAAATTGCTATTTGGACGAACCGCTGGAGGCTTATGAGCGAATCGGCGAAGGCGAGTATGTCGTCCTGAGCGTTTCGGATACAGGGGTGGGGATTGACGCGGAGAACATGCGCAAGATTTTTGAGCCTTTCTTCACGAAGAAAAAGCTCGGTCGCAGCGGGACCGGATTGGGCATGACCCTGGTCTGGTCCGCATTAAAGGATCATGGAGGATTCATCAATATCCGGAGCGCCGAAGGCCGGGGCTCGACTTTCGACCTTTATTTCCCGGCCACGCGGCAGAAAATCACGGAAATGGAACCAGTCTTCACCTTGGAGGATTGCTGGGGTACGGAGAGCGTACTGGTGGTCGATGACGTTCCGGCGCAAAGAGAGATTGCCACGATGATGCTCGAGAAGTTGGGGTACAGGGTCCACACCGCGGACAGCGGCGAGGCAGCTATCGAATACCTGACCGATCAAAGAGCGGATATCCTTGTCCTGGATATGATAATGGAGCCCGGTATCGATGGCTGCGAAACCTACCGGCACATCCTTGAAAAACATCCCCAACAGAAAGCCATCATCGCCAGTGGTTTTTCGGAATCCGAACGTGTTCATGAAGCTCGGCGGCTCGGTGCGGGAGCGTATATCAAGAAACCCTATACACTGGATAAAATCGCCCGCGCCCTCCGCAGTGAACTCGATCGACCATCGTCGTCGCCGTCGAAAATGTGACCCGGACAGGGCGGGAATAATCTCGATTCACGGCTCTGCCCGGTCGAGGCCCAAACCCGAAAAGACCAATGCAAAAATGGCTTACCACGATGAGAACTGCATCGAGAGACTGCGTATCATCCCGGACATCAAGTAAAAAAGATACTTCCCGTTCTATCTCATCAAAACATTTTAGGAGCAACAGGGGTAGGCTCTTGCAATCCAACCATTCCTCTTTTCTTGAGGCTTAAAGCACGACCTAAATGCATGATTGCAAGACCTGAGCCCTGGATAGGCGGTTTAATCCGCCCTGCAAAATCGGCCAGACTATTCATTGCGCCACTGCGGTTTTCTCTTTTCCAGAAAGGCGACAAGCCCCTCCTGGGCATCTGCCGTTTTCAGGAGTTCCTTCAGATAGATATCCTCGATGGTTTGCAAAGATGGCTCCAGTGGATCAATAAGCCCTGATTTGACAGCCTTTTTTGTCAGGCGGAGCACTTCGGCGCTCAGCTTTAGATAGGGTTTCAAGAAGGCCACCGTCGCCGTTTCCAGCCCGTCTCGCCCGACCACCTGATTGATGAGACCCATATCCCTGGCTTCTCCCGCCGAAATGGTTTTCCCGGAAAGAATCAACTCCATCGCCGCCTTCTGCCCGATGATGCGAGGCATTATCTGGGCGGCAATCGGAGGAAAGACGCCTACCTGGATCTCCGGCTGACCGAACTTGGCATCATCCGCGGCAATAACCAGATCGCAAAAGATGGCCAGTTCACACCCTCCCCCGAGACAGGAGCCGTAAACCGACGCCACAGTCGGAACACCAATGCCCTCCAGCCGACGGAACATCCCGTGAAAAGCGTCGATCATCTTCGGCGCCAGATCGCCCATGTGCTCCCCCACATCCACGCCCGCAGAAAAGCACCTGCCCTTTGCCTGGAACAATACGGCCTTCAAATCCTTCAGCCCCCTCCACGAATCCAGTACCCCATTGATTTCCTTCATCATGGCGATATTCAGGACGTTAACCGGCGGCCTGTTGAGGGTGATTGTTCCAAGTCCATCCTGGATAACCGCTTCAATATGCTCGTAGCTCATTATATTCCCGCTCCTTTTTCAATAAAAAAAGGCAGGCAGGTCTCTCATTCGGGGACGTGCCTGCCTCCGGCTGTTCTGCTCGAGTCGTTAAAAACCCCTGTTAAAGAGGCTTCCCAAAAACTCCTGAAAACAACTCCATATCCCAGGCCTTGCCTTCCACGATTTCCTGACGGAATTTGATGAAATCAATGGTATCCTTGCCCGTGATTTTTTTGCTGTTGAAGGCGCCGAACCCGAGGAAGGCCTCGCCGCCCATGTTGGCGGCCAACCAGTGACGGTGGGCATTCTTCATGGTATCCCAGAAAAATTTCTTCTTCTGGCGGACACTGTCGATCGATTCCATCAAACATCCGGGGAACAGATTGGCAAACTTCCAGACCATATTGTCAACTTCCCTGTCGAGAAGCTCGAAATCGGCATTGGGCTGATGCAGTTTGACGAATTCCCGCGCCTCCTTGGCCTCGGCGCCGGTCTTGTTTTCGCCATAGACAATCTCCCCGTCCTGAACGTAAGAATCCGTTATTACCTGGGGATTGCGCACCCATTTCCCATCCACCTTGAGTACCGGGACGACCTTGCTGATCAGGTTCTTTGCCTTCATCTTGTAGGCAGACCACATCTCGCAGGAGATGCAGTTCCACATCGCATCCTCAATGCCGATATACCAGGGCAGGAAGTCCGAGGCACCGCCGACCGGGGCGGAACCGTGCTTTGGCCCCGCCTGACCGTAGATCGCCAGATCGGAGGATACGGCAAGGTCGCACGCCATTCCTATCTCCTGACCACCCGCAACTCTCATGCCGTTCACCCGGCAAATGACCGGTTTTTTGCAGAAGAGAATCGAATCAACCATGTGGTTGAAAAGTTCCATGTACTGCCCGTACTCGTCGGGCCTCATGCTGTAGTATTCGCTGTACTCCTTCGTGTTACCGCCCGTGCAAAACGCGTAGGGACCGGTGCCGGTGAAAACCACGGCCACGACACTCCTGTCCAATGAGGCATTTTCAAACCCGGCAATAACCCCCTTGACCATTTCCGTCGTGTAGGAGTTGAACTGCTTGGGGTTATTGAGACGAATCCAGGCGGTAAAAAGACCATCCACCACTTTTCCGTTCGGGTCGACAAGCGGTCTCTTCTCGTAAACCGTACAGGGGGCCTCTGTTCCAAAGTGCAAATCCGTATGCAACGCGTGATCCTTGATGCCGTCTTCCCGCGGCAGCCATTCCAAACCTTTTAAAGACATAGTAGCTATTTCCTCCTTCTTTTTATTTGTGAACATTGAACTGGGTTTTGCCTTGCCCTGCCTGTCTGTTTCACCCTTTTTGTCAAAACATTGACCTTCAGGCGTCGAAGTCGGGGATCAGGACAACCCGTTTCATCGGCGGCGTCTTATGATTCTCGGCAAAAGTCTGTTCGATTGCGCTCATCGGGCGCGTCTCGACAAACTCCTCGATATTGACCTTTCCGCTCAGTATCATGTCCAGAACAATGGGGTAATATTCGGGCAGACATCCCCACGTTCCGATAATCTCGGCGTCAAAGGCCATAAGACGGCTGATATTGTATTCGACGGATTTGACCCCGTACCCCACCACTACAAGCTTTCCGGTAAAACTCAGCAAAGTCAGCGCCAGTTCCTGTCCCGCCTTGGAGCCAGTCACCTCAAATATCTTCCAGCCAGTTCCCGGAAGACCCTTTCCCTTGCAAAGTGCCCGGAACTCTTTGGAGATAGTCACACTGTCCTTGTCAGTTGTGTTGATAACGAAATCCGCTCCGAATTTCAGCGCCCTGTCCAGTTTTTCCTGATTGCGCGCCATCCCGATAACCGTCTTTGCGCCCAGCGCCTTGGCAACCTGCCCCACGTATTGACCGACGCCGCCGGTAATACCCAAGACAATCACATTGTCCCCCGGCTGCAGGTCGGCCCTTTTGGCGGCCTGATAGGGTGTAGTCGCAGCATCGGCCACAACGGCAAGGTGGGAAAGAGGAATGCTGCCCCTGTTCTTCACCTCGCACAAATCAACACTGGGAACAGGAATATGGCTTGAAAAACCGCCGTAGAGACCAATGCTGTTTCCGGGCATCTTCTGGTCCAGACACCGGTTCCCGCGTCCCGTCTTACAAAGATAGCATTGACGGCAGGGCATCACGGCGGGGATGATGACCTCCTTTCCTATCCATTTGGGATCGCCGGCAACCACTGTTCCCGAGATCTCGTGTCCCAGGGTTAAAGGCGGTTTGCAGACCGTGGGAACGCCATCATAAAAATACCCCAGGTCCGTGTGACACACACCGCAACCAGCCACCTCCACCAGCACCTCCCCCGGCTTCAGCTCCGGGACTGGGATCTCAGTCTTTTGTAGTTTGCCAGGGGTGGTCTCCTTGGTCTCCCGGTTGAAGACGGTTGGTTGAACCATCTGCCAAGTCTTTATTTTATCGGGTACTCCTGCCATTTTCTCCTCCTTATGTTTTTTATCAAGTCATCGCTGGCCATAATGGTCCATCTTTCCTTGATAAGTTAATAACATTTCAGGGAAAACATCTCAGATCATTCCGTAGCCGCCATCGACGCAGAGCAGCTGACCGGTAATGTAATTGGCGTCTTCCGAAGCCAGAAAGACAAAAGCGGGCGCTATGTCCTCGGCTTCGGCAAAGCGCTTGAGCAAAATCCTGTTCATATAGATGTCGGCCAGCTTCTCGTCGGATCTGATCTTTTCGGTCATATCGGTAGCCACAATGCCCAGAGAGATGACATTCACGCAGATGTTGTAGCGGGCCAGCTCCCGGGCAATGGATTTGGTCATGCTCAGGACGCCTCCTTTCGCGGCGCTGTAATTGACCTGCCCCACGGTTCCAACAAGACCGGCAACCGACATCACATTGATGATCTTTCCGCTGTTTTGCTCCTTCATCAGATTTGCCGCAGCCTGGGAACAGAAAAAAGCACCCTTCAGATGGATGTCCACCACCTGATCCCACTGGTCTTCTGTCATCTTGAGCAGCATGGCGGGCCTGGTGAATCCCGCATTATTGACCAGAACATCCAGTCTACCGAACCTCTCCCGGGCAGTCGCGAAAAGGTTATCCACGTCGGCCTTGCGGGCAATATCCGCCTTGACGGCAATAGCCTCGCTTCCCATCGCCGAGATGGCTTCCACCACTTCCCGGGCAGCACCTTCATTGGAGGTGTAATTGACGATGACCTTGGCCCCTTCTCTTCCGTAGGCAAGTGCGACAGAGCGACCCACGCCGCGGCTGCCTCCGGTTACCAGTGCAATCTTGTCTTTGAGCTTCATCGATAACTCCCCTTTTCTTAAATCTGGTTTGTAGAACCTGGCATGGCGGAGCCGACAAGCTGGCCCAGTTGTATCAGCGGCCACGAATAGGCGGCGCCTGCCTGCGGGATTTTATTCCATCTCTCCCTCAATTGCTCGATATCGTCCTTCCGCCACATCGCGCCGATAAGCAACCCTATGTAGTCCGCATACTTGCCGACGGCTTGACCGCCGATAACCCTGCCGTCCAGCAAAACAACCCGCAAATAATCATCCCCGCTCTGTTTTTCGATAAGCTCGGATTTTCCCAGCATGCACTGGGTAGCCCGCATGGTTTTTCCGAAGGTGGCAGCATGGGTGTTGAAAAAATGCACTCGCGCAAATGCATAGGCGCCGAGGTATCCGATGTTGTCACCCAGAATGTTTTTTGCCACTATCTGCGCCTGTTCGATTGCATTATGCTTCAACTGAAACATGACAATCTCTTCAGTGCAGGAATCAAAGGTTTCCACACAGTCGCCACAGGCATAGATATCGGGTACGGAGGTTTCCATCTTCCTGTTGACCTTGATGCCTCGCCCCGTTTCGATGAGCGCGGTCTTGGCAAGCGCCGTCCCCGGGATCACGCCGGTGGCGACTACAACCGTATCGCATTCTATTTCCCGCTTATCCGTTACAACGCTTGTAACCTTTTCGTCCCCCTTGATCTGAAGAACCTTTTCGCCGGTATGAATATGGATGCCCTGCCTCTCCATTGCCGCTTCCAGTATCCTGGCCGTGGGCTCATCAAACAGGACCGGGAGAATCCAACCAAGAAGTTCAATGATATGAACCTCATATCCTTTTTTCTTTAGAGCCTCGGCAGCTTCTATCCCTATCGCACCGGAACCGATCACAACCGCCTTGCGACCCTTGTGAAATTTCAGCTTTTCCGCCTCCGACATCTGCTTACAGCTGAAAACACCGGCGTTGCTAATTCCCTCTATCGGGGGAAAGAAAAGCGCGCCGCCATGGGCCAGCACAAGCTTATCATAGCCAATTTCGATACCTGCCTCGGTTATGACCTTCCTGGCCTCCGGGTTAATGGCAACAACCTTGCTGTTAAACGCGATGTTAATACCCAGTTGTTTGTAATCATTAATTGTTTTTTTGAAGATATCCGTTTTCCCGACATTGCCGGCAAGATAATAGGGAAGGGAGCATGGATCGTATTCCGGAACATCCTCGGCAGAAAGGATGCAAATCTCGATTTCCTTGTTTCGTTGCCGGAGTTCAGTGGCGACCCGATTGCCGGCAATCCCGTTTCCAATAATAACCGTTTTCATGGCGTTTTTATCCTAATTGGGGAATATGGCCCGGGAACGCGCCGCCCGCTCTCTCGCTGCTCCCCTTGTCAAAATATCATCTTGGGTTATCTTGAGCGCCCCTTCTCGGCAGGCCACAACGCACCACGGCCCTGCTTCGTCACCCCTGCACATATCGCAGGTCATAGTCTGTCCCGTGTAAGGGTTCACCGCCGGGCTGCCGACCGGACATATATAGACACACGCCCGGCAGCCGATACAGACATCCGTGTTTGTTGCAACTGTTCCGTTTTTCTGCCTTGTCCGGGCATTCATTGGACAAACCTTGATGCAGGGGGCATTATCGCACGCCATGCAGATGACAGGAACTTCAAGCTCCTGGGTTTCCAATCTGATAATTTTAAGCATAGCCAACTTTGGATTGATAACGCCTTGATGCTTCATGGAGCAGGCAAGCAAACATTCCTGACATCCGGTACATTTCAGGGGATCAATTGCCAATTGCTCGCGTCTTGTTTCCATTATGCCGCCTTTGTAAAATTAAATAAAAACTCTTATCTCTGCAAATTCGCTGTTCTCCGGCTGGAGGGCGGTCTAAACTGCCGTTTTTTATGAATAACAGTGTGTCTTCGATATATAAAGCAGACCAATTTGTCAAGACAAACTTTAGCCCCCAATCCCCTTCCTGGTGCTGTCTTTGCCGCTCATTTCGTTTCCGATATTGTAATTTTCCCCCAGTCGGTCCAGTCCCCACATCTTTCCATTGCTTTCAACGATCTTAGAGATTAAGCGACCTGAGCAACCGGGAAAAATTTGATCTGGGCAGCCCCAGGATGTCGGCGGCTGTCGATTTCTTTCCCCCTGTAGCGTTCAGAGTCTGGAGAACAATATTTTTCTTGAACTCCCTGATGGCCTCATCCAGATGCCTCCCTGGAAAATCTGCTGTGGTTGAGTTGTCCCACAGCTCTCGAGGCAAATCATCCAGGGTTATTGTATCACTCTTTGAAACAATGACTAATCTTTCTACAACATTTTCAAGCTCCCGGACATTGCCCGGCCACGAGTACCCAAACAGGACATCTTTGACCTTGGGAGAAAGCTTCATCTCCTTTTGCCTTATATATATATATTTATTGAGGAAAAAATCAAGGAGGGGGCCTATGTCCTCTTTTCTTTCCCGCAGGGGAGAAAGGGTAATGGGGAAAACCGCCAAACGATAATACAGATCCGAGCGAAAGCTCATCTCTTCAATCCCTTTTTGCAGATCCTTGTTAGTGGCGGCAATAACCCTGACATCAACATGAATCGATGCTTTTGAACCTATCCGCTGAATCTCCTGCTCCTGAAGCACCCTCAGAAGCTTTGTTTGAGTCTTTATGGAAAGATCGCCGACTTCATCCAGGAAAATGGTGCCCCCGTTGGCCAGTTCGAACATCCCTATGCGCTTTTCATAGGCGCCGGTAAAAGCCCCCCTCTCATGCCCGAAAAGTTCACTCTCGATCAAGTCGTCTGGGATCGCTGCGCAATTTACCTTGACTAATGAACGGCCATTTCTGGGACTCATTTCATGAATGGCATTGGCAATATGTTCCTTGCCCGTCCCAGTCTCCCCATAGATTATTACCGTCGTAGAGTTTGGTGCCACCTTTTTCACCAGCTCCATCACTTCAAGCATTTTGGGACTTCGACCGATCACAAACTCGGTTTTGATTCTTCTTTTCAAATAAAGGTTTTCCTGCTCAATCCTCTCTGAAATGGTCTTTATATGGTTTTTCTCATCCACCAATTTCTGGTAGGTAATTGCGTTTTCAAGGGCCACCCCGACTTGCTGTCCAAAGGTGTAGAAGAAATCTTTCTGTTCATCCGGAAAAGCTTCCCTATTCTTAGAATAAATTTTCAGAATTCCAATCCTTTTTCGTTTGGAAATGATCGGAATCACTATGAAAGAGCATATCTTTTTTTTAAGACAGAAATCATGACAATCCCCAGGCAATTTGGCCGGGATCAGGTTATCAACAAGAATAACATGCGGCGATCGCCAGAATTCCTCATTCGCATCTTCCGGCGCTGGAAAATCGCTTCCACCGGCTTCATCCCCGTCCATGTTCCGGAGCAATACAGATTTGAAACTCCCGTTTTGCAGTAGACTGACGCAAAAGGTGTCGAATCCCATACTCTCCAGCAATGTCGAAATCTGGTACAGGACAGCCTTTTGTTCCAGGCCGTCATCAAGAAGTTTTGCCATTTGATAAAGGCTTGACAATTTAGTCATTTTTCTGGAGATATCCTGGTTTGCCTGAACAAGTTCCGCTGTTCTTTCCTGGACGGTCTTCTCTAAAAGCAGGCTGAATCTTTCCTTTTCCTCATAAAGCATTGCGTTTTCAATCGCCAGACTTATATGCCCGGCGAATAATTGCAGACTCTCCATATCTTCGGGCAGGATGGGGGTCCTGCTGTAAAATTTGTCTCCGGTCAATACTCCCAGAACCCTTTTGCGGCCAATAAGCGGAATAACTCCATATTCTCTTGTATCGGAAACCTTCAAAAGTTTTTTGCTCACCCTTTTGTCTCGGCAGGCATTTTCCACATAGATAGGCTTCCCGGTTTTAACTACCTGAACCTCAACGGCGTTTTCATCCATCCGGAATCCAATGCATTTATCAACGATAGAGGCCTTCTCTCTTTTGACGCGATCAATCCAGACAACGCAGCGCAAATAATCTTCCTGAAGAAGATAAATCAGACACCTCTCGAAGTTTACCCCAACGCCCACCTTTTGAACAAGGATCTGGAAGAGCTGGTTGATGTTCATGGTGGAGTGAATCTCTTTGTTCAGCTCCGTCAAGACTATCAATTCATGCAACTTTCGCTTGATCAAATCGGAGGAACCCATTTCAGATGGAATCAATCGGTCCGTCACCTTCCCCTTCAGAAAACACCTATCATCCGTTGTTTCATTTTCCCGGCTCGGCGGCGATCGCGTACGGCCTTTGATGAGATTAACGGCAAACCGTAACAGCCCCGGGTGATTTTCCCGGGGACACAGCCTGTTAAACTCCGGCGTCGCCTTTGTCCTTACCTTGCTTTCCCTCGCAAAATCGGGAGTATTTTCCTATCCTAATTTACGAGATTTGGCAAGATAAGGGCTGATGGTGGGAAACAGAGGACAAACGCAGTAAGAATCTTTTAATTCGATCACCGTTGCAGCAACTGCCTCAGCCATACTCCCTTGTTTTATTCATGGTAAAATTTCTAATCCCTGACCTTCTGGCGATTTCTGTCCTGCTGGGCCAGCTCTGCAAGCCCGCCTTTCCCAAACTTGTTGATCTTGACCCCTCCGGAGAGACGGGGAAAATCGTTCAACAGACAAAGTTCGTCAGGAAGTTTGAAGGGCGCAACTCTTCCCTTGAGAAATTCCCTCAGTTCCTGCAGAGACAATGAACTGTCTCCTCTGACGATCACACACGCGCAAATGTTTTCTCCAAGGACAGGGTTCGGGGTGGCAACAACGCAAGCCTGCTCCACGGCAGGATGCTCCAGCATAATGGATTCCAGCTCATAGGGAGA
>Ga0172373_10003691_pt1 | contig 22110 bp, 15 predicted proteins | sample Lak10m_2_FD_114546 | JGI IMG/M metagenome (GOLD analysis project Ga0172373, IMG submission 114546) | Freshwater microbial communities from Kabuno Bay, South-Kivu, Congo - kab_092012_10m | ecosystem: Environmental > Aquatic > Freshwater > Lake | place: Democratic Republic of the Congo...
AGCACCCACCACCTTAAGGGGCGAAGCCCCTGGACCCCAAAACCAAGGGGTGGAGCCCTACCTCTTAGGGTTCCTAAGGGCAAAGCCCCTAGTCAAGGGGTGTGGGGACCAAAGGTCCCCACATTACAATTCTTATTCCCTCCCCTTTAGGGGAGGGTTAGGGTGGGGTTGTAATAGTGGGTGCGTAGCACCCACCACCTTAAGGGGCGAAGCCCCTGGACCCCAAAACCAAGGGGTGGAGCCCTACCTCTTAGGGTTCCTAAGGGCAAAGCCCTTAGCCCATGGACCAATCGAATAAAAACCATTATTCATTCAAAGTTAATCTTGATAGAGTCAATGCATTCCAATTAAAGCCGTCTTTTAACAACGTCCTATCACCTTTAAATGGATTTTGACATCACCATTATTGGTTTTACAGAAAGGATTTAAGATGAATCAGCATAATAATGTATTAGGGTCCCCCATTTTTTCAACTCAAGCTTATCAAAACTCCCTAGCCAAAACTGATCAAGTGGCACGATTTCCATTTACTTTATTAAATGGAGCCCCCATCGTTTCAAAACCATCAATCCCCGCCGCTGGTGCTCAAAACCACCCCCCCGCCGCTGCTACTCAAAATCAACCACCAGCCTCAATGCAACTTTATAGAACCATTGGGACAATAACAGTGGTAAATCAAAACAGGGGGTCTAATTAGAGACTAGAAATGGTAACCGCTTTAAGAGCGGTTGCCCTCTGTCTATTTTAAGCCTGGCTTATTAAGTCGTTTAGTAGCTTTTTCGAACCCTTTGATGATGTCCTCTGCCAAATCATCACTAAATTGGTCTGCATTGTTGGTTAAGCCCATTGACTCTGCGACTTCCGCAAATCGATCTGTAATTTTTTTGATTCGATATCGACTAACTTTTAATCGCTTTTTTTTGATATCAAAAACGACACCTGAACCCTGAACCGCATCTGAACGACCTTTGTCGCCCATGTTATCCGGATTAAGCGGTGGAACTGGAGGAAATGACTGAATTGACATGTTAGTTAATCATACGGCGTACTGCCTCATTGTGACAAGACTGTTTGGAAAGTAGAAAAAACGATACAGTAGGTCAACCACCCAACTTAACATCATGCGTCATTTGAATGGTTGACCCGTGCGGTCCAGCGAACTTCCACTTCGCTGATACTTATTTATCGAAAATAATGATCTAAAAATCCCATTCAATTTATGATGACTGTTCATGCAGGATGGGGCGATCCACACCATCACCACCATCAACCCCTTCCCTATTTCTCTTTTAATATGGATTTTATACTCACTATATTATTATAATGGGGATGCAAGAATGATCGATTAACTTTATATAGGAGTCCCCATGTCTACCCCCCTTGATACAACCATGTCTCACATTCAACAGTTACTCAACCGCCAGATTGAACGGGTTAATCAAATGAAATTATCCCCACCAACCACACCGATGGCAACCTTGTCTACTATCATGATAGGGGTTTGCCCAGGCGATGGCATCGGCCCCGTCATTGCCAGCGAGGCCCAACGGGTGATGCAGGCTGTTTTAGACCATCTGCCCCCCCCTTCCCACCGACACATCCAGTTTAAACCCATCCATGGCCTAACCATTGAGAACCGTTTGTCGTTGGGGGTCGCCATTCCACCCGCTGTTCTAGCTGATTTAAAGTCATGCCATGTCATTCTAAAAGGCCCCACAACCACCCCCCAAGTGGGAATGGGAGTACCCAATATTGAAAGTGCCAATGTGGCCATGAGACGAGAATTGGATTTATTCGCCAACGTACGTCCGGTTCAAATTCCCCAATTGGGTATCGATTGGACTTTTTTCAGAGAAAATACGGAAGGGGAATATGTGTTGGGTTCTCAAGGAATTGAAGTCAACCATGACATTAGTTTGGACTTTAAAATAACCACCCAACTTGGATGCGAACGTATTATTCGTGCCGCCTTTGAATTTGCCAAACAAACGGGTAAAAAACGGGTGTCGGTGGTTACCAAGTCCAACGTCATCAAAACCACTGACGGTCGGTTCTCGAGAGTGGCCCGCGAAATAGCCGAAGCGTACAAGGCTGATGGGATTCAGTCGGATGAATGGTATGTGGATATTATGGCGGCTAAACTGATTGATCCGGCCAGACAATCTGATTTTAGCGTATTGGTGATGCCGAACTTATATGGTGATATTTTGACCGATGAAGCCGCCCAGCTTCAGGGTGGCGTAGGAACAGCCGGTAGTGCCAATATTGGTAACCAATGGGCCATGTTTGAGGCCATTCACGGATCAGCACCTAGAATGGTTTCAGAGGGTCGGGGTAACTATGCTGACCCGTCATCCATGATTAAGGCAGGGGCCATGTTGCTTCGACATATTGGGTTAATTGATCAGGCAAATCGCATTGAACAAGCCCTCACACTATGTACCCAAATTGAAAAAAAATGGGTCGTCACAGGTCGAGCCGATGGTGTAACGGCGTCTCAATTTTCAGATTACATCTTAGAGTGGGCCATTCACCCTGATCTAGCCATCCATTACAGCAAGGGTGTTGCCCATGCGTCATGAAATTGAAACCCTTCAGCATACTGCCCTACAAGAAATTGAGCAGGCCGACTCTCTGATTGCTTTGGATGCCATCCGTGTTAAATACGTGGGTAAAAAAGGCTTGCTCACTGATATTTTGAAAGAGGTATCCACTTTGTCCGTCACCGAAAAACCATTGGTAGGTCAGTGGGCCAATGCATTTAAAGATCAATTAACCCACCACATTGATAACCGAAAAAAAACATTGCAACGCATTGCCCGTGATGCCCAATTGGCACAAGAAAAAGTGGACGTTACATTGCCAGGTTCCCACCGCTCACTGGGAACCCTTCACCCCATTACCCAAGTGATTCAAACCGTCACGGCATATTTTTCCAGATTGGGGTTTGGGGTAGCCGAAGGTCCGGATATTGAAACCGATTATTATAATTTTGAAGCATTGAACATTCCCCCACATCACCCATCTAGGGATATGCATGATACGTTTTATCTAAACCATGGTGAGTTATTGCGCACCCACACATCCCCCGTTCAAATCCGAACCATGACCACCCAAGCCCCCCCCATCAAAATGATTGTTCCAGGTTGTGTGTACCGCTGTGACACCGACATTACTCACTCGCCCATGTTTCATCAAATCGAGGGATTGGTGGTGGATGCCAATGTAACCTTTGCCCAGTTAAAAGGTACGTTAGAAGGGTTTTTAACCGCTTTTTTTGGTGAAGATCGCCTGGTTCGGTTTCGCCCCAGTTATTTCCCCTTCACAGAGCCATCCACCGAGGTGGATGTCATGTGCGGACAATGTATGGGCAAAGGATGCGCCTCTTGCAAACAAACGGGTTGGCTCGAAATCTTAGGTGCTGGGATGGTTCATCGCCATGTGTTTGAATCGGTGGGATACGATCCGAATGCCGTTAGTGGGTTTGCCTTTGGGATGGGGGTAGAACGATTGGCCATGCTCAAATATGGTATTTCTGATATTCGATGGTTGTACGAAAACGACCAGCGGTTCTTGGGAGGATTGCGATGAAACTAATATGGTCTTGGCTGACAGAGTGGCTTCCCCTATCCATTACACCCCAAGAATTGGCGGACCGGTTAACCCAAGCCGGTTTTGAAGTTGAGTCCATTCATTCATTTGGCGAGGCATTGCGAGGTATTACCACCGCTCGGATAGATCGAATTGAGCCCCATCCCAATGCCGATCGCCTGCAAATCACCACCGTGTTTGATGGATCCAATCACCATACCATTGTCACCGGTGCCACCAACATTTCAGTGGGCGATGTGGTTCCAATTAGCATTCCCGGTTCGGTATTGGCCAGTGGATTAACCATTGAAAGTCGCCCTTTGAGAGGGGTTCCCAGCCATGGCATGTTATGCTCTCGATCGGAATTGGGGGTACCCCCTGTCGAGGATGGTATTTGGATTTTAGATCCTTCCACGCCACTGGGCATCGACTGGATTCAAGCAGCTGTATTGTCGGATACCATTTTAGATATCTCCATTTTGCCCAATCGGGGAGATTGTATGAGCATGTGGGGCATGGCGCGGGAAATATCAGTCATCATGGATCTACCGCTCCCTTCCCTACCCCATTCATTTACCGCTGAATCACTTCCCCTGTCTGCGAATTTGACGTCCATTCCCGAGGGATGCTCCGAATTGTCGTTGGTTCCCATTCGATTTAACGGAGGGGGCCTTCCCATGGTTATGCAACGTCGCTTGGCTTGTTTGGATATACGCTTAATCCACCCAATTGTGGATGTATTGCACTATGTGATGCTGGAAGGAGGGCAGCCCTTTCATGTCCATCCCCACCAATCTGGCTCGTTTCGATTGGGTCAAGTGGGCGATATTCCACCTGTCTTATTATTGGACGGCACGAGTCGATCCATTCCCACCGATGCATTGGGTGTGTGGCAAGGCGATCAATTGGGGGCGTTGGCGGGCATTATGGGAACCGAAGTGGGTGCCATTGGACCCCATGATACGGATATGTGGATCGAGGCCGCCTATTTTGACCCTGTTACCATCCGACGAACGGCCCGTTCACTGGGTTTGCGTACGGATAGTGGGGTGCGATTTGAGCGTGGCATTGATCCCGCCATGGTCGTCCATTGGCAGCACCGTGCCTTGCATCTATTGTCTCAACATCTCAATGTTCAAATTGGGGACCAACCCCTTCATTGGAAAGCCCCCGATTTTCCTACCAATCGGGTGATTCCTTTTCAACCAGAGCGAATCAATCAATTATTAGGAACATCATTGAGCGTCAGCAGTATGGAAGGGGTTTTATCCCGTCTGGGTTTTGTGGTTCATGACACCAGCATTTGCATCCCCTCGTGGCGCATTCATGACATTCAATACAACGCCTGTTTGGCGGAAGAAGTGGCGCGAATGGTGGGATATGATCATCTTCCCACGGATACCACCCTCCCCATGGTACCCCAAACGGCACCCACCCGATTGCAAACCATGGTTCAGCAATCAACCATATTTTGGCAATACCAAGGCTTAACCGAAACCCACACCTTTCCAATGGTATCCCCCGATGAATTTTTGTTGTACCGCATTCCCCCCCCATCCGATGGGGTTCAGCTCAAAAACCCCTTGTCACAAGAGCAATCGGTACTGCGACGATACCTGATGCCCTCGTTAATGAGGGTGGTTCATCACCAACATGCGCGTCAACAAGATGCCGTCTCCATTTATGAAATTGGAAAGGTTTTTTTTGAAACCCCCGGTGGATCCATTCGCGAAAACACGGTCTTAGGGGTCATGCTAACAGGGCCAATGTTGCGTCAAACCCACACCCCTTCAACCCCCTCGGAATGGACCTTTGACCGCTTAAAAGGGGTATCCATTGAATGGTTAACCGCCATTGGCATTGATGCAACTTTATTAGAATGGGATGTGGTGACATACCCAATGTACCACCCCACCCGTAGTGCAGATATTCGGCTGGGGTCATCCGTGGTGGGTAATGTGGGATTTGTTCACCCCGATATTGTGGATACCATGGGCATACGATGCCCTGTTGCGTATATTGGGGTATCGTTAACAGCCCTCTCTCGAATGCCCCTTTTGGGCATCAAACAAGCGGTGGCCCCATCTCGTTACCCTGATATGCGACGGGATGTGTCATTTTTGGCACCCCTCGATTTGCCCTATTCGGATATCGACCGAGTCATTCGGGATCACTTACCTCAAGAGGTGGTCCATTTTGAACTATTTGACCGATTTTCTGGTGGATCGATACCCATCCATCAGGTGAGTTATGCCATGTCCTTTACCTATCAATCCAAAGACCGAACCTTGTCTGATGATGAGGTATCGTTGGTTCATCAGGGTTTGTGTGACTCACTCAAGCGTACGTTGCCAATCGTTATTCGAGACGCATAATGGATACCCCCATGCTGCGTCAGTATCAACAGCTCAAATCCGAAGTTCCGGATGCCCTGCTATTTTTTAGATTGGGTGACTTTTATGAGCTGTTTTTACAAGATGCTGAAATTGTATCAAAAGCCTTAGATATTACGTTAACGGGCCGTGGAAAAGATGAAAATCGGGTCCCCATGTGCGGGGTTCCCTATCACGCTTTAGACCCATACGTTCAAAAACTGATTCAACAAGGCCATAAAGTGGCCATTTGCGAACAAGTTGAAGACCCATCCTTAACCAAGGGTTTAACCAAGCGTGACATTGTGAGGGTGGTAACACCCGGTATGAATGTGGGTGGAACCTTACCGGCGGATGAATCGGTTTATTTGGCGGGTCTGATGCCCATTAAGTCGAATTGGGGAGTTGCCCTACTGGAATTATCAACTGGGGCATTTCAGGTAGGGATTGTATCGGACGCTGATTTAGATGGGTGGCTACAACGCACCCGACCTGCTGAGTGTATTGGGCCGACCACCGATCGGCTATCGTTGGATGTTACCATCACATTGGCACCCATTGAACATGCCCAAGAGCGATTGGCCACTCATTTTAAGGTAGCCAGTCTCGATTCCTTTGGTATTGGCCCATTTAAAGCAGCCTACCCCATTGCGTGGGCTATCTTACAATATGCCATTACATTCCAAAAATCATCCCTACCTTATTTATCCAGCATTGCCCCCATGCATTTGTCCGACACGTTAATGATGGATCCTGCCACGTTATATCATTTGGACATCTTACCCAATCGTGTGCACGACCAAAGTTTATTTCATTTGCTCAATCGATGCCAAACCGCCATGGGGTCTCGGAAGTTGCGTGCGATGTTAAGTAACCCATTAACCCACCCAGGTCGTATCCAAGCCCGTCTTGATGCAGTCGATACCTTGGTTCAATCCCCCCGTTTAATGCGGGATATTCAACATACCCTGCGTCATGTATTGGATATTGAACGCCTTCTGTCACGATTGGTATCGTTTGGAAATACCCCTCGCGACTGTGTGGCTTTACGAACCAGTCTAACCCACTGCATGGGTATCTTACCCTCCTTGGTGGCACTCAATCCCGACGGCATTTTGGGTCGGCATCGACGGTTATTAACCACTTTATCGGATCCCCAATCCCCCATTCAGCAGGTTATTCAGTTAATTGAGAGGGCCATTCCAGATGCCCCCCCCGCTCACACCCGTGACGGCGGGTTTATTCAAGACGGCTTTTATGCCCCCCTTGATGAACTGAAGTCATCCTTTGCCATGGTTAAGCAGTGGATTGCCGGCCTAGAAGATGAAGAGCGTGAGGCCACAGGCATTCGAGTCAAGGTGGGATTTAACAAAGTATTTGGGTATTTTATTGAAGTCCCCCATTCAGCAACGGATCGGGTACCGAGTCGCTACATCCGCAAGCAAACATTGGCCAATGCTGAACGCTATATCACCCCTGAATTAAAAGAAAAAGAAACCATATTATTGTCCGGAGAAGCCCAGCAATTGGCGATTGAATTGGAGGTGTATCAAGGCATTATTCGTGATATTGCCCAAGCCAGTGCGTCCATTCAATCGTTGGCTGGGTTGGTGGCCGAATTGGATGTGATTACGTCGTTGGCCGAACTGGCGATTACCCATCACTATTGCAAACCCATCTTGTGCACGGATAACCCACACGCCCTGCATATTACAGAGGGCCGTCATCCGATGATTGCCGCCAAAATGGGGGCTCGATTTACCCCCAATTCGGTTCGGTTATCCACCCATCATCGTAGCATTGTATTAACTGGTCCCAATATGGCCGGCAAGTCAACCCTCATGCGACAATGCGCTTTAATGGTTGTGATGGCCCAAATGGGATCGTTTGTACCGGCAACCTCGTTTGAGTGGTCGGTCGTGGATCGGTTATTCACCCGCATTGGGGCATCGGACAACCTAGCAGAAGGTCAATCAACGTTTATGGTTGAAATGACAGAAACGGCGGCTATTTTGCGCAATGCCACAACCCAAAGTTTGGTATTGCTAGATGAAATTGGGCGTGGGACCGCCACATTTGATGGCTTGAGCTTGGCCTATGCCATTTCCGATCATCTGATTCAAACCATGGGGCCACGCCTCTTTTTTGCCACCCATTATCATGAGTTAACCACCTTGGCGATGGATCACCCCACCGTTTCGAACCAATCCATGGGTATTCTGGATTTGGATGGACACATTCAATTTACCTATACCTTGATTGATGGACCAGCTGATAGTAGTTTTGGTATCCATGTGGCGAAAATGGCAGGTTTACCCGACGGGGTGATTCAAACTGCCCGCCGTATTATGACCGGTCTTGAACAAGAAGGGGTTCGTTATTTAAGAAAGGGTGTGTCGCATGCACATTGAACCAACTGTTCTATCTGGGGCATGGATCGTTAGTCCTACTGTTTATACCGATCATCGAGGGTCTTTTAGGGAAACCTATCGTGATACGTGGTTTACAGAAATGGGCTTGGCGTTCTCCGTATGCCAATCGAATCAAAGCACATCCAAAAAAGGGGTACTTCGGGGGCTTCATTTTCAACATCCCCCCCATGCCCAAGCCAAATTGATTCGGGTGATTAAAGGTCGAATTTGGGATGTAGGGGTGGATATAGATCCCCATTCCCCCACATATAGGCAATGGATAGGGGTTGAACTAACAGATGAGCACCCTCGATCGTTATGGTTGTCCCCGAAAATGGCCCATGGGTTTATTGTGTTAAGTGATTATGCAATCGTGAGTTATGATTGTTCCATGCCTTACCGTCCCGATGCCGAGGGTGGCATTCGGTGGGATGACCCCACATTGGCGATACATTGGCCAGAGGTGGGCCCGATATTGGTATCCGACAAGGACCGTGCCCTACCCTTTTTAAACCCGTCTTCATGACACGTTACCTGTGGTTGTCCCTTTTCGATGATGGGTCAATCTTGTACCATGGGGTACATGATGATACCCCGCATTCATCCCTTAGATACTCGCACCATTAACCAAATTGCAGCTGGTGAGGTTATTGATCGTCCGGTCTCGATTGTTAAAGAGTTAATTGAAAATGCAATGGATGCCAATGCCACTCATATTCAAGTCACCCTATTAAAGGGTGGCATTACCAGCATTTCGGTAACGGATAATGGTCATGGCATTCCCAAAGAGGACTTACCCTTGGCCATTCAAGATCATGCCACCTCCAAAATCACCACACTTGCCGATGTATTATTAACCAATACCATGGGGTTCAGAGGCGAAGCACTCGCTAGTATTCGGGAAGTGGCCCATCTTACGATTGTATCTCGTACCGATGCCGATGCAACGGGATGGACCATAACGGGAACAGGGGGAACATGGTCGGATGTGACGCCACTGACTCATCCGAGGGGTACCACCGTGATGGTGACTGATTTATTTTACAACACACCGGTTCGACATCGGTTTTTAAAATCAGCGGCCAGTGAGTTAAATGGGGTGATGGAATTACTACGATCATTTGCGTTATGCCATCCAGACATTACGTTTGAACTCACCCATGATCAACAAGTCATCCTATCCACCGCTCGCCGGTCCATCCCCGATTTAATTCATGAATGGTGGGGAGCTGATTTGGCCAATGCCCTGATTCCCATCAAAGCCTCGTCGTCACCCATCCAAGTCAGCGGTTGGGTGACGCAACCAACCGTCACCCTTCATCATCGCTCCAAAATCATTACCACCATCAATCGTCGTTTGATTAAAAGCCCGACCATGCTCAAAGCCATTTCCCAGGCGTATGCCGATGTGATTCCATCGGGCCGTTTTCCGATGGCGATTGTCATGATCGACATGCCCCACCACGAGGTGGATATTAATGTACACCCCCAAAAATGGGATATTAAATTTGCCAAACCATCTCATTTATTTGAGGCCATTACCCATGGCATTCGGGCCACTTTAGCTCCCTTATCGATCCCCCCATACCATGATTCCCACCGTGAACCAGTCCCAGCTCCCACATCGATCCCCTCTGATTGGGGTCGTCTCTCCCACCTCATGTCCCCCACCCCGCCTTCATTCGATACAACCATTCAACCATCCCTGCCCTATCCAATGGTTCCCCTATCGGCCCCTGTCTGGCAAGTATTAGACACCTATTTATTGGTTCAGGTACCGGATGGGGTATGGGTAATCGACCAACATGCCGCCCATGAGCGGTTGTTATACGAGCAACTCAAGTCACAAAATAGTCCTGATACACAACCCCTTTTAATTCCCGACGTTGTATCTTGGCCGATTCACGCTGGGGACGTGTCGGATGCCATTGAATGGCTCACCCTATTGGGATTTGATGTCTCTCATTTTGGGCAAACCGATGTATTGGTACGTGCCATTCCGATCACCTTGTCTGGCCCCACGAGTCTCGCTACGATTCTGGCGTTTGCCGATGAAATTGGCCATATTCCCGATGTTACATCCACCCGATTAAGTCACGATAAAGATCGACTACAACGAATGGCCTGTCGGGCTGCTATCAAGGCCGGTAAACGAATGAGCCATGCCGAAACCCATCAACTCATCCAAGATCTGCTATCGTCACCAACCCCTTTAACCTGCCCCCATGGTCGCCCGGTAGCCATATTTTGGGGGAAATCAGTTTTTGAAAAGTCTTTTCATAGAATTTAATTTTATTACGTCAACTTTTTATTATTTTAAGATTGACATTTAAAACCGAACTCCTCATAATCAGGGCATGAGTAAACATTTAGTGATCGTTGAAAGCCCAGCCAAAGCCAAAACCATTTCACAATATTTGGGCCCCAACTATGTTATTTTGGCGTCATTTGGGCATGTTCGTGATTTGCCCGAACGCACCTTGGGTATCGACATACAATCAACTGGGTCCAGTCGTTCCACCTTTACCCCCAAGTACAGCGTGATGAAAGACAAAGCACAAGTGATTAAAAAGTTAAAAGATGCGAGTAAAACAGCCCCCACCATATACTTAGCAACTGACCCTGACCGTGAAGGTGAGGCCATTGCATGGCATATTAAAGAAGCATTAAATGCCCCTGCCTCAAAAATTCGTCGGGTGGTATTTAATGAAATTACCAAAACGGCGGTTCAAAATGCCATTGGTAATGCCCGTGACATTAATTCACATTTGGTGGATGCCCAGCAGGCTAGGCGGGTGGTTGACCGATTAATTGGGTATAAATTAAGTCCTATTTTGTCTAAAAAAATCCGAAAAGGCCTCAGTGCGGGTCGGGTGCAATCGGTTGCGGTAAAGTTAATTTGTGAGCGTGAATTGGCCATTCGAGCGTTCATTCCTCAGGAATATTGGGTGGTTTCGGTTGATTTGGATAAACAAGATTACCGATTGGTGGCCAAACTGGTAGCGGAGGGTAGCCCCGATCGCAAATGTGAGCTGGGAACCGAGTCAGCTGCGTCCGAAATGGTGACACGCCTCGAACAATCGCAATACCATGTGTTGTCGATTAAAAAAACCAAACAAAAGCGTAACCCCTACCCTCCATTCATTACATCCACGTTACAGCAAGATGCCTCACGAAAATTGGGTTGGTCGGCGAAAAAAACCATGATGGTGGCCCAAAAGTTATATGAAGGGGTTCAAATTGGAGCAGATACGATTGGGTTAATTACGTATATGAGAACCGATTCATTTCGGGTATCCGAGGATGCGTTGCAATCGGTACGCCAACATATTAATGATGTATATGGGCCCAATTATTTACCCAACTCCCCCAATCGATACAAAACCAAGGGTTCCGCCCAAGATGCTCACGAAGCCATTCGTCCCACGTATCTTGATCGCTCTCCCAAGGCATTAGAGGCAGCCCTCCCCCTCGATCAGCTTAAGTTGTACCGCTTGATATGGGATCGCTTTGTAGCCAGTCAAATGAAACCCTGTGAAATTGAGAATACGGCCGTTATAATTGAGGCAAGTTTAGCCAATCATCCCTCTTTGTATTTAAAATTAACGGGGCATGTGGTGTTATTTGACGGCTTTAGTGCGGTCTACATGGAAGGTAAAGATCAAGACGATGAGGAAGAAAGTCGCCGTTTGCCGCCCTTAGCTGAAAAAGACCCGTTAACATTGGCTTCGGTCAATGCCCAGCAGAAGTTCACGCAACCCCCGTCACGGTATACCGAGGCCACCTTGGTAAAAGAACTAGAGGAATCTGGTATAGGTCGTCCATCAACCTATGCCCCCACCTTATCAACGATTGTCGATCGGGGGTATGTGGAAAAAGAAAAGAAGTCATTGTTGCCAACAGACTTGGGGATGATTACCAATGAAAAATTGCAGGAATTTTTTTCGGGCATTATTGATATTCATTTTACAGCGGGAATGGAAACGCGATTGGATGAAATCATGGATGGTAAGCATGAGTGGGGCGATGTGGTGGGTGATATTTACCATCCCTTGAGTGAGATGTTAGAGAAGGCGCAAGTGGGGATGACCAAGGTTAACACAGACCGTCCATCTGATGAAGTTTGCCCAAAATGCGGGTCTAGTATGGCGATTAAAGCGGGTCGATTTGGCGATTTTTTAGCGTGCACCAATTATCCGGAATGTAAAACCACCCGGAGTATGGCAGCAAAATTGGAAGTGCCATGTCCGAGTTGTGGATCAGATATTTTGGAAAGAAAAAGCAAGCGGGGGAAGTTATTTTATGGGTGTTCAGGGTATCCGGCGTGTACATTTGCCTCTTGGGATCGATTAATTAGCGGTGAATGTGCATCGTGTAAGAACCCGTATTTGGTTATAAAAAAGGGGAAAGGGAATGATCAGACCATTTGTCCATCGTGTCATACCCCCGCTTAGTGCGTGGGTAAAATCACTCTTTTTTCATCACATATGGATTAAAGTGGTGGCACTTATTATTACCATATTAATGGCGATTGTAGCCTATCAAGGGGGGAAACCATAATGCAGATATTATTAACCAAAGAAGATGTTTGGCAATGGCGCCGATCGGCTGGGGAAGACCCCGTTACATTGGTTCCGACCATGGGGGCACTTCATCGTGGGCATAAGACATTAATACAAGAGGGTAAGAAAGTAGGGGGCCGTGTATTGGTAAGTATTTTTGTTAACCCGACTCAATTTGGTCCCACCGAAGATTATAATCGTTACACAAGGCATGTAAACGGTGATGTTGAATTACTCAAAAAAACAGAAGTAGACGCTGTTTTTCTGCCAAATTGCGACACGATGTATCCCAATGGGGTTTCCGTTGCCACAAAAATGAGTATCCCTGACCTTACGTATGATTGGTGTGGAAAATATCGTCCGGGGCATTTTGATGGGGTACTGGGTGTGGTGTCTCGTTTATTTAATTTGGTACAACCCACCCATGCTGTTTTTGGGGAAAAAGACTTCCAGCAATTGGTGGTGATACAGCGATTGGTGTCAGATTTGGGTTACCCGATTGCGATTATTGGGGTTCCTACCGTTAGGGAAAAAAATGGATTGGCCATGAGTTCCCGAAACGCTTATTTGCGCAAGTCTGAGTTGGCTCAAGCGGCCATTATTTCCGAGGCATTGCGTCAAGCCAGACATCAGTTTGCGAATGGGGTATCGCTGGACGAGATACAGCGTGCTACCCATACCATGATTGCGGATGGGGGGCTACGCATTGAGTATGTGGGCATGGTTGATGAATGCTTTTTAAGTGAATTATTACCCAACGCCACCAAGGGACGATTGTTGGTAGCGGCGTATTTGGGATCAGTCCGCTTAATTGATAATATTCAGTTGGTTAGGTAGTCGAATATAATTCAGGATGCTTTTGTTTCAATGTTTCTTCCACATATCTTGAATAATTAGTAGGTTCAGGCAAATCTTCTATAACGGATATAATATCTAATAAGTCGCTTTTCGCCTCTGTTTCATAGGCCATCAAATTATGAAGGGCGACTTTATTTTCAGCATTGGGTAATGCTTTTGACAAAATGGCCTCTATTATTTGTTCCCTATATGTTGATAGCCTGTTTACCTGTAACGTGGATGCATCGCCTGTTATAGAACGGGCACTAGGGTTTGATTTATGTGATTCTGTCGACTGTTCTGAACAGATAAAGTCTGTTTCAATCGATTGCTCCTTTACTTTTTCCTCCTTTACTTTTTCCCATCTGACACTTGGCTGTAATGATTGTTTCATCGTTGAATCAGGGCTCATCTTTTGATGAGTGGGAGTACAATCCGCCAACCAATCAAACACCCAATTATCTATTCTATCCCCCTTAGGAATCACGCTTTCCTCAACCCTATCGGGGGGGGGACTAGTGTCTACATCTTTAGTCTCTAATGAAGCTAGCAATTGGAAAAGGCCGTTGGCGATGGGGGTCAACACAGGGGCAAACCAATGTAAGAGTTTTGGCATCCTAGCATGATACAATGTCTCTTCTTGCTCAGCTCTCTCTATCCATTGCTTCAATCCCTCTATTTTTAGATCACCAAGTGGTTGGGTTTCACTTAAATAAGTTTGATATAATTTAGCCAATTGAATGTATTCAGAAACAGTCCTTATTTCAATCGATTCGCCTAACGCTGAAATACCATCTTGTATATCTTTTGGAGAACCAAAATGCTGTGGATACTCCGTACCCACAGGGCGTTTTAAAGAGTCTATGGGGGCTGAAAAACCTGAAAAAGAAGATGGGAGTGAGGGGTTGAGATTCCTCTTAAACTGGGTGATCCCCTTAAGGAACTTATCTTGGGACCTGCGGGCCACGTGTCCTCGGTATGCAACTTGTATTTTTGTGGTGGCTTCCTTTTTTTTAAGGAAATTATTTTGGGCAATGCGTCTTCGAATTACAGCTTGTATTTTTGGGGTGGCTTCCTTTTTTTTAAGGAAATTATTTTGGGCAATGCGTCTTCGAATTACAGCTTGTATTTTTGGGGTGGCTTCCTTTTCTTTAAGGAACTTATTTTGGGCAATGCGTCTTTGAATTACAGCTAGCGCTGGTAATGCTTGCAATGCTGCTGCTACTGCTGGGGCTGGTGGTGGTACTGCTGGTGCTGGTGGTGGTGCTGATACATCATCACCTTCTTTTGATAATCCACTTGAAACGCTTGAAGATTGGAAGCATTTCAACCCACGAATAAGTCTAGATAAACCCGTACAGCATAACGAAAAAGGATTAAAAGATTTGACACTGGAACAGCAAAGTGGCGCCATGAAGAATTCCTTGTTGAAGATATGTGCTTAATTAATCATACTTTTTTATTACTTGCAATCTATCTATGATTGTAAATAACAATCTATCTTGTTTGTGCCCTACCCTACCACCATGGATTATAAAATAGATAGCCGAAGCGGAGTCGCCAAATTAAACGGCTCATAACTCAAAAAGCTCCCGCTTACCCCTCGTCTAATTTCCACAATCATGCGAACCCCACTATTCCCCACTATCACAGGCGTCATCGGTGGAAATAACGGATCCAGCAATAACTTGGTGAGTTGTACCGATACCTCGGTTGAATTAGAAACAACAACCCCTTTAACCTGCGTCAACATGGTGTAATGATTCGATTGACTCTCGGTAAAATAAATCACCAAATATACATATTGTGGATCAGCTGATACCCAATCAACTGTCATATCCCCTTCCCAAGCATATGGCTGATTACCGTTTAACCCCCGCAAATAGGTTCGTTCCGATTCAGTAAACCACCTAGCCTGATTTGAACGCCCCCCCTCCGGAACCCACACCGCACGATTCACAATTCGATACGTTTCACTATTATTGGGGTTGGCTTTTACCGATAACGTTCCAACCACCGTTGGATTGGCTACCGAATACGCCGTAATGACCGCAGTCCCAGCCCCCACCATTACCAACCTCCCCGTCGATGATATACGAGCCACATTGGGGTTAGATGACATCCAAATAACATTTTGTTGTGATGCGGGTGTCGTACCCACAGTAGCCGATACGGTTTCTTCATATCCAACCAATACGGGGCCTACATTAGAATTTGTTAACGCAGACGATGCCCCAATTGTCACCGAATTAATTTGCACCGGAACCACCGTCACCACACACGATTGTGAGATTAAAGGGTATAATTTAGATCGCGCCGTAATGGTGGTGGTGCCCGCTAGTTTGGCCGTTACAATACCCGAATTGTTAACTTCAGCCACGGTAAAATCAGTGGTTTCCCAAATTAACCGAGTATCTGCCAAAGCCGGAGATACCGATGCTACCAATGTTAGCCCTTCCCCCATTGCCATGGTTTTGCTTCCATTATTTAATGCAATGGATGTAACCGGTGGCGCCTTAACCACCACCTCAATTAACGCATATTTACTCGCATCCACAACCGATTGGCATTTCACCAATGCCCGACCAGGAACTTTGGCAGATACTTCACCTGTTGTTGGGGCAATATCTACCACACTTGCACCCGACCATACCGACCATGTTAGCCCCTGATTGGCATGACCAGGATAAACGCTCGCTTGTAAAGTTCTAAGTTCACTGACGGATAATTCCACTGAATTAATAACGGGTGTAACCTCTTGCACCAACGCAGGTACAACCGTGATCACACTCGTGGCTTGTAACATCGGAATCCCACTGGTTTGGGCAGTAATGGTTGCGGAGCCGGTTTGCAAGGCACTCACAACCCCACTGGCACTCACCGATGCCACCCCTGGATTCGATGATTCCCATGACACCACCGAACCCAACGGGGCCACGACATCCATCGCTAGCTGGGTACCTACCACCAACTCCGTTGCAACCGGATACAAACTCATGGCCAATCCCGACGGAGGCGTCACTGTAATACTCACCGTTCTAAATTTGGTAGGATCGGTATTGGATCGGGCTGTAATGGTCGCAGAACCAGCCGATCGGGCCAAAAACATATTAACCCCTGTGGTTTGCGATACCACCAATGGATTGGAGGATTGCCAAGACACCGTATCGGGTGACCCAGCCGCCACTTGAACACTCACGGGGATCATAAAGGTTCGGCCCGCCTCAATTGTAATCGATGATTGGGGAATGGTAACACCCACAATACGCGACTCAACCGTTACTTCACACTCACCAATCCACTCATTCGTGGATTTTAAAAACGCAACCACCGTTGTTTTACCAACCGCTTTAGCCGTCACCAACCCATTCGATGGATGAATGGTGGCCACCCCCGGACTCAGTGACACCCAATTAATTTCCGATACCAATTGCCCCTGCACCGACAGCGTATGAGTGGCCCCAGTTAATACGGTCAACTCTGTGCTGGATAACGCCGTACTGGTCACATTCGACACCAACACAGTCACATTGGCAGAAATGGATCGATTGGATCGCAATACGGCTTTAATGGTAACCAATCCTGATTGTTGGGGCTTTACTTTTCCATCCGATGCCACCGATGCAACATGCGGATCACTGGTATAAAAATCAACCGATTCCGGTTTAAAGGTTCCACCTGTCATTTGACCAAACAAATTGAGGGTATCACTGAGGCCAATTTGATAGCTGGGTTGCTGAAATGTTAAATGGGTTGGCGTTGCTGAATCGGAACTGGAATTGTCGGATGACTGATTGGTAGAACGAGACATTCGACCACAGCCAGCTACATACGTCAGTAGCAATACAAGAAAGCCCAGTCGCAGAACCCAGCCTAACGCATGTTGATATTGTTTGGTTTGTAATTGCATATTGTCACCCCACCAGTGTGCTACTGTCCCCTATCTCATTATATCGAGTATTCTACTCGAAAACTTGCATTCTAGGCAATTGCAGACCATTTATACCTGTTATACCCATATCAGCACCTCCCCTATCACCACATCGCATCTGTATTTGCCGATAATGACGTTTGTCTGATATAGTACCCATCATCATTGGTGTACAACATGATTGGGAGGTACCATGCAACAGTTACGGGTTTTAATCAATGGGATAACAGGTAAAATGGGTCAAGCCGCTCAAGACGCCATCTCATCGGAGTCTGATCTAATGCTGGTAGGTGGCTTACGTAAGGGCGATGATTTGGATGCAACGATGATCTCAGCACAACCTGATGTGGTGGTCGATCTTACCCACCCTAGCGTGGGGTATACCAATACACTCACCATTTTAAAACATGGTTGCCATGCCGTGGTCGGCACCACCGGATTTACAGCCGAGCAGCTGGTCGACATTGACGCCGTGGCCCGATCTCAAAAACGGGTGGCCATGATCATTCCCAACTTTGCAATTGGGGCTGTCATGATGATGAAAATGGCCCGAGAGATGGTAGCCTTTATGCCGTCGGTTGAGATTATTGAGTATCATCACCCCCGTAAGGCCGACTCCCCATCGGGTACGGCTATTCAAACCGCTCAAGAACTCCACCGAGGAAATCCCGCATTAAATGCCCATCGTATTGATGGCCCAGGTCGGGGTGATTGCCACTATGGTGTTCCCATTCATTCGGTTCGCTTAGATGGGTTTGTGGCCTCACAATCTGTGATATTTGGGGAATTGGGTCAAACCTTGACGATTCGACACGACACCATCAGTCGTGAGGCGTTTATGCCCGGATTATTATTGTGTATACGACAAGCCCCGTCCATGATTGGCCTTGTTAGTCGATTGGATGATGTATTGGCCCACGTAGCCCATACCCCGTCCAACCCCACCCCCCATCAATAGGAGAAAATCATGAGTATTGTAGTCGCAGTGGTTGGTGCCACTGGTGTTGTTGGACGTGAAATGGTGAGTATTTTAGCCGAGCGACAGCCTGGAATCACGACTGTGGTGGCCTTGGCCTCCGAACGATCTAGCGGTAGTCAAATTCCATTTGGAAATGATAGCCTAACCGTATCCACACTGGATGACGCATCATTTGATGGTGTTGATTACGCCCTGTTTTCAGCGGGGGGCGCCATTTCAGCTCAATACGCACCCATTGCAGCATCGAAGGGCTGTGTGGTAATTGATAATAGTTCGTATTTTAGATTAGATCCATCGGTTCCATTGGTGGTGCCCGAAGTCAATCCAGATGCGGTTCATGCGCATTCGGGTATTATTGCCAACCCCAACTGTTCAACAGCCCAATTGGTGGTGGTATTAAACCCACTCTTGAAAGCAGCTGGATTAAAACGGGTATCAGTCGCCACATATCAATCGGTATCGGGTGCGGGCAAATCTGCCTTGCAAGAACTCGAATCACAGTCGCGTTCAAATTTAAATGGGGTTACCCAAGAGCCGAGTGTATTTAGCCACCCCATTGCATTTAATTTGATTCCACAAATTGATTCGTTTTTAGACAATGGCTACACCAAAGAAGAGATGAAACTCACCAACGAAACCCGAAAAATATTGGGATGCCCCACTTTACCAGTTGCAGCAACGGCCGTACGGGTCCCCGTTTTTATTAGCCACAGTGAGGCGGTGAGTATCCAAACCGATCGACCGATCAGTGTAACAGAGGCACGGCAAGTATTAGAATTAGCCCCTGGCGTGGTGGTGATGGACGAGCCTAGCCAACACGTATACCCCACCCCACGGGCGCTATCCGGTAAGGACGAGGTGGCAGTAGGGCGGATTCGGGTGGATTTGTCGCAAGAGAATGGGCTGTGCTTTTGGTGCGTGGGTGACAATTTGCGAAAGGGAGCGGCGTTAAATGCCGTTCAAATTTTGGAGTTATTATTAGCCAATCGACACCGATGAGTTCATGTAACGTACCTGCATGGCCAGATTATAACCAGTGGGCGCGTGAGTATACGGAATCGTACCAACGGTGTGGGTGGGCCAGTCGATCGTCTCAATTGGCTCGCTACGAGGCGGTTACCACGAGTGTCCCATTACACAATACCACTTTATTGGATATTGGGTGTGGGGATGGAGAATGGTACGGTTTTTTGAAAAAAAATCAAATTCAAACCCAGTATAAAGGGATTGATAGCAGTTCTAGTATGATTGAGTGTGCGAAGATGCGTTTTCCAGAGGGAAATTTTTGTGTGGGCTACGCATCAGATTATCATGAATCGGTGGATGTTATTACAGCCATTGGCTTGGCCAATCATGACATGCCTGAGTATTGGGTCACCTTATCAAGATGGATGGCTCACTGGCTGGAACAAGTTGAAATTGCCGTTTGTATAACGTTTTTGTCGAGTCACACCCCTATTTCTAGTCAACTATCCAAACTGAAATACATATCGCCACAAAAAGCAATGGGCTGGGGATTCTCTCTCACACCGTTTGTTACCTTACAACATGGTTATTTAAACAACGATTTTTTACTGGTACTTTATAAACGATGATGATAAGGGCTGGGGATTCTCTCTCACACCGTTTGTCACCTTACAACCTAGCTGATATCAGAGGCTAAAAGATATGAACGATAGAAATACCGAAAATATCACAATACTATCTTACAGTTAGAGACCTAGTTTACTCAGAATTCCACGACCTAATTCCGCAAAAACGTTGCTACTCTTGGTTTCATCAATACGTCTTTTTACCAAATAAGATCGAAACGATTCCCTTACTTGCATATCCGATCTAGATACTTCAGGAAATACTTCCGCTCTAGATACTTCAGGAAATACTTCCGCTAGTTCCCTATCAAATTTAATATCAAGTTCATGCAAAGTTTTAGAAATAGTTCCCTTCAATTCACGTCTCAAATGATCCGGTTCATTGGCAACTGCACTTCGCAATGTTTCCTCAGCAAATTTCATTACAAGTTCCTTGATCTCCGTTTTTAATCTACTTTTTTCTTCTTCAGTTGATGCAAATGGCAGTTGTTCATGCAAATCACGAATTTTTTGTTGTTCAACAAGTTCCTTAATCTCCGTTTTTAATCTACTTTTTTTTTCTTCAGTTGATGCAAATGGCAGTTTTTCATGCAAATCACTAATTTTTTGTTGTTCAACGTCAATACTGCGGTCGGGAGTTAGTCGGAGAGGAAAAAAACGATTTTTAATATCAAAAATTAATGAGTTTAAGATATCCGAACTACTAGAGCTAGGAGAATCCTTACTACTAGAGCTAGAAAAAGCATTCTCTAAATAAAGCAATTTCGTATACTTAGGTTTTTCATTAGGTAGTTGTTCCCTACATAACTGAAGGATCTCAAGTATACATTTGCGTACTTCTAGAAGTCTGGAAAATTCTGTGCTAGTACTGTCTGTACGACTAATTTGGGATTCTAGTCCTAATAATTGAAGGTCGGAAACATTATCACCAAAATGGCACGATAAAATTGAAGCCATTATTTTCAATCCATAAGAATCACCTGAAGCACGTAGTTCAGTTATTTTCCTACTATATTCAATAATTTGCTGAATTTCATCAGGCTCTCTTCGATCCGAAGGAAAACCTAACAATTTAAAAATATCATCCTTCATCTCACTAGGGTTTAGCCATTTTAAAATGTACCCCCACTTTTGGCCGTGCTTCTGGGATTGGCTTAGTGCAATGATAGCATTAGCAACAACCTTAGAGCTACTTAGCAAATCCCCATATTTTATCCATTTAGATTGTGGACCGAAACCCATCCGATTTTCATTTTTCTTCCCTGCAACTGTCCTACCATCAGGGGACCCAGCAGTAGCACCAGCAGTAGGAGGAAGACTAGTAGGAACACTAGCAAATACTGCATTAATAAGGGGTGCAGTCAACACCACAGGAGAGGAAGTTGTATCACTTGTTCGCTCATTAATAGGGCCAGCAGTAGCAAATGCTTCTTCAATCAAACGTGAACTCAACCTCACAGGATGGGAAGTTATATCACCTGTTCGCACAGTAATAGGGCCAGCAGTAGCACCAGCAGCAGAACCACCAGTAGGAGCAAGACTAGTAGGAACACTATCAAATACTGCATTAATAAGGGGTGCAGTCAACACCACAGGAGAGGAAGTTTTATCACTTGTTCGCTCATTAATAGGGCCAGCAGTAGCACCAGCAGCAAATGCTTCTTCAATCAAATCTTGACTCAACCTCACAGGAGGGAAAGTTATATCACTTGTTCGCACATTAACAGCCCCCAGACCCGAACCCATTTGCGTAAGTACGGGTATGAAAGGCTGGGCACATGGAATGGCACTGGGTGGTTGAGGAAACAACCTTGGTAGAGCTGGAGTAATGAAGG
>Ga0172373_10003692_pt1 | contig 22104 bp, 13 predicted proteins | sample Lak10m_2_FD_114546 | JGI IMG/M metagenome (GOLD analysis project Ga0172373, IMG submission 114546) | Freshwater microbial communities from Kabuno Bay, South-Kivu, Congo - kab_092012_10m | ecosystem: Environmental > Aquatic > Freshwater > Lake | place: Democratic Republic of the Congo...
ATTTAAATTACTTAATATTGTTACATAATTATCAAATTGAGATTTACCACTTATATTTAAATTACTTAATATTGTTACATAATTATCAAATTGAGATTTACCACTTATATTTAAGTTACTTAATATTGTAACATAATTATCAAATTGAGATTTTCCACTTATATTTAAATTACTTAATATTGTTACATAATTATCAAATTGAGATTTACCACTTATATTTAAAGTATTAAATATAGTTACTTTATTATTAAATACAGTTAAACCGGATATATTTAGCCTATTCATAAAAGTCCCTGCATCATTAAAAGTTGTTAAACCAGATACATTTAAACGGTTCATTAATGTTACAACATCATTAAAAGTACTAACACCTGATACATTAATTTTACTAAAAAAAGTTGAGTCATTACCAAAAGTAATAAAACCAGAGATATTTAAGTTACTTAATAATGTTAAACTGCCAAAAATTACAGTATCACCTTCACTATTAATAACAAATTTATCATTAGTATTTTTTTTAACAACTAATAAATTTCCTAATCCTAATTGATTAATATTAACTGCATCATTAAAAGTTCTATTAATAATATTAATTTGAGAAGAAGAAATAACATTATTATCAATAATAGTATCAACAATAGTTGTTATACCTCTAACTTCTAAATTTCCTAAAATATTAAGATTACTATTAATAGTGGTTCTACCTGATATATGCATAGTATTATTAAAAAAACTTGTACCAGATACATATAATTTAGATAAAATAGAAACATTATTATAAAATACGTTATTTAGTTTATTAGAAAGTAAAATATTATTAGTATCTATATAAAATAGTTCTTTTACATTTAAATTTCCACCAATTAATAAACCATTTGATGGTGCTTCTGATATTCCTGCATAAGGAAAACCAATAGCAACACTACCATTAATATCTAATTTATTTTGTGGTGTAGTTGTATTAATACCTACAGAACCTTCAATTAATAGGCCATTAGAAGGAGAAAAATATTTACCAGCATATGAAGAACCAATAATAGCATTACCACCGATATTTAATTTATTATAACTATTTAAATTTTTTTGTACATTTATACTTATATTACCGGTATCATTAATATTAAATATTTTTCTTTCATTATTATATTTATCAATATAAAAAATATTATCTAATGAATCATAACCTATTTCCCATGCATTTAAATTACTTGATAATTTGATATTTGCGGGTTTTGTTATTTCATCAATAAATAATGATGGTATATTATTATTTAAGGACTTTAAATGTAAAGTTGATAATATATCATCACTAGTTAATATATTTATACCTAATGTTTTTAATTCAGAGTTTATAACTAAATTTGGTAATAAATCAATATTATCTTCATCATAAAAATATAATTTATTTTCATTAGTTTTAATACCCCATGTATTAGAATTACTATAGTTTTTTAATTTTATACCTATTGGATATGGTTGAGCATCAGAAATATTAATTCTTTTTATATTATCTAGTGATGTTGATGATACAGAAATATTATTATCTTGAGATATATTTGATGCTACAATATTAGTTTGAATAATAGGTGTAATACTAGATGTTGATAATGTATTATCATCAAAAAAAACGTTTCTAGACATATATTACTATTATAATAATTATATATATTATTTTATTTATTATTAAACATATAAATAATATATATATTATATTATATGGAAACTGAATATCAAAAATTTTTTGGTTTATATTCTTTTTTTAATGATACATTTCAATTTCCTAAAAGAAGTAAATTTATTTCTATTTCACAAAATCCTAGGCTTGTTAATAAAGAAATTAATTATATTTATAATTTAAAAAATGGTATTGGTAGTTTTATTATGTCTCATTTATCTTCATATAAATTTGATGATATTTATTATAAAGATATTATTTCATTTGACTTTAAAAGTTCTTCTAATTGTAATGATACAGATTTACTAGTTATTCAACAATTTATTAATGAAACATATTTAGTTGATTCTAAACAAGAATCTATTGATTGGTTAAAATTAAATTTACTACGTAGAATGAAAAAACGAGGATATAGTGATGATATTTCTAAAATGTATATTAATAAATATTCTAATTTAAGTAATACTATATTATCTTTAAATAAAGATAAATTAAATAAAAATCAAGTAAAAGATTTAGAAAAACAAAATAAAAGAACATGTAATAATTTTCATAATAATCCACCACAAATAGATGAAGAAGATATTGAAGAATCAAAAAGAGAAAGTATGAAAACTAAAATATTATTAGAAGATACATTAATTTTAGATGGTGAAAAACAGTTTATACTAAGTACAAATGATGAAACACATAAATATAAATTAAATAGTAAAGCAATTATTAATCCTTGGATAAGTGATATTAAATTAGGATATTTTTCATGGAATATGATTATTAATAAAACTACTATTAGTTGTTTTTTAAATCCTGAACATGAAACAAGTAAATGGTTATTTCCTATTAGATTAATATTAAAATATAATCCTAATGAATTATTTTTTGAACATATTTTTGATTTATTAAGTGATACTAGTAAAATGTTATATATGGGTTTTTTTTTAATTAGATATGTATTAACTGAAGAACAAATCCCGGAGGGTATACCTGAAGATTGTAAACATTCATTTTCTTTTAGTGGTAGTTTACCACATAGATCTAAAGAACAATATTATGTTATGTTTGTTTTTAAACAATTAGAAACTAGTTATAAACCATATGAATATATTATTGTTAATTTTAGATGTAATAAAATCGCTTGGGGTGATGTTGGTGAATTAACTAAAATATTATCTAGTGAAATTAGACAAATTAATTGTATTTATGTTCATAATAAAATTAATTTATTTTTATTAGTTAAAAAAGGTTCTAATCATAATTCTATTAATCAAATATGTAATTCTCAATATAATGAAGTTAATAATATTAATACTCACACTTTAAAATCTACTAGTAAATGTTTTGAAGCATGGTTACATTCTGACACTTTTAATTTACTTAAATCTAATAATTTATTACCACATACTGATGATAATGGATTACATGTTCTTATTTCTAATAAATCATTGGAAGAAATTAATACTAAATTATCTAAAAATATTTATCAATTAAATGATAATTTTACTAATTATATTGATATTAATGATGAATATATATTATTAGAATGCCATTTTAGATGGGATAATGATTTTGATGATTCAAAAAAACAAAGATTTTTATTAAAACATAATAAAATGGATGAAGAAGTTAGAAAAAATTATAAAAGTAATTTTTGTATTTCTGATACATGTTTAAAAACATTAGATGATAGAAGATTTTATTCATTAAGTATTTTATTTAATAAAAAAGAAGATGAACGAATAATTATAGATCCTGAAAATATATTAGAAATATCATTTGAAGATATTTATAAACAATTAATTAAACAAGATGGGGGTAATATTAAAAAAAATAATTTATTAAATAAAATTAGTAAATTTAATAAATTAGTATCAAATAATAAAGATATTCCTAGTAGTACAATATTTAATATAAATTCTAAAATATATCAATTTATATTTTATCAATCAAATAAAATATTATTATTAGGTGAAGAATATAAAAATATGACAAACTTTATAACAATACCTGGAATTTTTTCAACTATATGTATACCATTAATTAAGTTAAATAAATTTTTAATTATTGCACATAATATTTCTTTTATTGATAAAATATGTACTATATTTAAAAATATTGATATTACTTTTTTAGTAATTAATAATTATGAAATTAATAGTTATATTTTATTAAAAGAAAAATATAATTTTATAAATATATATTTTTTAGGTATTAAATGTAATTTAACCACTTTAGATACTATTAAACAAATTTGTAATAATAATATTTATAATACTATTATTATTGACTTTGGATATCATAATTATTATTTTGAAAGTATTATTTTAGCTTTAATTTTATCTAAATATTATTTAGATAAAAATGGTACATTAATTTATTATACTTTATTACCAAATAAAATTAATAATTATTATTATTTACATAATATTTTATTTAATAATTTCATTTTACATAATATTAATGATTTAAATGTTTATTTTACTGTTATTAATATCCCTTCTTTAATTGTATATAATACTTTTATTAATAATATTGATAATCAGTTAGAAAAAATTTTATTATTATTATTAGATGATACTAATTATAATGTTATTATTGATAAATTTGTTAATAAAAAAAATAAGTTTTTTAAATTTATGATTAAAAAATATAATAATATTATTTTTAATACTAAAGAATATTTAAACTTTATTAAATATAATAATATTCAATCTGGTGGATATCATAAAGTTGCTATTAAAAGTATTTCACATAATTATCCTGTTCTTATTGATGATTTAACTAATAGTTCTAAGTTTAATGGTGATGCTAAAGATATGCCTCCTATATGTCATTGGGGTCAAAGAAAATTATTATTATCTGAAATACAATTTTTTACTAATATTTTTAATAAAATTAATTCTTATAATAATTATATTGTTGTTTATATTGGTTCCGCTGATGGTACACATTTACCCATTTTATTTAAATTATTTCCTGATTTAGAGTGGTTGTTATATGATCCTAATCCTTTTAATCCATTAATTAAAAAATATAATAAAGTTAAAATATTTAATCAGTTTTTTTTAGATACTACTATTCCTCATGTTATTAAAAATTCTAATAATAAAAAAATTTTATTTATTTCTGATATTAGAGTTACTACTAAAGATGAACAAGTAATGAATGATATGATTAATCAAGCTAGATGGGGTACTCTATTAAAAGCTGATTTTATGTTATTAAAATTTAGATTACCATATAATGAACCTAATAGTTTTATACCAAAAAATATTACTGATCTTAAATTAGATAAAACTATTAATTATATTTCTAATCCTCATTTTATTGCTAATCATACTATATATTTAAAAGGTAAAATATATTTACAATTATATCATCCACAATATTCTACTGAATTACGATTATTTGTTGAAAAAACTAATAATTCTTATGAATTAGATAATTATAATTATACTGATATTGAAAACAAAATTTTTAATTATAATTCTGAAGTTAGACCATTTTTTATTAATGTTAAAGAATATGATTTTTTAAATATTATTCCTGGATTTGATATTAGTATTGAAAATATAATGGAATATCATATTATTTTTAATTATTATAAAATAGTTAAAAATATTGATAATAAAAATATTATTATTAAAAAATTATATGATATTAATAGTTTCCTTGAAAAATTAACTAATAAATCTATTATTGATTGTGGTTTAAATACTATTGAATCTACTAAATTTAATGTTCAAAAAAAAGACCGTGTTTTAAAAATTAATTTATGGAAAAAAATTAGTAAAATTAATTTAGTTCTTAATGCTAAAACACAATTAAAATATATTATTAAAAATGGTAAAAAACTTATTGGTTCTAAAAGAACTAATAAAGCTATTAATAAATTAAATAATATTATTAATAAAAATAAAATAAATTTATTTGTTAAATTAACTTAAACTATTAAAATAACGTCCTCTTGTTTTTATCTCGCTTATTCCACGATTACTTACTATTGTTAATAATCTTGAGTTTGGATTCCTGTCTATCATATATTTAAACTCTTCTTTTTCTTCTTTTATTTTTAAATGATAAAATTTACATGTTTTATTTTTTAAATATTTACATGATTCTCCATTTTTACAATCTTGAAAATATTTACAATTTCCTTCACTATAATAATTATAACATTTTTCTTTTCTTGGGCATATTATATTATGAAAATTATTATAACATTTGATTTTATCAAAATCACATGTCATATGACTTATATATATTGTTTTTTCTTGTTCATTTAAATACGCATCATAATCTGTTTTATTTGTGTTTTCCCCTTCATGTTCTAAAAAACTACATTCTAATTCTTCATTTTTCCCTTTTTTCTTCTTTCCTTCAATACCTAAAAATGGACATTCTAATTCTTCATCACTTGTAAATTCTAAGTTATCATTTGTATATTCCAAATCAGTTTTAAATTTTTTTGTTTCTCTTATTTCACCTTCTTCTATTTCACTATCTTTTAAAGATCGTTTTAATTTTATAGATGATTTAACACTATCATAATCATATTTATTAACAGTTTTTTTTGTTAAACTTTTTTTTGGCCTTTTGTCACTTTTACTTTTAACACTACTATCACTACTATCACTACTATAACTACTATAACTACTATAACTACTATAACTACTATCACTACTATAACTACTATAACTACTATCACTATCATAATATTTTGATTTTTTGGATTGTTTATGTTTTTTTGTTCTTTTTGATTTTTTAGAATTTTTTGATTTTTTAGTATATTTTTTTTGTTTTTTTTGTTTAGTATTATTATTTATATCTGGATATTGATATAATAAAGAGTTATTAACAAAAAACGGGTATTTATACATTGGATTAATAAAAGGAGTATATACAGGAGTTGTAGACATTAGAGATGATTTTAATTCTAATGATTTATTATAATTTTCTAAAAGTTGATTAGTGTCACGTGGTTTATGATGTAAAAAAGTGCAATATGGATTAATACAATTACCCATTAATTCATGTTTACACTGTTTATTAGGATGCATTTTATTACATTTACAATTAAGTGTAAAACATACATTATCATAATGACTTGGTTTTTTAAATTCAAAAGGAATAATATTCATTTTAATTATAGTTATTTAATTAAATATTTAATTAAATTAAATTTCAATTTTTAAACTACTTCATCTGAGTTTAATAATGCCGCGTCTTCACTATATTCTGATTTTTTAAATGTTTTTTTATTAATTAATGCACGAATAGTATAAATAGATGCTAATTCATTATAAACTACTTTACTAATAGCTATATCTATTTGAGATATTGATACTAAAAGCATTAAAGCACTTTTAAGATTATTAATAAACCACATACTTTGACAATAAAATTGTAATTCAAATTTTGTAAATTCAGTAATAACTTTTTTATCTGGATTATAAATATTAAATCCTAATATTGGACTAGCAAATTCATTAATAATAGTATCTGTTACTTGAAAACATAATATTATAAATTGTAATACTAAGTAACGATACCAATTATTTATTACTACACCTAATATAACTAATGACTGATGTGGTCCTAGTTTCATAAAATTATCTTTTGTACTAATAATTGTACTATTAGTATTATTATTATCATTATCATTATTATCTTCACCAAAATTTATAATCATAAAAAATAAAAATATTAATAAAATAGCATTTAATCCAATACAGACTTGTAATGTTAAATGTAATGATTTCATATTAATAGAATATTATGAATAGTATTATTAACTACTTTTTTTTTCAATTTTTATTATTATAAAAAAAAATTGAAAAAAATAATATTTGTTAGTTTCATAGATTTTTAAGTTATTAATCAAATACAATGGCTACTATGGCTACTGCTGCTGAAATTCAGACTCTTCGTGAACTTATTGCTAAGAACAATAAGCAGTTACAGGCTCAACAGATTATTGTCACGCAGTTTGCCATGGCGCCTGGCATGGAGGGGTTCGTTGCTGAGGCCAGAAGAACCATTCCAATTATGGAAACCAAAATCAATATCATGACGGCTAATTTGGCTGCTATGGAGGTTGCTGCTGCTCCTGCTCCTGATGGTGCTGCTCCTGCTGCTGGTGCTGGTGCTGTGGATGCTGCTGTGGTGCCTGCTGTGGTGCCTGCTGTGGTGCCTGTTGCTCCTGCTCCTGGTGGTGCTCCTGGTGGTGCTCCTGCTGATGGTGGTGCTGTGGTGGCTGCTGATCCTGCTGTGGTTGCTCCTGTCCCTGCTGTGGTTGCTGCTGCTGCTCCTGCTGCTGGTGCTCCTGCTCCTGCTCTTGGTGTTGTGCCAGGTGCTGCTGCTCTTGGTGGTGCTCCTGCTCCTGCTCCAGCTCCTGCTCCTGCTCCTGCTCCTGCTGGTGCTGTGGTGCCTGCTGTGGTGCCTGCTGTGGTGCCTGCTGTGGGGGCTGCTGCTCCAGGTGGTGTGCCTGGTGCTGTGGATGCTGCTGCTCTTGGTGGTGCTCCTGCTGTGGTGGTGGCTGCTCCTGGTGGTGCTCCTGCTGCTGCTGCAGAAGCTACCCTTGGCGTAGCGATTGCCCATGCTGAAGCTGCTGTCCATGCTGAACTTGCTGCTGCCCGTGCAGAAGCTGCTGCTGTCCGTGGTGAACTTGATGCTGCCCGTGCTGACGCTGCCCGTGCTGCTGAAGCTGCCCGTGCTGAAGCTGTCCGTGCTGCTGATGCTGTCCGTGCTGCTGAAGCTGCTACTGAAGCTGTCCGTGCTGAACTTGCTGCTGCCCGTGCTGACGCTGCCCGTGCTGCTGAAGCTGCCCGTGCTGAAGCTGATCGTGTTGCTGAAGCTGCCCGTGCTGAACTTGCTGCTGCCCGTGCTGAACTTGCTGCTGCCCGTGCTGAAGCTGATCGTGCTGCTGAAGCTACTGCCCGTGCTGAAGCTGATCGTGCTGCTGAAGCTACTGCCCGTGCTGAAGCTGATCGTGCTGCTGAAGCTGCCCGTGCTGCTGATGCTGTCCGTGCTGCTGATGCTGTCCGTGCTGCTGAAGCTGCTACTGAAGCTGTCCGTGCTGAACTTGCTGCTGCCCGTGCTGAACTTGCTGCTGCCCGTGCTGAAGCTGATCGTGTTGCTGAAGCTGCCCGTGCTGAACTTGCTGCTGCCCGTGCTGAAGCTGATCGTGTTGCTGAAGCTGAAGCTGAAGCTCGTGCTGCTGAAGTTACTGCCCGTGTTGAAGTTGTCTGTGCCACAGCGCTTGCCCGTGCTGAAGCTGCTGAAGCTGCTGCTGAAGCTGCTACTGCCCGTGCTGAAGCTGCTCATGCTGCTGAAGCTGCTGCCCGTGAGGATCTTCAAGCTCAACTTGATGAAACCCGTGTTCAGTTAGAAAATGTCAGAGCCGCATTAACGGCAACTCTAAATGTGTAGTGATCCTTTTCCTTAGCAACTCAAAAAATTCCCCTCTACCATATTTAGTGTTGTAGTACGCTTATATGGTATCCCCTCCCCCAAAAAAAAAAAAATTCCCCCTTTATTATGTTTAGTGTTCAAGTGCGCTTCTAGCGCCCCTAAATATGGTAATTCCCCTTCCCCCAAAAAAAAAAAACTTTAATTTTAAAGTATTTTTTGTTTAATTAAATTTAGTTTATATTATAAGTTAAATAATTAGTTTCTAAATTTGATTTAAGATCAGAATTAAATATAGAAATTAATTCAATAGTGAAAGAATAATTTTCATTTAAAGTAATATTATTACCTAAATAATCAACAAGTTCAATATCTAATTTTTTAATATTAATAGGTTGTTTAAATTTATATTCAGTATTAACAAAATCAATATTTTTTTTTAAATAATTATTTAAAATAATAATTTTAGCAAATACATTATTATTGTTATTATTAAAATTAATATTTCCCCAATCATTAATTTTTAAAAATATATATTTATCATCAAAATTAAATTCATGATCAAAACTTAATAATTTAATACTAATAATATTTTTAAAAGTTTTATCTAATTCATATTTAAATTTAGTATTTGAATATAAATTAATATTTCTATATCTAGAGTCAATATTTATAATTATATTTTCCATATTAATAAATATACATATAATATTTTTAAATATAATTATTTTTATAAATTTCTTCTTCAATACTATTTTTAACTAGTATTCTAATAACTTTAACTTTTTCTTTTTGTCCTAATCTACAAGCACGTGCAATAGCTTGTGATTCAATACTTTTACATTCATTATAAGTGGAATTAATAGGTTCAACAAAAAAAATGTGTGTGGCTTCAGTTAAATTAGTACCAGAAGCAGCATTTTTTAAACTTAACATTATAACTTTTGTATCATTTTCATTTAAAGTTTTATTTTTAAACTTATAAATAGCAGCATTTTTACAATGTATATTACCTTTAACAAATGAGTTATTAATACCATTATCAGCTAAAGTTGTACCAATTAGATTTAACATATCATCCCATTGAGAGAAAATAATAATGCGTGTATTATCTAATAAAACCAAAGGTCTAATAATAGAAATTAATTTACCTAATTTAGAACCATATTTATTAATTAAACTATTAGTATAAGAAAAATTATTATTAATTAAAAGTAATTCTTTATTTTTAATATTAGCTTGACATAATGGACAAGTATTTTTATTATTTAAACACAACTTAATACAATTATAACAAAATAGATGCCCACAAATAGTTAAAGTAGGATTATTAATACCATCTAAACAGATAGAACAATCATTATCATTAATATAATTATCATTATTATTAATTTTATTAAGTATATCAATAAAATATTTAGATTCAGTGATAATAGTTTCATAATTTTTTTTAATCATATAATATGATTGAGTATTAACATTTAAGTTTAAAATTTTATTTTCATAATTAATAATATTATTAGTATGATAATCTAATAATTTATTATACATTAAATTAATATCAATAACATCAGAATTATAAATTTTACGTGTAGAATCAACAACTAAAGGATGACAACAAAATTGTTGTAAATAAATATTATTAACTTTATTAACTTTCATATTATATAAATCTTGTTCAATAGATGTAAAATTAATCCATATTAGTTCTTCTTCATATCCAGGAATATTAATTTCATTAGAAACATCAATTTTTAAGTGTCTAACACAAATTTCATTTAATATATTTAACCAAAAATATTCTTTTTTATGAATATCAGAGAAAATAACATTATCATTATTATTATTAATATCATATAATAAATTATTTTCTTTATTTTCTAACTTTAAATTAATAAATTTGGCACAATTACTTAAACCTAAAATGGTACCGGATATATACCAATTAAAATCAGAATCTAAATTTAATATCCATTCAGTCATATATTTACATAATGAAACTTTAGATAAAATATCAGCAAAAATTTCATGTGCTTCATCTAAAATAATTCTATTAAAATAAAACATTTCAAAAATAGGTACAGTAGTTTTTTTAATTTCATAAATAGAAAAATTATATAATGTATTTAAAAAATTATTAACTAACGTATTTTTAAATTGGAAATTATAAGAAGATAATGTAGCATTTTTATAATAATATAAAGTAGGATAATATTTAAAATTCATAATAAATTGAAAACTCACTAATATAACATCACTAATAATAAAATCATTAAAAGTTAAGTTATTATAATTTGTTTTAGTAATAATAGTTAAAACTTTTAAATTTGAAGTTTTTTTAATTTCTATATCCCATTGTTTAATTAAATGTGAAGGACAGATAATTAATGTAGCTTTAGTATATATTTTATTAAATTTATGTTTAGAAAGTTTAAAAACAGAATCATATTTAGATTTATTATTAATAATAAGTGCAATAGAAGTAATAGTTTTACCTAAACCCATTTCATCAGCTAAAATGCCACCAGTAGTGTTAATATTTAATTGAGTATTATTAGATTGATAAAATAATGGATTATAATTTAATTGTATATCATCAAATTGAAAATTATAAGTATAATTAATTTTATTAAATATATTATTTTCAATATTAATCATTTTATTTAATGATTGTTCTTGATAATTATATAATTTAACTTTTAATTCAGATGATAATTTAATTAACTTTTTAGTATAAGGTATAAATTTAATTTTATCAAAATTAATATTAAAATAAAGTGGTAAATTATTAAATTTATAACTTAAATAATTTTGTAATCCTAATGAATTATTAATATAATTACTAATAAAATTAGAGTTAATACTAATATTAAATTTAAAACCAGAGTATATATTATTTTTTTCAATTAATGTAAAATCTAAATTCCATAAATATAATTTGTTTAATATTTCAAAAAAAATATAATATTCGATATCATTTGAGGTATAATTAACATATTTATATTTATTATTTACTTTATATTTAAATATAATATTAACTCCTAATTTAATATTGAATAATTCAATATTATATGGTTTAGAATTATATAATGTATCAAAATATATAGTATTATTTATAATATCCATTATAATAATAAATATAAATATTTATTTATATAATATTAATTTTATATAGACGTATTTAAATATTTTTAATACATGGATACCATTTAATATAATTATTTTCTAATATAAATGATTCAAAGTTAGTAAAACTATTAAATTTAGGATGTAATTTAGATAATAAATTAAATTTTTCAATTTGTGAAAAGTTAGGAATAAGAATATCATAAATTAAGTATAATTCATTTTTTTCAATATATTTTGTAATAATAGGATATTTATTAAATAAATTTGTATGTGGATAAATATTATATGGTACAAAATAATATATATTTTCTTCTTTATAATTAAAATAAAACTGATTATAATATATAATATTTTGATAATATAATGAACCATTAATAAAATTTTTAAATGGTTTATATGTAACAATTTCATTTAATATTTTAACTTTATTAAAATAATAGTTCATAATTCTATTATTATATTTATATTTTAATTTAAGTCTCAATTTATGTAAAAATTTATTTAGTAATATAATTTTATTATAATATATATAATTAATAGTTAAAATTTTATTAATATTAAAAAATCTAGTATATAAAAAAAAATTAAAAAATTTTTGTAATATTATTATTAATTTAGAATTATTATATATAAACTGATTAATTAAATTATTATTAATTATAACATTTAATAGTATATTTTTTTTTTCTGTAAATATATAATAATATTCAATTATTAATAATAATATATTATTACTACATTTAATAATATAATTAATTACTTCAGTATTAATTACTATTTCTTCTGAAGAATTAATATTTATTAAATTATCAATTATATTTAATAATTTAATTTCTTTCACAGTTTTTAACTCTTGTTTAATTTGATTATAATAATTTTTATTATATAAATTATAATTTTCATATATAATTTTTAATAAAGTAAATTCATGTGTTTTTTTATAATATTTATTTAAATTTTTAAAAATTTCAATATCATTAAATGAACTTACTAATTTATAATAATATATATTAATATCAATATATTTTAATATAATATTAATTTTATGTAATTTCTTTTTATTTATACTAATTTTATTAATTAATCTATGTATTAAAATATTATTATCTAATAAATTATTTTTATTAAAATAATATAATAAATTTATTAATATACGATAATCAGAATTAATTACTGATTTAATTATTAATTCTTCTTTAAAATCTATTGATAATAAATTTAAATCAACTTTATTTAACCAATAATTAAATGTAGTAATATTACCAATTGTAGCAGCACATAATAAATAATTACTATTATAATTATTTAATTTTAAATATTTATTAATATTTAATTTTTGTAATAATAAATGACCTTTGTATAATGATATTAATTTTAAAATTAATTTTTTTATTATAAATTCAATTTGATCATCAAAATCGTCTTTAATTTCTAATTCTATAATATTATTAATATTATATATAATATAATTATACAAAGAATAATAATATAATTTTTTATAATTATTAAAATAAATAGTTTGATTATTACACATTTCTAATAATTTATTTAAAATAAAAATTTTATCATGTAAATTATTAATATTTAATAATTTTATAATTAATTTATTATTAATAAAATTATTATATATATTATTTATAATATTATTATTCATAGTTTATATTATATTATTTACTAAAAAATAATAATAATTTTTTAAATCTAATTAATATTTAATATGGATATTATAACAAAAAATTTTAAAAAATTTAAATTACCTATATCTAATGAAAAAATGGAAGAGTTTTGTCTTCCTAAAAAATATAAATTATTACCACAACAAGAATTTTTAAGTGAATTATTAATAAGTAAATATTGTCCCTGGAATATTGATAAAAATATCCGTGGTATATTAATTTATCATAATATAGGTTCTGCTAAAACATGTACCGCTATTAGAATTGCTGAAAAATTTAAAAAAAAAATAAATATTATTTTTGTTTTACCTGCTGCATTAATGAATAATTTATATTGTGAATTACGTTCAGAATGTACAGATAATGAATATATAACAAAAACAGAAAGAGAAGAATTAAAACATGAAGAAATAAATAGTGAAAAATATAATAAAATAATAAATAAAACAAAAAAAAAAATAAATAAATATTATACAATATATTCATATCATAAATTTATAGAATTAATACAAACACAACAAATAAAAAATATAAATAATACATTATTAATAATAGATGAAATTCAAAATATGATATCAATAAATGGAACATTTTATAATACATTAAATAATTTAGTGAATAATAGTAAAAAATGTAAATTAATATTATTAAGTGCAACACCAATATTTGATAGACCAATAGAAATAGCTTTAACCTTAAATTTATTAAAAAAAGATTTATTTAATATAGAAAAATTTAATCAAGATTATATGGATGAAAAATATAATTTAATAAATATATCAGATTTTAAAAATAAAATAACTAATTTAATATCTTATTATCGTGGTGCACCACCACAAGCATATCCAAAAGTAATATTTAAAACAGTAAAATGTTTAATGAGTTCCTTTCAATATAAAAGTTATTTAACTAGTTTAAGTTCAGAAACAAAATATATAAAGGGTTCATTTAAAAATGTTGATATATTAAAAATGCCATCAAATTTTTTTATAGGACCACGTATAATATCTAATATAGCATATCCTAATAAAAGTATAGGTGAATTAGGCTATAAATCATTAAAAAAAAATTATTTATTATTAAAAAATATAAAAAAATATTCTTGTAAATTTTATAAAATTTTAAAAACTATAAATAAATCAGAAGGATTAAATTTTATTTTTTCAAATTTTAAAGAATATGGAGGAATAAAACCATTTATAATTTTTTTAGAATATCATGGATGGAAAAATTTTATTATTCATGGTGAAGGAAAAAAAAGATATGCAATATGGACTGGTGATGAAAATAATATAATTAAAGAAAATATAAAAAATACTTTTAATAATAAATTAAATTTAAATGGATCTAAAATAAAAATATTATTTGGTAGTCCATCAATAAAAGAAGGTGTAAGTTTATTACGTGTTGAAAATGTACATATTTTAGAACCATATTGGAATATATCAAGAATATCACAAATAATGGGTCGGGCAATAAGATTTTGTTCTCATAAAGATGTACCAAAAGATAAACGAATAGTAAATGTATTTTTATATTTATCTACTTTTAAAGGAGAAAAAACAACAGATCAATATATTTGGTCATTAGCAAAGAAAAAACAAATATTAATTCAATCATTTGAAAATATTTTAAAAGAAAATGCTTTTGATTGTAAACTATTTTATAATAGAAATGTTTATAAAAATGATGAATATAAACTAAAATGTTAATTATATCATATAATAGTTTTGGATCAATTTTATATAAATATTTTTTTTTTAAAATTATGTCAATATTAAGTTATTAATATTACAAATATCATATAATAGATTTGAATCAATTTTATATAATTCAATATAAATATTCTCAATTAATGATTTACTATTAATAAGAAATTCATGAATATCATTTAAATTATTACTTAATTTAGAAAGTATAAATAATAAATTTATAATTTGTTTTTCAATATTATCAATATTATCAATATTATTAATATTATATTTATTTCTAAATAAGATTATAATATTTAATAGATAACCTAAATTATAAATTTCTAAATCAAGGTCCATATTATCACCAGATGTTTCCAAGTCCATATTATTAATAATATCATTATTAGTATCAGTGTTAATTTCTAAATCTAAGTTAAAATCTAGATCCATAGTCATTATAATTATTAATAAAATATTAATTAATAATTTAATTTTTCAAATTTTTTATGTTAATTTCCTTTAATAATTAGTTTAATTTTATTTTGTTTATTAATATATTTTTTAACAAATGTAATAATATCATCTTTAGTAATAAAATTTAATTTATTTAATAATAATTCATCTCTATTAAATAAATAATATTGAAATTTAATTTCATATTCATATTTTAAAAATAAATCAATAGTATTTGTTTCATTTGATAATAAATTATTTCTAATACTATTAATAGAAACATCAATATTAGTATCATTAATTATATTAATAATATTTTTATTAAATTCGTTAATTTTTTTTTTAATAGTATTAGTATCTTTATTAGATTGAACTTTTTGATAAATATAATAATAATTATTAATATGAATATAATTCATAGAAACTAAATAACCTAATTGATGTTTAGTACGTAATTCATTAAAAAATAAATTATTAAGTATTAATAAAATTAATTGAATTAATAAATAATTATATGGTGTAAAATTGCCAATTTTATAATAAAATGTAACACAATTAGATTTTTCTTTTTTATTAGGATGTTTAATAATAATATTATTTGTTAAAATTTTTAAGTTATTATTTAATTTAAAAGAAATATTATTAAAAATATTTAAATGTTCAATAATATGTTCAATATTATTAATATGAATATTACCAAATATGAATATTAAAATATTATAATTATTATTAAATATACTATAAATATAATTTTTAATATCATAATATGTAATTGATTCAATAGTTTCTAATAATATTTTATTATTATAAAAATAATTGATAGATTTTAAATTAAATATATAATTATTATATTCCCATGGATTATTATATTTTATATTTTTAAAATTTTCTTTAAGTTTAAATAATAAACTATTAATATATTTTTCAGAAATAATATTAAAATTATCTTGAATATTTTTAATAAAATTTTTAAATTCATTAATTAACAAGTTAATTTTATTAATATCATTAAATGATTTAATATATATATTTAATGAAGAAGTAATATTATTACTTTTAATTGATATATTATAATTTTCAATTAAAAATATATTATATAAAATAGTATTTAATAAATGATTAATTATTAAAACAGCCATTTGAGTTAATATAAAATTTTTAGGTGTATTAAATAAATTTTTATTTATTAATTGAATCCATATAATTACAATTGGTTCATTAAATTTAGATAATCCATAATACCATATATTATTTTTAATTCTAATAGGAATATCATTTTTATCTAAATTTTTAATAATAACATTATTATTATTATTAATAAAATTAAGATCAATATTAAATAACATTAAATTAATTTTTTTTTCAATTATATTTGTATTAATAGTGTTAATATCAAGTTCAACATATTTTGTTATATAATGTGGTAATATTAAATAATTATAATCTTTAAAAAGTTTATTTGAATGTATAATTTTTGTAAAGTTTTTATTAATATATTTTTTATATAATAATATATATTCATTAGAAGATAATACAATATCATTAATAAAACTATTTTTTAATACTGTTTTAGTATCAAATATTAAATGATTTTTAGCTAATACATTAGATAATGTAGTATAATCCATATCTAATATATTATCAAAATTAATAATATCAATATTTTTATAATATTCTGCATATAAATTTAAATTATTTGTATATAATGTATCTAAATAAATAAATAATATATTTTCAATTTCATTTATATATTTAATACCATTTTCAGTTAAACTAAAATATATAATAAATATTCCTTCATCTTTAATATTAATGGATAAATTAGTAATATAACCTTTATTAATTAAATAAAAATAAAAAGAGTTTTTAGTATTTATATATAATAAATCAACTAATAAATTAAAAATATTATGATATTTAACTTTAGGTATTTCCCATAAAAATATTAAATCATAAATATTTTTATTTGATATTAAGTGATATATTTTATTAATATTTTTAAATAATGGTTTATTTATTATTAGTTCTTCTTTATTGTTATTTTTAATTTGAGAAAATATTTTATTAATTATATCATATATATTATTAATTGATAATGAAGAAGAAATACAAATAGAAATATTTTCACATATAGTATAATATTTATTATATAATTGAATCATAACATTACGTATATCAGGTTTATTTAAAGTATCTAAAGAGCCTGTACCAAATTTATTAATATTAGAATTTTTATCAGTTATAAAATTAATAAAATAATCCAATATCCACATATCATTATGAATATTTTTTAAATGTTCATTATTAACAGCATTAATTTCTTTATTTATAGAATTAATATTAAATAGTGGATCAATAAAAAATCTACTAAATATATCAATCATTTCTTCTAAATGTTCATTAAATACATTAAAATAATAAGTTGTGAAATAATCTTCAGTAACAGCATTCATAGAACCACCATAATTATTAAGTTTATTCATAAAATAATTTTCACCAGGATATTTACTACTACCCATAAATAACATATGTTCTAAAAAGTGAGCTAATCCATTATAATCATCAGGATCATTATATGAGCCACATTTAACAGATATAGATATATATGATGAATTAAATATATTAGGATCATTAATTATAATATATTTAATATTATTACTTAATTTACCACCAAAAATTTCACGTGTATCAATATTTGATTTTTCTATTAATATCATATCAAATATTAGAAATTTATTTATTATTATATAATAATAAATTAGAACATTTAATATTTACTTTACTTATAATTTTACTCCATATATTTAAAAATAATTTTATATTTATTTTTCTATAATTAAATGTATTTATATTTTCAGTTGTAATCCATAGATTATTAATTATTTTAAATTCTTTTAATATATTTAATATTATTTCTGATAAATCATAATTTAATAAAAATGGTGTAATTATAAAATAATGATTAATAGAATTAAAATAATTAGTAATAATATTATTATTAATTTCCATATCTAATTTATTTGTATTTATAAAATTATTTTTTAAATAAAATATTAATTCTTTTAATGGTGGTGTATTTAAAAATGAATAATGTGTTAAATTATCAGAATAATAATTTTTCATATTACCAAATTGTGAAATTATTAAATGATATAATTTTAATAAATATTCTTCACTATTATATGAAATTTTATTATTATATATAATATCTAAATGTTGATTTAATAATATATGATCATAATATTCAGGATATTTTAATAAAATATTATATGCTGTTTTATCTATTATATAATTATATAAATCTTGATATGGATCTTGTAATATATTAATTTGTTTATTATATATATTTAATCCATAATATTCAGTTTCATAATAATCAATATATTCTTCAATAACATCAATATATTCGTTTAATATTTTCATTTGTTCATCATTTAAATTATATTCTAATGATATATTTTTATCATGATATAATATATATCGTAAATCACAAACTTCTAAATTATTAATTTCTTCTAATGTCATTTTATTACTTTTATTTTTTATTATTTTTTTTAATAAATCTAATATTTCTAAATAATTTAATTTTAACTTTTCTATAAATATATTTACTAAATTTAAATTTATTTTAAAAAATCTTTGTAATATTATTTTTGTTTTATTTAATTCATTTGTTTCATTTATTTTCTCTAAATATAATAATAATTTAGTAAAATCAACTGTAATTAATGTTTTTTTTAAATTGACAATATTACTTTTATTTAATGCAATATAATGATTTTTTAAATAAAATAATAAACCTAATTCCGGACCTATTTCTAATGATGATGGTAAATGATCATTCCCAAATAAATAAAATATTAAACATATATCCCAAATTATTTTATAATTGTTTGATTTTACATTATTTATTGTATTATATAAATCTAATATTGTTTTTATTATTATATTGGCATCTAATATCTGAACATAATTAAATAAATTATTATATTTAATATATTTTATAATTGATAATGATATTTCTACATTTAATATCTTATAATATGTTTGTTGTACTAATATTTGATGTATTAAATCTGAGTCTGTTGTATGTATACAATAATCTCCATTATATTGATTTTCAGCTATATATTTAAATATTTTTAAATCTGATTCACCATTCTCAGATGCACTGTTAATTATAATATTTATTTTCGGAAAATTTAATTTTAATTTAATATGTAAATATATTTCAATATTTTTTATAAAATTTGATGAAGGATTTATTGACTTATCTATACTAAATCTATTATTTATCCATTTTAAATAATCAAATATTAATATATCATATTTTGATTTTTCTGTTATATTATAACTTTTTGATAATTCATTTATTAATTGTTTTATATTTCTTTCTAAATTATTAAAATAATATTTAAATAAATTCCTTTTTTCTATTGATTCTAAATAATTTTTAATTCTTCTTTTTCTTTGTTCAATAATTTTAGAATATGATGGTATACCATCAAAAAATATAGCAATTGATTGAATAAAATTAGTTTCATGTAAGTTATTAATATATTTAATTATAGTATTATTAATTTTTTCAAATATTACAAATTCTAATAATGATGTGTTATTATTAATTTTATTTGTTATATAATATATAAAATTTGTAATTATAATTTCTTCATTAAATCCATCTAATATATTATATATATAATTATTTATATTATATATCTTCCAATGATTTTGATTAAATATTTTCTCTAATAATTCTTCTAATAAATTATTATTATTTATATTATATGGTAAACTTAATATGATTTTTATTATATCATTTATTTCATGTTCTATTTCTATTATTTCTTGATATATTAAAAAATTTATATCAAATATTATATAATTACTTATTATTTTTTTTATATTATTATCTAAATTTAATTCCTCAAAACCCTCATTATTTAATGATTTTGATATAAAATTTACAAATCTATCTAAACCCATAATATATATCTATAATTTTATATATTTAAATTATTAATCTTTTTATTTTTAATTATTTTATTTTTATTTAGTGAGTTTAAAGTAAAATAATATATATTTATTTAATATATATTATGGAAAATCATAATGATAATATTACAGTATCTATTCCTATACAACCACAATTACAATCTAATGATACTGGTCTATTAACTAATATTTATACTGAATCATTAACAAATACTATTACTAATAAAATATGTAATTATAAATATATTATTATTATTATTATTATCTCTATTATTTCTTATTATTTTTATTTTTATTGTTATAAAAAAAATACTATTAAACCTACACTTATTACTAATAATGATATTAATAATGATATTAATAATAATAATAATAATAATAATAATAATAATGATAATAATGATATTACTAATAAACAACAACTTTTAACAGATCAAATTTTAGAAAAACAAATTAATAAACAAAATTTATTAGAACAACAAATTATTGAACAACATAAAGCAATTTTAAATATTATAAAACAATTAGATGAAATAAAAGGTTTTATAACTAATAATAATAATAATGATGATAATAATAATGATAATAATTTAAAAACTATAAATTTAATAAATGAAAATGAACAAATAAAACAACATAATTTAACACAATCAGAATTAGAAGATATTAATAATAATATCTAAATAAATATAATGAATTCAATAGATTTTTATAATAAAATAAAAGAATTAAATAAAATAAATAATTATGCAAATGAAACAGAACAAAATTTATTATATGCATTATATTATCAATCAACAATAGGAAATATAAATATACCATTAAATAATAATTCAAGAATAAGTTATGATAAATTAATAATTTGGAATAAATTAAAAAATATGTCTAAAGAAGATGCAGAAGAAAAATTTTTACTTAATATAAATCAAATATTTAAAAAATATAATATTAATTAATAGAAAATATAAATTAAAAAATATAATATTAATTAATTAATAGGAAAGATTAAAATGAATATAAATTAAAAATATAATATTAATTTATTAATAGGAAATATAATATTAATTTATTACTA
>Ga0172373_10003693_pt1 | contig 22097 bp, 19 predicted proteins | sample Lak10m_2_FD_114546 | JGI IMG/M metagenome (GOLD analysis project Ga0172373, IMG submission 114546) | Freshwater microbial communities from Kabuno Bay, South-Kivu, Congo - kab_092012_10m | ecosystem: Environmental > Aquatic > Freshwater > Lake | place: Democratic Republic of the Congo...
CCGGATTCTCCGCTATGGAAGAATCCGGTTTTTTTATGTCAAAACGGGAAATGATTAGAGCTTGTTCAGGATTCTCTGCCGTTGGCAAAAACAGGCTGATTTTTTGTCAGTTTTTGCATTTTTAAGGCGCATAGCCGGAGCTACGTAACTGAAAAAAGGTGAAAAATGGCAGAAAATGAGACGTTTTTGACTCGGTGAGAGAATCCTGAACAAGCTCTTACTCTTATCGGGCAGGAGTAAATACAGCTGTAGTACCGGAATTGAGTGCATTCCAGAGGATTTGATCAGGGTTTCCTGCGAAAGTAAGCGGGAAGCGACCTGTCTCAACCACGTTCAGACCAGCAATCTTGTTGTCGGCTACACTGTTGCTGTTCCACAATACCTTGTACTCATTGACATCAGCAGCCAGCATCTCGTCAATAGTAACAGAGGTGAGAGAGTAAGCATTAACGCCTGCGACAAAGTGCGTGCCGACATAACGACCTTCCTTTGTGTAAACAGAAATGCTGTAAGATTTGGTGTTGCGTGAACGACCGCGCGCCAGATTGTACAACACTGCGGTGTAACGCTCGGTCTCGAAAGCAGCTACAGGCTCCGGATGAACAGGCATGTTGCTGTAGGCAGCACTGCGGTCAAGTTCCGGCAGAAACTGATAGTACTCCCAGGAGAGACGAACAGGTTTCTGTGCGGTACTGTTCTCGAGTTGTGCCTGCAGGGCCTCAGCGCCTATACTATAGGGCAGTGCAGCCTTTGGGAACTGCTCGATGAACTGTTTGAATGTCGGGGCCGCGCTTTGTCCGTTTGCGCGGACACTAACTGCAAGCGCGAGAATCAGAAACGGGAAAATCTTTGCGTACTTCATTGTTGCTCAGTGTTTTAGTACGTTAACCGGATTATCTTTCATGAGATTAGGATTAACACTGATCAAGTATGGTCAAAAAGCTTGCCAAAAAATCAATTTACAAAAAAATTTCAAAAAAAAATATTTTTAAGTATAATTTTTTCAAAGGTTAAAAGCACACCTTCAGATTCTTCTGCGGGCTTTTTCCCATAAAACACTCTGTTTTTTTGCTTTTAGCCTCAAAAAGCCGGCATACATGGCAATGTTCATCAGACAAAAATAATATGGCACAAAAAATATTTTCAGTCTGATCCGACGATTTTCAAATATCCAGCCTGCAACGGCTGCGGTGTAAAATATCAGTTGCGCAACGAAAATCGGGCAGTACAAAACTTTGGTCCGGCACAATACGGCATTTAGCACGAAAACAAAAGGGAGCAGAACAGGTGCTACCGTCCAGCGGAGTACCCTGTGCGATATATACTGGAACGACAATTTCCCGTATTTGAAAAAATTGAGCAGGGGGGCAAGTCTGACAACAGCCTGAAGGCCACCTGCGGCGATACGCACTTTTCTCTTCCACTCTTCGCGGATATCGGCTGATGCTTCTTCCGTGGCGAATGCGCGCGGTTCGTATCCGATACGCCAGCCTTTCATAGCCATTCGCATGGTCATGTAGAAATCTTCCACCAGGGTATCGGGGGGTACATCCTCATAGGCGGCGGTACGAAAAGCGAAGAGTTCTCCGGCAGCCCCGATAGTTGATCCGAATCTGGCATCCATGAGCTTGAGCGCACTCTCATACCGCCAGTAAATACCTTCTCCGGCAGCTCCTGCGTCACTGTTTTGGGGGATATGAATCCGTTTCTCTCCGGCCACGGCACCAATACGGGGGTCATTGAAGTGCCTGACCAGATTCCGCACAGCATCTGCGTTAATCACTGTATTGGCATCGGTGCTTACCACTACAGGCGCCTCAACCACTTTCATGGCGCGCTGAAAGGCAGCAATTTTCCCTTTTCTTTCAGGTTGATGCAGCAGAAACCATCTGGTACCATCCGGATACGGAAAACGCCTTACCAGATCCGGCGTATCGTCATCGGAACCATCCGTGACAAAATAATATGTGATTCTGTCGGGCGGGTAGGCGATATTTATTGAATTCTCAATTTTTTTTTCAATAAAGTCTGCCTCGTTGTAGGCACATACCACAAAAGCTGCTTCCGGAACATTCTCGTCGGGGGAATAATCCGTCCGCGATTGTTGTTTTTGCAGCAAAAGAAGGGCCTTCAGCACGATAGCATAACCCAGATAGGCATAAAACACCACTGCAACGCCTGCCCAGAAAACGACCTGCAGCCAGAAAGTATCCATCGGACAAAGGTAGGTGAACAGGTATTTACAACGGAAATTTTATCCTGTGAAGCGGAAAATTTGAGATCATGCCTAATAGAGTCAGTATTTTTTGCGTTATTTGTGAACTTTGTAACCCGAAGAACTTGTCCAGCGGTTACGAACAAGCTGAAATTCACGAACGATGTTGTTGCGTTATTCCATTATTCTCTCTTTAATGCTGCTGCAGGTTTTGCCTGTAGCCGGACAGGTATCCCGGAAAATCAAGTTGACGCCGGTAAGCCTCGGCATGGACCTGCCGGAGTCCTACAAACAGCGCACCTTTATCAAGGGTCTGGCCGGCTTTGTGAACAAAATTGATCAGCTGGTAGGTGCCATGATTCTTGTGGACGAGAGCAAAACGACCGTCCTGACCAGGTTCGTCCGTCAGGACAAGCCGCCGATCATTACAACCTCCACCTCCGATGTGATATACAGTGCGCGGATTGACAACAAGTTCAAGTTCAACGGATCGTACAGTATTGCATCCACCCGGGTAGAGAAAGATCAGATTTACGAACTGATTGTCACGGATATAGGCTTTGCCTTTCTCCCTGAAGATTATATCCCCTACCTTGAAATTTGCCGTGCGGCCACCAATGTGGCTCCCGAAACACGGAAAAAAACATACTACGTGCGTTCTGCGAAACTGACTACAGTTTATACGCGCGCCTATCAAAAAACACTGGGTGATACCGACGTAAACGGGGTTGTATTCAGTGTCGGCGGAGAGGTTTTCCACAGCAGTGACCAGTTCAAGGTGGATTATGTGGTATCTGTGGATCTGGTCAGCCTCGAAAAGCTGCTCTCCCTGCAAAGTTGTAATGATCTGATTAACAGCGAAGAAATAGCACGCCGGGAGAAGGTGGAACAGGCCAGACTGGCCGCAGCAAAGGCTGAAGAAGAAAAGCGTACACGCGAGCAGGAGCTGAATGCGGCTAAACAGCAGGTGGAGGAAATGAAGAAGACCCTCGGAGAAAGTATTTCCCGAAGCAGCGAGATGCATAAGCAACTGCAGGACGCCCAGGAGCGGGAGAAAGCTGCTCTTCTGCAACTAAATGATGCTATCAGGCTGGCCAACGAGATGGCCTCCAGAGCACAAATGGCACAGCAGGCAGCAGAGAGCAGGGAGAGCGTAATCCTCACTTTCAAAAACAAGGAAGGTAAAGTACTCGAAATCAAGAATCTGGATGAGCTGAGCGAGGACAAGCTCCGCGCACTTGGGTTTGATGTCGAAATACTGAAACAGGAAGGCCACCGATAAACCGTTCTCCATGAAATTTGTAACCCTCACTACCGATTTTGGAAGCCGGGACTACTACGCAGGGGCCCTGAAAGGCGCTATCCTTCGAAAATCGCCGGATGTAAAGCTGGTTGATATCACCCATGAAATCAAGCCGTACGATATTGTACAGGGAGCCTTTGTTGTAGCCAATATCTGGAACGAGTTCCCGGAAGGCTCCATTCACCTTGTCGGCGTGAACTGCGTTTATCAGCCGGAATTCCGGTTCGTGGCGCTGCAGCACGAAGGGCACTACTTTGTGGCCCCCGACAACGGATTGCTTACAATACTGTTTCCCGGAATTGAACAAAAGAATCTGAGATCTATCCCGGCAGATGCCAATGTTCATTTTGCCGTAAAACACGTGTTTGCGGCTGCTGTTCATCACCTGATACAGGATTTGCCTTTCGATGAGCTGGGCTCGTTTCCGCCGCCAATTATTGAGCGCATCAGCCTGCAGCCGGTTATTTTATCTGACCGGATTCGGGGAACCGTTATTCACATTGATCATTTTGACAACGTGGTTGTGAATATCCGCCGGGAGTTATTTGACGAGATAGTGCAGGGGCGACCATTTTCGCTCTATTTCAAGCGGAACGACCCGATTACGGCACTTTCAGGCAACTACTGCGATGTGGCGGTAGGCGAGCAGTTATGTCTGTTCAATACGGCAGGGTTTCTGGAAATAGCTATTAACATGGGCAGGGCAGCCACCCTGCTCGGGCTCAAGTCCGACGACACAGTTGAGGTAGTATTTGGGTAAGAGAATCCTGAACAAGCTCTAAGAACAAGCTCTAAAATGAGAGGCCCGAGTCCTGTGACGGATTCGGGCCTCTTTTGTTTATTATCTGACGAAAAGGAGCTCGCGGTATTTCACGAGCGGCCAGTATTCATCATCAACGACTGCTTCCAGGTCATCCACGGCGGCACGGATAGCCTCCATCTGTGGTCTTACGGCATGGCAGAAGATATCGGCCTCGGCGCGGAGTGAATCGGCGTGATGCGCCTTTTCATAAGCCTCATGCAGGCTCTTCATTCCGGCATGTATGGCTTCGACGTTGGTATTTACCCGTTTGATAAGTTCTATCTGCAGTTTGGCGGAAGAGAGCATATCAATGGCACGCATTGCGGCGATATTCTCTGCCAGCTCTTTCTGATAGCGAAGTACGGCAGGCAATACCAGAGACTGTACCATTTCTTCCAGTGATTTGGCTTCAATGTCAAGTTTTGTGATGTACGAGTGCAGCTGTACGGCATGGTAGGCCTCCAGTTCCACTTTCGTCATGACACCTGCTTTTCCATAGAGATCCTGCGCCTGCTTTTTACCCAGCACATCAAGTGCTTCGGGCGTAGTGGGGAAATTGTTCAGTCCGCGACGTGCGGCCTCTTCTTTCCACTCGTCGGAGTAGTTGTTACCTTCGAACAGGATCGCTTTTGAGCGGCGGATATACGATTTAAGCACAAGCAGGATAGCCTCATCCTTTTCTTCTCCTTTGGCGACAAGCTTGTCCACGTCAGCCTTGAACTCGGTCAGTTGCAGGCCCATCATGGAGTTCATTACAGCCATTGGTCCTGCGCAGTTCTGGCTGCTGCCAACAGCGCGGATTTCAAACTTGTTACCGGTGAAAGCGAACGGCGAGGTACGGTTTCTGTCGGTATTGTCGAGTTCCAGGTTAGGCAACTTGGCAATCAGGTCGAGGGCGCGTTTCACTTCCATGCCATCCTGATTCTTTCCTTTGGCAATCTGGTCGAGCAGATTGGTCAGGGCTTCACCGATGAAAACAGAGATGATCGCCGGCGGAGCTTCGTTGGCACCCAGACGGTGATCGTTGCCTGCATGAGCGATACTGGCGCGCAGCACATCGGCATACTTGTGAACAGCAGTAATAGTATTGACGAAGAAAGTAAGGAACCGGAGGTTGGTGCCCGGGTTCTTGCCTGGAGAGAGCAGATTCACACCTGTGTTGGTACCCATACTCCAGTTATTGTGTTTGCCGGAGCCGTTTACACCTGCAAATGGTTTTTCGTGGAGCAGTACGCGCAGTTTGTGGCGGCGAGCCACGCGATCCATGAGATCCATGAGCAGCTGGTTGTGATCCACTGCTACGTTGATCTCTTCATATATAGGTGCGATTTCGTACTGGGCAGGCGCCACTTCATTATGGCGGGTACGCACCGGAATACCCAGTTTATGGCTTTCTGTTTCGAGATCGCGCATGAACGCATACACGCGCTCGGGGATAGAACCAAAATAGTGATCTTCCAGCTGCTGATGTTTGGCAGCGGGGCGGCCCAGGAGTGTACGACCAGTCATCACCAGATCAGGACGGGCGTTATAGAGTGCGTCATCCACTACGAAATACTCCTGTTCCCAGCCGAGTGTTGCTGTGATTTTGGTTACGTTCTCATCGAAGAGCTGAGCTACTGGCACAGCGGCCTTGTCGAGAAACGCCTGAGAGCGGAGCAAAGGAAGCTTGTAATCCTGTGCTTCACCGCCATAAGTAACAAAGATAGTAGGAATACACAGCGTTTTACCTTCTCCAACAGCCATAATGAAAGCCGGGCTGCTGGGATCCCATACTGTATAGCCGCGCGCCTCAAAAGTACTGCGCATACCGCCCGATGGGAAAGACGAACCGTCGGGCTCCTGCTGAACGAGTGCTGAGCCTGCGAATTCTTCCATTACCCTGCCATCATGCGTCAGCGTGAAGAAAGAGTCGTGCTTTTCGGCCGTTTTGCCTGTCAGTGGCTGAAACCAGTGAGCGAAGTGCGTGCAACCGTGGTGCTGAGCCCATTCTTTCATGCCGGCAGCCACCACATCGGCGATTTCACGGGTCAGTTTCTGGCCACTCTGCACAGCAGCCTTTACCGTGAGATAAGCTTTTTCCGGGAGGTACTTCTTCATCGCTTCATCGTGGAAGACTTTCTCCCCGAAATAGGAAGCGATTGTTTCGGCCTTTCCTTCAGCGAAATCTGTCGAAATCGGCTCAATACGACTTTCCAGGGTTTGGAGTGCGTTAAAACGAGTGAGGGACATGGGTATGTGTGAATAAGTTGAGTGAAAAATGGTATCAGCCCGGCAATTGCCGATTTTTGTTCAATGAAAAATGAGGTCTTTACTCCTCCCGGAGCAGATTAAAAAATACCCCGAACAGCACAGGGCTTCAGCACTGTTGTCGCTGTCGGATATCGGAAAAAAAGAAAACTGAATTGAAAAAAACCTGAGAGAAGGGGCGGCCTTTCCATTTGCCGAGCGGGGTCGGCATGCTGTTGAAGCCAGGAATGCAGGAAAGGCAGTGGAACGGCATCGTTCAAATGGCTATTTAGCCCTTTTCTGGCGCAAAGTTAACAAAAAATTTAAAATAACGCCGGAAAATTGACAGATTACCCGTCGTTAACATAACTTCAGGTCAGAATATTTCAGACAAATAAACACTAAAAGTGTAATCTTGTTCCGGCCGTACCTGCTTTTTTACATGATTATTTTTTTTCATTTCTGAATTCCGGTATAAACAGACTCTTTCCCTGTATCCGGATTTGAGTTTACATAACCAATCCAGTCCTCGTATTCGTCTATGTCCGACAACCGGGGAAGCAGTGTATAATTCATGCCGAGCGAACGTATCAGACGGAGTGTATCTTCTGCAACCGATGCTGTGCTCCAGGCTATTCCTTCAAACAACTCCGGCACAAAATGCTTCATTCCAAGCAGGTAATATCCACCGTCGCAGGCGGGCCCCACAACGAAGTCGGCGGAGTCGAGTGCCCCGAAGGCATTCCGGATCAAGGCAGCGTCCAGATCGGGACAATCGCTGCCGATGATGACAGCCTTTTTTGCGCCGGAAGCGAACGCCTCGCGGAAAGCCGAAGCCATTCGCTGACCGAGATCGCCGGGCGATTGAAGCATTTTCAGGAAACCGGTATCGGGCCATTCATCAGCGACCGGAATGTAGTCGCTGTAGCAGAGCAGTCGGTTGCACGCTACTTCCAGCGCGGCCGAGCGCGTTTTTTTGAGCAGAAAGCTGTAAATACGCAGTGCTGCCTCGTCGCCGGCAACACTGGCAAGCCGCGTTTTAACCTTTCCCTTTTCAGGATTTCTGATAAAGACAATGAGTGTTTCCTGCCGGCTCACTTCACTATCTTGAAACTGAGGTCGAGCGGATTGGCCGAGTGCGTAAGTGCCCCCGCAGAAACAAAATTAACGCCGGAAAGTGCATATTTTCTGACATTGAACAGCGTGATTCCACCGGAGGCTTCCGTTTCAAAACGGCCATTCACAATAGCAACGGCTTCATGGAGAATGGGGATTTCGAAGTTGTCGAACATAATACGGGTAATCCCCCCTATTTCGAGTGCCTCTTCCACTTCGACCAGATTTCTGACTTCGAGGGTGATGCCCAGACTAAGTCCTTTTTCTTTCTGGTACGCGTGTGCGCGTTCAATGGCCTGTTTTACTCCGCCGGCGGCGTCAACGTGGTTATCCTTGATCATCATCCAGTCGTAAAGTCCCCAGCGATAATTCTCGCATCCTCCTATTTTCACAGCCCATTTTTCAAGAAAGCGGATAAGTGGAGTGGTCTTGCGGGTATCCAGTACCTTCACGGGAAGGTCGCCTACCTCAAAGGCAAAGCGGCTGCTGAGCGTTGCTATTCCGCTCATGCGTTGCATACAGTTCAGGAGAAGTCGTTCGCCCTGGAGCAGGGCTCTGGTGTTGGCTTCCACCTCAAAGGCTGTCTGACCGAAAATCACATCCGTTCCGTCAGTTTTGTGGACCGTGAATGTTGCATCGGGATCGAGATGTTTCAGAATTTGTCCGGCGAGTTCCACACCGGCTAAAACTCCGTAGTCTTTCACACGAAGTATGGCCTTGCTCCGGCTTTCTGCGGGTATAGTGGCCAGTGAAGTGTGATCTCCGTCGCGGATATCCTCATAAAGTCCTGCAACGATAAAATCATTGATTTGCTGGTCGGTAATTGCTTCAGGGCGCATATTTATCCTGTTGGTCCTGGTTTATAAACGTTATTCGTTGGATTTCCATTTGATATTGCAGCCGCCGGAAGGGCGCTGTATTTCCACCGGAGGCAATCCGGCGAGTACCGCATTGAGTGCTGCTCTGAGATCTTCGCCAGTGCTGGGCACCGGATTGCGTTTGGGGCGACTTGAATCGAGCTGACCGCGGTAAACCAGCTTCAGATTTTCATCAAAAACGTAAAAATCGGGGGTACATGCCGCATCGTAGGCCTTTGCCACCTCCTGCGTTTCATCGTACAGATAAGGAAAGGTATAGCCAGCTTCCCGCGCATGGGGCGCCATTTTTTCGGGGGCATCTTCGGGGTAGTTAACGGCATCATTGCTGTTGATACCGATAAAGGCGACACCCTCCTTTTCGTATTCCCGGACCATCTCCGCAATCGTCGGGTTGACGTAGAGTACGTAGGGGCAATGGTTACAGATGAACATAACGACCGTTGCCCGGGCTCCAGCCGCGTCAGTCAGTCTGCAGACACCTCCGTTGAGCATATCCGGCAATTCGAAATCAGGAGCGGAGGATCCGAGAGGAAGCATGTTGGATTCTGTATAGGCCATTCCCTTTATGATTTTTCCAGTTCGTTGATACGCGTTCGGTAGATATGCTGGGGGGTACGCGCGTACATGGATTTGTACAGGGTTAGTGCGCGCTGGTGGTAAGAAGAAGGGGTCTCGGCTACCCTCCGGAGTTCGAAGTGAACAGCAGCCTCCTCCCTTTCCGTTCTTGTGAGCGACAAGAGTTGCTGTAACTGTCGCAGCGCTTCCTGCCGGTGCCCCTCTGCAATAGCTATCTGCGCGCGGAGAATATTGGCTCCGAAAGTGAGATCGGCATTTCCGAGTGCGAGCGCAATATCACGGCCTTCTTCCATTGCCTGGCGTGCAGCGGGGATTTCATCTGCATAAATCTGCACCAGCCCTTTTTCGATGAGAGAGTATCCCAGGACGAGCCGGTTGCCCATGTCGCGGGCATATTCTATTGCCTCGTTATAGAATTTAATGCTCCGGGTGAAGTCACCTTTATAGAACCACGTATCACCGAGCGTGTTCAGTGCCTTGGCAATACCCTTTTTGTAATTGAGTTCACGACTCAGCGCGAGCGTTTTTTCGAGGTAACCGATTGACTTGTCGAACTCACCGATTACCGAGAGCAGATCGCCAATCAATCCGCAGGCGATGGCCATACCCTGCTTGTCTCCCAGTTCCTCAGCGAGTTGCAAATCGCGTTCAAAATTCTGCATGGCGCGTGTATAGTCGCCCTTTCGTTCCCAGACAGAACCAATAGAGCCTATACATATTGTCATGAAGAGTTTGTTACCCAGTTCTTCGGAGAGCGCCAACCCTCTTTCCAGACAGAGCAGCGCCGAATCAAGCGCTCCTTTTTCCAGATAAACTATCCCGAGATTGGTGTACAAGCTGGTGAGTCCCTGTTTGTCAGTTGCCTTTTCAGCCGTCTCGAGTTGTTCCTCGAGCCAGCGGACACCCTCATCATAGTGGCCCTGATTCATGAATATGAGACCAAGGTTAGCCACAATAGCGGTATTTTCCGCGGCACGTTGCAGACTGCGGTTTATTTCAATGGCGCGGGCATACCAGGTTTTGGCGGGTTCGTAGCCACCCTGCCGGAAGTGGAATGTGCCCAGATTCCCGAATGTCTTGGCGATACCCGTCTGGTCATTTGCCTGTTCGAAGCAGTGAACAGCCTCGTCCAGATTGGTTTTGGCCTCGGGATAATTACCGCGGAGCATAAGCAGCTGGCCCAGCCGGCGATAACTGCGTCCCATCAGCTGCCAGTCGTTCAGTGCTGCCGCGCGCGACAATGCCTCCCTGTAGTTTTTTTCCCCTTCTTCCCATTGACCAACAAGCTCAAGGACGGCTCCTTTTCTCAGAATCAACTTCACTATCTTTTTACTCCTCTTGTTGATTTCCAGCAGGTTGTCAATCAGTTTGTTGTAGAAAGAGAGTGCCTGTCTGTTGAGAAAATTTCTTTGTGAATAACGGGCAGCCTTTTCGAGATACTTGTTGGTTTTTTTCTCGTCTTCCGCCTGTTCATAGTGGAATGCGAGGTCAACATATCGTTCCTCTGATTCGGGGTACAATTGTTCGATGGCCTCTGCAATGTCGTGGTGCAGCTCGCGCAGGCGCGTGCGCAACTGCATATCGTAAGCGGCCTCGCGCAGGAGCGAGTGCCGGAATATATACCTCAATTCGTTCATGGCATACCAGACCTGCCACTTCTCGGCACTTTGTACCTGTTCGCGCAAAACAGTATCAAGATCGCCGTTCCGGCGCACAAAATCCTCCTGCTTGGCCATAACAGCCGAAAGTACCGGCAATTCAAATTCCCGGCCGATTACCGCTGCAGCTTTTACCGTTTCCTTCACCAGACCACTGAGGCGGTCAATGCGCGCCATCATGATTTCCTTCACGGAGTCATTGATCTGCACATCCTGATTTTTCAGCTGAAGTACACCGTCCACACTTTTCAGCAGGTTGGACTCCCGGAAGTACTCCGACATCTGTTCGATATAGAACGGATTACCCTGCGTCATGCGCTGGATCAGTTCAAACAAGTCGGCGTGCATGGCGCCTCCAAGACGCGACTCGGCGAATGCTTTCAGATCGGAAGCCTGGAGAAAATTTAAATCTACCTCGGTAATGGGGCAACTGATTTCGTCAAGGATTTGCTGCTTGAATACATAGCTGCGGTTGCCGTCGTCTTCGTAGCGACTGGTTGACAGGAAGAGCAGCGGATACGAAGGTGCCCGGCGAATAAACTGGGAAAGAAATTCGCGGCTCATATCGTCGTACCAGTGCGCATCCTCCAGTTCGATAACAACAGGCTGCAACAGCGACTCGGCGACAAACAGGTTCGACATGGCTGCCAGACCGTTCTGATAGCGCCCGCGGGCATCGAGTTGCTCCCAGAGCGACCCGGGGTATTGAATGCCGACCATGGCAGCGAGCACACTCTGCGTACGAGCTATTTCCCGGCGCACAGCATCGGCTTCCGGGTGCGTACACTCGGTGAGCTCGTATTGCAACTCCAGAAAATTCTGTTCAAAAAGTTCCCTGTTCCGCTCGGGGGTATTCTCCGGACTCTGGTCGAAATAGTTCTTGAGCAGATAAATAAAGGGATTGAACTGCTTGCGAAGTATCTGGTCGCTCTGGCAACTGAGCCAGGTTACGTTGCCTGTTTCCCTGAGCAAACGCCTGAATTCATAGCTGAAGCGGCTCTTTCCGATACCCGCCTCCCCGAAAACATATACTACTCCGCAAAATTTATTCTCCCGGAGTGGCCTGGAAAAATCAAGGAGCTGCCTGAGTTCTGCGGCACGACCGAAGTATTCACCTGAAAAACTGGCCTTGCCTGCGAGATTTCTTCCTGTAAGCGTATAGAAAGGAATGGCATTTTCAAAACCCTTGAACTGCCCGTCGCCCACGTGGCTGAATTTGAAATTTCTGTTTCGAGACACATTTTCGTCGGCCATAACCTGTCCCCACTCTGCGCGACTCATCAGGCGGGCGCCCAGGTTTACGCGCGCGCCCACGGCCGCGTACTGGCAACGTTCCTTGCTCCCTATCACACCGGTAAAGGCCTGCCCGGCAGTAATACCTATCCGGTAACGGGCGCCGGTGAGCGATTCCAGCCCGCGGAGCTCCTCCTGAATGGCGCCTATATATTCGAGTGCCCTCTCCGTATTATTTTCGAAGGAAACAGGTGCTCCGAACAGACAGAACATGACGCCGCCCTTGTCGCCGAAATCAATCTCCTTGAAATAACCTCCGAATATCTCGCTTTGGTCGAGCACCACAGAGGCGAAATGGTTGAGTGCCTCGTGCGATTCGACTCCCTCAAACGAGAGAAAAACACTCACAACATTCCGGAATTCGCCGATTTCCTTTGATTCGTACACCTCTTTGGGAAAGAAGGCTGACATAATTTCCGGATCAGGATCGGGCAAGTACACCTTTTTTACGTCCGACAAGCCTGAAATACTGAATTCAGGCGAGACGTTGAGCACAGAAAACTGCCCGTCAACAGGCGTACAGCCGGCCATGGCTGGATTGGTAAGGCGGAGCATTTCACCATCACATACAATCTGCAGGGATCCTGCCTTTGTCTGTGCCTCTGCACAGGCGTCTATCGGAGCTCCACGGAAATAATAGGCTTTCCGCCGGTCGCCGACGATGCCCCAGTGAATCTCGCCGGCCGAGATGCCCACTTTCAGGCCGATCTGGTGTTCCGACAAAACAGAACCCGGATCGGCCTGCTCCCGTTCAAAGCGGGAAATCATGGACTGGGCAGTATGAATGACTCTCAGGGCAGCCGACTGAGCTTCCTGGTTGTTGTTGAAAGGAAAAATAGCCGTAAAACTGTCGCCGGCGAAGTACGGAATAAACCCGCCCTGTTCATACACGAGCGCAACCGTTGGCTGAAAGATGTGATTCAGCACTTCAGACAACTCTTCTGCACCTTCGGTACCGTGGCGCATAAGCCTGTCGGTGAGTCGGGTGAAACCGCTCAGATCGGCGAACATAGCACAGGCATTCAAACTGCCTGCCGGGATGTTATTCCGGTAGTTTTCCTGGATAATGTGCGGAAGAAAGTGTCTCAATGCTGTCCGGGTTAAAAATTCCGGATGCGAAGGTACAACGAGCAGACGTGTGTTTGCTGAAAAATATGCCCGGAGGCGCTAATCAGAACTTGTATCCCTGAACAATTTTCCTTACTTCTGAAGCGCCGCTCGTTTCCACTTCCAGTTTTTCAGGCTCTCCTCTGTAGGTTACATTACTCGCCCCACTCGAAGATATTCTCAGTACTTTTGAGGCTCTTACATCAATAGAAGACGCCCCGGAAGTTTCTACAGAACAAGACTCAGCCTTAAAATCCTGCGCCCTGACTTCAGCCGCACCAGATGTTTCAACTTCCAGATGATTACAATCACCTTTGAGATCAAGTTCAACGGCACCGCTCGTTTCAACGCTGACAGTACCAGCACTCAGTTCAAGCTGTGTTTCAACCGCACCCGACAGGTCAATATTAAGCCGACTGCAAGTCAGTTTATTCTTTGAAACAACCTCCACGGCACCTGACACCTCAAGACCCTTTAATTCCCGAATTGTGATGTAAACATTTATATCGGCCAGGTTCTGCTCCCCCCACAGTGGTGAAGAGGCGGAAGGTTGATCTGGTATTATTTCTATTGGTTGTCCGGGCAGCGTGTCTCTTTGAGCGGCACCTTTCTTTTTTACCTGTTTCGAATCCATAGATATTTCCAGTAGTTCGCCTTTCTGCTTTACCAGTACAACTGCTTTTTTTTGAGGATGTAAAGACTCAACTCTTACATCACACTTGTCGCCCTGGATAATCCATACTTTCATAGCAGATGATATTCTTAATTGGGTGAAGTTATCCCATACTTTGGCATCCGGGGATACTTTTTCCAGTGAAACACCTGTTAGAGACGTACCATTTGTCAGTGGTATCGAATCAGGGTCCTGGCGCCGAATATCTGATGAAAGCAGCTCACCGGAGACGGTAGTTTTAACGAAAGCAACTCTTGACGGTTGTGATTGCGGCAACATCTCGAATTGTTCCACTTTTTGACTGAGTCCCGTCTGCGCTCCCGTAGAATTGACAGGGCCACGGGCAATACGGTCATTAATAAGTACATTCGGCGGTGCAGCTTTGGTGTTTGTTACGACGTTGAATTCCGGGGAGACAGAATGTACTCCAGAATTATCGTTTGCAGTCGCAGGTGCAAAATATGAAAAAACAGCAATTCCTATTACAGAAGCGATCGTTGTGATCATGGCAATTCCTTTGAAAGTGAAAAATGATTTGGTGGACAATCCGGAACCGACAGATTGTGCAGCGCTACTTACCCATGCGGACACGTCATCCGGGGAAGTTACCGGAGGCGTTTCTCTGACCTCCTGAAAGAGTTTGTTCAGTTGTTCTTCATTCATGTCAGCGTGATTCATTTACAGTTGTGAGCGATTGCAGGTGCACCATCAACTGCTGGCGGCCGCGCAGCAGGCGTTGCTTCACGGCAGACTCGCCGGAAGACTGCATTTCTGCAATTTCCCTGATGGAAAAACCCGACAATTCGAACAGAATAATGGCTTCCCTCTGTTGTTCGGGCAGTCTGGACAGCGCAGTGTACAGAAGGTCTCTGTTCATGAGCGCGTGCCCGTCGTCGTCGCTGCAGGACAAACTGTTTATCAGGCGTTCGTGATGCGCCAGATAATCCTCCCGCTTCTTTCTGTTTTGATTGGAAAGCAGCCGTATCGCGATACCGCAGAGAAATGACAGAAAAGCAGCGGGATTTTTCAACTCCTCCAGCCGGTTAAAGGCTACGATAACAACGTCCTGCATCAGATCCTTCCAGTCAGTCTGACCGTAGGCGCGCGCCTGGCAGAATCGTTCGAACCGCGCATGAACGGGTTCATAAAGACTCATGAATGTTTTTCTCCTGTCATCCGTCATACCTTTGAGCAGCGTGTTTCTGTCGGTTACACACAGTTAGAGCTTGTTCAGGAATCTATCGCCGAGTCAAAAACGGCTCATTTTTCGCCATTTTTCACCTTTTTTCAGTTGCGTAGCATCGGCTATGCGCCTTCAAAAACGCAAAAACTGACAAAAAATCAGCTTGTTTTTGCCAACGGCAGAGAATCCTGAACAAGCTATAAATGTCATTGCCGGCGTCAGAAGTTACTTGGCATCAGAATAATTTTCCCGAGGCTTTGCGCAGGGCGAGTTCGGCGAGCAGCAGATCACCTGCTGTCTGCAGCCAGTTGAATTCTTTTTCTTTGAGGGAAGTCCGGGCGCTCAGCACGTCGGAAGGAATTCCGGCGCCGTCTCTGACGCTGTTGGAGGCCAGTTCCAGGGCCTGACGGGCCAGTTCCATATCCTCCTTGCGGAGTACCAGTTGCTGACGGGCGCTGACGAAGGCCGTACGGGCCTGCTCATATTCCCAGCGGGCCTGGTTCAGGGCTTCCTCTTGTCTGGCTGCATTGTATTGTTGTTTCAGGGAGACGGGCAGTTGTTGTTTTTGCAGTTCCCAGTAGCCCGAAACCGGTATTTTCATCTGCAGTCCGATATTCCCGTTCGAAAACCACGAATTTTCTGCGACAAGCGGGACGTCATTGGTCAGGTTGTTCATACCGAAGAACGCAAATGCGGAGAGCGTCGGTTTCAGACGCGCCTTTTCCGTTTCCAGCCGGAGCTGCTGCAGCCGGTTGTCCAGCGCAAACTGCTGTATGTCGGGCCGGTTGGTAGCCACCGATACAGCATCGAAAGACGGAGGCGTCCATTTTTCCAGCGGAGAAAGTGCCTCGGCGAGCGTGCCCTTCGCCACCGTTTCTCCGGCTTTTTCCGGTGAAACACCCATCCGGTAGAGCAGCGTTTCGGCGTTTCGCCGGCGGTTACTCTCCGCCTGTTCCAACTGTATCCGGGCACTGTTCAGTTGCATGCGGGCATTGATTACCGCTGATTCAGTGGCGGCACCTCCGTTGCGTCTGTTCAGCGCGTCCTTCAGCAATTCGTCTGCTTTTAAGTAATTTTCCTTTAAAAAATTGACCTCTTCCGTGGAAAGCAGCAGTGCGTACCATGCTTTTGTGAGTTCCAGGGCTATATTTTGCCGATTCAGTGCGTGGTTATTCTCCGTAATATCGGCCTGAAAGTTCTGCTCGCGAACCTGGGCGTTCAGGCCGGCATCGTACAGACTTTTTGTGGCTGTGACCCCTGCGGTAGCCTGCCACCAGGTTCCGAAGCGAATAGCGCGCGTTTCATCGGTCGGATTCTGTACATTGAACTGTCCGACCGGGACAACACTGGCCGGCAGGAACGGATTGGCCTGCATATCCAGACTTCCGCTCAGTTTCAGATTTTTCTGGAGGCGGACCTTGTCAACCTGTGCTGCGTTCATCTGATTTTCAATCCTGAATGCCCGCTCCGAAGGCTGATTTTCCAGTGCAGATTTCAGTGCCTGCTCCAGCGTGAGCGCGCTCAGATCCTGGGTATGCGCGCTGACCGTCACCGTGAGTGCTGTCAGGAGGGTACAGGTGACCCGGAATGGGAAGATGTATCGGTATAAACTCATACGAGCGCGATATTTTAAAATGTACAATTACCCTCTGAATACGGCCGCAGGTTCCACGCCATTGATACGGCGGAGGGCGAAAATGGCCCCAAAAAGGGCAATAAAGAGCGTAATGGCAAACATGCCAAGTTTCACCTGCCAGCTGAATTCAAAAGTGAGTCCGGAGGACTTGACCCCCATGCGAAACCCTTCCAGCAGGGAGTATGCGATGACGAAGCCCACAACAGCAAACACTGCTGCCTGCGTCAGAATCAGTCGCCTGACGTACCCGTTACTGGCGCCGATAGCTTTCAGCGTACCATAATCGCGGATACGATCGAGCGCGGAAGAATACATCGTGAGTCCGATGATGAAAAACCCGGAAATGATGGCAAAAACAATCAGGGTACCGGTACTGGCACCGATACCGGTGGAACCGAGCGTGTAGGCAATAGTAGAACGGGAGAAATCCCTGCGGATCCATGCCCGCACCCCATACATGTGCTGGTTGATTTCATCGCGAACGCGGGCGGGGTCGTACCCGGGCTTCACATTGACGATGACAGCAGAAATAGCCGTTCCGCTGCGATTTCCGTAGTAATTGGCCCTTTCCAGCGTGGTATAGACAGTATTTCCTGCGAACCCCCTCAGATTATCAGTAATAGCGTTGATGACGGCCCTTTTGCCGTTTATCTCCAGTTGAACCCCCACTTCCGGCTGCATATCATACACTGCGGCATCGTAGAAGTCGGCAGTGATGGCATTTTCGGCCTCCAGATTTGACAGCGTTCCGCTTTTGATTTTATCGGGCCTCGGACCGGCAGCGAAGGCAGGCGCCTCCGAACCAATCATCAGCACCGGACTGGATTTCCCATTGGGCAACACAGCTGTTCCATTGGCCAGCGCCACGCCGTAAGCAGCAGCGACCCCTTCGATACTGCGTACTTCCCTGACGATACGCACATCGAGCAGGCCGAGCGAGTTGGCATCCTGTGTTTTGGCATCCACCACCCATATATCGCCGTTGGAGTTGTCCACGAGGGCCGACATGAGGCCCGTGAGGAAGGTGAAAATACCCACCTGCTGTCCGATGAGAAAAGTACTGATGACGATACCCACTACAACGCCTATACTTTTGGCGCGGTCGAACCTGATAAATCTGAGAGCCGTTCTGAACATAAAATTACAGTTGAATGGCACATTCCACGCGGGCGTTCAGCAGCAGAGTTCCGGCGTCATTGAGGAGTATCTTGACCTCCCTCACGCGCCGGTCTTCCATCTCGCCGGGAGTTTCGGCGAACAGCGATTTTTTCTTCAGGAGCGGGGCGGCGTAAACCACCGTACCGGAGGCGAGTTCTTTTCCGGTTCCGATGGCTCTGATTTGTGCCTTTTGGTTGATTTGCACCCTGTCGGCGAGCAGTTCATCTATTTCACAGCGGACAATCATGCGGCCTTCCGGGGCCAGCTCGGCGAATTGTCCCTGAGGCGGCAGTGCATTACCTGCCTGCGTACTGATGCTGAGTATTTGTCCGTTAACCGGCGCTCTGACCGCCCGTAGTGCCAGTTCGCGCTCGGCCACGGCGAGCTCGGTGCGCACTTCCTGCAGGCGGGCGCGACTCACCTGCGCGGAGGCGCGGAGGCGATCGCAGGTGGCCTGCTGATTACGCACTTCATAATTAGCGTTATCGCGGTTTTGCTCCGTTTCAACGCGTGAGTCGTATAACTTCTGCAGTCGCTGTGCGTTCAGTTTAAGATTTTCGAGGCGTGTTTGTGCTTCGGCCTCGGCTTTTTCGTCGGCCAGCACCTGCGCTTCCTGTGTGGACAGGCGGGCGCGGGCTTGCGTCAGTCGGGCAGCAACGACAGAGTTTTCCAGTTCGAGCACCACAGTGCCGGCACGAACCACATCTCCTTCCCGGATATACAGCTTCGACACCACACCTCCGTCGTTGGCAGCCAGCGAGATGATATCCTGCTCCGGTTCAACCCGGCCAATACCTACTACTTCAGTTGCCTGTGCGGGAGCGCCCTGATAAGACACCTCTTCTCTCTTTTCCTCCTTGCCACCACAGGCCACCAGGCCGGATACAACAGTGAACAGGACCAGCCGGATGAACATACCGGATAAATTATTAAACTTCATAGTCGGGTAGATTGAAAAACTGCAATTCATTTGAACGTCCGGTCGAAACGGAAATAACGGGCTTTCAGTGAAAATCATCGGGAGGAGGCGTATCAGAAACCCTGCCATCATTTACATAAACAATACGGTCGGCGAAGGGTCTCAGGCGCATATCGTGTGTGACAACCGCCAGTCCGATACCCTGTCGGGCAAGCAACTTTAACTCGTCCATCACAATAGCTACAGACCGGGGATCCAGCGAGGCTGTGGGTTCGTCGCACAGAACCATGGGCGGATTTCCCACCAGCGCCCTTGCGATAGCGATGCGCTGTTGCTGGCCACCCGACAGATTTTTAGGCAACTGCCGGAGGCGATCGCTCATACCCACCTTCTCGATGGCCTCCTGCGCGCGCTTGCGGGCAGCCGCAACCGGGACCCCCTGCAACTGAAGGGGAATCATTACATTTTCTTCCGCTGTGAGCGGCTGAATGAGATTGAAGTTCTGAAAAACGAACCCGATATTGTTCAGGCGCAGAGAGGCGAGCTGTTTTTCGGAAAACGAACTGGCCGCTTGTCCACCAACCACAACCTGCCCCTGAGTTGGGTAGATAACACATCCCAACAGCGAAAGCAGCGTAGTTTTTCCGCTGCCGGAAGGACCGATAATCAGGGTCAGCTCCCCTTTCTTCAGGGTGAAGTCGGTGGGATACAGGGCAGTAATAACCTGATCTCCCGTTTTATACTCTTTGGAAGCACCAATGAGCTGCGCAACATTGTCGGATTGCATACCTGTATATTAAGCCCTGAATTTCAGGTTGTTCTTTACTTTGTGACTTTCTTCATCACGCATAATCTGGTTGGTCCGAACGTCTTCCTCGATTTTTCTTGCGTGTAGCCTCCACCAATATACCGCTGAAATAACATTGCCACAGTGCCTTTCCAGCCTGTAAGAAAGTTCAATATTTGGATTTTCTTTCCCGTTTATTATTCTGCTCAATTTGGTTGGATGAATATCAACCTCTCCTGCGAACGTTTTTTGATTTCTCCCGATTAAATTAAGATAACGCTCCAGTATTTTGGGAAAGGAAAATTTTACTTCGAAACTATTTCCTTCGAAGTAATCTCGTAATTCCATTTTTAGTTGCATCAATCCGGACAAGAGTAATTCGTCTGTAGAACGACCTTGCAGTTGCTGAAGCCTTACTGCAAGAAATAATTCATCAGTCAGAGGGGTTGTCTCAGCATTCGACACCTCTTCGGGAAACACATAAGCTTCAATAATCTCCTCATGAGAAAGTACTTTGCCTAACTCATTGTATAGTTTTTCCGAACTATTCATCGCCGATGTATTTCTCAAATGCAGGCTCCCTAAACCAGTCAAAAATGAACTCACCACTTTTTCTGAGCAATTCATAGTCTGTTTGAATAACTTCAACTATGCTGATTTCGATGAACTTACCCGAATCTCTATGAATTATCTTCATGCAAATAGCTATTTTAACAAATTCAGAACCTGTAGTGTTGCAAAAATACAATATTATTTACAAAAAATATAAATTCTTTTCTCAAACCGGCATTGCAAGCTGATATACTCCCGTCCCCGGACAACCTGAGAGCCACCTGGCGCACCAATCGGGTATATGAAAAATCTGCTCCTCTTCCTTGTTCTCTTCTTTTTCGTTCAGTCCTGCAAAGATTCCGGCGTCAATCCCGGCACTTCGGCGACCTGTTTGCCTGCCAGTCTTCAAAACGGACTGGTTGCTGCCTATACATTCGGCGGAGGTTCGCTGGCTGACGCTACAACAGGCGGAAACGATCTCTTCAAGTCAGGTTCGGCTGCACCCGCGAGCGACAGAGCTGGCAATGCCTCCTGTGCCTATAACATCGTGAACGGATCCGGCACAACATCGGTGCTGACCACCACACAGACCAGCTTTCTGAATGGTATGTCCGATTTTACGATCAGTATATGGTATAAACCCGAGGGCATCCGGAGTGGTGGAGATTTTGAGGGATTGCTAAGCAGAGGCAATCAGGGACGGTGCCCGGACCGGCGGGGCGAATGGTCGGTATCGCTGTACGACTGCCGCAGAGCGGTATTCGCACACAATAACTCCGTTTGGGCTAACCTTGTTTCTCCTCCCTCCAACGATTTGTGTCAGGACGAGATAAATAATATCACCGGAAAATGGCACCACGTGGCGGCTGTAAAGGAGGGTGGTGAGTTGCGCATTTACTTCAATGGCGTACTGAACAATACAGTAAGCGGAGTAGCTGTCTGCAGCACACCAATCCATCTGGCGCAGGACACCGGCGATCTGTTTCTGGGACTGGATTACAATGGCGCGCTGGACGACATCCTGATTTACAGAAGAACACTTTCCGGACAGGAAATTGCGGAACTTTTCAGTCTGGAGGCCTGCTGTAACTGACAATTCCTGATTTCTGCGGGCAGATAGTTACTTTTGCAGCATGGAGTTGTATCTTTTGTGTGCTTTCGCATTCCTGGCCGGACTCGTTGACAGCATTGTTGGCGGCGGGGGGCTGGTTCAAGTGCCGGCATTCTTCATTTTGTACCCGCAGTTAAGCGTACCCAACGTAATCAGCACAAACAGACTTGCTTCGGCGGTAGGGACTTCTGTAGCCGCACTGAATTATGCCAAAAGCGTAAAAATTCCGTGGAAAACAGTGCTGTATGCAGGCGTGGCGGCATCTGTATGCTCCTACCTCGGCGCCACGGTACAAAGCCTGATTCCCTCCAGTGTTCTGAAGCCGGTCATACTGATTCTGATTGTACTGATTGCGATTTACACCTTCCGAAAAAAAGACTTCGGGCATCACGAGAACCTGAACGTCACCGAAGAGAAACTGCCTTACTGGGCTGCCGGAACGGGGGCACTGCTGGGCTTTTACAACGGATTTATAGGTCCGGGAACGGGTAGTCTGCTTGTTTTCGCATTTGTGAGTATCATCGGGTACAACTTTCTGAAGGCTTCGGCCATTTCCAAAATAGTGAACGTCATATCCGACGTGTCCTCACTGGTTTTTTTCTTCATCCACAAAACCATTATTTTCAAACTGGCATTACCTATGATGGCCTGCAATGTGGCCGGTTCGTACCTGGGCAGCCGCCTGGCTGTTCTGCGCGGAAATGCCTTTATCCGAAAAGTCTTTCTGGCAGTGATCGCCGGAATAATCGTGCGTTTCGCCCGGGATATTTTCGGAGGAGTTTAAGAGCTTGTTCAGGATTCTCTCACCGAGTCAAAAACGGCTCATTTTTCGCCATTTTTCACCTTTTTTCAGTTACGTAGCACCGGCTATGCGCCTTCAAAAACGCAAAAACTGACAAAA
>Ga0172373_10003694_pt1 | contig 22096 bp, 10 predicted proteins | sample Lak10m_2_FD_114546 | JGI IMG/M metagenome (GOLD analysis project Ga0172373, IMG submission 114546) | Freshwater microbial communities from Kabuno Bay, South-Kivu, Congo - kab_092012_10m | ecosystem: Environmental > Aquatic > Freshwater > Lake | place: Democratic Republic of the Congo...
AACAAGTATTGTAGTAGAACACCCAAGTAATGAATACAGTTACGATGGAAAAGCGATAATAAGTGTAAAAGGTGGGGTAGGAACATACAGTTATGAGTGGAAAGATTTCAGCGATACAAATGATCAGGAGTTAATAAGAGTAGGTGTAGGAAATTATGAAGTACGCATAGTAGATGAGAATGGCTGTCAGATTGAAAGTACTGTTCGTGTTTCAATAAAAGCTGATGAGCAGGCTGATGAAATCAATGAGCCCCCTCTCGTTTCTGTTTACCCTGTTCCTGCTCAAAATCAGTTAACGGTGGAGTTAGATAAAAATCATGATGATCAGTATTTGTTACGAATTGTTTCAATGGATGGAAAAGTTGTGTTTAATGAAATTGTATTGGTTTACCATGATGAAAAAATTAACTTAAACTGTTCTAACTGGCAACAAGGCAATTACTTTGTAATACTTTATGACAAAGACGGAAATAAAGTACAGGTTAACGAAATCGTAATACAGCACTAATAGTTTCTTTCAAACTTTTTAATTAATTTTAAAAAAAAATTATATGAGAAAAGCACTACACTTGTTGTTTGTTTTCATCTTAGGTTCTATAACTTTAATCGGACAAACAACTATAATTAACGCAAATCAAGAGGGAGGATTTGAATTGTCAGGAGGATTTACCGGAAACGGTTGGACAGTTGTAAATTCATCGATTAACACCTGGCAAACCTCTGGAGTTGCTGTACCTTATGCAGGAAGTAAAAGTGCTTTTATTTCTGCTGATGGAGGCGCTACATTTTCTTACAATAACACGATTACTCAAACATCTCACATTTATAGAGCTGTTACTACTCCATCTGGGCAATCATTAATTAATTTAAAATTTCAATGTAAATCTTTTGGTGAAACTTTTTTTGACAGACTTTTAGTTTATGTAGCTCCAATAACAATAATACCTGTGGCTGATAATCCTGTTTCATCAAATAATCAGTTAGCAGGAGCTACACTTGTTTATACTCATCAAGGTCAACAAAATGGATATAGTGAGGTTAATGCATATTTACCAAGCTCATTAGCAGGAACAACTTTTAATTTAATTTTTACTTGGCAAAATGATAATACTTCACCGGGAGTTACTGTTCCAAGCTCTATTGATAATATTTCGCTTACTTCATCTGTATTAAGTCCGCTAAATGGTATTTATACAATTAATAATTTATTACCAACATCATCATCTGTTCCTGCTACCGGATCTAATTTTGCAAGCTTTACAGAAGCTATAGATTATTTAAATGTAAATGGAGTTTCAGGGCCTGTTACTTTTAACGTGATATCTAATCAGACATTTATTGAGAATTTTCAAACCATAATAACTTCAGGAACTAACACTAATCCGATTGTATTTCAAAAGACAGGTGCAGGTAGTAATCCAATATTTATTGCTATAAATGGAACAGGTACAGCTGATGCCGCATTTACATTAAAAGGTGTTGATTATTTTGTTTTTGATGGCATCGATATTAACCTGGGTAATAATTTAAACGAAAATCAACAAATGGAATATGGATACCAAATTATTAATTTAAGTGCAACAGATGGTGCTTCAAATAATATAATAAAGAATTTAAAAATATCCTTAAATAAAGATAATGTTAATTCAATTGCTTTATTACAAAACACAGCTGTTGCACCAACTAACGTCTTGGGCACAAATTCAAATAATCGATACTTTAATTTAAAAATCGACAATGTATATAAGGGAATTTATTTAAATGGAAATACTGTGATTTTTGATGATGGAAATATTGTTGATTCTTGCACTCTTGGGAAATTAGATTACTATTTGATTGGAAAAAATAATTCTGTAACTACTGTAGTTGGAGTTTGGTGTATTCAGCAAAAAAACTTTAAGGTAACTAATAACAATATTTATGGTATAATTTCCGGTACTTTACTTATTGGAATATATGCAGAATCATCAGTAGGCATAAATGATATTTCAAATAATAAAATCGTTAATTTAAAACATACAAATACAACTTCTATTAATAATTCTGCAACAGCAATTCGCGCCAACGTTTCCTCAAATGGCAGTAATTCGATTAGGATTTTTAATAATTACATTACAGGTATTCAATCTTTATATTCAGGAGCCTCATCAACAATAAGAGCTGCAAGAGGAATACATACTCAGGTTAGTACAAGTGCTCAAACAAGTTCAATTTTTGAAATTGCAAATAATACAATATTAATTGACGCATCAAGCTCTTTAAATGCAAGTTCCACATGCTACGAGTCTGGATCTGCTTCTGATGGAAGTGGGCCGCAGGTAAAAGTTAGAAATAATATTTTTGTAAATGCAACTGGAAATCAGTCGGGTAATGCAAGACATTTTTGTTACAGAAGTCCATCGCCTATTTTATTTGGCTCCACTGGATCACTGGCTAATTATAATAATTATTATTTAAATTCTTCAAATGGCTTTGTTGGAGCAGGTAGCTCAACCAACTATACAACTTTAGCTGATTGGCAAAATAATTTTGGACAGGATCAAAATTCTATTAATGTGGATCCAATTTTTGAACAACAAAATGATTATCACGTTTTAAATAATCAATTAAATTCTGCAGCATCTCCAAATTCTGATGTGTCTTTTGTAATTAATGATTTGGATGGTGAAAATCGTTCTAGCCCTAATTTTGATATTGGAGCAGATGAGTTTACCCCGCTTATCTTTGATTTGCAACTGGTAAAATTATTAAGCCCAGATTCAATAGGTTGTTTTACAAATAATGAACCTGTTAAGGCTGTAGTTAGAAACAGAACCGGTGGCGATTTAGATTTTACTGCAAACCCGGTTAATATTATTGCAAATGTTACTGGAGCTTCTACTCAGACTATTTTCTTTCCTTTAAATACAAACTCATTTAATGATGGTTTACCTCTAGCGCCATTTGCTTACGATACTATTCCTTTAGGCGCTATAGATTTAACTGCTTTTGGGAACCATAATTTAAAAGTGTACTCTTCTTGGAACGCTGACCAAAACAGGAGCAATGATACTATCCGAAATTACCAGTTAACAAATATTCAACCGGTTGCAATTCCAATTGTAGTTCCTTTTGACGGGTATAATGGAACTAATTTAAGTAGTATTTATTCAGGATGGAAAGAAAGTTCAGGGTCAACAGCTACTAATACCGCCATCATTTGGGATGACTGGAATGATTTTGGTTTTACAGGTAATAAAAATATACGCATAACTTTAAATGGCAATACAACTAAAGCATGGTTAATTAGCCCAAAGTTTATTCCAAATCAATATTCAATACTCTCTTATAATGTTGCAGTTACTCAACCACTAAGTATATCTGGGTTGCCTGGTACATTTGGTGCAGATGATAAATTCTATTTGAAAATTTCTACTGATTGTGGGGAAACCTTTAATGATTTAGATACTTTAATTGCTTCTGATTTAAGTAACTCTTTCACACAATTTTTCTATCCATTAGACATGTACAATGGTCAACAAATTATAGTAGCATTTTTTGCAAGTGATGGAAGTATAATTGATGGAGATTGTGATTTACATATTGATGATATCAATATTTCTGCTTTACCTGCAGTCGATTTAGCAATCTCTCAACAAGTTCAACCCACAACTAGCACATGTTTTACCTCAAACGAAAATTTAAAATTAAAATTAAAAAATACTGGGCCTGTTACAATCTATTTTAATGATTTTCCTGCTATTGTAAAAACAACACTTTCAGGGTTAATTAATGCATATTTTGTAGATACCATTTCTTCAGGAATATTATTAAGAGATTCCTCTCTTGTTCTTTCTTTAGCAAGTGGTTTAAACCTAACTCAACCCGGGCAATATTATTTTACCTCTACTGTGTTACTAGGTGGTGGTGATGTTAATTCTTCCAATGATACTCTTCGAAAACTAATTAATTCTCAAAACCCTACTGTAACTTTTGCTACACCATCAGCATCCATTTGTAATGGTGATTCTATTTTGTTACAACCTCAGGTTTCCATAAATGGTAATGGTGGAAATACTAATTTAACGTTTACAAGTAATAACCCACCAATTGATATTCCGGACTCTGATCCAAATGGAATTTCTTCTACTATTGCTGTTTCAGGGTTAAGTGGTTTTGCAACACAGTTGGTAAGTGTAACAATTGATTCATTAGTTCATACCTTTGATGGAGATTTGGTTATTTCATTAATGGCACCTGATAGTTCCATCATGATTTTATCTCAAAGTAATGGATCAGGTGGAGATAATTATATCAATACCGTACTTTCTGCAACTGCAACTAATTCAATTGTTTTTGAATCTGCTCCTTTCACAGGTACATTTGCTCCTCAAGAATCATTTGATAGTTTAACCGGTCCTAATAATGGAAATTGGCGTCTATTAGTGAGCGATATTTCGGGGGGAGACATTGGAACATTATACAAATGGAGTATTACTTTCAATGAGCCAAATGTTTTAGGTAACTATAGTTACTCTCCTACAAATTCATTAGTTCAGTCAGATTCTTTAAATTATTTGGCCTTCCCATCAGTATCTCAGGTGTATTCGCTTACTGTAACTGATGCTCGATCCTGTTCTGCATCTGCAAGTTTTTCTGTAAATGTTATTCAACGCCCTCAGATAAATATAGGAAATGATACTATAATATGTGAAGGAACAACTTTAGTTCTTGATGCTGGAAGTGGTTTTGTTAGCTATCAATGGAGTACAGGAGATACCACACAACAAATATCACCATTAGTAACAAATGTATACATGGTTGAAGTAACTGATACAAATGCATGTTCTAATCGAGACACATTAACTGTTATTATTTATCCTAATCCTACTATTGAGTTGGGGAATGATACAACCATCCCATTTGGTACAACAATAATGCTCGCTCCGGGATTTGGTTATCAGAGTTATGCTTGGAGTAATGGAAGTTCAGCTGAATTTATAGAAGTTGGATTACCCGGTACATTTACTGTAGCTGTTACAGATTACAACGGTTGTGTTTCGAGAGATACTGTAACTGTGAATATGCCACCTTATATTGATTTGTCATTGCTTCAAATTGCCGAACCTATACAAAAAAGTTGTTATTCCGGTAATGAACAGTTTATTGTTACCTTAAAAAATACAGGTAACAGACCATATGATTTTACATTACAATCTGTAAGTATTGATGCATCAATTACCGGCCCAATACCTCAAAACTTTAATTTGCAAATCTCTTCAGATTCCTTAATGCCGGATTCATCAAGAAACTTTTTAGTAACAACCGCATTAAAACTTTCTAGACCAGGTTCTTATTCAATAAACGCTCAACTTTTACAATTAGTTCCTGATTCTAATACAACTAATGAATCAGCTATAGTGCAGCTTACTTCTACTAATCCTGAAATCAATATATTGTCAATTAATCCTACAGTTTGCGAAGGTGATTCAGTGCAATTACAATCCACATCTAGTGTTTCTGGCTTAACACAACCTATTGTTTTTGAAAGCACAAATAGTCCAATCCTTATACCTGACAGCGATCCTTCGGGTGTTACATCAACCATCGCAGTAAGTAATGTGCCTTTTAATGCCAACCAAATTATTTCGGTAACTATTGATTCTATAATTCACCCATCGGTTGGCGATTTAATTTTAACCTTAATTTCACCGGCCGGAACTCCCGTTTACCTTAGTGTAAATAATGGCAATGGTGCTAATTTTATAGGTACAACATTTAAATTAAACGCACAAAATTCAATAACAACAGGTTCAGCACCTTTTACAGGAGATTTCATTCCTCAGGCAACATTTAATTCTTATACCGGTTTAGCTAATGGCAACTGGTCATTATTAGTAAAAGACATCTCTGATCAAAACACGGAAAATGGCATTATTTACAGTTGGAAAATAGCATTCCCTCAGCAAAATACGGTTGCAAATCAAGTTTGGTCACCTAACTCAACTATTAGTAATGCAAATTCATTGAATCCATTTGTTTATCCAACTCAATCAACTAATTATTATTTAACTGTTACGGATGCGAATGCCTGTTCTTCTGTTGATTCTATTTTAGTAAATGTGAATCCTGCTCCTGCGGTTTCTTTTATTCTAGGTATAAATTCAACTTGCGTCAATTCTGGTTTATTAGCATTAGATGGCGTTGCTCCATCCGGAGGTTCCTTCAGTGGAGTTGGTGTAGTTCAGTCAAACTCATTTGATCCTGCAATTGCCGGAGCAGGGCAGCATATTGTTAACTATTCTATAACAGATAATAATGGTTGTTCCAATTCAGCTCAGGATACCATAACTGTAGGTACTTGCGATGGATTAAATGAACTAGGACAAAATGATTTAATAATTTATCCAAATCCTTTTAGTAATGAATTAAATGTGGTATTTAATGACAATGATTTTAATGTAATTGTTAGCGATGCGTTAGGAAAAACAGCCATTTTTAAAGAGCATTGTTCGCAAAAAACAATCGTAAATACCAATCAATTAGAACCCGGTATTTACTTTATTCGCCTGATAAACAGCAAAAAAGAAATGTTAATCAAAAAATTAATTAAAAATTAATTTTAAAATCAGTTAATATTCCTTAAATTAGCGCTTGATAGTGTTTACATTTTAATCTTAAAATTGGTTAATTTTATGAAAAATTGTCTTTTAATAGTGTTTCTTGTTTTTTTTGGATTTGGTAATTTTTTTTATTCAAATGCACAACAACCATCTAAGTCAATTAATTCTGCAGACACATCTAAGAAAGCTTCAACTCCCAAAAAAGATACTTTAATTGAAACCGGTGTGGCTGTATCTCCCTCTACTTTACGTTTTAATGTCAAGCCGGGTACACTTCAGACTAAAACAATTAAGATAACAAATGATACTAAAAAATCATTTACATTTCAGTTATCTTTTCAGGATTTTGGACCTGGTGGAGACGGGGAGTCTGATGCGGCAATAAGTAAATACTCTCGTTTTGCACTTAGCAAATATACTGTAATATCGCCAACAGTAATTGAAATTGGGCCTAGACAAGCAAAAACAATTTCAGTAACAGTTGATATACCTGCAGGGGATTCAATGGCAGTAAGTATGTGGACAAATTTGGATATCGATCAGGTTTTAGATCGTGAACAGTTAGAAGTCCCAAACTTAGGTAAAAATGCAGTTGGAATGGGTATAAAAAACACCTTTGGCTTTGGAGTACACATCTATCAAAATCCTCCTAATGTAACAGTTACAAGTGTTGAAATTACCTCTATGAAATTTAATAAAAAAACTGATAAAACACAAAACAGCATTATTATGAATGCGAATAATACGGGAACTGGTATTGGTTATTGCTTGTACTATTTAGAGTTAACCAATTTGATTACTGGAAAACAATTGAAGCTTAAGGTAAAACAATTCGCTATTTTTCCTGGTTATAAAAAAGAATTTAATTTTGATTTACCTAATGATGTAGACAAAGGACCTTACTCAGCAATGGCAGTATTAGATTTTGGTAATAAAGACGAATTGCAAACTGCTGAATTGGAGTTTACGGTAGAGTAGTTTTAGTATTCAAGCGGTTGCTGAGCGAAGTCGAAGCAAAAGCGAGATGGAAGACGACACAAGACAACAGGACACAAGATGCAGGACGAAGAATTTTTGATTTAATATGAAAGACAAATGATGGGTTATGAATTATGAGTTATAAGTTAGGATTTAAGCGGTTGCTGAGCGAAGTCGAAGCAAAAGCGGATTAGAAGATGAAGTAAGACAACAGGACACAAGATGAATGATAGAGAATTTTTGAAAGATGAAAGATAAGTTATGATTTATAAGTTAGGAGTGATGAGTTAACGGAAGATTAAAGATGAAAGTAGAAAGTTAAAGTTATTAGTCCTTCACCCTTCGAGAACCTCAGGGTTCGGAAACAAGAAACAAGAAACTAGAAACTAGAAACTAGAAACCAGAAACAAACAGTCAAACAGTCAAACAGTCAAACATAAAACATACAAACCAGAAAATAACCATAAACTTTGTAATCTTTAACCAATAACAACCCGAAAAATAAAAAACCAAACGAGTAAACAGTCATAAATGAGCACCATTACAGATATAAAACAACTTGATTTAACTAAAAAGTATTCTTACGCAGATTATTTAACCTGGGATTTTAATGAGCGTGTGGAGTTAATTAAAGGTTGGATTTATAAAATGAGTCCTGCTCCAAAAAGAAAACACCAAAAAGTTTCATTTAAGTTAGGGTTACATTTAGGTAAATTTTTTGAAACTAAATGCTGCGAGGTATATGAAGCTCCTTTTGATGTTCGTTTGAAAAAAAATAAAGGAAGTGATAGCGAAGTTAATACAGTTGTGCAACCCGATATTTCTGTTTTTTGTGATTTAAGCAAATTAGATGACAGAGGAGCTATTGATGCGCCTGATTTGGTAGTTGAAATTACCTCCGATAGCACAATGAAAAAAGATTATAATGAAAAATTTAATATATACGAAGAAAACGGAGTTAGGGAATACTGGATTGTAAACCCCGACTCGCATAGCATGGAAATTTTTAAATTAGAAAATAGTAAATTTAATTCTATCGGAGTATTTAACATTCACGATGGCGCCACTGAATTTAACTCTGTTATTTTTCCTGATTTTAAAGTAAACCTTATTGAGATTTTTAAAGAATGAACATTTAGAGTTATGAATGATGAGTTAGAAGTTAGGATTTAAGCGGATGCTGAGCGGAGTCGAAGCAAAAGCGTTCATTGAGTGATGAGTTATAAGTTAGGAGTTATGAGTTAACGGAAGATTAAAGACGAAAGTAGAAAGATAAAGACAAGTGATGAGTTAGAAGTTATGAATGATGAGTTTAAAGAATAGAATTACTATAAAACAAAAAATAACAACCAAACATAATTAACCTTTAACTTTTCGACCTTTAACCTTTAGACAAGAAACCAGAAACCAGAAATAAATAACAAGAAATAAATAATATTAACCTTAAAATTTTTAATACAAAAACAAACCAAAATAAATCATACGAAAAAGTTTAATCAACTTATCTAGGATAATGTGATTGAAGGCGGTAAACAGTGCCAAATCTGAATAAAAAACAATTAATTAATTAAATTTTTATTTTAAAAAACATGAAAAAAGTAATTTTATCAATCGCAGTAGTTTCAGCTTTATTAGCAGGAACAAACGCAAAAGCTCAATTAATCGATGAGCAAAATGTAACCGTAACAATGGATTTACAACCAATCCTTCAGTTAGGTATGGAAGGTTCGCAAAACATTGATTTCGTTTTCGACCAAATTTCTGAATACGTAGGGGGTATCACTCAGTACGGTGCTACAGCTTTATCAGTAAGCTCTACTGTATCTTGGGATTTGTATGCAGCAGCTTTCTCTTCAGCAGCAGCTGGTGGTAACTTATTGTGGGATAACCAAGTATCTTATGGTGATGGTAACGATGCTAACGCGGTTACAACTTTGCCTTTAACATTATTAGAGTTACACCAAAACAGAGCTAACCCTGATGGTAATGCTGGTACTGGTACTGATGATGATTATTTCACAGCTTTCCAAACTTCTACTACTTCAATGGGTATGAATAACGTTTATGCTACTTCAACACCTTATGTTCGTCCTGCTTCAGGTGCTAAATACATTGCTGGTGGTAACGCGAGTGCTGATTTTGTTGCTGGTGGTACGTATTTAGTAGAAAACGGTGCTGGTACATCAGTTGGTGCTAACAGTAACTACTACTATACTATTGATTACCGTATCGTACCAGGTTTACCTGCTGTATTCCCACGTGCTACATCTTCAGCGTCTAATGGTGGTAATAATACTACTTCAGCTGCATTAAATGCATCAACTACATCTTTATATGCTCGTCCAGGTGTATACACTGCGAACGTAAAATACGTTTTAGTTGAGAATTAATCTTTAATTTTAATTGGCTTTAACGATTTATTCGTTAAAGCCAATTTTTTTATTTTATAAATTATATATCTAATTATGATTTCGCATAGTATTAATAAAAATTTTTTTATTACTATGCTTTTTTTAGTATTTTTAATGGTACAATCTGTAATTACATTTTCGCAAGATTGTTCAACTACAAAAGTGTATCCAACAACCAATCAGTGCGATTGGATACGTAGCAGAATTGTGGATGTAGAAAATCCCAATATAGGTAATGCAACTCCCGGTACATACACGGTAAATTTAGTGTTTGATTCATTTTCAAAATACAGAAGTGGCATAACAATTAATGTTGGCACTTTTTTAAAATTAAATATGGTAGATGATACAGCTGCTGCTAAAACAGGCACATGTTACTGGAAACTATATATGTCTATTGATGATTTAGGATGGGGAGCAGGAGCTACTACAGATGAATGGAATAACCCAACAACATACGGTGCAGGTACAACAGCACCAAAACCAAAAATTGAAGATTTAAAAATAAAAGTATATAATAGTTGTTCTACACCAACTCAAAATGGGAATTGGCAAAATTTCACGAATGACGGAGATTTTTTACCAATAATTGATAATGCAGGTACTGCTTTTAATGGAGTAGTTGCCTGTACAGGTGGACAACCAAATTCTGTTGGTTCATATTTAGGCCCAGACTATAACGAATTAACGTTTGCAATTGACTATAAATTGATTCCCACTTTAGGGTGGACCCCTGGTTATTATATGTTGAAGATTAAATATTGTTTGGCTGAAAAATGAGTCATTTTGATTAAAAATCAGATAAAATTGTATTGAAAACAAAAAATAAAAATACTTTCCCAAATTTTTTTACAGCAATATTGCTGCTGTTTTTTTTATGTTCCTTTCACAATCTTATTGCTCAATCCATTCCTAGTTCGCGTAAAACCATTACCGCAGAATTCGCATTTCAGGAATTGGAGTTTGCTGAAATTACTGTAACTACCAATGTGTTAAAAGTGCGCAACAACAATGGTAAAAATTATACTTTTACCCTTAGTATAAATTTACCCAGTGGATGGAAAACACTAAATAATCAAGATAAGGAATACTTACTACGTCCAAATGATTCAGTTTATATTCCTGTTCGAATTATTACTTCAAACAAAAAATCAAAAGGAGGTACAAAATATAGTATCTCTGCTTATATAAATACCAACGAAGGAAAACAAATGGCTTATGCCCGTTTTATAGTTGGGCGTCCTAAAATTACTAATTGGCAAATGCAGGTTCTGCCTCGTCCTCGCATTTATTTTTTAAATGGTGAAAGTAATTCTTCCTTTAAAATTAATGTTTCTAATCAGGGCGATGAAACACAAGAAGTATTAGTTAGTATGCAAAAGATAGGTGAGGGGCTTCAGTTGATGGACACAACCAATAAAATCATTAAAAAAAATTATTTTGAACTAAATTTACCTCCTTATAAAGATACCACCTTATCTTATAATGTATTGGTTTCTGAGTCAATGCGGAATCAATCTAGAATTGATGTTTGGAGTTATCGACCTAATTTTATTGCTATTGAAAAAAGATATTCTTTATTCATTAGGGCATCAGAGGTTCGATTAGAAACTGGAAGTGCTTTGAAAAAAACTAAAAAAGTTGATTTTGTTCGATTAGCGAATAGTATCGATTTTGTAAAATTAAACAATTCTACCTTAGCTGGTAATGGGTCCAATACCATACCACTTACCATTTTTACTTCAGTAAATAATTTGTTTGGTCAACAGCCCATTGCCAATACCATTTTTCAGGGATCTTCCAACATCGGTAAATACAATACCATTAATTATCAATTTCAAACTTCACTCACCTATTATAAATTTTCTAAGGATTTTTATACTTCTCGTTTTGCTGGCAATATTAATTACAACATGCGCAGAAGTTTTATTGGTTATGTGTTGTCCGGCAATGCCAAAACATTAATGTTTGGGTATAATTTGAATAGATTCGGTACAATTTCTTCATTCATTGCAAGACAGCGTTTTTTTGGCTCAAGTTTCTTTAATACATTTGGTTTAAATTATGGTGGCAAAGTCTCGAATTTTTTTAATTTCAATTTTGGTTCACAAGTTAGTTTATTTAAATCAAATCCTCGCATTTCTCATTGGCATAATTTAAATTTAAATTTTAATTTAAAATTAATAACACTTGGATTGTTTGGTTCTTACCAGTATTCGCCAATTGGCCTCGCTCAAGATAGATTATTGAATGTTGGATACGGATTTAGTTTTTCAACTTCTTTAATAAAATTTTATAATTTTTCTTTTGGTTATTTTCATACCCAAAATAATCAAACAACTAATAATGTAGTATCAAATTCTAATCGCTTTAATAATTTTTTTATGAATAATAATATAAAATTATGGAGAGGAAGATTTTTAAATATTAATACAAATTACATTATTACCAATTCAACTACATTATTACCAAATGATAGTACAGCAAGTTTTAATTTTAATAATTTAATTTCTTTAACAAATCCAACTCGCAAATCAAAGAACCATGTTTCCATTATTCCATTTTATTTTTTTGATATAGTTGGTTTTCAAACAAATCGTTTAATGAACTATGGGGTTCAATTAAACATCGCCAATAATAAATTTAAAAAGGATTATTACATAGGAGGAAGTGTGCGTTTTGGTTATTCTAATTTAATGAATATTAAGGGTTATGGTGCAGTTTTTAACTCTCAGGCCAATTTATTTATCAGGTACAAAGTATGGAATTTACTGGGTCTTTATAATTATGGGCCCTTTAGTAATATTGAAAAAGTAAATGTATTAACTACTTCCCCAGCAACGGTTAATCAAATGATTCGTATATCAATAGGTCATCAGTATCAATTTAAAAACAAACATTTTGTTTGGGAAAATAATCCTACATATATTTACTTAAATAAATTAAAACGAAATACAGTAAGTTTATTCAGTCAATTGTATTATTATACCGATAATAGATTGAGGGTATGCTTTTTTATGAATTACAATATATCTTCCGGATTGGGTTATTCTTATAATGTTGTTACAACAGGCACACCGGTTTTAAATACCGAAAGTCAGAAAAAGAAAATTACATATGGTTCTTTATTTGGATTAAATATTAAAAAAGATTTTTCTATACCTATTCCTAAACGTTTCCGTAATAATAAATTTTGCGATTCAAAATTTGTGGTTTTCTTAGATGTAAATGGTAATAATAAGATGGAAGAGGGAGAAGTACCGGTTGAAAATGTTGTACTTAGGATGAATGACTATGAAGTAATAACCAATGAAAAAGGATCAGCAAGTTTTATCAATATATCTTTTGCTAAATATAAATTACAAGTTTTTCCATTAGTTGATGTTGGTTCGTGGTTTCCAAATGTACCTGATTCCATGGAGGTGTGTGGGCCTGAGCCAATTTACATTCCTTTCACAAAAGGCGTTCAAGTATATGGATTAGTAGAACTAGATAGAGAAGAATATGCAGGTCAACTTTTTGAAAAATTAGATGTTTCTCGTTTTAAAATCTATTTGGTTGATTCAACTGGTAAAACACATACCAGCGTTACGGATAACCGCGGTAACTTTAACTTTTATGTGCCCTATGGGAAGTATACATTAAAATTTGATGAAAATGCTTTGGGTACAAGTTTCTATTTACCTGAAAATGACATTCCTTTAGATTTAAGTACTGGTATTGAAAGTTATTATCATCACTTTTTAATTATAGAAAAAAGAAGAAAGGTTAGAAAGAAAATTTTTGGACCTGATGGAAAAATTACATACATTGAAGAAGAGGCATCAGGAAAAGGCAAAAAAGACAAAAAAGAAGGTGATTCCGATGAAAATTTATTATCTAAAGCTGATTCATTAAATAATGCGAACACAAATGTTGATAATGGGAAAGATGGTAAAGACGGCTCATTTAATTATCAAATTAAAGAAACCAAACTGGATTCATTAATAAAACTTTTGAACGAATTACTGAAAAAAGTGGCCACAAAACCAGATGTACGCGCTATTGTTAAACAAGAAATACAATTGCTGCGAGATGAGTTAAATGCCACCTTTACTATACAAATTGAAGAGTTTCCTAAAGGGAAAAGACCAACAGGAGTTCTATTGCAGCTTATAAGGATGAAAAAAGTGGAAGAATTAAAACAACCTGATGGTAAAATAGTTTATTATTCAGGCGACTATAAAACCGTTCAGGATGCAGAAAAATTCTGTAAAGATTTTCAAGCATCCGGTTTCCGAAATGCAAAAGTTGCCAATCGAAAAACATTATTAAGTAATAAAAAATAAATTTCTGTGAGGTTGTATCCTATCATGTATTTAAAATTGTTGTATACTAATTTACTACTGTTTATAGTTACATTTTTCACTTTTAATTATTCTTTATTATCTCAAACTAATGTAAATTATAAGTATAAAAAAACAAAAAGCGGTTTAAATTATAAGTTATTTGTTAAAGGAAAAGGGAATAATCTCATTGCTAGCCAAAGAGTATTTGTTACTTATGATTTATACCACAAAAAGGATAGCACCAATCTTAAGTTAATAATTAATAAGGCCAATAAAGATTTTTTACTTGGACATGAGGAAGTATTGAAGGGGTGGGATGAAGGATTGGCATTACTTAAAGTAGGAGACAGCGCTCTTTTAAAAATTCCACCTCACTTAGCTTATGGAGATAAAAAATATGGAAGTATATTACCTAATTCTAATTTATACTTATTTGTTAGAGTAGATAGCGCTCAAACTGTTTTTTATCATCACACATCACGCGATACAGTAAAGTATCAATCTGGGTTAAAAAAAATAATATTTGAAAAAGGAAATGGTAAAAAAGCTTTGCCTTATCAAGAAGTAATTATTAAGTTTACCGGTTATGTATATAGCACAAAGGGTTATAGGCAAATTTTTGAAGCATCTGTAGATGATAAAAAAAATAGATTATTTCAATTAGGTATTGGTCAGTTTGTAAAAGGATTGGATGAAGGAATTACAGGCATGTACGTTGGTGAAAAATCTACTTTTATTGTGCCTCCTCATTTAGGTTTTGGAAATAAGCAGGCAGGTAGGATATTGCCAAATACAACCTTGTTTTTTGATATTGAGTTAATAGAAGCTAAAAATCCATTTTTTGATTATTCTAATAAAGAAAATAAATTAATCCAAGATAGTGTTATTGTGTATTTTGTAGAACAAGTAAAAGAGGGGGAGTTCATTAATAATGAAAATATCGTTCAGTTTGATTATAAGGCATATTATAAAGATAAAAATGGGTATAATATTCTTTTTGATAATTCCTTTCAGCATCAGCGTTCTATGATGCAACGCCCAGGATCGGGCAAGGGTTTTCCCGGCATTGAAAATGCTATGTTGCAACTAAAAAAAGGTGAAAAAGCTACTGTTGTAATTCCTGAGCGAATCATAACAAATAAAAAACAACTGCCTTTTTTAGATTCCGGATCTTTTGTTTATTTTGATCTATATATTCACGATGTATATAATTATCAATTTATTAATCTAACCAATAACGATACTATAAAATTATCTTCGGGCTTAAAATATTTGGATGTAGTTGTTGGGGATGGACAGGAAATTAAAAAATCAGACAATGTAAAGGTTGCATATTCGATTTATTATATCGATGGCAATGGAAAGCGAATACTATTAGATGCTTCAAGAGAAAGTGAAAAGTGGTTGGATTTTATAGTAGGTTCCGGATCTAATATAAGTGGATTCGAAAATGGTGTTATTGGCATGAAAGAAGGAGGTATGAGGCGTTTAATAATTCCTCCACAAATGGGTTATGGTTCCGATGGACTTCCTGAAAGAGGAGTGCCTAAAAACACCATTTTAATTGTTGATATAGAAGGTATACGTATTAACAGATAATAAAATAAATAGAATGAAGTATTTGTTATTTTTTTCTTTTGTAGTAGTTTTTATTTTTTTCTCATGCAGTGATTCTGCCAAATCATCATCTTTTTACGGAGAATTATTTCCTGTAAAAATTGGGGATAACTGGGGATTTGTAGATTCTAGTTGTAACTTTCATCAAGAGTTGGTTTATCAAATGGCTGATGAGTTTTATATGGGTAGGGCAGTAGTTCAAAAAAACAACAAATTTAGTTTTGTAGATGAAGCAGGTAAAGCTTTACACCCATTTGTTTTTTTAAAGGTTACTCATTTTTCTGAGGATTCTTTAGGATTTGTTTTAGATGAAAACAATATGATTTCATGTATCAATTGGGATTTTAAAAAGGTATTTTCCTTGCCCGGAGCTGAGGAAATACATAATTATTATAATGGCTTAGCTGCAGTTCGGAAAAATGGAAAATATGGTTTTGTAAATAAAAAAGGTGATTTAGTAATTAACCATGAATTTGATGCAGTAGGGAAATTTGTTGAAAATACTATTGCTGTAGCTCAATATGAGGAATTACCTGACTCAAGCTATTTAAAATGGTATTTTATTGATAAAGCCGGAAATAAAGCAATTGATAAAAAATTTACGGATGTGCATGATTTTTCTGAAGGTTATGCGGCAGTATCAATAGATGGCAAATGGGGTTGGATTGATAAAAAAGGCAAATTTATTTTTGGCAATGATTTTCAAGAATGTAAATCGTTTTCCGAGGGTTTTGCTGCTTTTAAAAAAGGGGATGCTTGGGGTTTGATAAATAATAAAGGTAAAATCATAGCCCAACCGAATTATTTTGATGTAGGTGAAATGCATGAGCATTTTGCTACATTTTCTATGGGACCCAAAAATGTTGGATTTATTGATACATTAGGTAATATCGTTGTTCAACCACAATTTGAATCTGCTTCCAATTTTAAAAATGGTATTGCTTACGTTGCTAAAAATAGTCAAATAGGACTAATGCGTAAGGATGGAACTTTTTTCTGTGATTCAAAATTTGATTCGGCTCCAAATTTTTGGGGTGATTTTATCTATTTGCAGCTGAGTGAACACATTGAAGTTGAAATTGATACTTTGCAGGTAAATCCATAATATCGTTTTTATGTCTATTACAGATAAAATTAAATTATTACAAAAACAATCTTCACAATATGTTTTTATTCCTTTTAAAAATGCTTTACAGCCTTATTTAATATTGTTTTTCGTAAGCATATTAGTCTATTTAAATACTCTAAACAATGAAGTCGCTTACGACGATGAAATAGTATTACACAAAAATGAATTTGTACAGCAAGGTATTAAAGGTATTCCCGATATTTTAACCCATGATAGTTATTACAGCTATTACAAACAATTAGGAATGGAAAATGTGCTTCCCGCTGGAAGATACCGACCAATGTCTTTTATTACCTTTGCTGTTGAACAACAATTCATTGCCACCTTACCAGATGGCATTGTAAAAAAAGATAGCTGGGATATCAACCAAAACGGAGTTAAGGATCAGTTTGAGGATACCAATAAAGATGGATTATATACTGATTATGATTATTGGATCAAAGGGTCTTCTTTTCGCCATTTTGTGAATGTATTGCTTTATGCTTTACTAATAGTTCTGGTTTATCATGTTCTTATTCATTATGTTTTTTTTAAAGCCAAGGACATGGTGTTTTGCTCTGTATTATTATTTGCATTACATCCTTTGCATACCGAAGTGGTAGCTAATATTAAAAGCAGGGATGAAATCTTATCACTTTTTTTCATTTTTCTTTCTTTACTTTTTTCATTTAAGTATCTTTTTAATCAAACAAAACAGTATTTTATTTGTATTGTTATCTCCATGTTTTTTGCTTTATTGAGTAAAGAATATGCATTATTCTTATTTGTATTTATTCCTGCAGTTTTATTTGTTTTTTACAAAGAACAGTTTGAATTAAAAGAAAAAAAATTTTGGTTGATTTCTGGATTGGTAATCATTTCAGCCGTTGCATTAATTAAATTTTTTAGCACAGGCACTTTAATTGCAGTACCGGTTTTATTCTTATATATTGGTTATTACCTTGCCAAGCAATCTGCAAAATCATCTACACGTTTAATGTTTGCGTTAGGTACAGCATTAGTTTTGTATTTATCACTTCGCTTTTCTGCCACACAACACAGAGTAGAAATTGCTGCCTTTGAAGCAGATATTATTTCAAACCCTTATATGTTTGCCTCACCTGATCAAATTTGGGCCAGTAAAATTGCAGTATGGCTAAAATACTTGAAATTATTTTTTATACCCGATCCCTTATTGGTTGATTATTCATTTAAAACAATTCCTTATTCTGATTTTTCATCACCTTGGGTATGGTTAAGTATTTTAATTTTTTCTTTCCTTACAGTTTTAACTGCATATTCTTTTTTTAAGAGAAGTACTTTCTCTTTTCCTTTACTATTATTGTTAGGATGTTTTTTACCTATTGCAAATTTATTCATAGATATTGGAGCAACAATGGGTGAGCGCTTGTTTTTTCACTCATCCTTGGGCGTATCCATATTATTGATGATGTTGTTTTTTAAATTAGTTGAAAAAATTACTATTTCTAAAAAATCTATAGTTTACCTTTTATTGGGAATTGTGTTGACTCAAAATTCTTTGTTTGCTTTTCTTACTATGAAAAGAAATCCAGATTGGAAAAATAACCTGACTTTGTTTACTCATGATGTGGAGTATGCTTCCGATAATTTAAATTTAATATTTGGTGCATCTTCTGCTTATTATCAACTTTCTTTTCTTCCTGCAAATAAAGATAAAAAGGACAAATACCTAAAACGTTCACTTGAACTGGCAAACAGAGGAATAAAAATTTATCCGAAACACGACCAATTGTATTTTAACAAAGCACTTTCTTATTTGGCATTAAATCAATTAGACAGTAGCTTAATTAATATGCAAATAGTTGAAAAAATGACACCTATGTTTCCTAATTTGCACAAATTTAAAGAGAAATTAAGTACGCAATTAATGATAACAGGCATAGTGCGATTCGAGAAACAAGATACTTCAACTGCATTTAATTATTTAACAAAATCAGTTGTTGCAGATTCCTCAAACACAAAAGCTTGGAATAATTTGGCGAAGGCCTATTATGAAACAAATGATATAGAGAAAGCAATTACAAATTATGAAACAACATTAAAATTGGATTCCAAAAATAAAGTTGCCTTAGATGCAATTGCATTGATACGCAATAAAAAAGGAGTAAATAATGAAGATTTGCAGGTAGCATTAAAACAATTGTCAAATGATAAAAAAAATCCGGATAACTGGTGTAAAATGGGAGATGTTTTATTTGCTTCCGGTTCTTTAGACAAAGCACGCGCATGCTATCAATCTGCCTTAAAACTTAAAGCTGATCATAAAAATGCTCAAACCGGACTTAACAAAATTGAAGCTCTCAGCAAATAGGAACTAAGATGAAAATAATTTTAGATTTAGGGTTTTTGGATATGTAATTAATTATTTTGCTGAGGCACTCGAAGCAAAAGCATCCATTGAGGGATTATTTTAAATGGTTGTTGATGGAAGTTGAAATCTTGCAAGAGTACCATTAGAGATCTTTATTGTACTATAATATATCGGTTATTGTGCGGAGTCGAAGCAAAAGCAAGGTGGAAGAATAGATAAGATTAAAGTATTAATTACTATGATATAAGACAAGTGATTAGTTATGAATGATGAGTTAAGAATTTGAAGATTAAAATAACCAAACCAACAAAGTGCACAATATACAAGAATGACATTTTTTTTAAAAGAATTTAAATCATATTTTATTACCTTAAGGAATAGCATTTTTTTATTTTTTGCTCAACCTTCTGGCTTAAAAATTTTCGCTCTAAAACAAAAATCACAAACTTTTTTAATTATTACCTTAGTTGCTTTTGCAGTTTATTTTAATACACTAGGTCATCAAATGGCTTATGATGATGAACAAGTAATACGTAAAAATGATTTTGTGTTAAAGGGCGTTAAAGGTATACCTGATATTCTTACTCGTGATTCTTATTACTCATTCTATAAGAATTCAAATTTGGAAAATTTATTGCCTGGTGGCAGATATCGACCTTTATCTATCGTTTCATTTGCAATTGAGCAACAAATAGTTGGAACAAAACACGACTCTGTTCCTGCGCAATTTATTTGGGATGTAAATGGAAATGGAGTTGTAGATCCTGATGAAGACACAATTAAGGATAATGTCCTCACTCAAGAAGATTTTTTTGCCAGAGGATTAGGTTTAAGGCATTTTGTAAATGTTCTGTTTTTTGTGCTAACTGTCGGTCTTATTTTTATCTTTTTCTCAGTTTATTTTAAATCAATCTCAGCAGATGTAATTTTTATTGCATGTTTATTATTTGCTATTCATCCTATTCATTCCGAAGTTGTGGCAAATATTAAAAGCAGAGACGAAATTTTTTCATTGTTCTTTATTTTATTAACCTTATTGTTTTCTTTCAGGTACTTAAATCATTTTTATAAATCTGATTTATTTTTTACTGCATTCTTCTTTTTTTTAGCAGTATTAAGTAAAGAGTATGCATTATTACTGTTGATAATTATCCCGGTAGGTTTTTATTTTTCTTCCGCCAATAAGTTAATTTCGAAAGGATTAACAACTCTTATTTTAAGTTTAACAGTTCCACTTATTTTATACTTTTATCTGAGATTAAATGCCACTTCCGATGTTGGTAATGAAGAATTGTTTAACTCTAATATCATTAGTAATCCTTATTTGCTTGCTAGTAAAACTCAAATTGTTGCAACCAAGATTTATGTGTTAATTAAATATGTTTTTTTATTATTTATTCCTTACCCGCTAATTTCTGATTATTCTTACAGTACAATCACCTATCGCAGCTTTGCTTCATGGGATGTTGTCTTTTCAATTTTATTTTATGCATTATCAATAGTTCTTACATATGTATTATTTAAAAAAAGAAATGTAGTTGGTTTTTTTCTTTTTCTTTTTTTAATTTTTTTAATACCAGTTGCAAATATTTTTTTAAATATTGGCGCAACAATGGGCGAACGTTTGGTTTTTCATTCTTCTTTGGGTTTTTGTTTTTTATTGGCATGGCCAATACAGTTGATATCAAAATCAAGCTTTAAAACAAGTCAGGCAGTTAAATTGTCTTTATATATTACCCTTTCAGTTGTTTCTTTAATATATTTTTCTTTAACATTTCAACGCAATAAGGATTGGGAAAATAATGAAACTTTATTTTCTGCTGATTTTCCAAAGGCACCATCAAATCTAGTATTGATTAGCAGTGAAGCCAGAAATCTTTACCTAAAGGCGGAAAAACTGGAACAACAAAAAGAAAAAGATAGATTACTTAAAAAATCTATTGATTTAGTTGATAAAGGCTTAAATACAAATGGAGCATACTTGCCACTTTATCAAACATTGTCACTTGATTTTTTTCTTTTGAAGGAATATGATAAAGCTACATCTGCATCAAAAGCTGGTTTAAAATTAGACTCTGCCGATTTCACGCTAAAATTTACCTTAACGGCTATTTCAAAAGAGTTCATTATCCAAGGCATCTCAGAGTATAAAAAAGGGAATAGTGATAAAGCGGTTTTGTTATTTGATAAAGCAATAAAAGCAGACAGTAAAAATGTTGATGCATATTACAATAAAGCTTATGTTTTGAAAGAAAAAGGTGATAAAAAAGATGCCATTGAAACTCTCAAAACAGGTATAAAAATTGATCCTAAAAATAAGGAACTCAAAAAATTACTCGACCAACTCTCTAATCCATAATTTAGTCTCAGTTGACTGCAATTTTATTGCATTTAGGGAACGGATAAAAATCTAAATTGCCCTCAACTTTAATAACTGAGCCGAAGCGCATAAATAGGTTTATGTATAATTGTGGCCAACAAACTCATAACCAACAAACCAAAAATACTCACTAAAATCAGAAATTTAGGGTTAATGGACAAAATAGTGCCTAAAAACCTCCGAAACCCTTTTATATATTAGACCTCTTTCATAATTGATAATTATAAATTCCGGCTATTAAATTTAATCTTAATGTAAATCGTTTTCTTCTGTTTCGATATTTTTCTGCTAAAATTCTAAATATTTTTATTGATCGTAT
>Ga0172373_10003696_pt1 | contig 22089 bp, 15 predicted proteins | sample Lak10m_2_FD_114546 | JGI IMG/M metagenome (GOLD analysis project Ga0172373, IMG submission 114546) | Freshwater microbial communities from Kabuno Bay, South-Kivu, Congo - kab_092012_10m | ecosystem: Environmental > Aquatic > Freshwater > Lake | place: Democratic Republic of the Congo...
CCCACAGCCCTCGATCATCCTCCGGCCTCCAGTCCCTCAAGCCACTAGCTCACCCCACCGAATCGCCCCTCCACCTCAATAAATCTACCTTTCCGCACACGTGCCGAAAGGACACTTGGCGCTAGCGGGGGGCTGATCCATGTAGAGAAATGCGGCACCGAGGAAGCTGAAAACGGCGAAGATCGCGACCACGAGGCTGGTATTGAGGAGGAGGTCGAGGGAGCCGAAGTTCAAGTTGAAGAGATTCTTACCGATTATGACGCCCACGTAGCCGAGGTAACCGATCGCATCGACCCGGTACATGAGGTAACCGATGTTGCCTCGATCGCGCGAGAGGGCCATGAGCCGTTCGAAGACGGTGGTATGGACGGCGACGTAGGGAAGGTAGAGACCAAGGCCGAGGAGGACCATGAACTGAAATGGGGTGAGTTGATGCCACTGCCAGGCGCGCACTGAGAAAGCGACGAGGAGGAGTCCGAAGGCGGAGAGGAAGAGGCCCAGGAGAAGCGCTCGGGCGTTATCACGCACGAGCACCAAGAGTCCGTTGGCAAATACGATCCCCAGCGTTACCCATAGCTCGGAACGAGTGAACAATCCGGGAGGCACATTCACCCCGAGTGCCGACCAAATCTCGGGTGCGAAGTCGGCTCGTACGCTCCTGAGGATTGTGACGAGCAGGTAGGCTATGGTGATCAAGGCGAGACCCAGCCCGTGACGACGAACAAACGACTGGCGTGCGATCGCATCCATGGGGGTTCGTTCGGAACGAGCGAGAAGGTCTTCGGCGTTGGGTTTTGGGATATGGCTCAACATCCAGACGAAGCCGACAAGGGGTAGGAGGAAGACCAAACCTGCCGCGAAAGGCATCCAGTTCTCAGCAACCCCCTGTTGCAAGAGGGCTGCGCCCACCGATTTTGCAATGCCATCGGCTAGGATAAAGCTGGCACAAAGCCCCGCAACGAAGGCCTCGGTGAGTTGACGTCCCTCCAAGAAACCCAGCACGAGACCGAAGACCAAACCGAGCGGCAGGCCGTTTAGAAACAGGCAAGCGAGGTTGAATGGGGTCGGTAGGAGTGCGAACAGAAGGAGGGCGATTTCAGCGCACGCGATAAGGCCGAGGAAGGTAACGGCGCGGCGTTCCGGTTTCATCTCGGCGATCACACGAATGCCGATGAACTTGGAGAGCATGTAACCCAACACTTGGGCGGTGATCAACCACGCCTTGAGACTCTGACCTGTGACTGGATCGGTGAAGGAGCCGACAGTGAAGGGTTTTCGGAAGCCGTACATGCAGGCGTAGGCACCTAAGGCTGATATGACGCACCAGAGGGAGAGAAACCAGGGCTGACCCAGACGACGTTCTAGATAGGAAGGGATGGGCGTTAGGCGTGCCATGGCGTGGATCGAGGGCGGAATCAGAGGCGCGGGGCGAAGCGAACAGGGCGTGGTTGGGCAGGACTCCCTAAGGCCAGACGAGGGATTCGACCAGACGCCGAAAACCTTCTAGGTCGGGTGTGGTCATGTCTGGTTGCTTGCCTTGATCGTCGTAGCGGCGAAGGCGGATCGCTCGATCGAAATGAGGGTGGTTCTCAAACTGGCTCGCTTCGGCCTCGGACATCGGTCCCCCCTGGAGCGTTAGGCTACGGAGTGAAGCCTCGGACAGCCCGGATTGGTAGCTGGGGTCTTTCCAGCAGAGGTAGCGCTTTGCGTCGGCGTGCATCCGGATTGGCTCAACGACCTCGTCGCCGAACCATGAGGAAAGTTGATTAGCACCGATGCACTCATGACGGGAGTCGACACCCTTTTCGGCGATATCTTCGCCGAGGTCGTGGAGTAGGTGTCCGTAATCGTGTAGGAGGCAAGCGACGACGAGCGCGGGATCCTCTCCATTCTGCTGGGCGAGGGTGGCGCATTGGAGGCCGTGTTGGAGTTCGGTCACATGTTCGCCGTAGCTCCGGTGACCACGCTGTGAAAACACGTTAAAGAGGTGCGTAACGACGTCCCTTGGATACATGGCACGAGGCTATGGGGCACGAGGCTTGGGGGCAAGTTACGTTGCGGTAACAGTGGGGTGGCGAACGGGATCAGGGGCGGATTGCAGCTCGGGTCCAAGCGCTGGATCTGGCGAGCGAGATGACATCATCGATGGACTCAAGGGGGAGTGCGGGCGCCACGAGTTGTCGCCAGGGGAAGGTGCGCTGTTGATTCTCAAGGAAACGAACCGCTGCGAGGAGATGTTTTGGTGCGTAATTGTGGGTGCCACGTAGCGTCAGGCATTTTCGGATGATGGCCTCACCGGTCACGTTCAGGAGCGAGTCAGGATGAACCATGCCCACGAGCGCGTAGTGGCCGCCCGGTCGGAGAAGATCGACGCCTTCTCTGATGACCGCAGGGCTGCCGGTCAGTTCGATCACGAGGTCGACCGAACCTAGGTCGACGACGGGTCGGGCCGAGATGTGGGCGGGCTCACCACCGAAGAGAGGGACGAGCTCTAAACGGCCTGGGTGTTTGTCGACGACGACGACACGTTCCCAGCCAGCCTGTTTGAGCAAGGCACACCCGTAGATGCCGAGCAGGCCGGCACCCTGGATAACGGCGAGGCGACCGGCGGTGGAGAATGGTTCTAGCGCTGCCACCATCGTGGCTAAGGCGCAGTTTGCGGGGGCGATCATGCAATCGGGAAGGCTGTCCGGTATGGGGAGCACGAAGGTTCCTGGCCGCAGGACGATGTGGGAGGCGTAGCAGCCGTTGAGTCCGGAACCATCGTCCAGGGCAGCGTGGCCGTATTTAAAGAGTTGATCGCATTTTTGGGGCAAAGCCCAGTGGCGGCAAGGTTGGCAGTTGCCGCAGGAACTGGCGATCGACCATGTCACGCGGTGGCCCAGGAGCGAGGGGTTCGCACTGCCGTTCAGATCGACCACTCGGCCGACGGCTTCATGTCCGAGAACGCAGGGAGCCGGTGCGGAGCGTCGACCGTCGAGCGTGTGCAGGTCTGAGCCGCAGACGGTGGCGAGGGAAATTTCGACCAGCAATTCCCCTTCTCCGAGGCGGGGCTGGTCCATCGTTCGAAGCTCGAATGGCAACCCTGGCCCGTGGTGTATGGCGAGGCGCACTCTATTCATTATTTCGGGAGTGAGACAGACATGATGACCGACTACGTGATGTTGAACCAATGGTCAATCTCGTTGCAGGGCTTTTGGGGATTGTAACCTGAACGTGACGGGGTTGGAACACGGGCTTCTGGGTGCGAGATGCCTTCACAGAAACTTGACGTAACCGAGACGAGAGATCCACGGGTAGTGACAAGGATTGAGAGAGGCATTGGTCTAGAAAAAAATGGAAACTCTCATTCTCGATCGGGAGCATGGAAACGATCCAGGCAGCGATGTGCCTTCGATTTGGGTGAGCGTGCGGGAGTTGGCGATCGGGGCATCGTTGACGATTCGGCAACGTGCATGGTGGTTAGTTGGGGGCGGGGTGGTCATGCTTGTGATGGCCCGGGGAATGCGAGCATGGGATCACGCGGCGGGGGAGTGGTTGCATGCGGTGAATTCCGGCGCGTGGATTGGGCTGGCACGCGGGCTCAGCTGGTGGGGTGAGTTGCATCGTGCGCCAATGATGCTGCTCGTGGCGTTGGGATTTGCAGGGGTACGGATCCGCAAGCCGGCGCTGGTTCATGCGGCCCTCGCGGGGGTGCTGGCGAGTGTTTCGGCGGGTCTTTTGGCCAATATAATCAAGTGGGTGGTGAGTCGGCCCCGTCCTTCGACATCGATACCTGATGGATTCTACTGGTTCAAGATGAGCTGGGAGTTCCAGGGCTTTCCGTCGGGGCATGCCGCGCACTGTTTTGCGATTGTGGGGGCGGTGAGCGTGGTGACGCCACGGTTTGGTTGGCTATTGGGCGTTGGGGCGCTGAGTGTGGCGTGGTCGCGTTTCTGGTTGGAGCGGCATTACGTGAGCGACCTATGGGCGGGCGCGGTGCTTGGGATCGTGTGCGGGGTGGTGTTTGGGATGGCTGCGCGTCGATTGGCGGGCTGGAGTCGACACGTGTGGAATGGTGACGGGCGATATACGTCGCGGGGTTCTTTGGGGTTATAGCATGAACCGTTTGGCATGGATACGGTTTGGGCTTGGGTTTGGGTTTCCCTGTTTCCTAACGCTTTGGATGCTGCTCCCGGGCTCTGCGACCCTTCCGTTGCTGGATCGTGATGAGCCTCGATTTGCAACGGCGACGGTGGAGATGATCAACCGAGGGCAGTGGGTCATTCCGACCTTCAACGGGCAGGAACGCTTCGATAAGCCAATTCTGACCTATTGGTTGATGCGGATTGGGTATGCGATTGCTGGGCAGACGGAGCTGGGGGCCCGTCTGCATTCGATCCTCGCGACACTCGGGTTGGTGTGGGTGACCTATCGTGCTGGGTTACGTTGGTTCGGGCCGAGGGTGGGTTGGTATGCGGCGGTAGGGTTGGTCACCTGTTTGCAGATCATTGTCCATGGTCGGCTGGCTGTGGCGGACATGCTTGTGGTGTTAGCCATCGCGGTGGCGCAGGTGTCGCTTGGGGATCTTTTGCTTCGGTCACAGCCGTCGTCTCGCCGCCGTTCCTTGTCCTGGTGGGGGCTGTATGTAGCCCTTGGCGTGGGCTTTTTAGCGAAAGGGCCGGTTGCGTGGGCTGTCCCGATAGTCAGCTTGATTGTGTTCCGCTGGGCGTTTAAGCAACGAGTTCGAGACTGGGGTGTCTTCGATATCGGGCGTGGGTTGATGCTAGTCCTTAGCATTGTCTGTGCTTGGGGCTTGCCAGCGCTTTGGATTACGGAGGGTCGGTTCCTGAGGGTTGGGTTGGGGGAACATGTGGTGTTGCGTGGGGTCGAGGGGTTTAATGGGCGGGGTTTCAACCCGCTCTTCTATCTGGCTACGAGTGTGTTCAGTCTTTTTCCGTGGATCGTGTTGGTGCCGAGTGTGGCCTGGCTGCTGAAGAATCAGTGGGGTGGAAGGAACGCGTGGCTGATGAGTTGGTTTGTGGCGCCCTATATCCTCTTCACACCCTATGCCACCCAGTTGCCACACTATGTCCTCCCAGGATTCCCAGCGTTTTTTATGCTTTTGGCCCAGGTGCTGGAGCGAGGATCAGAGACTCTATCGCTGCTGGCGAGACGTTGGGCGATCGGGATCCTCACGGCATTTCTCTGCCTGCTGGGAGTGGTCGGCTTGGCTGCGGCGAGCGCCGCACTACGCCCTGGGGTTGAACCTTTGGGGGATGCGGTGGTGTCGCTCGTGCTGGTGGTGAGCGGCGTTGGGTTAATCCCGTTGGGATGGTTGCTTGGAACACGGGCGGGGTTTGCCGGGCTGCTGTTGGTCGCGGTTGGATGTCATGGAGCTGCGATACATCTTCGTGCGATGAGCACCACGACCCAATTGAGTAGGATCTGGCATTCTGTTGATCCAACGACGCGCTTTATCGGATGTCGGTATATGGAGCCGAGTGTGGTGTTCTACAGCCGTGGGCAGTGGGCGTTTCTGGATGACTTCGAGGCCCTGCCACACGCCCTGGATGTGCGAGGGGATGTGTTGAGCGTGAGCGTGATCGAGGAACGAGATCCGTTGGAGATGCTCTTCGGAGGGCTAGCGAGAAGGCTGGGAGTTCGCCTGGATCCGAGATTTCGATCCTACCGTGAGCGTTGGGAGAAGCTGGTGATCTCTTCGTGGGGACAGGCTCGTCCAGGTTGGAGGGTTCGCGACATCCAGGGACTGAACGTCGGCCGTGGTCGTTGGCAGACTCTGCGTGTGCTGTGGCGAGAAGGCCCTGCGAAGTCGAGAGTGGATCAAAGAGCGACGGTGCTGGGACCCTGATGAGCTGCGGAGCGGACGAAATCCTCCTCGTCATCCTTCTGCGGTGCCTGGACTGGGAGTCGCGAGGCTGGGTCCGATAAACGGAGCAGCTGGATACGACCGTCGAAATCCTCGACCAAGGCGGTGCAGTTTTCAACCCAATCGCCACAGTTGAGATAGGTAAGGTCCCCGAGCTTGCGGACCTCGGGCCGGTGGATGTGGCCGCAGATGATGCCGTCGACCTCCGCGCGCTTGGCCATTTCGATCATGGCTTCCTCGTAGCGGGTGACGTATTGGACTGCGGATTTCGCTTTCAATTTGAGATAGGATGCGAAGGACCAGTAACCAAAACCCAATCGACGTCGAGCTCGGTTCAAGTAGAGGTTCAGATCAAGTATCCAGTCGTATAGGTGTGATCCTAGCTTCTCCAGGGAGCGGTTGCAGTGCACCAGACCATCAAACTGATGTCCGTGAATCACCAGATACCGTTGGCCATCTGCGGCCTGGTGGATGGCGCGTTCGGCGAGGGTGAGGGTGCCGAATCGATTGCCCGTGAACTGGAGTAGGAACTCGTCGTGATTGCCTGTGATATAAGAGATCTGAGTGTGTTTTCTGCTCTTGCGAAGGAGTTTCTGGATGAGGACATTGTAGCTATCATCCCAGTACCAGCTATTTTTCAGCGCCCATCCGTCAATGAAATCGCCTACGATATAGAGATGCTGTGTGTCGTTGTTCCGGAGGAAATCGAGGAGGATATCCACACGAGCGTGGCGGGTTCCCAGGTGGACGTCGGAGATCCAGATCGAGCGGTTTCATTGCCCGTTCGGTGGTGAGGTATCTGAAGCTCGCCGAGGTCTATTCGGATGCGCTGCGACTGTTTGCTTCTGAAACGGTGGAGGAACAACGAGAGATCTAGTTCGGGCGGATGCAACAGAAATTCTGGCGTCCATCATTTAAGCGTGCCCTCCGCACGGATACCCTGCTCAGTTGCCTGGGCGTGCCGAGGGCGCAGCGGGATTATCTAGAAAAGAGCTGTATGATGTCGGTTGCAGATTTCGTTGAACGGTCCGTGGAGACGGTTCTGACCCGCCTATCGGTTCGAGACAACTACTTCTGGCGTGTGTACTTGTTTGGTTCCTATACAGCCGAATGTTGTCCTGAGTATCTGAAACCGGAGAACTACCACAAGCTCAAGGCCGGATTGGCCGATCGCATCGAGATTCACACCAATCATCTCACGGGCTTTCTCAGGGCGCATCCGACGCCGATCACTCGGTTCGTTCTGCTGGATCATATGGACTGGCTCAGCAATCAGGACCCGCGTCTGTTGCAAGCCGAGTGGCAGGCGATCCTCGATCGAGCTGGAAGGGGTGCACGAATGCTCTGGAGGAGTGCGGGATTCAGGGTCGATTATGTGGATCCCGTCGAGGTGCAATATCGGGGGCGACCGGCGCGAGTGGGCGATGTCCTCCGTTACGATGAGCCCACTGCCAGGGCGGCCCATGCCCGCGATCGAGTGCATACCTATGGAAGCTTCTATATCGCCGATCTCGCTGCCTGAGCCCACCGAACGAGAGGTCGTCCGTGACGTCGCGATCGAAGCGAAGGATGTGGACACGAGCGGTGTTGAGTGTCGGGCTCGCCTGCTCTATGGACACGACGGCGCGCGATGGCTCCGTAGTCATGCGGTCCCGGGGAGTGCGTATTGGCAGGGATTCCTTGAGCACGACAGCTCCGAGTGGGTGGCCAACATACGGACGACCACGGGCTTGATCGTTCACGGTGCCAATGCCTATCCGATCACGATCGACTGGGCTCCTGAGGGCAACGCTTACCCATCGTCGTTGTTGGCTCAGTATATCGACTATCCGCTGACTGAGCTCGATTTGATCGATTCTCCGTTACGTCGACTGGGAGCATGGTTGGTGCTCAAGGGCTTTCGACTTCCACTGCTCTTGGGACAGGTAGAGCGCACCGTTCAATGGAATAGCTGGTTGCTCTCGACCAATCTCATCCCTGCTGGTTTGGTGGACTCGATCCCTGCTGTAACGGAGGCACTGGTTTCTCGATACCCGTCGCACGCGGTTCTACTGAAGAACGTCAACGCGTTGGAACACCCCCATCTTCCCGACGCGCTTACTGAGGCAGGCTATGAGTTGTTCGCGAGCCGACAGGTCTATCTGTTTGATGGACGAGTCCGGAGCTTCGCGAGTCGCAGCGATGTACGACGGGACTACCGCCTCTTGCAGCAACTCCAGGACTATCGACAGATTGAACACCACGACTTCTCCAGCATGGATGCGGAACGGGTGACGTCGCTCTATCAACAACTCTATCTGGACAAACATTCGAGACTGAATCCGCAGTACACGCAACGGTTCGTGCAAGGAATGATCCAGAATCGAACCCTTGAACTCCGGGGTTTGCGTCACACATCTGGCCGAATTGATGGAGTGTTCGCTTGTTTTCGCAGTGGTGGAAGCTCGTCGACACCATTCATTGGCTACGACACGAGCCTACCGCAGAGTTTAGGACTCTATCGTTCACTTGTGGCGATGATGCTGGAACGTGTGGCCGAGGGAGGGCTGCTGCTCAATTACAGCTCTGGAGCTGGCGAGTTTAAGCGGCGACGCGGCGGAGTTCCGACGATCGAATACAATGCGGTTTACACGAAGCATCTTGGAGTCCACCAGAAGGCGGCGTTCCGTTTACTTAGGAACGCTGCGAACCGGTTCGGACGACGATTTCTAGAGGTATCCGTCGTGTTGACAGACTTGTCGCACTCGCCGGGAGCGAAACGAGAGGTGACGTTCCGGGAGCGAGGGTGGCCATGAGTGTGGTTCGTAGCGAGGTTGGCGATGAGTTGTCGGATCCCTGTTGCTTTTCCTTCGCCTCCTCTTGATTCGTTTGTCGCTGTGATGTCACAGAGGCCTGAGCATCAATAGTGGATGCAGCGATGCGGAACGATTCGATCACCATACCCTGAGTCGGTAAATTCGCGAACAGCGGCATTCACGCTCATTGAACTGCTTGTGGTGATCGCGATCATCGCGATTCTTGCCAGCCTATTACTCCCGGCGCTATCTGCCGCGAAGGAGAAAGGACGGCAGGCCGTCTGCACTGGCAACCTGCACCAGATATCCATCGGGACAACGCTCTACGCGAGCGATAACGATGATTGGTTTCATTACTATCTGAACTCGGACCGTGTTCCGACCGTACCTAACGGTGGGCAGTGGACACTCGCTCCGGATCGCGCGGACCAGCTCGACATTCGTAACCCCAACCACGTGCAGATTGCGTATTGGGGGGTTGCCTACTCGACCTACTTCGGTGGAACTCGGAAGGTGTTTCGATGTCCTTCGGCCAGAGTGGTCGATGAGTGGCGTGAGACGGGTTTGGCGTTTCCCCGCGAATATTGGTTGAACTCGAGTTATGGCATCAATCGCTTTGTGGCGCTGGCTCCGCCCAGTCCCCTGTTCGCCGAGCCGGACACAGCGAGGCGGTTGACTGCGATCCCTAGCCCTCAGACGACGGTGTTCGCGCAGGATTCAGCCGAACAACGTTGCGAAGGACCTGAGGACACGCTCGGTCTCTTCCCTGGATACGATGAGTGCCTTGTTCAGTGGAAGCGGAAGTTGGCTCCCCTCTACCCGGGGAAGAAAATGGAGTTCGAGTGGTTTCGACACCGTCGGCGTTGCGCCACACTCTGGGCTCCTGGGAATGTTTCGACCATCCCATATACCGCCAAGGGAGTGGATTATCGATGGTATACAGGCGAGCAGCCAAAGGATCCCCCGAACCTGTGAAAGATGCTTTCAGAGTTCTTGATGGATTAGAGACAGCCTAAGCGCTCGGTAGTGTGCTCTCACGAAGATTTCAAAACCAGACCCTAAACACTATGAAACCAATGAAACAGATTCTGCTCGCGGTGGCCTTCACGGCTGGCTTGATTTGCGACACACAGGCAGGGATACGGGACCAGTTGGTTCTTCATTTGCCGTTTGATTCGTCCCTCGTTGATACCTCGGGGCGAGGGCACGACGGTATACCGGTTGGAACGATTGGATTCGGGCAGGGTCTGGTCGGTTCGGGGGCTGTGAACCTTTCGTTCAACAAGTCGGGAACGAACTTCAATTATGTGACACTGGGTGCTCCGGTGGATTTCAACTTCGGAACCTCGGTGGACTTCTCCGTGAGCTTCTGGGCGAAATTTCAGAACTGGGTGTTTGATCCTCCTTTCATCGGGAACAAGGACTGGTTGAGCGGTCAGTATCAGGGCTGGATGATCGCGACCGGCACGGACGGTCGGCTCCAGTGGAACTACGGTGGGCTTCCCGGCCAACGCAAGGACTACGATGGTCCTGCTGGAACCATGAGCGACGGTCAGTGGCACCACGTTGTGATGACGGTACTGAGGGCGGGGGAAGTGGTAACTTACCTGGACGGGCTTGCGGTGGATGAGCGTGATGTGTCCACGAGCCTGAACAACGTCGATACCCCTGCTGGGTTTGCGTTGAACGTAGGCCAAGATGGTACGGGTCGATACACGGATGGGAACAGCGTAGAGATCAAGGATTTGATGATCGACGATCTGGGGTTGTGGCGTCGTGTGCTTACCGCGACGGAGGTGAGATTGATTCACGAGGCGGGGAAGTGGGGGCGAAGTCTGCAAACGGTCGAATCGACCCCTGAGGCGCCGGTCCTTGTGAAGCAACCTTCGGCTCAACAGGCTGTGGCAGGGGATGCAGTGACATTTCGAGTTCTTCCGCATGGCACGTCACCATTCACATTTCAGTGGCGACGGAACGGTGCGGCGGTTACGGGAGAGACGAATGCGATGTTGGTGCTTTCGGACGTTCAGCAAGCGGCTGCGGGCAACTATAGCTGTGTGGTTGGGAATGTGGCTGGATCGGTGACGAGCAGCGAAGTCGAGTTATCTGTCGATGCCAGTCAGGCACCCAGCATTCGGACCCAACCACTCGCTTCAACCACCGCGTTGGGAAGTCGAATTGAGTTGAAGGTGGATGCCGCTGGTGTGTCGCCGTTGGCGTATCAGTGGTATAAAGACGGGGTTAGAATTCCCTCTGCGACGAGCGCTTTGCTCGCGATACCTCGGGTCGCTAAGACCGACGCTGGAGTGTATAAGGTCGAGGTCAGGGGAGGGAACGGTCAACTCACGACTAGTTCCGAGGTAGGTATTACGATAGTCAACGACCTTCGGCAGGGGTTGGTGGCGCATTTGACGTTTGACAACGATTTCTCGGACGCTTCGGGCCGCGGCAACCACGGAACAGCGGTTGGGAAGCCGACGCTTGTGGAGGGCGTGATTGGAGGGAAGGCACTTCGATTCTCTCAGCGTGCCGACGGTTCCGAGTTCAACTATGTCACGTTGGGTAAGGCGGCGGACGTGGAGTTCAGCACAGACGCGGATTTGTCGTTTTCGTTTTGGACGCGGTTTAGTCAATGGCAGCGGGATCCGTTGTTCCTATCAAACAAGAACTGGAACAGCGGAGGCAATGTGGGCTACGCCTTGGCGACGGGGGCCGACGGCCGGTTTCAATGGAACTACGCTGAGCAAGTTGGAGAGCGCCGTGACTACGACAGCGGCCCGGCCTTGATCAGCGACGGTCGATGGCATCATGTGGCGGTGGCATTTCAGCGTGGAGGCGAGGCGGTCACTCTCGTGGACGGTGTGGAGGTGAATCGGCAGCCCCTTCCCACTACGGGCACCACGATTAGTCCTGGTTTACCGACGAACATAGGCCAGGATGGCCGCGGAGTGTATACCGACAACGGTACCGTGAGCATGGAGGACGGGAGCATTGATGACCTCGCGATTTGGCGCCGCGCCATCACTCCTGAAGAGATGAGGGCGATCTATCGAAAGGGGCTCGTAGGAGCAAATGTTCAGGAGCGAAGTGTGGACGAGGGCTTGGTTGCTTATTTGCCGTTCGACGGAGATTTTGGGGATCGTTCTGGGAAAGGGAATCATGGGTCCCCGGTTGGCAGTCCAAGTTTCGCCAAGAGTCCTTTGGGGTCCGCGTTGAGTATTACGTCGTTGAAGGACGGGACTTCGTTCAACTACGTGACCCTGGGGAATGCGAGCTCCCTAAACTTCGGAAGGGATACAGATTTCACGGTAGCCTTCTGGACTCGGTTCACCAATTGGACTGGAGACCCTGCCTTTATCGGGAACAAGGATTGGCGGAGTGGGGGGAATCAGGGCTGGGTTGTTGCTACGGCTGGCAACGGACGGCTGCAATGGAATCTTGGGGACGGTGACGCGGGAGGAAGGACCCGGAAGGACTATGATGGACCGGCTGGCGCGTTCACGAACGGAGCATGGCACCATGTGGTGACGGTTTTTAAACGCGCGTCAGACGCGTTGACCTACCTGGATGGGGTGCTTGTCAACACCACAGCGATCAAGGCGGATTTGGACTCGTTGGACACGCCAGCAGGCCTGTCTCTTAACATTGGTCAGGATGGAATCGGTGCCTACACTGATAACGGGGCTGTGGGCACGCGTGACCTAATGATTGATGATGTCGCGGTTTGGCGGCGGGCTCTGGAGGTCGGCGAAGTGGCTGCGATCTATGCCCGAGGGGTCCAGGGTCAGGATCTTCTTGGTCGCAGGGCAACGGAATCCTCACTTCCCAACCGAGTGGCCTCGGGTGATCCTACTCCCAACTCGATCGTTCTCTGGACTCGATCGTCGGCTCTGGGGCGGATTGTGTTCGACGTTACGACTTCAGCCGATTTCACGATCGATCCAGTCATTTCTGTTGCGGCGTCAGTGACCAATACGTCGGTTCCGGTGAAAGTGATCGCGACGGGCTTACAGCCAAGGACTCGTTATTATTATCGGGTGACGGATGCTGCGGGCTCGCAAGGATTCGGCATGTTCAAGACTTTGCCAGCACCGGAGAGCGCGAGTGGCGTCCGGTTTGGTGTCTCTGGCGACGTTCGTGGTGAGCTGTCACCGTTCCCATCGGTGGCCAACGTGCCGCAGCGGAGCCTCGATTTCTTTGTGAACCTGGGAGACACGATCTATGCGGACTACGCTTCACCAGCGGTGCCTTTGGCACAGGCCCGCACTCTGGAGGAGTATCGCCGCAAGCATGATGAAGTGTATAGCGCGAAGTTAGGTGTTAACCACATGGGTGAACTTCGTTCGACGACTGCGATGTTCGTCATGATTGACGACCATGAAGTTGCGAACGATTTTGCGGGCGGCGCTAGAGCGGGTTCGGATTCGCGTTTTGACAATGTGGGTTCATTTTTGAACGACTCGGCGCTTTATCGCAACGGGCTCGAAGCCTTCCAGGAGTTCAATCCCATCGCGCACGAGGTATACGCGGCACCCACGGATGCTCGGAGCGACGGAAAACCTCGTTTGTACCGTTCACGTCGGATCGGACAAGATGCTGCGCTATTCTTGCTCGACGCACGAAGTTTCCGTGACGCCGAGCTCGCGGCGCCAGAGAACCCGACGGATCCGTTGGAGGTGGGTGCTTTTATAGCTCGGTCGTTTGATCTGAATCCGGTGACTGGTCAGCCCACACCGAGGCGGACATTGTTAGGGCAAACCCAGCTCGCAGCACTCAAGACGGACCTTCTTGCGGCCCAACGAGGCGGTGTGGTTTGGAAGTTTGTCATGGTGCCGGAGCCCATTCAGAACCTAGGGGTGCTCGCGGCAGGGGATCGTTTTGAGGGTTATGGAGCTGAGCGGAGTGAGCTTTTGGAGTTCATTAACACAAACCGCATACGGAATGTCGTATTTGTCAGCGCCGACATTCACGGCACATTGATCAACAATCTTACGTATCAACGAGGGCCTGGACAGCCGCAGATTCCGACGGGCGCGTTTGAGGTGGTGACGGGAGCGATCGCCTTTGATGCACCCTTTGGGCCGACCGTTCTGGATTTGGCTGGAGGGGTTCCGTCGGGTGGTAAGACGCTGCTCGACCTCTTCTTCGCATCATTAGGTCTACCGAATCGTCAGGCTTTCGATCTCGGACTGAGTGTGGCGGCGAAGAATCAGGCGATTGGGGGACTAATCGAAAGCCAGTTGGCACCCTTGGGATACTCGCCGCTGGGTTTGGAGGACTCCGGCACCGTTGGGGGGTTCAGGACCGGTGGGCCGGTTTCGGTGTTCACATATGGATGGACGGAGTTTGAGGTGAACTCGAAGGATCAGAGCCTACGGGTGACGACCTACGGCATATCTCCTTATAAGGCTGCGGAGATCAATAGCGACCTCCTCCTGCGTGCGCCGAGGGTGATGAGTGACCTCCTGGTGAACCCCGCGCTTCCTGAACTGAGTACGGCCCGTGTGGGCGCAGATTTGATGATCAGCTGGGAGAGTTCGTTTTCTGGGTTTATCCTTGAGTCGACAGACTCGCTACGCAACTCGGGTGGGTGGGAAGCCGTTGAGAGCAGTGTTGAAGGGGACCGGCGGCTTGCTCGGGTTGCGGGCATGACAAGCGGGAGTCGATACTATCGGCTGCGTCGCCCCTGAAACGAGGATTAGATACTTGCCCTTCCACAGCATGGGCTGGGGGAGGGCATTCAGTTGGTCTAGAAGCGCGGGTTTGGAGTTGGAAGGGCTGCGTTGACGTCCCGTTGCCAAACCTTGAGTTGGTGGAGGAGTTGATCTGCTCGCTGCCGGTCGGTTTGAGCTCGGTCGAGTGCTTCGGTGGGGTCGGAATTTAGATTGTAGAGTTCGACGCGTTGGTCCTCGAAGAACTGGATCAGTTTCCAATCGCCATCTCGCACAGCACTTATGGGGGTGGTCTTGGGGGCGTGGTAATGGTGAGGATAGTGGAAGAAGAGCTGATTGCGATCGGTTTGTTGAGCCGGGTCTCGGAGCATCGGAACGAGGCTATGCCCGTCTCTTGGGAGGTCCTTCGGTAGGGTTTGGCTGGTGGCTTCGGCGAGGGTATAGAACAAATCGGTGAGCAGGACGGGATGGGTGCGGACCTCGCCTGGGCGAGCCACGCCGGGCCAGCGAATGATCAGAGGAACGCGCAGACCCCCTTCGTAGAGAGTCCCCTTGCCGGATCGCAGGGGCGCGTTGCTGGTGATGGTTTGGCCGGTTTTCGAGTCGACGCCGATGTAGCCGCCGTTGTCGCTGGCAAAAATGACGATGGTGTTTTGAGTGAGGCCACGCGAGTCCAGGTAAGCGAGTACGCGTCCGACCCCTTCATCCAGGCTCCGGACCATGGCGGCGTAGGTTGGATTCTGGTGGTGGAAGCCCGGTTTCAAACGGTTCTGGAAGTAGGCGATGTCGTCGGGCTTGGCTTGGATAGGTGTATGCGGCGCGTGGTGGGTCAGGAAAAGAAAGAAGGGCTTATCGCCCGCGCGATCGATTACCCGCAGGGCTTCGTCGGTGAGTCGGTCGGTGAGGTATTCCCCTGGTCTTCCAAATTCGAGGTGAGGGACGTAGCGAAACTCGGATCCAAAGCGTCCGCGGCCTCGGTAGGGCCAGAAGAAGGAAAACGGAGCCCCCCAGTGAGTGCCACCGATGTTGATGTCGAAACCGTGAGTTTCGGGGGCATGGTTTGCGTCGCCGAGGTGCCATTTGCCGACGACGGCGGTGAGGTAGCCGGAGTCTTGGAGGTAGCGAGCGAGGGTTTTCTGAGAGAGTGGCAGGTCGTGCTGTGAGGGGGCTTCGAGCAGTTTGCGATCTTTGGGAGGATTGAGAGATCCTTCGGACCAAATCGTCATTCGCAAGCGAGCAGGAGATTGGCCCGTGAGCAGGGACGCACGGGTTGGGGTGCAGACCGGCGATGGGGAGTAGGCTTGAGTGAAGCGGACGCCTTGGGTCGCCAGCTTATCGAGGTGTGGAGTCTCGTGGAGATCGGCCCCGTAGCAGCCGAGGTCCGACCACCCGAGATCATCGGCGAGGATCAAAACGATATTGGGCGACTTCGGGCGGGGAGCTGGCGTTTGGGCTTGGGTGAGCAGGGTGCCAAGCAGTGCGACTAGTAGGCCCACGGTGAGTCGGCTGAGGATCTGTTTGTGGGCGCGGGTTGTTGGAGCGGTTGTCATACGATGTGCTCGGGAGTGGCACTGATTGGTAGCGCTGAACCCGGGAAAACGACAACTCAAAAAGTCCTACCGCTGGGGCGGGGCGGTGGTGTGATTGATCCTGAGCGTCGCATATCGAAAGAAGCTGTGGCAGGCGTTTTGACAAAGCTTCGAACGCGACTAGGGTGAGGCCTCATGAAACAAGCTTATCAGATATTGGGTCGGGATCGGTCGCGTTTTGCGGTCGTAGCGATGTGTGCAGGATGTGTGACCGGGATGGGAGTGGTGCACGGGCAGGAGGGACATGGAGAGCCGAAGGATTACCGAGGTAACTATGGGGTGGAGGTTTCGTATGTGGGGGACGCGGAGATCTCTGAAGGCAGTCGACTGCTGGGGGATTTGAACACCGTACAGAGCCGCGTCAATTATCTGGGCACGTTCAAGCGAACGGAGACCTATTCGATTCTGGCGGGTGTGGATTGGCAGCGATTTTCGTTTGGCGCTCCAGATGGGTCTGCCATTCCGGACAGCTTGCAGTCGGCGGCGGTTCGGGTCGGGAACGACTGGCGATTTGCGGAGCATTGGAACCTGCGAACGGAGGTTGAACCGGGGCTTTACAGTGATTTCGAAGACATCAGTGGTGAGGATTTCAATGCGCCGTTCTCGGTACGCCTGGGTTATTCTCCGAATGCAAACACGACCTGGGTTGCGGGTTTTGGAGTGAACCTTTGGAGCGACATGCCGGTGATTGGAGGCCTGGGAGTGCGGTGGCGATTTGCGGAGGCGTGGACTTTGAACCTGATCCTGCCGCGACCGCGCGTGGAGTTCCGTGCGAGTGAGGCGGTGACGCTGCACCTTGGAGGTGAGTTGAAAGGGGGATCGTATCGGGTGGCCGAGGATTTTGGAACGGCGCTAGGTCGACCTGGGTTGGATGGTGAGATCCTTGATTACCGGGACATACGCGTGGGCGGAGGATTACGATGGCAGTTGGCCGAGGGCATCGCGGTATCGGGTGAAGGCGGGTGGTCGATTGATCGACGTTTCCACTTTGACGACCCCGGACTGCAACTGAACGGGCAGGGAGCTGCCTATGTGCAGATTGGGATTAGCGGGAGCTACTGAGCTGGGCGGGGCCTGGGTGGGGCGACAGCCTATTGGGAACGGGTGCGGGCGATGGCTTCGAGGCTGGCTTTGGCCTGGGCGTCGCCCGAGTCTGCGCGGCGTGTAAGTTCGGCGGTCATGGCCTGAGCGGCTTGTTCGACGGATATCAGTTGATCGGCGGTGAGGCCCGGCACGCGTTTGGCTTCTTGCAGGGCGACGACGCCGACGGCGTAGTCGTTGGTTTTTGCGGCGGCGATGGCGATGCGCACTGCGTCGTTGTCGCCAGCACCCTTGGGGAAGGTCTTTTCCAGTTGCACCACTCCCTCCTCTGCGGTGGGTTCCTTGTGGCAACCGAGGGCGGCAAGGAGGAGGGTGAGTAGGAGGAGGCGTGGGACGAAGTGAACCGCGAAACAGGCGGAGCACGCGGAATGGGTGTGTGGAGCGGTGGGGGTCATCGACCGTTCTTGGAGTTGGGGAAGCACCAGAGACTGTTGCGGACGGGTTCGGCGAGGAGTTGGTAATAGCGTTTCCATTTCAGGTATTCGAAATGGCCATCCATCATGCCCACGGTGGCCCCGGTGTTGTGGCGTTTGGAGAACCCTTCTTCGGGGGTGCTGGAGCCGTCGTTGAAGTAACCGGGATCCTTTTCATCGGTTTCCCAGAACAACATATCAGTGGGTTGGAACGCGGAGGCCTTGAAGGTTTTGCCGGAGGCACCGGCGCTCCAGTCGAAGCTTTCGCCGCTGTTGATGACGACGCCGCTCATGAGGTAGGAGGTGAACTTGATGTTGCTCTGGCGCCACGAGGCGGTGTTGGTGGCGTGAGCGGGGCACATAAACATCTTGCGGTTTTGGAGCACGGTGTAGAACAACCCTTTTTCGGGTCCGTAGTAATTGCCGTTCTTGGGCAAGGCTTCACCAGGTTTGTAGAGCCAGCCAGCGGGTAGTGCAGAATTGACGGAGCCCCCGGCACCGCCGCAATTGGGTGGGGCGATACGATCATCGTTGTCGCCCGTGTACATCGTATGCGCGAGCAGGAGTTGCTTGTGATTATTGATGCATGCGGTCCTGTGGGCTTTCTCTTTTGCCTTGGCGAGAGCGGGCAGAAGCATCCCTGCGAGAATCGCGATGATGGCGATGACGACGAGCAGTTCGATGAGAGTGAACGCGGCGCGCGTGGCACCGGTCTTGTGCAATGCAGCGGATGGGGGATTCACACGTGTGTTTCTACCGTTGCTCGTGGTGTGAGACAATAGAAATACGAGAATGCAGTTGCACATTTTGTGCTTTGGGACCATCTAGGGAGGGTGCGGTTCTTGCGAAGCATTTTGTTGGTTGTTTTCACCTCGTTTTGGGTGATCGCCAGCAACCATTGCCGGCTCGAAACCCTCCCCGGGGCATCGCTTCTGGCCTGTGACCGAGTGGGGGATGCAGGGCATGCGGATCCGGGGCATTGCGAGGAGGACGGGTGTTCATTTGAGGATGAACTTTACAAGTCGGAGTCGTCGCGTCGCGTTATTCTTCCAAGAGTCCTTTGTGACGGGATGTGGTCTGGACTGGAGGGGATCGTAGCCTGCTGGATGGGTCAGCAATGGTCTCCTCGGCACGCGCAACCTTCGTCTCGATCTTCCGCAGGCTGGCAGTTTGTCCAACGCGCCGCGCTTCCTCCCCGAGCTCCATCGTCACACGCCTGAGCTTCCTTGATCCCTGGGTTTTGTTGCGGGGCATTCTTTCGCTCGCAGCATTTCTTTCCTCACCTCATTCGGTGGTTTCAGACTCTATCTTGGTGGTGTTCCTGTTTATGAACTGCGTGTATTCTAGTCTTCTTTGTCGATTCGGTTCTCTCGTGATGCTGGGGGTGTCGACACTCATGGTGGCATCGCAAGAGACTTCAAATGGGAGGTTGGCGAATGTCGCTTCGCCGTTGACCATGGAAGCCTTGGTTCAGGAGGTTTTGCAGAGTAACCCCGAGATTGAGTTTTACCGGGCGGAGATCGCTGCGGCGAAAGGGGAGCTGCGCACGGCGTCGGCTTGGCCGAACCCCGAAGCCTCCGGGACGTTGGGCCAGAAGCGCGTGCGAAGTGTGGGGGTTGCCACGGAAGGGGTGGCGTGGTCGGTAGCACTTCAGCAGAGTATCGAGTGGCCCGGGCGAATTCCTCTGCGAAAAGCGATCGCCAACCGTCAGGTGCAACTTGCGGAGCTGGGGTTGTCGCAGTTTCAGGATCTGTTGGCGTCGCGAACGCGGCTGCTGACTTACACGCTGTTGGTGGCGGAGGAGAAAGCTGCGGCGGCGCGTGAGGTGGCGGATCGTTTTCAGCAACTGCGCGAGGTGCTGGTGCAGCGAGATCCGGCCGGGCTGACGCCATTGCTCGAAACGCGCATCATTGAGGCGACGGAGTTGGTGTTGAAAAGGAAGTCGGTGGAGAGTGATCTGGCGATCCGTGCGGCGGGTTTGGAACTGAACCAGATTCGGGGTAGGCCGTTCGATGAACCGCTGAAACTCCAGCCCGTATCCACGTCGTTTGACTTGGCACCCTCGACGGATGTGCTGCTAGCGGCGGCGAGCACAAACCATTTTGAGTTGCAGATGCGGCGCGTCGAACTCGAGCAGCAAGGTTTTCGCGTGTTGTTAACGAAGAAGGAACGATACCCAGCCTTCTCAATTGGACCCTATCTTGCGCGGGAACAAGCTGGGGATCGGGAACAGCAGGTCGGCATTGGCGTCACGATCCCGCTGCCGCTCTGGGACGGCAAGCAGGGGGCTAGGGAGGGGGCTGCGGCGCGTCGGCAGCAAGCAGAGAGTTCGCTGCTCACGGCGCAGCGGGACGTGGAGCGTCGGGTGGTTGAGCGTGCGACGGTCTACCAGGCGAAGGTGGACGAGATGCGCCGGTGGCATCCTGGATCGGTGGAGGAGTTTCGGCAGGCGGCGGCGTTGGCCGATCGGCATTATCGATTGGGCGCGGTGCCGATTGCGACGTATGTGGAACTGCAGAAGCAATACTTAGAAGCGGTGGAGGCGTTGTTGGACACGAAGCGGGAGGCTTTGGAGGCGGGACTGGAGTTGAGACGACTCACGGGAATTGAGTTTCCTGGGGCGCGGGTGGGCACGAAGGAATCTGGAACCCAGGAGTCCAAGCCATGATCTCTGCGATATTGGAGTTTTCCCTTCGGCAACGGGCTGTGGTTTTGCTGGGGGCGGTGGCGTTGTTGGGTGCTGGCCTGTGGTCGGCGTTTCGCCTACCCATGGATGCGGTACCTGACATCACGGGGGTTCAGATCCAGATTAACACGGAAGTGCCGGCGTTTGCAGCTGAGGAATCGGAGAAGCAGGTGACGCAGCCCTTGGAGCAGCAGCTTGCGGGTTTGCCGAATGTGGAGGAGATGCGATCGATCACGAAGTTTGGGTTATCACAGATTACGTTGCAGTTTAAGGATGGCACGGACATCTATCGGGCACGTCAGTTAGTCACGGAACGGCTTGCCGGGGCGGCGGATCAGCTTCCGTCGGGCGCCCATCCCGAGCTGGCACCGATCAGCACAGGTTTAGGTGAGATCTTCTATTACAGCGTGAGTTGGCGTGGGAATTCGACGAACAAGCCCGCGAGCGAGTTTGATCAGTTGATGCAGCTGAGCGAGGTGCAGTCGTATGTGATCAAGCCGATGCTCCGAACGGTTCCTGGATTGGCTGAGGTCAACGAGAGTGGAGGATATCGCAAGGAATTCGTGATCGAACCCAAGTTGGAGGCCTTGGCATCTGTGGGCATGACTTTTAGCGAGTTAGCCGATCTTGTGGCGATGAACGTTGAAAATGCGGGGGGAGGAATCATCAGCCGGGGTGGAGAGCAGTTGACTATTCGGTCGATCAGTCGTGTGGAATCGGTGGAAGACATTGAGCAGCTCCCGTTGAAGTTTGGAGCTGGGGCGAGCCCGATCCTGGTGAGGGACGTGGCGGACGTGACCATCGGTGCTCGATTTCGAACCGGAGCCGCAACGTTGAACGGTCGAGAGGTGGTGATGGGAACCGCGATGATGTTGAGCGGGGAGAACAGTCGGGAGGTGGCGAACCGGGTGAAGGCGAGGCTTCGGGAGATTCAGCAGAAGCTGCCGGAGGGGATAGTGATCGAAACGCAGTATGATCGTTCTGAGTTGGTGGATCGGACGATTGGAACGGTGGAGAAGAATCTTTTTGAAGGCGCTGTGTTGGTGGTGGCTGTGCTGCTGGTTTTGTTGGGCCATTGGCGGGCGGCGTTTATCGTGGCCTGTGCTATTCCTCTGGCGTTTCTTTTTGCACTGACGGGCATGGCGTGGTTTGGCATCTCGGGCAACCTGATGAGCTTGGGGGCTATTGATTTCGGGCTCATCATCGACGGAGCGGTGGTGATCGTGGAGAACATTGTTCGAAGACTGGCACAGCGTCAGCATCAGTTGGGTCGGCTTCTGACGCCGGAGGAGCGTACGAAGACCGTGCTGGCGGCGAGCAAGCAGGTGGGGACCCCGATGTTCTTCGGCGTGCTCATCATCGCGGTGGTGTATATACCGATTCTGGCGTTGACGGGGATTGAGGGGAAGATGTTCCATCCGATGGCATTGACGGTGATGCTGGCTTTGGGAGGGGCATTGGTGTTGTCGCTGACGCTGATGCCAGCGCTGTGCTCGCTGTTGTTGCGCGGTTCGATTGATGAGGCTGATAACGCGCTGGTACGATTGGCGAAGCGACTCTATGCACCGACTCTGAGGGCGGCCCTTCGGTTGCGGTGGGGGGTGCTCTTGGGTTCGGTGGCTCTCTTTGCCGGTTCGCTTTGGCTGTTTGGTCGACTGGGAGCGGAGTTTGTTCCGACGTTGGATGAGGGGTCGATCACGGCGATGCTCTACAAGCCTGTAGGGATGAGCATGGAGGAATCGCTCCGCACGGATATCGAGGTTGAGAACCATGTCATGAAGCGGTTCCCGGAGCTGACGCGTGTGTTCTCGCGGATTGGCACAAGCGACATTGCCACCGATCCCATGCCACCGAACGAGAGCGATCTGTATCTGTTTTATAAGCCGCTGAAGGAATGGCCTCGGGGGGAGGGTCGACCCAGGACCAAAGCGGAACTGATCGAGCAGTTGGATGCCTCGATCAAG